>Ga0307316_10000497_pt1 | contig 11872 bp, 11 predicted proteins | sample ER_DNA_356_FD_194504 | JGI IMG/M metagenome (GOLD analysis project Ga0307316, IMG submission 194504) | Bulk soil microbial communities from the East River watershed near Crested Butte, Colorado, United States - ER_DNA_356 | ecosystem: Environmental > Terrestrial > Soil > Floodplain | place... | reverse complement strand
TCTCACGCACGGTCCGCAGCGGCCGCCACTCGCCCTCGAAGAGGTAGCGGTCGCCCTCGATCCGCTCGACGAAGAGGTCCTGGGTGTCCGCCATGACGTTGGTGAAGGTCCAGCAGACGTCGTTGTTCTGGCCCATGTAGACGCCCGGCATTCCCGGCATCGAGGCGCCGCGGACGAAGCGCTCGCCCTGGCGCAGCGAGACCTCGTACCAGATGCCCGGCATGCTCGGGGGCAGGTGCGGGTCGCCGGCGATCAGGGGCGATCCGGTGGCGGAGCGCTCGCCGCTGACCGCCCAGTTGTTGGAGCCCGAGGCTTCAGGGGCGAGCCCGATCGAGCGCCGCACGGCGTCGATCTGCTCGACGATCGCGAGCCCATCGCCGCTCCACGTTTCCTGGGTGACGACGGGGTTGTCCGCCGGATAGGCGGGATCGAGCCGCGCGGTCAGCTCCGGTCCCAGCTCCCGGACCATGTCGGCCCGCAGCAGCTCGCGCTCCCAGTTCGTCGAGAGGCCAAAGGCCAGCAGCTTGCCGAGGCTGAGGATGTCGACCGGGCGCCACGGCTCGAAGCCCTGACCCAGCAGCTGCATCTCGAACGGGAGCGCGCGGGCGTCGGCGGCAGCGGCGTTGACGCCGGCGCAGAAGCGCTCCAGGTGCGCGCGCACGGCCGGATCGAGAGACGCCTCCTCGCGATGGGCGATCCGGCGGATGCCGAGCGTCCGCATCAGGCGATCGACGGCGAGCCCCTCGGCGCCCGCCATCTCCGAGACGCGCCCCTCGACCACCCGGCGGTAGAAGTCCATCTGCCAGAGCCGGTCCTGACCGTGGCAGAAGCCCTGGGCGAAGTAGAGGTCCTCGCGGTCTTCGGCCTCGATATGGGGAACGCCCCAGCGATCGCGTCGGATCCGCACCGGCCCTCGCAAGCCGTCGGCCTCGATCGAGCCCTTCACCTTCGGCAGCGGCCGCCGCGCGAGCCGGTGCCAGATCACCGCCGCCGCCGCGGCCAGAAGCCCGACGCTCGCCGCCCCTCCGATCAGACCCGTCCGCGCCGCTCTGCGTACCATCTCAGCAGGGTACTGGCCATCCAGCCAAAGACGTTTCGCCTCAGCCTTCGAGATCGCCTGGCAGCCGCCCTTCCGCCTCGAGCTTTTCGAGGTGGGCCTCCATCGCCATCGCCGCCATCGGCAGCAGCTCCATGGGGATGTCGTCCCAAACGGTGGTCAGCAGCGCGGCGCGAGAGCGCTCACCCGCTTCCAGCGCGGCGATCAGGCGGCTCTCGCGCATCTGGCGATGCTCGACGTATTCGGCGAGCTTGGCGGCGGGATCGGTGATCCAGGGGCCGTGGCCAGGGCAGATCAGCTCGATCTTCTCGGCCTGGAGAAGGGCAAGGGAATCCATGTAGGCGGCGAGTGAGTTGCCACCTGGAGGGACGATCGTGGAGCCGAGGCCGAGGACGAGGTCGCCGCTGAAGCAGACCCCGCCCTCGCCGATGAAGCAGACGTGATCCTCGGAGTGCCCGGGCGTGGCTAGGACCCGCAGACCGGCGTGGCTCTCGCCGCCTTCGGGCAGCACCACCTCCGCCTCCAGCTCCTCGGCGCCGGCGGTGTGGTCGCCGTGGCTGTGGGTGAGGAGGACGAGGCCGATCCCGCCGCGCTCGCCGGCGGCGGCGCGGATCGCTTCCAGGTGACCAGCCTGATCGGACCCAGGGTCGATCACCACGCAAGGGTCTGACCCATAGAGGTAGGTGTTCGTCCCTTCCAGCGTCATCGGCCCCGGGTTGGGAGCGACGACCTTCAGAACCTCGGGGTGGCCGGGTGCCAGGCTCACGCGGGAGATCGTCCCGGTAGGGGTGTCTCAGCCCGCAATCTCTTTGGCGATCGCCTCGCGCGCGTCGGGCGGCTCCAGGACGACGAGATCGCCGGCACCGCGGAGGATCTCGCGGACGAGCCAGGGCTTGCCCGCGTAGGGAAGCTCGACGACGACGGCGCCGTCAGCCAGCTCCTCGACCACGGTCCGCTCCTCGCGGAGCCAGCGCGCCCGCTCGGGAGAAACCCAGACGCGGGCCACCTCGGCGGTTGGCACCTCGCCGTGCGTCATCCAGCCCTCGACCCCGGCGAACTCCTCGACTTCGGGCCGTGGATCGAAGGCCTCCTCGGAGAGCTTCGCCTCCTTGACCCGGTCGAGCTTGAAGTGGCGGACCCCTTCTTTGGTCAGGTCGTAGCACTCGACGTACCAGCCCTCTTTGCCGTTCTCGAGCCGATAGGGCTCGACCCGGCGGTCGGTGAACTGGTCCTCGTTCTCCTTGTAGTAGCTGAGCTCCAGCACGCGGCTCTTGGCGATCCCGTCGTTGACGATCCGCGCCACCTCGGCATCGCCGCCGCCGGCTGAGGCGATCTCCAGCCCCTCCTCGGACGGATCGTGTCCGAGCGCCTTGACGATTTTACGGCGGGCGCTCTGCAGGTCGGACTGCGGCAGGTGGTCGCCGAAGAGATCGATCGCCGCCACCAGAGCCTTCGCCTCCAGCGGCAGCAGCCGCGCCGGGCGGGCGAAGTTGTCGCCGTAGGGCTCGGAGTCGACCTCGATCTCGTCGCCGAGGATTTCCGCGTAGAGGACGTAGGTGCCGCCGCCGAAGTTGACGACGTTGAGCAGCTCGACGTCCTCGCGCAGCTCCTCGTCGGTCAGCTCCAGCCGCTCACGCAGCTCGGCGACCTCCAGCCGCTCGCCTTTTTTCGCCGCTTCGATCAGGAGGCCAGCGAGGGTGACCAGGCGGGCGAAGCGCTCGGGCCGGATCGCCGCCTCGCCGCGACCGTTGGAGCGGCCGCGCCGCGGCCCCTCCTGCAGCGGCCGGTCGACGATCTCCGCCGGCTGGAAGCCGTTGACGTGACGGTCGCGCAGCAGCGCACGGCGCTTCTCGGCCTCAACCCGCAGCTCCTCGGGTGAGAGCACCTCGGCGTTGGAGCGCCAACGCAGGACACAGGCGATCAGCTCGCGCACCGAGGCGTAGCTGGTTTCGAAGATCCGGCCCTTGCCTGGGGCCCCGTCGGACTTCTTGGCGTTGCGCAGCTCGCCGTAGGAGCCGTAGTCGCGCTCGATCAGCCAGGCGATCCGCTCGCGGATGAAGATCTTCGCCGTCCCCTGGGTCTCCCCCAGCTGCCAGTCGGCGCGGCTGCCGTAGTCGCGGCGGTCGAAGTTCTCGGGCGGGGAGAAGTCGTGCTCGGCCTTGGAGGCGTAGCCGACCTTGCCCTGGATCCGCGAGAGGCGGAAGACCCGGACCGCGTCGCGCTCGTGCGAGTGGCCGATCAGGTAGAACTGGCCGCCGCGGAAGACCAGGTGGTAGGGGTCGACCTTGCGCTTCTCGGTCTCGCCCCGCTCCATCGTGTAGTAGGTGAACTCGATCGTCTTGCGGCGGCTGATCGCGGTCTCGATCTTGGAGAGGCGCTGGGAGAGGTCGCGGCCGCCGGCGGAGGCGGTCATCGCCATCTCGACCGGAGCGCGCTCGCCCTCGTTGAGGGGGTTCGGGTGGCCCCAGGCGACCTGCTGCAGCGCCAGGCGCAGCGGCTCGGCGTAGGCGAAGCCGCCGTCGGTGAGCAGCAGCAGCGCCGTGCTCAGCGCCGCCAGCTCGTCGTCGGAGAAGGAGATCGCGTCGAGGTAGAAATTCTCCGGGGGCAGCGAGTAGAGCTCGGCCTCGAAGAATCCCTCGCCCGGCTTCTCGACCCCGAGCTGGATGCCGAGGCTCTCCAGCTCCGCCCGATCGGCGTAGAAACGGCGCGCGAACGCGTCGTCGTTCATGTCGCTGTAGCCCTCCACCTCCCGCTTGATCTCGAGGGCCGAAACAGGCCTCCCCTGAGCCATCAGGAACGAGATCAACGAGAGCTGGCGAATCAGCTTCTCGGTGTCCTTCGCCACTGGTCCGCAGGATAGTCTGCGCGCACCGCATGGACATTCTCCGAAACCTCTTCGGCACGCTAACCGCGGGCATTATCCGGCTTTTGGTGACGGTCGGGATTCTCGTAGCGGTCTATTTCCTGTTCGTCAGACCCGCTTTGGACACGACCGAGAAGATCAGCCACGAAGTCAACGTCAACATCCAGAAATCGCTGGGAGGCAACAACCTCGGAAGCATCAGCAACACGATCGAAGACGTCAACCGCCAAGTCCAGCGGGAAATCCAGAAGTCGTTCCATGCCTCCAAGAAGCAGGGAGACGCCGACGAGCTGATCCACTGCATCAAGCGGGCGCACCAGAACGTTAAACGGATCCAGCGCTGCAGCGAACGCTTTCGGTAGGGGCGTCAGCCAAAGATGCCGCTGCCGATCAACCCAGCGACAATCACGCACGTGCCGCCCCACACGGTCCGATTTAGAGCGAAGTAGCCTTCTTCCAGCCTTCCGAGGCGCTTGTCGACGTCCTCCAGGCGCCTGTCGACGTCATCGAAGCGCCTGTCGACCTGCTCGAAGCGTTCCCCGAACCGGGCTTCCATCCGCTCGAAGCCTTCCTTCATCTCGGCTTTGAGGTCCGAAAAGCCCTGATCGACCTTCTTGCTGAGGTCGTCAAGTCGCTCGTCGGTCCATCTCTCCCTGGGGTTCATCATCACAGCCATGGATCCTAGCGTAACTCTTTGTCTGTAACAGAACAAGACAGGAACCGCGCGGAACTGGAAAATCTCTGAAGTTTTCAGGGGATTTCAGGCCGCGCGTTGCGCGAAGAAGGCCGAGCCCGAGAGGGCGCGGTCGAAGCTCGACCAGGACTCCCCCGCCGGCAGCTGGCGCTCGAGGCGGTCGAAGCTCCCGAGACGGCCGCCGAGGTTGTCGATCATGTGGACGAGGACGGCCTCGCGGGTGGCGGGGACGACCGGCGAGCCGTGCTCGAGCGAGCCGTGGTGGCTGAGGATGATGTGGAGCACGCACTGGGCGAGTGAGGGGTCGAAGCCCGGCAGGTCCTCGATCGCGCGGCGGACCGTGTAGTAGCCGAGCGGGATCTCGCCCTGGAGGCGGCCGGCGTCGGTGAGGTCGATCGCGAGGGGGTCGTCGTTGTAGGCGACGGTCTTGCCGATGTCGTGCAGGAGGGCGCCGGTGACGGCGACGTCGCGGTCGATGCCGGGGAAGAAGTTGGCCGCGGCGGAGACCGCCTGGGCGACCGAGAGCGTGTGCTCGAGCAGCCCGTGCCGGTAGGCCTGGTGGTAGACCTTCGCCGCCGGCGCGTCGCGGAAGCGGCGCCAGGTATCGGAGTCTTCGCCGAAGAAGACCTCGAGCAGCTCCCTCAGCTCCCGGGTCTGGACGGTCGCCAGCAGCTCCCGCAGGTCGCGCTCGAGGAGCTCCAGCGAGACCTCGGACTCGGTCGCCAGGTCCTCGACCGCGTACTCGTGCGGCTCCGCCTCGCGCAGCGAGGCGATCTTGATCTTCGCGCCCCAGCGCTCGCTGACCTCGAAGGCCCCGGTGACGAAGACCGGGGAGCCCGTGCCGCAGAGGGCGTAGAGCGCCTCGGCCTCCTCCCAGCAGACCGCCTCGGCGGTGCCGCTGGCGTCGCCGACCGAGAGCCGCAGCCAGGGCTCGCCGTTGCGCTTGCGCCTCAACTCGCGCTCGCGCACGGCGTAGACCCCGCGCACGCGCTGGCCATCCTCGAGGTCGCCCAGCGCGACCCACGGCGCCGGCTCCATCGTCGCCGACTCGGTTGCCGACTCGGTCGAGGCTAGGGCTTCGATCTGGGTCTGCTCAGCCATCTCCCAAATCAAATTAGAGACGGCGGCGGACCGATCGCCAAAGACAGGTTCTAAGCCTTCTAGAAGATCGCCAGGCCGGCGAGGCCGACGAAGCCGGTGATCATGATCGTGATCAAGGCGATAAAGCCCTGGAACATCATCCGCCTAAGTTCCCTGATGTCGCCGTCGATGCGGGCGAATCCCGCGTTCATCCGCCCGTCGACGCGGGCGAATTCGGCATCGACCCGGTCGAAGCGCTCGTTCATCCGCTCCTTGAGGTCGTCGAGACGCTCGTCGGTCCAGCTCTCTCGCATCATCTCCATGATCGCATGGTAAGTAGTTGTCTGCAACAGGACAAGACCTCTTAGTCACGGAACGGGAAAAATTCCGTGGGGGAAGATCGACTCCCGCGGACTACGAGGGTCGAGACTGCCGGCACGGCGGAGACCTACTGGCGCAGGCCGGCGAGGCTGCTGGCGCCCCGCTCGAGAGCTTGGTCCCAGTGGCCGCCGATCCAGTCGGCCAGGCGATCGATCCGGCTCCGCAGCGGCGCCGTCCAGAGAAGGAGCGCGGCGGCGGAGCCAAGCGCCGCCCCGGCCAGGACGTCGCTCGGGTAGTGGACCCCAAGGGCGACGCGACCGATCGAGAGCACCGTCGCCGCAACCAACGCGACGATCCCCCAGCCCCGCTTCCGCAGCAGGATCGCGACGGCGATCGCGAAGGCGGCGGTGGCGTGGTCGCTGGGGAATCCCGGGTCGGCCGCATGGCCGGAGAAGAGGTGGACGCCGTGAGGCTCGGCGACGAAGGGACGCGTGCGGTCGACCAGTTCCGAGATCACCTTGCCGACCGCGAGCCCGAGGCCGGCACTGAGGACGGCGGCGAAGGAGGCGCGGCGCCAGTCGGCGAAGCGGCGGCCGCGGGCGGCGAGGAAGACGAGCGCCAGGGTGGCGACGAAGAGCGCCTCAGAGACGTTGACGTAGAAGAGGAGCGGGTCCTCGACCGCGTCGTGGCGGAAGAGGAAGTCGTTGAGGGCGTGCAACAGCGACCAGTCCACCTACCCCACGTTGTCACAAATTCGTTACGTGCAGCTAAAGAGGCGCCATTCGCCGGGCGCGCCCTTCAGCGCCTTCACCCCGCGGTCGGCGAACTCGAGACCCGAGCCGACGACCAGCTCGCGCACCGTGCTTGAGACGAGGACCTCGCCCGGTCCAGCGAGGGAGCCGATCCGGGCGCCGATGTTGACCGCCATCCCGCCGACGTCGTCGCCGATCAGCTCGACCTCGCCGGTGTGGATCCCCGCCCGCACCTCGACCCCCAGGCCGGTGAGCTCGTCCTGCAGCGCACAGGCGCAGCGAATCGCCCGCGCCGGGCCGTCGAAGGTGGCGAGGAAGCCGTCGCCCATCGTCTTCACCTCGCGGCCGCGGTGGAGGCTGAGCTGGCGGCGCACGGCGGCGTCGTGGCGCTCGATCAGCGCACGCCAGCGGCGGTCGCCGAGCTCGGCCGCCTTTTCGGTCGAACCGACGATGTCGGTGAAGAGGACCGTCGCCAGCGCCCGTTCGGATTCGGTCGCGCGGCGGCTGCCGACGAGGAACTCCTCCACCTCGGCGAGGACCAGGTCGAGATCGCCGGCGAACGGCAGGTGGTCTTCACCGGGCAGCTCCACGTAGCGCGCGCCAGGGATGCGCTCGGCGATATAGCGGCTCTGCGCGGCGGAGATCATCCGGTCGCCGGCCCGGTGCAGCACCAGGGTCGGGACGTCGATCGCCGGCAGGATCGAGCGCACGTCCATCTCCCGGTAGAGGTCCATCAGGGCGATCGCCCCGGCGGGGCTGGTCCCCTGGCGCAGCAGCCGACCCCACCAGCGTTCGAACTCGCGGTCGCCCAGCCGGCTCGGAGCCCACAGGTTCACCGCAACCGGACCTCCCCAGTCGCGCCGGATCACTTCGCCCCAGCGATTCAGGGCCTCCTCCGAGACGCCGTGCGGAAAGTCCGGCGCTTCGAGCATGCGAGCAAAGGTGCCGAAGAGGACCAGCGAGGAAACGCGGTGCGGGTGGGTGGCGGCAAAGAGAGCCGACATCGGGCCGCCCTCCGAGACGCCGAAGATCGCCGGCCGCTCGCAGCCCGCCGCCTCCATCACCGCTTCCATGTCGTCCATCGACTCCTCCAGGGTGGGCGGCCGGGCGGGGCGGTCGGAGAGGCCCTGACCGCGCTTGTCGAGGACGATCAGCCGCGAGAAGGAAGCGAGGCGGCGGAAGAAGCGGGCGATCGAGGGCTCTTCGGGCAGCAGTTCGGCGTGGGAGACGAACCCCGGTACGAGCAGGAGGTCGAGCGGGCCCTCGCCGTGGACCTGGTAGGCGATGCTGACCCCGTCGGAGTCGGCGTAGTGGGTGGCGGCTTCCATCTGGGGGACCCTCCCATCGTCTCAGGAGCCGAACGGTTCGCGCAAGGCGGAATCAGCGACCTCGGGCTGGTCCTGGGGCGGCAAACTGGCCCTGGCCGAGGGACTCCAGCACCTCTCGGCCGGCGGCGGCTGAGCGGTCGCTACTTCGTGTAGGCGATCGCGAGTTGGGCCAGGTCGTGGCGGCTTTTGCCGGCGGTGCTGCGATCAACGTAGAGGTTGATCGAGAGAGCGTTGGCAAGGATCGCCGTCGTCACCTCCGGCAGCGCAACGCTGTCGGTCTGCCAGACGGTGTTGGAGGAGGTGCAGGAGACCGGCACGGTGGCGCTCCCATGGGTGCCGATCAGGGTCGCGCCGGAGTAGACCTCGAAGTAGTAACAGACGTTGGCGCCGTTGTTGGCGCTGCGGTAGGAGTGTTTGAAGGTGACGCTGTTGACGGTCGCCGACGGCGGCACGTAGGGCGGGAAGGCCAGCTTCAGGTACCGCGTCGAGGAGAAGGCGGTCGCCCAGTTGCTGCCGCTGGTGTAGAAGGCTTCGTCAGAGGCGAAGAGTGACCAGGGAACCGCGGCTGTGGCGGTCCCGGTCGAGGCGTCGACGGTGTTCTTCTCGAACAGGGTGAAGGCCATCCCCGAGGTGGTGCCGGAGACGGTGGCGAGGTCGACATTGATCGCGTGCGATCCCGAGCTGCTGGCGTAGACCCGGACCAGGAGATCATTCGCGATGTCACTGCTGGTGACCTCCGAGAGGGCGGTGCTGGTCGCTTTGAAGGTGGTCGCGGTGGTGCAGGCGACGGGGGTGGCGGCGCTGCCGTGGGTGCCGATCACGGCGCCGGTGCTGGCGCGCCGAACGTCGAAGTAGAAGCAGGTCGTCTCGCCGCCGACCGCGCTCGCGAAGCTGAAGTTGAAGACTGGAGAGGAGACGGCGTTTTCAGCCGGCAGGGGGCTGTTGAACGCGTACTGCAGGTAACGGCTGGTGCTGAAGGTGGTGGCGAAGGCGCCGCTGGCGGCGCTCCTGGTGTCTTCGGAAAAGGCGCTGGTGTCGGACTGGTTGGTGGCGGCGGCCCCGGCCGAGGCGTCGCGGCCGTCCCAGGCGGAGGTGCTGATCGTGGTGGAGACCGGCAGCGAGACGGTCAACGAGGTGCTGGCGATGTCGCCAGCCGAGCCGATCGCGTAGATCGTGTGGGTGCCGTTCGCGGTGCCCGCCGGCACGGTGACGGAGACGCTTGCGGTTCCGTTGCTGGGTACGGGCGTCGGGGTGATGCTGCCGCTGAGGAGGGTCCCGGTGCTGGCGTTGTCGAGGCGGAAAGCGATCGTCTGCCCGCTGAGGAAGCTGGTGATCTGCCCGGTCAGCGTCGCCGGCAGGGTGGCGGTGGTGGTCGGGGTCAGGGTGAGAGATGGAGCGGTGACCGTTACCGCCGAGCTCTGGGCGCTCTCGGTGCCGCGCCAGTTGTTGTTCAGCGGGGTCACGGTGTAGCGCCACTGCCCGCCGGGAACGCTTTGCTCCGTGCAGGTGAGGGCGGCGATCGTCCCCGAGCAAGCGCTCCCGACCGCCTGCAGGACACCACTGGTGTCGTAGCGCTGCACCACGTAGCCGCTGACCGGAACGGCGCCGCCGCTGGCGGTCCAGCTGACGGTGACGCTGCGGCTGGAGGCCGAGGCCGTCGGTGCGTTCCCCGCCGGAAGCGCCTGCGCTTTGGAATAGCCGCTGCCGCCGCCGGAGTTGCTCCAGCTCGCCGTCGCGATCGCGGGCAGCGCCGCGGCGAGGGCCATCCCCAAGAGGATGAGGAGGCCGTGCCGCATCTATTCGCTCACTCTTGCCCGGTAGGCGAGGGGGAAGCGGGCCCGCTGGCAGGCGTTGGCGGCATCGGGGCGCATGATGATCTTCAGGTAGACCCAGCGGCGATGGTGCGGTCGCAGGCGAAAGCGGTTCCGGTAGGAGGAGATGCTGACGTTGCGCGCCGAGCAGCGTCGGGTTGCGTCGCCGACTTCGGTTTCGATCGAGCGCACGGTGACCGCGTGCGCACCCAGGTTGTCGACGTGGATCCGCAGCCGGCCGACGCTGCCCGGGTAGAGGCCGACGGCGTGGCCGCCGAGGCGGACGCCGCCCGAGCCCGCCTTCCCCCGGGCCGACGCGGTCCGAGCCGAGGGGGCGGGCCCGTGGATCGCTCCAGCGTACGCCGCGAGGACGAGGAGGAGCGAGGCCAGGAGAGCTCCGAGCGCAGGCACCGCTCCCCGCTGGGAGCGGCTGAGCACGCGGAAGAGCCGCCCGGCACCCGTATGGGGGCCGGACGGCTCTTCGCGGAGCGGAGTCACTGCGCGTCCTGACTGCCTGGACCGGGTGGACGCCCTGACTAGGGCGCGTTGCTGGCGCCGGTCAGGGTGACCGGGATCGTGAAGGTCGCGCCCTGGCAGCCGTTGTCGGACGCGTTGGTCATTTTCGCGGCGCCGGTGAGGGTCACCTGCGTCTGCGTGTTGGCCGTGATTTCGATCGATTTGCCGGTCTGGTTGACGAAGGTGACCCCGGTGGTGACGCAGCCGGCGGCGTGCGCGCTGTCGACCGTGATCGCCCCGTTGCCCGTCACGTCCGTGACTTTGACCGGATACGAGTTCGGATTGTTGATTTTGAGCAGCACGTCACCCGTCGCGCCCGGGTAGAGGGTCGCCGTGGTGCTGGCCGAGACGTCGACAGTGGTCAGCGCCTGCGAGCTTCCCGCTTTCGCGTACCCCGAGCCGCTGCCGTTGGTGGTCCAGGCTGCATAGACCAGTCCGACGGCGCTCAGCACCAGAACCGTCATGGCACCGACGATGAACGACCGCCTCCTCGTTCCTTTGAGCATTCCCCGCTCCTGACAGTTGGGTGCGGAGGAGCGGCAACCGGATGTGACTGCCATCCTCTACACAGTTTGTCCAGTTCCGTATCGACAACGGCCGGCTAAGAACTTGAACCTTTTGCGGAGGCAGTTTTTGAGCGGAGGCCCAAAGCAGAGGGGACCCCGGGAAGAGGTGCCGAGGGCCGGATTCGAACCGGCGACACCACGATTTTCAGTCGTGTGCTCTACCAACTGAGCTACCTCGGCTGGGGTGCTGAACGGCTTGCGCTGCGGGAAGGCTAGCGGGAGCGGGGCTGCCGGGGCTGATTGCATGAGGGGATGAACTGGGCCCGGCTTGTGCTGGTGCTGTTGCCCGTGGCGGTGGCGGCCGCGCTGCTCGTATCGGGGGATTCGGGAGCCGATCCCGAGACGCCGCCGGCGCTGCCGGGGATGCCGGCGCCGTTTTTGGGGACGGCGGTCGTCGGCGATGGCGGATTGACGGCGGCGGTCGACGCCTATGGGGACGTGGTCGACCTGCGAAGGGGCCCGGCTGCGCGTGCGCTGATCGATAACCCGGTCGAGCGGCAGCTGGCCGGGTCGGTGCCGGCCGGCACCGGAATAGTGCCGCGGGTCAGGATCGACAGCGGTTCGGCGCTGCCGTTGTGGCGGGCGGACACGGTGAGGCAGCGCTACCTGCCGCGGACCAACGTGCCGGTGACTGTCGCCAGGTTCGCCGGGGCGCGGATCGTGGTGAAAGAGGCGGCATGGGCGGGGATGCTGGCAATCGGGATGCGGGCTTGGCCGCGAGGTGAGGGTTCGGCAACGGCGGAGGTCGGCGTCGACGTAGACAGGCCCGCGCGGTGTCGGCTGGACCGGGAAGTGGGCGGCCTCAACCTTGTCTGCGGCGTCAACGGTGATCCGCCGAGGTGGAAACCGGAGAGGGTCATCGCGGCGGCGGCACGCGGCAACCG
>Ga0307316_10000494_pt1 | contig 11895 bp, 11 predicted proteins | sample ER_DNA_356_FD_194504 | JGI IMG/M metagenome (GOLD analysis project Ga0307316, IMG submission 194504) | Bulk soil microbial communities from the East River watershed near Crested Butte, Colorado, United States - ER_DNA_356 | ecosystem: Environmental > Terrestrial > Soil > Floodplain | place... | reverse complement strand
TGCAGGGCGAGGATCGCGAAGGCGCCAGCGCCGGCGATGATCACGGCCGGGAAGAGCGGGATCCCGAAGAGGAGGTTGAGGCCGAGCGCGGCGCCGACCACCTCGGCGATGTCGGTCGACATCGCCACCAGCTCCGCCTGCAGCCAGAGGCCGATCGAGGTCCGCCGCGAGAAGCTCTCGCGGCAGAGCTCTGCGAGGTTCCTGCCGGTGGCGATCCCCAGCTTCGCCGACTGGGTCTGGACCAGCATCGCGATCAGGTTGGCGGAGAGGACGACCCAGAGCAGCAGGTAGCCGAACTTGGCGCCGCCGGCGATGTTGGTCGCGAAGTTGCCGGGGTCGATATAGGCGACGGCGGCGATGAAGGCTGGCCCGAGGAAGGGCCAGACGCGCCCGATCCCGGTCCGGTGGCCGTCGAGGGAACGGCGGGCGGCGGCGGCGACGGCGGCCTCGCCCGGCAGCACGTCCTCGATGCCGTTGCGCGGCGGGGCCTCGGGCGGAGCCTCGACCGGCTTCAAAGCCGGCTCCCCTCGCTCGCGGGCGGGCGCAGGTCAGGGCCCGGAATCGGGGTCCCATGCGGGTCGTGGCTCGGTTCGCCGAGCTTTGCCGCGATCAGCTCCTCGAGCTCCTCGGAGATGTAGTGCTCGAGGATCTCGGCCTCCTCGTGGACCTGGTCTTTCGGCATCCCCAGGGCCTCGGAGAGGTAGGCCTCGATCAGCCGGTGGTGGCGGATCACCTCCAGCGCAACCTTCTCGCCCGCTAGCGTCAGCTGCACTCCCCTGTAAGGCTCGTACTCGACCAAGCCGAGCTCGGCGAGTCGTTTCAGCATCGAGGTGGCGGTCGCCGGGGTGACGTTGAGCCGCTGCGCCACATCACCATTGAGCACCAACCCGTCCCGCTCCAGCGAGATCGCGTAGATCGCCTTCGCGTAATCCTCTATTGCCTGCGAGTTAGACACGTCTAAACAGTTTAGGCATGTCTAAAAACGAATGGCTTGCGGCCGGAGAGGCCCCTCTCGGGAGCAACAGATGGGGAGGCTCCCGAGAGGGGCCTCTCCGGCCGCCACTCCGTCGCTTCTAAAATGTCCGGCAGATGGGCGCCATATCAACCGTTGAGTTAGATGGGCAGTACCGGCAGTTGCGGGAGGAATGTGGGCTGCTCGATCGGTCCGGGCGAGGCAAGCTGATCGTCAATGGCCCTGAGGCGGCTGAGTACCTGCAGGGGCAGCTGACCAACGACGTCGAGGCGCTTGGGCCGGGAGACGGCCAGTACGCCGCGCTGCTCGACCGCAAGGGCCATATGCAGGCCGACATGCGGGTGCTGCGGCCGGGGGACGGGCCGGAGCTGTGGCTCGACCTCGAGCCGGAGGGGCTGGAGGCGGCACGGCGCCACCTGCAGATGTACAAGGTCGGCCGCGAGGTCGAGGTCGATGACCTCACCGCGGAGCGCGCAATCCTCTCACTGATCGGGCCGCGGGCTGTCGAGCTCGCCGGCACGGCGGCGCTGCCCGAGAACGCCTGCGAGACCGCCGTTATCGGCAGTGCCGAGTGCCTGGCTGTTGGCACGCCGGCAGGCGTCGATTTGATCCTCCCGGCTGCGGAGCGCGATCGCGTCCGGGAGGCCCTCCTCGACGCCGGCGCGGTCGAGGTCTCTCCCGAGGCCGCCGAGATCCTCCGCATCGAGGCCGGCCGGCCGCGCTTCGGCGCGGAGATGGGCACCGAGACGATGCCCGCCGAGGCCGGCATCGTCGAGGACGCCGTCAGCTTCACCAAGGGCTGCTACATCGGCCAGGAGACCGTCGCCCGACTCCACTACAAGGGCAAGCCGAACCGGCACCTGCGGGGGCTGCGGCTGAGCGAGCCGGCCGAGGCGGGCACCGCCGTGCGGCTGGGCGAGAAGGAGGTCGGGACGCTGGGCAGCGCAGCTGTATCCCCCGCCCTCGGCCCGATCGGGCTGGCGATCCTGCGGCGCGAGGCCGAGCCGGGTGCCGAGCTGACCGTAGGTGAAGATGGCGTTACGGCCGAGGTGGTCGCCCTCCCCTTCGGTTAGATTCAGCCCTGATGGGGCGTGGGAGAGCGAGGGGGGCAGCGATCCTCGGCTTGATCGGGGCGACCGCGCTGCTGGCGAGCGGCTGCGGTGAATCCCGCCATGCCAACGAGCAGCGGCCCCAGGTATCGACCCGGGTGAGCGTCACGATCGGCGCCAAGGAGCTGATCGTGCAACCGGTGAAGGTCGGCTCCGGCGCCGCCCGCAGTCAGCAGATCCCCCAGAACCAGAACCACGCCCAGCCGCCGATCCACGGCAAGGGCCCGCTCAACGTCACCTTCGTCGCCGCGAACCAGACCGGCACCGATACGCGCCTGCGGATCCGCGGCACGAAGGAAGCGGAGTCGGAAACTCTCTTCGCCCACAGCCCCGGCACCTTCCAGGCCGACCTCCCGACCGGCTCCTACGTGATCACGGCCACGGGCCTGCCCGGCGCGCAGCCGGCCCACCTCACCGTCGGCAGCTACCGAGCCTCCTCCCAGAACGACGTCCTGCTGCCCTGAGAAGGAGCGCGAGCATGCGCTCGCGCTCCCGCCAATCTGCGTTATCTCGGACTAGCCGACGTCGATCGGGATCTGCATCCCCTCGAATCCCCCGTCCTCGTGGAACCCCTTCAGTGTGTAGTTGCCTGTGAGGGTGATCGGGAGGTGGTTGAGGGGCCCCCCGCCGCCACAGACCATTTCCGGCCCCATTGTGCTTTTGGCTGTGAACGCGGCCTTGACTGTCGCCACCACGTCATTCGGATTGCCGAAGACGTTGTGGTAGACGCCCCCGGGCAGCGGGCCCTGCGGCGCGATGTCGTATGTGCAGATCGGGGCGTTCCCCGCATGGGCGAACGCGTTTTCGTAGATGTGGATTTCGATCCGCTGTCCGGCCGGGCAGACGATCGACGTCTGCATCGTCCCTGTCGTTGCCGGCATTCCTGTCGTGCCCGGTTTGGTCACCCCGACGCTGTAATCGCAGCCGTTGGTTGTGATTGTCACCGGCATCGCCCCCGGTTCGGCCGTGCATTCGCCGTATATCGGGGTGAATGTGACCGGGTCGGTCGGCCCGGCGAGTGTGCTGGTCAGATCCGCTGTGTTGCAGGTCACCGTTTTCAGCGGAGCCGCGCCGATGTCGAAAGTGATGCTTCCGGCCGGCGGCGCGCCTGTGATGATCGCGGGGTATTCCGCGGCTGTCAGCGCTCCTGTTTCGGCCTGCGCGGCCGAGGCCAGCACCGCGCTCATCGCGGCCATGGCACCAACGGCCAGGCCGAGTGCCTTCAATATCCGAGTCACTTTTCTCTCCCTTTCAAATGGCCGTCCTTGATTGGACGGGCATCCAGTCGTACCACTCTTCCGCCCATTACTCAACGGAAATAATCTGGTTCTTCGGTGGCTCAACGCGCGGCGCGATGGAATCCCGCTGCAAGCGGCGTTTCAGGCGGCCCTTTCCGTCTGCTCCGGTCGTCAGCCTGACTCTCGATGACCATCGCACTCGCCATAGCCGTCCTCGTCCTCGCCGTCGGCCTCGTCTGCGCGCTGCTTTGGCGCCGGCAGGAGGCCGTCGAGCAGCCGGATCTCGGGCCGGCAATCCAGGAGGCCGCTTCCCAGGCGAGCGCGCAGGCGCTTGCCGAGGCACTGCCTGGGTTCCTCGAGACGAACAGAGAGCTGCGCGCGGCAGACGCAAAAAGCGCCGAGGCGGCGCTCGACAAGCGGCAGGCGGAGATCAAGGCGCTGGCGGAGCGGATCGCCAAGGGCCAGGAGAAGATCGAAGTCGAGGTCCGGCGCCGCGGCGAGACCGACCTGCAGACGCGGACGCTGCTCGAGCAGATGGGCCAGACGATCGGCAACCTCAACAACGAGACGGCCGGCTTGAAGAAGGCCCTGCGACAGCCGCAGACCCGCGGCCAGTGGGGAGAGCTGCAGCTGCGTCGCTGCGTCGAGATCGCCGGCATGACCGAGCACGTCGATTTCGAGCTGCAGGAGACCCTGCGGACCGAAGAGGGGCGGCTGCGACCCGACGCGCGCTTCCTACTGCCCGAAGGACGCAGCTTCGTCGCCGACTCGAAGGTGCCGCTGGACGCCTTCCTCGACGCCCAGGAGTGTGAGGTCGAATCCGAACGGCGGCTGCACCTCGAGCGCCACGCCCGGCAGGCCCGCGAGCACGTTCGCAGCCTCAGCTCGAAGGACTACCAGGGTCAGTTCAAGGCCGGCGAGATGCCGGACCTGGTGATCTGCTTCATCCCCAACGAGCCGGCGCTGCACGCCGCCTTCGCCGCCGACCCCGCTCTCTTCGACTACGCGCTCGAGCGCAACGTGCTCCTGGTCAGCCCGACCTCGCTGATCGGGCTACTGCGGACGATGGAGCTCGGGTGGCGGCAGGAGCGGATGGTCGAGCAGGCGGCTGAGATCGCCGAGGCTGCCGGGACCCTGCACGCGCGCTTCTCCAAGTTCCTCGGGGACTTCGACAAGGTCGGCCGTGGCCTGAAGACGGCAGCGGGCGCCTACGACGCAGCCGTCGGCTCGATGGAGCGACGGCTGCTGCCGCAGCTGCGCAAGGTCGAGGGCCTGGGAATCGCTCCCGGCAAGGAGATCGAGCCGCCCGAGCCGGCCGAGATCACCGTCCGCGCGATCACCGCCCCAGAGCTGCGCGACGAAGATCCGGCGCTGCCCGACGAGGATCTGAAGCTGAGCAACGAAAATCCGGCGCTGCCCAAAGCCGACGCCGCGTAGCCCCGTGACGGAGGGGGCGGGTGCCCCTCCGAACGTTTTGCGCCAGAGGAGGAGAGCTCCCAGAGGCGCAAGCTGAAGGACGCCTATTCGACGATGGGCGAGTGAGGAGGGGTACCCGCCCCCTCCGTCCCGCTGAACTAGGATTCGCCGCCTAGCAAGCGACGAGCGGAGGAGCCGAGTTGGCGGTCGACACCAGTGCAGTCTCGAAGTTGGACGTGGAACCCGGAACGCTGCCGGAGACGATGGCGGCGTGGGTGATCCGGCAGGAGCGCGAGGGCGAACCGAAGGACGCCTTCCAGCTCGAGCAGATCGAGGTGCCCGAGCCCGGCGCCTTCGAGGTGATCGTGCGGGTGATGGCCGCGGGGGTCAACTTCAACAACGTTTGGGCCTCGCTCGGCAAGCCGGTCTCGGTCTTCGGCTACGGGGACCACCCCGAGTACGGCCACCACATCGGCGGCTCCGACGCCTCCGGCGTCGTCTGGAAGGTCGGCGAGGGCGTGACCCGCTGGAAGCCCGGCGACGAGGTCGTGATCCACTGCAACCAGGCCTCCTACGAGGACGTCGAGGTGCACGGGCTCGACCCGCTGGCGGCGCCGAGCCAGCGGATCTGGGGCTACGAGACCACCTGGGGCTCGTTCGCCCAGTTCACGAAGGTGCAGGCGCAGCAGCTGCTGCCGAAGCCGGCGAACCTCTCCTGGGTCGACTCCTCCGCCTACGGGCTGACCTACTTCACCGCCTACCGGATGCTGATCGACCAGTGCAAGCTGCAGGCCGGCCACAACGTCCTGATCTGGGGCGCCGCCGGCGGCCTCGGCGTCTTCGCGGTCCAGCTCTGCAAGGCCGCCGGCGCCAACGCGGTCGGCGTCGTCTCCTCCGACGAGAAGGGCGAGCTGGTCAAGCAGCTCGGCGCCGTCGGCTACGTCAACCGCAACGAGTTCGGCGAGATGATGCGGACCGACGCCAACCTCGCCGATCCCGCCGCCGACAAGGAGCGCTTCAAGGCCTCGCGCGGCTTCGCCAAGCGGGTCAAGGAGATCCTCGGCGACGCTCCCGACATCGTCTTCGAGCACGTCGGTCGGGCGACCTTCCCGACCTCCGTCTTCACCGTCAAGCCGTTCGGCAAGGTCGTCATCTGCGGCGCCACCTCCGGCTACCAGCTCGACTTCGACGTCCGCTATCTGTGGATGAAGCAGAAGCAGATCATCGGCTCCCACTTCGCCAACGCGTATGAGTGCATGCGGGCGAATCAGCTGATGGCCGAGGGCAAGGTGCGGCCAGTCCTCTCGGAGACGATGGGCTTCGACGGCGTCCCCACGGCGCACCAGCTGATGCACGAAAACAAGCACCTCGGCAAGATCTCGATCCTCGTCGGCGCCGAATCCGATGACGAGGGCAAGCACGAGGACGGCCCCGGGGCGATCCGCGCCGAGGTCGGAGCGTGAGCCGGCGCCCTCGACTCGAAAGGGGTCTTTGATGGAGGTCTGCACGCTCGATTGGCACATCACCCCGCTGCGAGCCGATCGCTGGCTCGACCTCTGGGAGCCGGCGGCGGCGAAGATGCCCGCCTACGGCGCCAAGAGCTGGTCGCTGATCCGCGCCACCGACGACCCACTCGCCTTCCGCCAGACCTCGGTTTGGGAGAAGCGCTCCGACTTCGAGCGGTACTGGTTCTCGGACGAGATCGGCCACGCCAGGGCCGCGATCATCGACCTCTACGACATCCCGCTGATCCCCGCCTGGCACATCCTCGTCGCCGCCGAGTAGCGACTGCTCAGCAGCGCTCCAGCGGCGCCATCGTCAAGCCGGCGGTGTCCAGTTGCTCCCAGTAGTGCTCGGCCGGCTCGCGCGCCCCTGACCAGACGATCGCCTGGCCGCCGCTGTGGATCTGCTCGGCGATCCGGTGACCCTGGTCGAGGCTGACGCCCGGGAGCACCCGCGCCAGCGTCTCGGCGACATAGTCGAAGGTGTTGTGGTTGTCGTTCCGAACAATCACTCGCCAGTTCCCTCCCAGGCCGGAGCCCGGGTCGGCGCTGCGCGGTCGCTCCACCGTGCTCGTCGACATTCCACGCAATTATGCCTTCCATCTCCCGACCCCAGGAGCGTCGCTTTCCCTACCTGCCTGGAATCGACGCCCTTCGCGCGCCGGCGGTGCTCGCCGTCCTCCTCCACCACGCGGGCGTCTCCTGGGCGCCGGGCGGCTTCCTCGATCCCTCTTAGAAGGGGCTGGGAACGCGGACGACGACGTTGTCGATGCTGGCGACGATGCCGTTGCCGTTCTTCGGAGCGCCGACGACGACGGTCGAGGCGCGTCCGGAGAGATCCCCGGCCCCCTGGTCGACCGCTTCGCCGACCAGGGTGCTGCCGACGTAGCCGACGAGGTGGGCCTCGCCGCGTTCCGGGCCGCTGGTGACGTTGGTGGCGCGCAGTCGCAGCGTGTTCGCCTCGTTGACCCCGACGACCGCCTGCTCGTTCTTGGCGATGTCCAGGTACTTGGTGGCGTCCTTGGTGACCTTGATCAACTGCGCCTTGCGCTGGCGCGGAAAGACCAGGAGCTGGTATTTGGCACCGCCGCCGGCGCGCAGCTCGACGCCGAGGAAGGCCTTGCGCTGCAGCGCGGTCGGCGTGCCGCTCAGCAGTCGCTCGGTGGCCGCGATCTCGAGATCGCGGCCGAGGACCGGGGTGCGGAAGGAACAGGCGCCGGTCCGCTTGCCGACCGTGACCCGCATGACGCCGCCGACTCCGGCCCGGGCGCAACTGCGGCCGGAGAGCTTGACCAGCTGCTTGCGCTGGGCGAGCGATTCCATGCCGTTGCGGTAGATGCCGATCATCCCCGCCCCGGCGACGGCGCCTGAGACCAGGCTGACGAGCACGGCGGCGAGGAGCGCTGCTGGGAGCTTGAGCCTCATCGAGTCGCCAGCCTAAACACAGACGGGCGCGAAAGATGCGGGTCCAGACCTGCTGAACGGCGGATTTCGGCCCCTCCCTGGCGGCGTTCGTCCTTTCCACGGCATATGGCCGGAAAAGGACGAACACCGAATCCCAAATATCATTGGACCCATGAGCGAGCACCGACTGCCCCAGCCCGACCGGCCCTGGGTGATGCGCACCTACGCCGGCCACTCCGACGCTAAACGCTCCAACGAGCTCTACCGCCGCAACCTGGCGAAGGGGCAGACGGGTCTCTCGGTCGCCTTCGACCTGCCGACCCAGACCGGCTACGACCCCGACCACGTCCTCGCCCGCGGCGAGGTCGGCAAGGTCGGCGTCTCGATCGCCCACAAGGGCGACATGCACCAGCTGCTGGACGGCATCCCGCTCGACGAGATGAACACCTCGATGACGATCAACGCGACCGCGGCCTGGCTGCTCGGCCTCTACGTCACCGTCGCCGAGGAGAACGGGGTCGACCGCGCGCAGCTGAAGGGGACGACGCAGAACGACATCATCAAGGAGTACCTGTCGCGCGGGACCTACGCCTTCCCGCCGGAGCCCTCGATGCGGCTGATCGCCGACATGGTCGCCTTCAGCGTCAACGAGGTGCCGAGCTGGAACCCGACCAACATCTGCAGCTACCACCTGCAGGAGGCGGGGGCGACGCCGGTGCAGGAGATCGCCTACGCGCTCTCGACCGGGATCGCCGTCCTCGATGAGGTGAAAGCGCGCGGCCAGGTCGCCGAGGAGGACTTCCCCAAGGTCTTCGGCCGCATCTCCTTCTTCGTCAACGCCGGGATTCGGCTGATCGAGGAGATCGCGAAGCTGCGGACGATGAGCGCGCTCTGGCAGCAGATCGGCCGCGAGCGCTACGGCGTCAGCGACGAGAAGATGCTGCGCTTTCGCTACGGCGTCCAGGTCAACAGTCTCGGCCTGACCGAGGCGCAGCCGGAGAACAACATCCAGCGGATCGTGCTCGAGGCGCTGGCCGTGACGCTCAGCCGCGACGCCCGGGCACGCGCGATCCAGCTGCCGGCCTGGAACGAGGCGATGGGTCTCCCCCGCCCCTGGGACCAGCAGTGGAGCCTGCGGATCCAGCAGGTGCTGGCGAACGAGACGGACTTGCTCGAGTACCCCGACATCTTCGCGGGCTCGAAGGTGATGGACGGCCTGGTGGCGGAGCTGACCGAGGGGGCGCGGGCCGAGATGGCCGTGGTCGAGGAGCACGGCGGCGCCGTCAACGCCGTCCCCTACATGAAGGCGCGCCTGGTCGAGTCCCACCGCGAGCGGGTGGCGCGGATCGAGTCCGGCGAGCAGAAGGTGATCGGCCAGAACTGCTTCACCGAGAGCGAGGACTCGCCGCTCACCGCGGGCGCCGACGGCGGCATCCTGACGCCGGATCCCGAGGTAGAGCGGGAACGGATCGAAGCGCTCGAGGAGTGGAAGGGCGGGCGCGACGAGGATGCGGTGCGGGGGGCGCTCTCGGACCTGGCGGCGGCCGCGGCAGACGAGAGCGTGAACATCATGCCGGCAACGATCGCGGCGGCGAAGGCCGGGGCGACGACCGGCGAGTGGGCGCAGGCGATGCGCGACGTCTTCGGTCCCTACCGGGCGCCGACCGGCGTCGACGGTGCCTCGGCGCCGTCGGATCGCGGGCAGCTGGAGGAGATCCGCCGCCGGGTCGACGAGACCTCCGAGAAGATCGGCCACCGGATCAAGATCCTGGTCGGCAAGCCCGGCCTCGACGGTCACTCCAACGGCGCCGAGCAGGTGGCGCTGCGGGCGCGGGACGTCGGCATGGAGGTGATCTACCAGGGGATCAGGCTGACCCCGGCGGAGATCGCGGAGTCGGCGCTGCAGGAGGACGTCGACGTCGTCGGCCTCTCGATCCTCTCCGGCTCCCACCTGGAGCTGATCCCCGAGGTCGTCCGGCTGCTGCGGGAGGAGGGCGTCGAGGTGCCGGTTGTGGTGGGGGGCATCATCCCGCTCGCCGACGCCGCCCGGCTGCGAGAGGGGGGCGTAGCCGGTGTCTACACGCCCAAGGACTTCGACGTCAACCGGATCATGGGCGAGATCGTCGAGCTGGTCGGGGCCCGTGCCGGGACCGTCGCCCCTGCCTGAGCGGCACCTCGGCCGGCGTAGCCGCTCCGCCTGAGCAACGGCTTCAGCAGGCCGGCCCCACCCCTGCAGCGCGCCGAGCCGGCGCCCTCGCCACAATGGAGGTCATGAGCGAGCTGAACGGCGATCGTACGGCCTGGCTGCGGTGCTACCGCTGCTGGTCCCAGAACCTCGAGATCCAGATTCACTACGACGCGATCAGGCGGGTCGACCCCGAGTCGGGAGCCCTGGCGGACGGGATCGACGAGGTCCAGGAATCGGTCGTCCAGTGCCTCGACTGCATGCACGACCAGCCCCATCTCACCTTCGAAGGCGACCGGGTGGTCCCGATCGAGGACCGCTGGCCGCGGATGGTCGCCGGCACGCCCTGGGTCGCCTCCTGCACCGTCACCGTCGACCAGGACCGCGTCGAGAGCTGCTCCGGACCGGAGGCGATCGAGTTCCTCACCTACGGCGCCTTCGGCGATGCCGGCGTCCGCGAGTTCTTCACCCACGTCCGCTTCCACAAGCACGACGACGAGCAGATCGTCATCCACCTCCTGGTCGAGCTATACGCCCGCTCCGCCCAGGAGGCGACCGAGGTCCTCGAAGACGCCGCCCAGGGCCAGCTCGAGCTCACCTCGCTGGCGGAGGAGTCCCGCCCTCGCAAGCGGCGAGGCCCACTGAGGTCAGGCGGCCTCAGGGACGAACTAGTCCACGTTGTCCGCGGCGGCTTCGGGAGACTCGCTGGGGTTCTTCTTGGGGACGAGGACGAGGCGCTTGAACTCGGCGACGAGGACGCCGTCCTGATTGAGGACCCGGGTGTGGACCTTGACGATGCCGCGGTCGGGCTTCGATTTCGAGGGCTTGACGTCGAGGACCTCGGTCTCGCAGAAGAGGGTGTCGCCGTGGAAGACCGGGTTCGGGTGGCTCAGCTCTTCGGTCGCGAGGTTGGCGATCGCCTTGCCGGAGACGTCGGAGACGTACATTCCCAGCGCCAGCGAGTAGACCAGCGGCCCGACGACGACGTTGCGGCCCTGCTGCGACCCCTGGGCGTAGATGTCGTTGATGTGCAGCGGGTGGTGGTTCATCGTGATCAGGCAGAAGAGGTGGTCGTCGGCCTCGGTCACGGTCTTCGCCGGCCAGTGCTTGTAGACGGCGCCGACCTCGAACTCCTCGAGGTAGCGGCCGTAGCTGTGCGCCCCCGATGCCTCGCGCTCGGCCTGGTCGGTGGTCAACTCGTACGTCTGATCGTTCATCGCTGGGTTTCGTCTCCGTTTCGGTTGGGCCGGCAGGATGCTATCGGCCACCAGGCGCCGGGGACGGTCCGCCCGTCCGCCTCAGCTGGGGCCGTAAACGGCGACGTAGTGCGCGTTGCTCCACCCCACCACCCTCAACGCGGAGACCTGCCGCAGCCGCCCCTTCACGCGCCAGCCCCGCAGCTCAAGCTCCCTCCCACCCCGCCTTGACCGGGCCGGCGCCCGCAGGCTGAGAGCCCCGCCCCGGCGGAGAGGGACGGCGAAGGGAGCGGCCCGCCTGACCTTGCCCGCCCAGAGCCTGATCCCCGGCGGCCGAGAGGCAAGGCTGATCCGAACGGTGGGTTGAGACGGAGGTGAGGACGGCGCAGGCGGTCCCGCGAGTTCCGTATAGCGGGCGACGAGGGTGGTCGACTGCAGCGGGGTGATCGAGTGCGACGCCGCGCCGCCATCCGACCAGGAGGAGAAGGCATAGGGGACGCCGCCGACGGTCGCCGTCTGCGGGGCGGCGACGTTGGCGGTGTTGCCGGCGATCAGTTTCTCCGGGCTCGGCTCGCCGTCGATCGTCAGCGGAACCCCGGCCGGCACGGAGGCGAGCCCGACTTCCACCACGCGAGGGAAGACGTCGACCGGAGCGGTCGTCACCGAGCGACCGCGGCTGTCGGTGGCCGTCAGTTCGAAGCGCAGGTGCGACGGGTACTCGTGCGGCGGCGCCTCGAAAGAGCCGCTACCCCCTTCCGGGTCGGTCAGCGGGTGGGTGTGACACCCGCCGGGGCAGTGCTGGATGGTGATGTGCCATTTCAGGCTGCCGCCCGGCAGGGGCCCGCTGTCGGGATCGGTGGCACTGCCGGCGT
>Ga0307316_10000493_pt1 | contig 11905 bp, 11 predicted proteins | sample ER_DNA_356_FD_194504 | JGI IMG/M metagenome (GOLD analysis project Ga0307316, IMG submission 194504) | Bulk soil microbial communities from the East River watershed near Crested Butte, Colorado, United States - ER_DNA_356 | ecosystem: Environmental > Terrestrial > Soil > Floodplain | place... | reverse complement strand
GCACCTCCGGGTCGTCGAGGAAGCCGGCGAAGAGACCGATCGCGTTCGAGCCGCCGCCGACGCACGCGACCGCGACCTCGGGCAGGAGGCCTTCCGCTTCGAGGACCTGCTCCCGCGCCTCGCGCCCGATCACGGCCTGCAACTCTCGCACGATCTCGGGGTACGGCTGCGGGCCGACGCAGGAGCCGATCAGGTAGTGGGTCGTGTCCGCGCTGCCGATCCAGTCGCGAATCGCCTCGCTCGTGGCCTCCTTGAGCGTACGCGTGCCGAAGTCGACCGCGCGCACCTCGGCGCCGAGCAGGCCCATTCGCTCGACGTTCGGCCGCTGGCGGCGCATATCTTCCGCGCCCATGTAGACGAGGCACTCGAGGCCGAAGCGCGCGCAGACGGTCGCAGTCGCCACGCCGTGCTGGCCGGCGCCGGTCTCGGCGACGACGCGCGTCTTGCCGAGCCGGACCGCGAGCAGGGCCTGGCCGAGCGCGTTGTTGAGCTTGTGCGCGCCGGTGTGGAGCAGGTCCTCGCGCTTGAGGTAGAGCCGCTTGCCGGGCGCGAACCGCTCGGCGAGGGTGAGCGGCGTGGGGCGGCCGGCGTAGGTCCGGCCGAGCTCGGCCAGCTCGTCTCGGAAGGCTGGTTCGTCGAGTGCCTCGCGCCAGCCGGCCTCGAGGGCGTCGAGCGCCGGGATCAGCGTCTCGGGGACGAAGCGCCCGCCGTACTGTCCATATGTCAGTTCCATCGGGCCGCCTCAACGTACGCGCGCACTCGCTCGTGATCCTTGATCCCGGGCTTGGTCTCGAGGCTCGAGCTCGCGTCGACCGCCCAGGGCTGCACGGCCTCGATCGCCTCCCGCACGTTCTCGGGGCCGAGGCCCCCGGCGAGGACCAGCCTGCCCTGCGCCTCGCGCGCGCGCTCGAGGTGGCGGGGATCGTCGCGCTGCCATTCGCGGTCGACGACACGCGCGACCTCGCGGCCCTTTCGGAGGAGCACGCCGTCGCGGCCGCGGTGGCCGTTCTCGCGCGGGTAGAGCTGGATCAGATCGGCGTCGTCCTCGGTGATCTCGCCTACGTGAACGGCGACAGAGAGCATCGTCTCGGGGACGGGGAGCACCCCGGGCGCGCGGCGAGGCGTCTCGCGGGCCAGGATGAACCCGGCCAGGTCGGCGCCGGCCTCGGCGGCGGCGACGACGTCCTCCTCGCGCGTGAGCCCGCAGACCTTGACGAGCGGGCGCGAGACGAGCTCGGCGAGCTTCTCGGCGGGATCCGGTGCGCGCATCAGGGCGGAGCCGACGAGGATCGCGTCGGCGCCGGCCAGCTCGGCCTCGGCGCCCTGGGCCCGCGAGGCGATGCCGCTCTCGGCGACGACCACGCGGTCACCGGGGACGCGCTCGACCAAAGCGAGCTGGGCGCGGCGGTCGATCTCGAAGGTCGAGAGGTCCCGCGCGTTGATCCCGACGATCTCCGCGCCGAGCGCTACCGCTCGGTCGAGCTCGGCCGCGTCGTGCGCCTCGACGAGCGCGTCGAGTCCTAGCTCAGCCGCCGTGTCGAGCAGCTCGCGCATCTGCGAGTCCTCCAGGTCGCGGAGGAGAAGGAGCACGGCATCCGCTCCCAGGCGGCTCAACTCCTCGAGCTCGGCCGCCTCGCAGAAGAAGCCCTTCGCGAGCAACGGCAGGGTCGCAGCGGATCTCGCCGCATTCAGATCCGCCGGCGACCCCCCGAACCGTTCGTCAACCAAGATGGACACCGCCGCCGCTTTCTTGCGCTCGAATTCCGCGGCCAGGCGGGCAGGGTCCGCGTCCAGCCGCAGCTCGCCCGCCGACGGCGAGCGCCGCTTGACCTCCGCGATCGCGGCGAGGCCCGGCCCCGCGAGCGCATCTCGAAATCTCACGCCATCGCCTCCTGGGCCTGCGAGAACGCGATCAGCTCCTCGAGTCGCTCGCCCGCGGCGCCGGAATCGATCGCCTCGCGCGCGAGCCCGACGCCTTCGCGGAGGTCGGCCGCGTGGCCGGCCGCTGCGATCGCGCCCGCCGCGTTGAGCACCACCGCGGAGCGCCGACCGCCATCGTCGCCCGCGAAGACCGCGCGGATCGCGGCCGCGTTTTCGGCGGGCGAGCCACCGCGCAGCTCGCTCGGGTCGCAGCGCGGGATCCCGAGGTCGAGCGGGTCGATCTCCCGCTCGCGCACGCGCCCCTCGACGACCTCGCAGACGAGATTCGGGCCGGCGGGCGAGAGCTCGTCGATCCCGGCGGCGCCGTGCACGACGAAGGCGCGCCGTGCGCCGAGCTGGGCAAGCACGTCGGCGATCGTGCGCACGAGCGACGGCGCGTAGACGCCGACAACCTGCGCGCGGGCGCCGGCCGGGTTGGTCAGCGGCCCGAGCACGTTGAAGACCGTCCGCGTCGCGAGCTCCTGGCGCACCGGAGCCGCATGCCGCATCGCCGGGTGATGCGTCGGCGCGAACAGGAACCCAAAGCCGAGCTCGTCGATTGAGCGCTCGATCTGCGCGGGCGGAAGCTCGAGCCGGAAGCCGAGCGCCTCGAGCACGTCCGCCGACCCGGAGGCCGACGAGACCGCGCGGTTGCCGTGCTTCGCGACGCCCGCACCTGCTGCCGCCGCTACGAGAGCCGCGGCCGTCGAGATGTTGATCGTCCTCGCGCCGTCCCCGCCGGTACCTGCGGTGTCGACGAGGTCGTCGCGGGAGGGCCGGACGGCGAGCACGTGCTCGCGCATCGCCTCCGCGCAGCCGGCGATCTCGTTCGCGGTTTCACCCTTCACGCGCAATGCGACAAGCAGGCCGCCGATCTGGGCCGGAGTCGCCTCGCCTGACATGACCTCGTTCATCACCGACCGCGCCTCCGCCCGGGAGAGGTTCCGCCCCTCGAGCAGCCGGGCGAGCGCCTCCTGGACGTTCACGCCGCCCGCTCCAGGAAGTTCCGTGCGAGCTGCGGGCCGAGGGGCGTGAGCACCGACTCGGGGTGGAACTGGACGCCGTCGACCGGCAGCTCGCGGTGGCGGACGCCCATCACCTCGCCCTCCGCGCAGCTGGCCGAGACCTCGAGGCACTCGGGCACGGAGGTCGCGGCGAGCGAGTGGTAGCGGCCCGCCTCGAAGGACTCGGGGAGGCCGCTGAAGAGCCCGCGACCGTCGTGCTCGATCGGGCTCGCCTTGCCGTGCACGAGGCGCCGCGCCTGGCCGATCTCGCCGCCGAAGGCCGCCACGATCGCCTGGTGGCCGAGGCACACGCCCAGCGTTGGCACCCGGAGACGCTTGACGAGCTCGACGCTGACGCCGGCGTTCTCGGGCCGGCCGGGCCCGGGGGAGAGGACGAGGTGCGAAGGCGCCAAGCGCTCCGCCTCGTCCGCGTCGATCGCGTCGTTCCGGCGGACGACCACCTCCGCGCCCAGCTCGCCGAACAGGTGCGCGAGGTTGTAGGTGAACGAGTCGTAGTTGTCGATCAAGAGAATCATGCCCGCGCCTCCGCCAGCTCGATCGCCGTCTCGAGTGCCGCCAGCTTGCGCAGGCACTCGTCGTGCTCGGCGGCCGGATCGGAGTCGGCGACGATTCCCGCTCCCGCCTGCAGGAGCGCGACGCCGTCGTGGAGGACGACCGTCCGGATCGCGATGCACGCGTCGAGAGCCTCGCCGGGCAGCGCGTAGAGCACGGCGCCCGCGTACGGCCCGCGCCGGTAGCCCTCGAGCTCCGAGATCAGCTGCATCGCCCGAACCTTGGGCGCACCGGAGACCGTGCCCGCGGGAAAGCAGGCTCGCAGCAGGTCGAAGTGCGAGACGCCGTCGACGAGGTCGCCGGTGACCTCGGAGACGAGGTGCGTGACGTGCGAGAACCGCTCAGGCTCGAGGAAGCGCTCGACCTGCACCGTCCCCGGCCGACAGACCCGCGAGAGGTCGTTGCGGCCGAGGTCGACCAGCATCACGTGCTCGGCGCGCTCCTTCTCGGAGGCGAGCAGGCGCGCCGCGTCCCCCTCGCCGGACCGTGTCGTTCCAGCGATCGGGTTCAGCGAGGCGCGGCTGCCTTCGGCCTTGACGAGCGTCTCGGGCGACGAGCCGACGAGCGCGAGGCCGTCGAGCTCGAGCAGGAAGAGGTACGGCGACGGATTCACGCGCCGCAAGGAGCGGTAGAGCTCCAGCGCGCTCGCCGAGGTCGGCCGCTCGGCGCGCTGCGAGAGCACGATCTGGAAGGCATCGCCCGCGCGGATGTGCTTCTTCGCGCGCACGACCGAGCGCTCGTACGCGTGGCGTGAGGGCAGCCGTCTGGTCGACCCGGCGCGGCCGCCGCTGCGCGGCCTATCGGGGAGGGGGCCGCCGAGCAAGTCGGCGACCGCGCCGGGATCTCCTGCAAGGACTTCCGCCATGCCGAGCGCGTGGTCGAAGCGGACGAGCGTCTCCGCGACGACGAAGCGGCTCTCGGGCAGGCCGGGCCCGTCGTCCGGGAGCCCGACGGTCGGTTCGAGAACGGCCGCGTGGTCGTAGCCGAGGTAGCCGACCACCGCCTCGTCGCAGGCCTCCGCCTCCTCGAAGGAGACGAGGCGCGAGCCGGAGCCGACGAACGAGTGGCGCCCGAGCCGTCCCCGCTCCACCGACTCGAGCAAGAAGCTGGCCCGCCCGCTCTCGCGCAGCTTCAGATACGCCCCGAGTGGGGTGAGGAGATCGGTTGAGATGACGGTGAGTGCGTTCATGGGCAAACAAAAAGACCCTCCAGCGGAAGGTCTCGAGCGGAAACGGGCTTGCGTCTAGGTCAGGTCAGGCGACGCTCCCGCCCCGCTCGTGGCGCCAAGACCAGGCCCAGATGTGCGGTGCGAGAGTCATCTCCCCCAGCGTAGGCGTCGGCGGTAGTTGTCGTCAAGGGTCAATTAGTCTGCGGCCCGATGGCCGTCCCCGACTTGCTTCGCAGGCTGCTGACCGCGCCCGGGCCGTCGGGCTACGAGACCGCGGCGTCCGCCATCTGGCGCGAAGCCGCTTCGTCGTTCGCGGAGGTGGAGGGCGACACGCTCGGCTCCTCGACGGCGCGCGTCCCCGGGACGGGCGGCGGGCCGACGCTCGCGGTCCTCGGCCACATCGACGAGATCGGGCTCATGGTCACACACGCGGACGAGAACGGCTTTCTCTCCTTCCTGCGGGTCGGCGGCTGGCGGGCGGACGTTCTCGTCGGCCAGCGGCTCGAGCTCCTGACGAGCAAGGGCTCGCTCTCGGGCGTCGTCGGGCGCAAGGCGTCGAGGCCGCTTCGCCGCGGCGAGGAGTTCCCGCGGGTCGAGCTCGAGGACCTGCACCTCGACATCGGTGCGCGCTCGCGCGAGGAAGCGCTCGAGCTGGTGGCGATCGGGGACGTGGCAGTGATCGCCGGCGAGCCGGTCGAGCTCGCGAACGGGCGCATCGCCTCGCGCTCGCTGGACAACCGGCTCGGGGCGTACGTCGCGCTGGAGGCGGCGAGGCGGGTAGCCGACGCCGGCGGGCCGGGCGACGTCGTCGCCGTCGCCGCCGTCCAGGAGGAGATCGGCGACTTCGGTGGCGCCCGCACGAGCGTGTTCGCACTCGAGCCGCAGGTTGCGCTCGCGGTCGACATCACCGGCGCGACCGACGCCCCCGGCGGAGACCCGAAGATCGACGGCGCGGCTGTGCTCGGCGCGGGGCCGATCCTCAACCGCGGCTCGACGATCGCGCCGCGGGTCTTCGACCTGCTGGTCGAGGCCGCCGAGGGCGAAGGGATCCCGCACGCGGTGAACGTGTCCGCGGGCTCGACCCACACCGACATGGACGCGGCGTACCTCAGCCGCGCGGGAATCGCGACGGGCCTCGTCTCGATCCCGATCCGCTACACGCACTCGCCGGTCGAGACCGTCGCGCTCGAGGACGTCGAGGCGTCGATCCGGCTCGTCGCCGCGTTTGCGGACCGCCTCAGGCCCGGGCTCGAACTGGCTCGCTAGGGTTGCCGCGATGACTCGTTCCGTGATCGTCTCGGCGGTCCGCACGCCCTTCGGCAAGCTCGGCGGCGGCCTCGTCGACTACGAGGCGACCGAGCTCGGCGCGGCCGCGATCCGCGCGGCGCTCGAGCGCAGCGGGGTGGAGGACGGCGAGGTCCAGTACGCGATCATGGGCCAGGTGCTGCAGGGCGGCGCCGGCCAGGCGCCCGCGCGGCAGGCGACCGTGGGCGCGGGGCTGCCGATCGAGCTTCCCTCCGACACGATCAACAAGGTCTGCGCCTCCTCGATCCGGGCGGTCGAGATCGCCGACCAGATGATCCGCGCCGGCGACGTCGAGGTCGTCGTCGCGGGCGGGATGGAGTCGATGTCGAACGCGCCGTACGTGCTGAAGAGAGCCCGCTTTGGCTACCGGCTCGGCGACGGGACGCTGATCGACCTGATGACGCACGACGGGCTTACGTCGAGCTTCGACAACCGCCACATGGTCGAGCAGGCGTCGTTCGTCTCGCGCGAGCTCGGGATCTCGCGCGAGGACCAGGACCTCTGGGCGCTGCGTTCCCACGAGCGCGCGGTCGACGCGATCGACGACGGCCGCTTCGAGGCCGAGATCGTGCCGGTCGGCGAGCTCTCCGTGGACGAGGGGCCGCGGCGCGACACGTCGATCGAGAAGCTCGCGAAGCTGAAGCCCGTCTTCGACCCGGAGGGGACGACGACCGCCGGGAACGCGCCGGGGGTGAACGACGGCGCGGCGGCGCTCGTGGTCACCAGCGACGAGTTCGCGAAGCGGCGCGGCCTCGAGGTGCTCGCGACGATCGTGGCGCAGGGCTACATGGCCGACGACTTCGCCTACCTCGCGCGCACACCCGCCAAGGCAGGCGCGATCGCGCTCGAGAAGGCGGGCAAGACGATTGACGATGTCGAGCGGGTCGAGCTGAACGAGGCCTTCTCTTCGGTGGTGCTCAACTCGACGAAGATGCTCGGCGCCGACCCGGAGAAAGTGAACGTGAACGGCGGTGCGGTGGCGCTCGGCCACCCGATCGGCGCGTCGGGCGCGCGCATCCTCGGGACGATGATCCACGAGCTTCGCCGCAACGGCGGCGGTTTGGGTCTCGCGGCGATCTGCTCCGGCGGCGGCCAGGGCGACGCGATCCTGCTCGAGGTCTAGCCGCTTCCCGCTCCTGGCACCTTGCACACGGTTGCGCAGCCGGACAAGATGCGCAGCGAAGGGAGGAACGCGATGGCCGACGAGGATCGGCTGCGGCTGGAGTACGACCGCGCGGTCGCGATCTTCCGCGACCTCACGGACATCCGCTTCAAGCTGCTCGCGCTGGTGCCGACGCTCTCGGGCGCTGCCGTCGCGCTGCTGAAGGGAAACCAGGCCGCCGTCACCCTGATCGCAGTCGGCGTGTTGGGCCTCAGCGCGACCCTCGGCGTCCTCGTGTACGAGCTTCGCAACAGCGAGATCCGGCGCGGCGCGGCCAAGCGGATCGGCGAGCTCGAACGGGAGCTGCTCCACGCTCCCGTCGCGACTGGCCGGCAGAAAGGCGCGCCGAGGCTCTTCGGGCTCCTCCCACTCGAGCACTCGCTCGGCCTCGCCCTTGTCTACGGAGCCGCGCTCGCCGGGTGGTCGTACCTCGTCGCCTGGGGCATCCTCGACGCCGCAAACGCGGGGCACGCGCGGGACATCGGCGTCGCGATAGGCGCGGTGGCCGGGCTGCTCGTCCTGCTCGAGGTGCTGCGGATCGACGGGCGCGACTAAGCTCGCGCGCGTGGAGTTCGAGCACGTCCTCGTCGTCGGCGCCGGCCAGATGGGCGCTGGGATCGCCCAGGTCGTCGCCGCCTCCGGGCGCCGCGTCTCGCTGCACGATGCCGCTCCGGGCGCCGTCGAGCGCGGCCTCGACACGATGCGCAAGAGCCTCACGCGGCTTGCGGAGAAGGGCGGTGCGGACCCGGACGATGTGCTCGCCCGCGTCACTGCCGTGGACGACCTCGTCCCGGCCGATCTGATGATCGAAGCCGTCGTCGAGGACGCGAGCGTCAAGGAGGACGTCTTCCGCCGCGCGGACGCGACGCTCCCCGCCGAAGCCGTGCTGGCCTCGAACACGTCCTCGATCCCGATCTCCACGCTGGCGGCGGCGACGGCGAGGCCGAATCGCGTGATCGGCATGCACTTCTTCAACCCGGTGCCGGTGCTGAAGCTCGTCGAGATCGTGCGCGGGAAGGAGACCTCCGACGAGACGGCGCAGGCGATTACGGAGCTGGCGGGCGAGCTCGGCAAGACTCCTGCGGTCGCGAACGACTTCCCGGGCTTCGTCTCGAATCGGATCCTGATGCCGTTCATCAACGAGGCGATCCGGGCTCTCCACGACGGGGTCGCCGAGGCCGAGGCGATCGACACGATCGCGAAGCTCGGCTTCGCGCACCCGTTGGGGCCGCTGGCGCTTGCAGATTTGATCGGACTAGATACCTGCTTTGCAATTATGAAAGTCCTCCAAGAAGGGCTTGAAGATGAGCGTTACGCGCCCTGCCCGCTGCTCGAAGAGTTGGTGAATGCAGGGAAATTGGGGCGCAAGACCGGCGAGGGTTTCTTCATCTACCAGGCATAAAGCCCCGTCGGCCCCGTGCCGACAGACTCAGCAGAAGGGAGGAACGCCCTGCGCCTGCTGGTGGTAGACGACGACGAGGCCCTGCGCGCCCTGTTGCGCACGACCTTCGAGGCCGTCGACGTGGAGGTCGACGAGGCCTCTGACGCCGCATCGGCCCGGGCCCGCATCGCAGCCGAGCCGCCGGACGCGATCGTCCTGGACGTGAGCATGCCGGGCGAAAACGGTGCGGCTCTTTGCGCGCACCTCAAGGCGTCGCGCTCGACGCGTCAGATCCCGGTCGTGCTGCTGACAGGCTCGGACCTCGCAACCGACGTGACCGCGGTCGAGGTCGGCGCGGACGCGTTCATGCTCAAGCCGTTCAGCCCGCTCGAGCTGCTCGCGGTCGTCGAGCGGCTCGCCGGCGGCCTGCACGCCTCGCCCTTCCGCGCGCGCGGCAAGCGCCACGAGGACGAGCAGCTGCTCCTCTACGCGCGCGACCTCCGCCATCTGCTGGAGCTCGAGCGCGGCCAGCGACGTCTACTGGAGAGCGCCTACCGCGAAACGGTGACCGCGCTCGCGAGCGCGCTCGAGTCGAAGGACACCGGCACCGGCGAGCACTCGCAGCGCGTCTGCCGCTACGCGCTCGAGCTCGCGCACGGGGTCGCGCCCCCCGCCGCCGACGACGAGAGCGCCGGCTACGGCTTCCTCCTCCACGACATCGGCAAGATCGGGATCCCGGACCAGATCCTGCAGAAGGCCGGCCCGCTCACCGACGCCGAGCGCCGGCTGATGCAGACGCACACGGTGCTCGGCGAGCAGATGCTGCAGGGAGTGACCCTGCTGCAGGGCGGCGGGCTCGAGGTGGTGCGCTCGCACCACGAGCGCTGGGACGGCAACGGCTATCCCGACGGCCGCGGCGGGACCGATATCCCGGTTGCGGCGCGCGTCTTCGCGGTGGCGGACGCGCTCGACGCGATGACGAGCGACCGCCCGTACCGTCCCGCGCTGCCGTGGAAGCGGGCCGGTAAGGAGATCCTGGCGGAGGCGGGCAGGCAGTTCGACCCGGCCGTCGTCCGCGCCTTCGCCGATCGCGAGGGCTCGCTCAGGAAGATTCGCGCGGCCTTCGTCTAGACGGACGGCGGCTGCGGGCTCGCGCCCGGTTGGCCCGTTTGGTGCCAGAGCACGATCTTGCCGCGCACGACCCGGAAGATGGCGGTCGCCCGGTTGCCCGGGCCGTCGCAGGTGCTGTGCGGACGGTCCCCGAGCAGGAAGGTCGCGGTCGCGGTCTGCCCCCGGCTATGGATCGAAAGGATGCGTCCCGAGCACGGAAGGGCCGCGTTCCAGGCGACCGCGTCCTGCTCCGTGTTCAGGGTGAGCACGCTGCCGCCCTGGATCACGCGGGCGCCGTGGGCGAAGAGCTTCCCGGCGGTTTCGTTGTCGCCCTGGTTGAGCGCCTGACTCCAGGCGCGAACGACGCTTTCGGCGTCGGGTGAGCCGGAACCGCAACCTGTGAGCGCGCCGGCCGCAAGCACCAGGGCGGCGGCCCGCCTCACGCCAGCGCCTCGCGTACGAGTCCCTGGAAGTGCGCGAGCAGGCGCTCGCTCTCGGGCATGAGCGTCCCCGCGTCGAGGAGGCCGGAGCGCGTCCCTTGCTGCACCGACTCGACGAGCGCGCGGTCCTCGCGCCCGACCTGGTCGTCGAAGGCGAGCAGCTCGTCGACCTCGTCCTCGGACACGTCTTCCGGGAAGAAATAATCGAGGAAGCCGGCCGTGCGCTCCGGGCCGAGCGGCGTGAGCGGGCCGGCGGCGAGGTTCGGCGGCCCGGGCAACGCGTAAGCCTTGGTAACGGGCCACAGCCAGTGGAACTGACCTTCGACGGAGGCTGGACGGTCCCGGGTTGCCCCGAACTGGCTCGACGTCCAGGTGCCGGTCTCGAGGCGGTACGCGTCAGGGCTGACGTCCACGACCGCGCTGAAGCCCGGGTGCGCGACTGCGCAGTGGTAGCACTCGAGGTAGTTCTCGATCGCGATCTTCCAGTTGCAGGCGAGCTCGTACTCGCTGCGGCGGCGGAATCTGAGCGCATCGACGTCGATCCCGCCGGCCGCGAAGTGGCCGGGCAGCGGGCCGAGCGCCTCCTCCAGGGGGATCGTGACCGGCTCGGGGCTCACGAAGACCACCGGCCCCCAGGTCGCCACCGCGAGCTGGAGCAGGCAGATGCCGTCGACGTCGAGCTCGCCTGAGCGCGGGGCGGCCCGCAGCGAGCCGTCGAGCTCGTACGTCCACGCGTGGTAGGGGCACTGGAGCGTCTCGCGCCGGCCGCTGCCCTCGACGATCACCGAGCCGCGGTGGCGGCAGACGTTCAGGAATGCGCGCAGCTCGTCGTCGCGGCCGCGGACGACGACGATCGGGACGTCTCCGGCGCGGCACGTCAGGTACGCGCCGGGCTCCGCCACGAGCTCGGCCGGACCGGCGTAGTGCCAGCCGCGGCGGAAGATGCGCTCCTGCTCCAGCCGTAGCACGTCCGGGTCGGAGTACCAGCTCCACGGCAACGTCGCCTGGGCGGTTCCGGAAGCCAAACCGGGCACGACTATAGTCCTCGCGATGGAGTTCACGCTCGGCGACGACCAGCGCGAGATCCAGGCGCTGGCGCGGGAGTTCGCCCAGGCGGAGATCGAGCCGAACGCGGGGACCTGGGATCGCGAGCACGGCTTCCCGCGGGAACTGCTCGGCAAGCTCGGCGAGCTCGGGCTGCTCGGCGTCTGCATTCCGGAGGAGTACGGCGGGGCCGGCGCCGACTTCCTCTCCTACATCCTTGTGCTCGAGGAGCTCTCACGTGCCGATGCGGGCGTGGGCGTGACCGTCGCGGTGCACACGAGCGCGGTCACGCTTCCGATCCTCACCTTCGGCAGCGACGAGCAGCGCAGCCGCTTCGTCCCGCCGCTCGCGCGCGGCGAGGCGATCGGCGCCTTCGCGCTGACCGAGCCCGAGGCCGGCTCGGACGCCGGCTCGCTGCGGACGGCGGCGACGCAGGACGGCGACGGCTGGACGATCTCGGGGGCGAAGCAGTGGATCACGAACGGAGCCTTCGGCGGCACCGTGCTCCTGTTCGCCCGAACGGATCAGGACACGCCCGGCGCGAAGGGCGTCTCGGCGTTCATCCTCGACGGCGACCAGGTCCGCGTCACGCGCGAGGAGGAGAAGCTCGGGCTGAACTCGTCGTCCACGGTCGACCTCGTGATCGAAGGAGCGCAGGTCGGCCGCGACCGACTCCTGCACGAGGAGGGCAAGGGCTTCAATGTCGCGATGGCCACGCTCGACGGCGGCCGCATCGGGATCGCCGCGCAGGCGCTCGGGATCGCTCAGGCGGCCTACGACGTCGCCCGCGGCTACGCG
>Ga0307316_10000487_pt1 | contig 11969 bp, 10 predicted proteins | sample ER_DNA_356_FD_194504 | JGI IMG/M metagenome (GOLD analysis project Ga0307316, IMG submission 194504) | Bulk soil microbial communities from the East River watershed near Crested Butte, Colorado, United States - ER_DNA_356 | ecosystem: Environmental > Terrestrial > Soil > Floodplain | place... | reverse complement strand
GTTGCGCTGCAGCTTCGCGAGTTCGTCCTCGTCATCGAGGTCCGTCTCGAGGACCCAGCGCTCGACGCTCCGACCCTCCACGTGCCATGTGCCGCCCTCATCGCGCTTGACCGCGAACCGCGGCCGGCCCGGACGGAGCACGACGTGCGTGCTCCGCTCGGGCTCGGAGGCGGCGGCCTCGCTCGCGAGGGCGTTCACGCGCTCGCGGAACTCCTCGAGCCCCGCCCCGGTGATCGCGGAGACCGCGAGCGCGTCCGGCTGCAGCGTCGCCGAGGCCGCCGCCGGATCGTCGACCAGGTCCGCCTTCGTGCCCACGACGATCGACGGCCGGGTGACGAGCGTCTGGTCGTAGCTCCCGAGCTCCGTGCGAAGGACAGCGAGGTCCGCGGCCGGGTCGGCGCTCGAGAGATCCACGACGAGTACCAACGCGCGACACCGGACGATGTGTTTGAGGAACCGATGTCCGAGGCCTCTCCCCTGGTGCGCGCCCTCGATCAACCCAGGGACGTCGGCCACCACCGCCCGCCCCTCCCCGGTCTCGGCGACGCCGAGGTTCGGCGTGAGCGTCGTGAAGGGATAGTCGGCGATCTTCGGCGTGGCGGCCGTGAGTCGGGAGAGCAGGGTCGACTTGCCGGCGTTCGGAAGCCCCACGAGCCCGATATCGGCCACGGTCCGCAGCTCGACCTGGAGGCGCTTGGTCTCCCCTGCCTCACCGGGCTCGGCGACCCGAGGCACACGGTTCCGCGCGGTGGCGAGCTGGGCGTTCCCACGCCCACCTCTGCCCCCCCGCGCAACGACCACCCGGGCCCCTTCTCCCACGAGGTCGGCAAGAGGCCCATCCTCGTCGAACACCATGGTGCCGTCGGGAACCTGGATCACCAGGTCCTTGGCGGAGGCGCCGTCGCGCCGAGCGGATCGGCCCGATCCGCCAGGCCGCGCCCGCTGATGCGGATGATCCGCTAACCAGGAGAGATCGTGGATCCCGCGGGCCACCTCGAAGACGATCGATCCTCCGCGGCCGCCGTTCCCCCCGTCGGGGCCACCACGCGGCTTGTAGGGCTCGGAATGCAGCGACGCGGACCCGCCCCCGCCCCGCCCCGCCTCCACGGAGACCGTGCACTCGTCGGTGAACATCCGAGATAGCGTAGGTGGTCGCACGACGGCGTCGCCGAGAAGATGGACCCGTGATCGAACCGACGACCGTGTGGATGGTGCACCTCGACCGCGCGCCTACCGACGAGACCGAGGGGATCTTGTCCGCCGACGAGTGGGAGCTCGTCTTCGTGGATGCCGGCTCACCGGAGACGACGCGTTTCCCGTTCGTCGACATCGTGAACGTCAAGCGCGTGCTCGGCTCCCCGGTCTTCACGCTCGGATGGCGCTTCCGCGACGAACGGCGACAGACCGCGTTCTACCTGACGCGGCCGCCCCCGCTGGGAACCCTCGCTCCGGGAGGAGGTGGACCGCCGGACATCCCCGACCTGAGAGCCGCCACGACATGGCGCCGGAGTGGGCGCTGGCGCCAGCGCCGGGACAACACGCGGTACCTCGCCGCGACGTCGACGTCGTTGAAGGATCGACGCGACGTGTTGGTGTCGCAGATCAAGGCGGCGATGAAGCAGGCGCGGGGCGAGCCGTCTTAGGCCTGTGCGGCCGTCACGGTCGCGTATCTCCGACCGCGAGACTGTCGGTAGTCGACGACGCCCTCGCGCGTGGCGAACAACGTATCGTCGCCGCCCTTGCCGACGCCGTCGCCGGGATGGATCTTCGTCCCCCGCTGACGCACGATGATCGAGCCCGCGGTGACCGTCTGGCCGCCGTAGGCCTTCACGCCGAGCCGTTTCGACGTGGAGTCCCGGCCGTTCCGGGACGAGCCGCCGCCCTTCTTGTGCGCCATAAGGTCTCCAGGCTACCAGCCGTCTCGCCGCGGCCTAGCCGAGCTCGACGGTCTCGATCTGCAGCAGCGTGAGCTGCTGACGGTGTCCGGTCTTCTTCGCGTAGCCACTCTTCGGCCGGTACTTGAAGACCTTGACCTTGTCGCCCTTCTTGTCGCCCAGGGGCTTCGCGGTGACGGTCGCCTTCGATGCGGCGGGGCCGGCGTGGGTCTTGCCGTCGTCATCCACGACGAGCAGCGGCGTGAACGAGATGGTCTCGTCCGCGCCGACCAGCTTCTCGACCTCGATCACGTCCCCGGCCTGAACCTTGTGCTGCTTGCCGCCGGTCTTGATCACCGCATACATCGTCAGACGATCCTCTCAGTCAACGTCGTAGGTGAGGATGATGCCCCGGCCTTCGCACGTGGGGCAGATCTGGGAGAACGATTCGACCAGGCCCGAGGATACCCGCTTGCGTGTCACCTGCATCAAGCCGAGTGGGCCGATCTCGAACACCTGCGATCGTGTCTTGTCGATCGCCAGCGCATCCCGCATCGTGTCCTCGACCTGCTTCTTGTTCTTCTCGAGGAGCATGTCGATGAAGTCGATCACGATGATGCCGCCGATGTCGCGGAGCCGGAGCTGACGGGCGACCTCCCGAGCCGCTTCCAGGTTCGTGTTGACGACCGTCGCCTCGAGGTTCGTCTTCCCGACGCTCTTGCCGGTGTTGACGTCGACGATCGTCATCGCCTCCGTGCGCTCGATGATGAGGTAGCCGCCCGAGGGCAGCCACACCTTGCGATCGAGCGCCTTGTGGATCTGCTCGACGACCCGGTAGGCCTCGAACGCTGGGAGTGGGCCCGTGTGCAGCGTGACCTTCTCGGCCAGATCGGGCGCCACCTCGCGGAGGTAGTCCACGACGAGCCCGTGCACCCGCTGTGAATCGGTCACGAGCCCCCGGTACTCCTCATCGGTGAAGAGGTCGCGGACGACCCGAACCGTGAGTTCCGGCTCCTCGTAGAGCACCGTCGGCGCCTTGCCCCTCGTCGCCTTCGACTGGATCTGATCCCAGATCGCCAGCAGCCGCCGGAGATCCGCCTCGAGCGCCTCTTCGGTCGCGGACTCGGCCGCGGTCCGCACGATCACGCCGTGCTCCGGGGGCTTCACCCGCTTGAGGAGGGTCTTGAGTCGTTTGCGAGCTTCATCCGGGAGGCGCCGGCTGATGCCTTGGAGATCCTGGTTCGGCGCGAGCACGAGGTAGCGCCCTGCGAGGCTCAGGTTGGCGGTGAGCCGAGCGCCCTTGCCGCCCATCGGGTCCTTCGTCACCTGGACCATGACCGCCTGTCCCGGTTTCAGGAGTTGCTCGATGCGCGGTGCGGCTCCCTCGATGTCTTCCGGCGAGTAGTTGACCTCGCCCGCGTACAGGACGCCGTTGCGACCGCGACCCACGTCGACGAACGCCGCCTCCATGCCGGGAAGGACGTTCTGTACGCGACCCAGGTAGATGTTGCCCACCATCGAGGTGGCCCCGGCGCGCGTCACGTAATGCTGGACCAAGACGTCTTCCTCGAGCACCGCGATCTGGTCGCGGTCGCCGTGCTCGGTGATCACCATGAGCTTGTCGGTCACGCGCGGGGGCGTCGGCTGTGGCTCCCGGCGACGCCGGCCGTCGCGTCCCGTGCGGCTCCGCGTGGTGCGGATCCCGCGGGTGGGACCTCCGGCGGCCACCTGCTCCTCGATCGTTTTCGCCTTCGCGGGTCGGGAGCGGGCCGGCTGCGACGCGGCCGGTTCGGTCGCGGCCGTCGGACCGATCAGGGCTTTGGTGGCGCGTTGAGGGTCGTCGGCGCGGCTCGAAGACGAGCGCCGGCGACGTCGCGCAGGGGGCTTCGCGGCCGCATCCGCGTCCGGTTCAGCCTCGTCCCGCTGAGCGTCGACCGGATCGATCACCGGCGCGTCGTCGGGCTCGGCACCGGCCGTAGCGGCGCCGGCCGGCTTCCTGCTTCGGCCCCGGCCGCCTCGACGCCGCCTGCGCTTCTTCGCGGGGGCGGTCGTCGAGCCGTCAGCTGCGGCCGCCGTCTGCGACGGCTCCCCGCCGTCGTCGGAGACGGGGGACTGAGAGGAACCCGTCGTGTCCGACGGATCCCCGGTCGTCGCCGTGGTCGCCGTGGATGCGGCGGGCTTCCGTCTCCGGGGCTGCCCGGACCGCTGCGGTGACTTCGGCTTCGAGGTTCCGCCCGTCTCGGCCCGCCCACCGGCCTCGGACGGCGCGCCGGCCTCGGACCGGAGGACGGCCGATCCGTCGGACGTCTCGGCTGGTGTCGCCGCGACGTCGCCGGATCCATCGTTCGCGGCGGATGTGGCCGCGGCCCCCGACCGGCCTCGGCCCCGTCCGCGTCCACCCCGACGACGGCGGCGCGACGCGGAGGTTCGGGTCGGTGCCTGCTCGGCAGGCGATGTGGTGCTGTTCCCCTCCTCGGGGGTCGGCGTCACGGACGCCGCTCGGCCCTCGACATCGATGTCGTGGTCCACGTGGTGCTCCCTTCGCTCGATGCGAGGGGGCGTGCGCCGGAAAGGCCGATATCGGAGCACAGCCAACTGACTGCGCCGCAAGACGTTGCTGTGGGTCCGCTCACGCTGCATCTGTTGCGCGTGCTGCGAATGACGTCGTGCACCCGGTACGTACCTTCTCCCGGCGCTGCGGCCCTACGCGGCGGCCTCGTCTGGGCCGCTCGGGCGCGGTCGCGCGCCTCCTCGACTTCCTTGGATCCCGCCGCTACCGGTTGGATCCGGTCGCGGGCGGGCACGTCTGCAATCAGGATAGCAGCGGGTTCGGCGCCGTCGCTCCAAGCCGGGGGGCTATCTCCGGTGGCCCGTCGGGACGAGGGCCTGGGCCATCCGGCCCACACGCGTGTCCCTCGAAGGAACCCTACGACGGTCGGATACCGGGAGCCCTTCGCGCGGCGCACCCTCTGCACATGCCTCAGGGCACCCTTCCCCTTTCCGGTCGCGTTCGCGTCCTCGTGGTAGACGACAACGACGGCTTCCGGGGTTCGCTCGCTGCCCTCCTCGGCGGCGAGGACCTCGAGGTCGTCGGCCAGGCGTCGAACGGCATCGAGGCGATCGAGCTCGTCAACGAGCTGGGACCTGACGTCGTCCTGATGGACATCCGCATGCCGCAGATGGACGGGATCGAGACCACGCGCCGGCTGAAGGCCTTGCACCCCTCGCTCGAGGTCGTGGCGCTCACCGGGCTCGAAGAGGAGCGCGCCGTGCGCGAGATGTTGGTTGCGGGAGCGTCGGGCTACGTCCTCAAGGATTCCGAGGGCGACGAAATCATCCACGCGGTCCGGCGTGCCGCGAGCGGGGGCGCACTCCTTTCACCCGATGTCACGCCGACCGTGATCGAGCAGCTGCTCGAGGCTCTCGAACGCGAACGAAGGCGGACGCGGCAGCTGGAGATCGCGCAGGAAGCGCTGCTCGAGCGCGGCGCACGCCGGCAACAGTTGATCGGCCGGGTCGGTCATGAGCTCCGTACCCCCGTGACGGTCCTCCTGGGCCTCGCCCAGACGCTTCGCCGTGGAGGGCTCGACGACGAGCAGCTCGATGAGGTCCTCGACACGCTGGTGCTCCGCACCGAGGGGCTCGCTCGGCTCGTCCGCCGGTTCGAGGCGGCGATCGAGGCGGGGCTGACGGAGTGGGCCAACGTGACGGAGCTCGCGAAGGAGGTCGGGACGCGCGATCCGCGGATCCGCGTCGAGGCCCCGCTCGCGCCGGTGATGACGGCGCTGAACCGGACCGCCGGCATCCGGATCCTCGAGGAGCTGGTCGAGAACGCGTTGGCGTTCTCGCCGGAAACGACGCAGGTCATGATCCGCGTCTCCAACGATCACGCTATCCCGCAGGTCCGGGTGATCGACCGCGGACAGGGCATCGAGCCCGACGCGATCCCGCGGATCTTCGAGCCGCTCGAACAGGCGCAGGAGCTCCACACGCGCACCCACCCGGGGATCGGCCTGGGACTCAGCCTCGCGAGGCTCTCGGCACGCGCGATGGACGGCGACGTGACGCTCGAATCGACCGGCGTCGCTGGCACCACCTTCCTCTGGTCCGTCGCGGGTGGACCGGTCATCACCGAGCTCCCGCCGCGGATCGCCGCGCTCAGCTAACTGAACCGGCGCATGTGGATGCTCTCGAGCACCCCGATCGCGGTGAAGCTCACGAGGATCGAGGATCCTCCGTACGACAGGAACGGCAACGGGATCCCTGTGATCGGCATGATCCCGATCACCATCCCGACGTTGACGAACATCTGGATCGCGAACATCGACGCGATGCCGGCCGCCACGAGCGTGCCGAACGGATCCTTCGATAACGTCGCGATCCGGATCGCCCGCCAGAGGATCAGGGCGTAGAGGAGCAGGACGAACATCGCACCGACGAACCCGAACTCCTCCCCCGCCACGGTGAAGATGAAATCGGTGTGTTGCTCCGGCACGTAGTCGAGGTTCGTCTGCGTTCCCTTGAGGTAGCCCACGCCCGTCAATCCCCCCGACCCGACCGCGATCAGTGATTGGTCGAGGTTGTACCGGGCGTCTTGGGGAGCGTTCGTCCGGTCGAGGAACGCCGTGAGCCGTTCCCGCTGGAAGTCCTTGATCACGCCGAGTTGGAACGTGAGGAAGATCAAGATGAGTCCGGCCGCGGTCAGCATGAGAAGGTGCTTCAGCCTCGTCCCGGCGACCACGAGCATCCCGACGACGATCGCCGCGAGCGCGATCGACGTGCCGATGTCCGGCTGGAGGAACACGAGGACCAGCGGGACGGCCGCGACGGCGAGGACCTTCACGAGGTCCGACAGGGTGGGTTCCGGCGTCCGCAGTTCGGAGAGGACCGCTGCGAGCATCACGATCACCGAGAGCTTCGCGACCTCCGACGGGGTGATCTGGAAGCCGGCGACCGCGAACCAGCGCTGCGCGGTCCCGGTGGTGTCCGTCGCACCGATCCCGGGGACCTTGACGAGCACGAGCGCGGCGAGCGTCGCGAGGTAGATGAACCCCGCGTACACCTTGAAGAAGCGATAGTCGAACGTCGTGATCACCAACACGATGACGAGCCCCAGGATCGCCGTGATCGCCTGCTTCTTCACCCGCACGAAGGGGTCGAGGCTCTCACCGCGAAGGGTCGAGGCTGTCGCCGAATACAGCAGGAAGAGACCGACGACGATGAGGGCTCCCGTGAGCAAGAGCAGGAACCAATCGACATGGCGGATCGGCCGGCGCTCGTCGGCCCAGACGCGCCCCGCCACCATGTCCATCAGCGGTCTCCGACGGCGCAGCCGCCCTGATGGTTGTTCGGCAGATGGTAGATGTCCTCGATCACGTGCCGGGCGACGGGAGCGGCGGCCTCCGCGCCGAAGCCCCCCTGCTCCACCATCGCGATCACGACGTACTTCGGCGCGTTCGGGTTCTCCCCGGCCATCGCCGCGAACCACGACGTGTCCTGGTGCGGCGGACGCTCGGCCGTCCCGGTCTTCCCGCCGACCCACACCTGGGAGGTCGGGAACCCGCTGAACGAGCACTGTGCCGTCCCCGAGGTGATCACCGAGCCCAACGCTCCACGGACGTAGGCCAGCTCGCTCGGCGTGTACGGGAGCGTGCGGCTGCAGTGATCCTCTGCCTGCTTGACGACGGCGCCATCGGGAGCGACCACCTGGTCGACCACGTGGGGGCGGCACAGGTGCCCGCCGTTCGCGATCGCCGAGTATGCCTGGGCGAGTTGGAGGGGCGTCGCCATCACGTACGTGGAGCCGATCATCGTCAGGATGTCGCCGCCGGGGACCCAGCCGTCCGGGAACAGGGTGGGTTGCGTCTTCGCCCACGCGGGGTCGGGGACCAAGCCGGATCCCTCCGACGGCAGGTCGATCCCCGTCGGCGCTCCGAAGCCGAACCCGCGGAGATCGTTCTGGAGCAGGAGCCCGTTGTCGGAGAGCTGGTTCTGGACGTAGCGGAAGTAGAAGTCCGATCCGAAGCGGTCGAACACGGTGTCGCAGGAGATGCTGATCGCCGTCGCGAGGCTCATCGTGCCGAGGTTCGCGGTCGTCCAGTTGTGGAAGACGGTTCCCGACGTGTCGCCGGGATGGGTGTACGTCGCATCGCACGGGTAGTAGCCGCCGAGCGTGGCGAACCCCTCCTTCAACGCCGCGAGGGCGGTGATCGGCTTGAACGTCGAGCCGGGCACGTACCCCAGCTGGATCGCCCGGTTGAGGGACGGGGCTGCGGCGCTGTTGTACAAGTAACTCGCCTGACTCTTCGTGAGCCCCTGCACCAACCAACGCGGGTCGTAGCTCGGGAGCGACGCCATCGCCTTGATCGCGCCCGTCTGCGCGTCCATCACGATCACCGCTCCGGCATTGGCCTTCAGCGGCAGCCCGTTGATGTCGTGACCACTGCGAGCCCTCGCCAGCTCATCCGCCAGCTCGCGTTCGGCAGCGTGCTGGATCCGAAGGTCCAAGGTCAGGTGCAGATCATTCCCGGCCGTCGGATCCTTCAGGCCGAGTGCACGGATCGTCTCTCCGTCAGAGTTGACGATGAACTTCTGGACGCCTTGGGTGCCCCTCAGGAAACGCTCGTACACCTGTTCCAAGCCCGACCGCCCGATCACGTCGGACTGCTGATAGCCCTTGTCCTTCAACCGGTCGTACTCACCGGCGAAGATCGGCCCGAGGTATCCGAGGATATGCGCCGCGGTGCGCCCCTGCGGATACGCGCGCACCGAGGTCGGGACCACCTCGACGCCCGGGAACAGCTCTTGGTACTCGGCGATGTAGTCACGCACGTGCGGCTGGACGAACTCCGCGACCGGGATCGGCTGGAACGAGTAGTACCGCTTGTCCTGCAGGCGGGCCACGAGCTCGCGAACGGGGACGTTCAGGAGGTGCGCCAGCCGGTAGACGACCGCCTCGGCCTGGCTCCCCATCGCGTCACGGTTCACGCGGACCTCGAGGCTCTCCTGATTCTCGACCAGCGGGCGGCCCCGGTCGTCGTACATCAGGCCACGCAACGGTTCCGTGTACACGAACCGGACGCTGTTGTCCCGCGCCTCCTGCTGGAACTGGGTCGTCGCGAGGACCTGGAGGAACCACAGCCGGGTCGAGAGCGCGACGAACATCAACGCCACCAGCAGCGCCAGCACCTTGATCCTGGACGACATCTTGTCCATCTAGAACCGCACCACCCTCCGAGGTCGGGATCCCTCGGTGATGCGTCGCAGAAGGGGGTAAAGGATCGGTGTGAGGACGGCGTTGTACAGAGCCGCCAGGAGGGCCACGCGAACGCCGTATGCCGCTTGCTCATGGAAGTTCCCGAGCAGCACCGACACGACCTCGTAGAACGCCAGGCCCGCCGCCGTCCCGACGGCCACGACGATGGTCGGCACGAGCGGCGACGGCGACACGATGAACTGCCGGAACATCCCCACCGAGTAGCCGAGGAGCGTGAGCGTGAGCGCGGTCAGTCCTTTCGGTTCGTTCATCAGGAAGTCTTGCGCGAGGCCGCTCGCGAATCCGACGGTCGCACCCTCGTTCGGGCCCTCGAGCAGAGCGATCGCGATCGTCACGAGATAGAGCAGCTCGGGTCGAACGCCCAGCAGACGGAGCTGTCCGAAGACGGTGGATTGCAAGAGCAGCGCCGTCACCACCACCGCGGCGATCGCGAGGACCCTGCGGATCACCCCGTCGAGCCTCCCTGGCCCTGATCGGTCTTGTAGACGAGGACGTACTCGAGCGCGGAGAAGTCGACCGCCGGTCGGACGGTGACCGCGGTCTCGAGCGCATTGGTGCTCTGGATCACGCTCGCGACCTCGCCGATCAATATCCCGGGCGGGTACCGGCCGTGCTGGCCGTTGATCTCGTAGCTCACGGTGAACACTTGGACGGGCTGGTCGCCGTCGAGCGGGATCTGCGTGTCCTGAGGGATGCCGTCCATCCGCGGATCCTGCTCACCGCGGCCCCGGACCAGTCCGGTCGCGCGGGTCGTGCTGAGGCGGCCCGCGACCGCGAAGTTCTGATCGATCAAGAGCTGGACATCGGCGGAGACCGGCGTGACGGTGACGACGCGGCCCACCAGGCGCGGTGACGTCGCCGATCCGGCGACGACTGGCTGACCGACCGCCACACCGTCGTCCGAGCCCGCGCTGATCGTGATCGTCCATTCAAAGTTCGAAACCCCGTTCCCGATCACGACGGCCGGGATGCCGGTCGGATCGAGGGTCTGCTTCAGGTGTAACAGGTCCTCGAGCGTCCGAAGTCGGTCCTGGATGTCGCCGGCACCTGCGATCTGGGTCTGGAGGTCGGCGACCTGCCCTCGCAGATCACCGTTGTCTCGTTCCAGCGAGGGCAGGTGCGCGAGGCCGGAGAAGAAGTCCCCGATCGGGCGCGTGACCGTTGAGACACCCTGCTGCAGAGGAGCCATCACGGTCTGTGTCCAACGACCCGCCTCGGCCAGCGGGCCTGCGTCGCCCTCCCGATAGTCCAGCGTGATGATCGCGAGCGAGATCGAAACGAGCGCGATGACGAGCAGCCGCGTGCTGCGGGGGCGTGAGCGTGTGACCACGCCGGTCTACCGCCGGCTGCTCGGGCTCACCAGGACGCGCTGCAGAACCTCGAACTCCTCGAGGCACTTCCCTGAGCCGAGCACCACCGCCTGCAGCGGTGTGTCGGAGATCCGGACCGGCATGCCGGTCTCGTGGCGGAGCCGCTTGTCGAGACCACGCAAGAGCGCGCCGCCGCCTGTGAGGACGATCCCGCGATCCATGATGTCTGCTGCGAGCTCGGGCGGGGTCCGGTCGAGCGTCGTCTTGATCGCGTCGATGATGGCGTTCACGGGCTCCTCGATCGCGCGACGGATCTCCTCCGCGCTGATCGTGATCGTCTTCGGAAGGCCCGAAACCAGGTCGCGTCCCTTGATCTCGGCGACCAGCTCGTCCGGCATGGGGAAGACGGACGCGATCGCGAGCTTGATCGCCTCGGACGTGCGTTCGCCCAGCAGGAGCGAGTACTCCTTCTTGACGTGCTGGATGATCGCCTCGTCCAGCTCGTCTCCGCCGATCCGGATGCTCGTCGACGTGACGATCCCGCCGAGGGAGATCACCGCGACCTCGGTCGTTCCACCGCCGATGTCGACGATCATGTTCCCCGTCGGCTCGTGGATCGGGAGACCGGCGCCGATCGCCGCCGCCATGGGTTCCTCGATGATGTAGGCGCGACGGCTGCCCGCGGCGATCGTCGCTTCCTCGACGGCGCGTTGCTCCACGCCGGTGATCCCGGACGGGACGCAGACGACGACGCGTGGTTTCGCCAGCAACCGCCGCTTGTGGACCCGATGGATGAAGTACCGCAGCATCTTCTCCGTGACGTCGAAATCCGCGATCACGCCGTCCTTCAACGGGCGGACGGCCTGGATATGGCTCGGGGTACGCCCGATCATCCGTTTGGCTTCAGCGCCCACGGCCAGGATAGCGCCGGTAAGGGTGTTGATCGCGACGACGGACGGCTCGTTCAGGACCACCCCGCGACCGCGAACGTAGACGAGCGTGTTCGCGGTCCCGAGGTCGACCGCCATATCGCGACCAAGGAACCCGAGAACCCCCTCCGTTCCCTGGGAACGGGACGTGGGGGAAGGCGAATGCTGAACCCTTTCGGCCATGGGTTTGTACGCGCGCTCATTCAACAGGCCGGGACGGAAGCTGGCAACCGCGCGGAGCGAAAGGCATAGGGGTGTCATAGGTCGGGGTCCGGGTCGGGGTGCAGGTCGCGCTGGCGCCGTCGCCGCGATCGGGCACCGGTCCAGCGGCAACGGAGACCCCGCTCGCGCGCGTCGTCAGGCGCGCGACCTGCACCTCTCCGCGACCTGCAGCCCTCCCCGTTACGCTGCTGGGCATGGGGTACGCGGTCGTGTTCCCGGGGCAGGGGTCGCAGTTCGTCGGGATGGCGGATGGCTGGGCGTCCGATCCGGGAGGGAAGGCGGTGCTCGATGAAGCATCGGAGGCAATGGGCCGGGACGTCGTCGCCGGGTGTCACGATGAGGACGCGCTCGCGACGAC
>Ga0307316_10000486_pt1 | contig 11982 bp, 18 predicted proteins | sample ER_DNA_356_FD_194504 | JGI IMG/M metagenome (GOLD analysis project Ga0307316, IMG submission 194504) | Bulk soil microbial communities from the East River watershed near Crested Butte, Colorado, United States - ER_DNA_356 | ecosystem: Environmental > Terrestrial > Soil > Floodplain | place... | reverse complement strand
GTCCGAGGCACCTGAGTGAGTTCGTCACGTCACAGCTCCTTCGAGGGGGCGGGAACTTGTGGAAGCCGGCCGGTACGCCAGGGGGCGAAGCTTTGAGGGAGTGTCGCCCTTCACTGGCTGCTTCCCGCCGCACCTCACATCCTGCCGGAAGGTCCGACATCAGACCCAACAGCCCGGGATGGGTTAATTTTGCCTGATCCGCTACGCCTCGGCCTACGAACACCGATCATGGGGTTTCGGGTGGCGACGATGGTGCAGATGGTCGGCGTGATGCCCTGGCACTGGGACTTCTGGCTTGTTCCACTCCATCCACGAGGGCAACACCATCGGCCGCGCGGTCGCGGTCGGAGAGTTCTTGGTGATGCCGGTGGGGATGATCTTCTTGTGGCTACGTGCCGCCCGGCAGGATCAGCCTCGGCGTCGGGCGTGCCAGATGAAACTGATCGGTGGTTCAGCCGTTGGCCCGCGACGCCACCGTGCTCGTCGACCGGCCAGACGTATCTGATTCCAGGCGCGTCTTCCAGGCGCGTCGTCAACCGAACCACTCGGCAATAGCGGCGATCGTACTGAAAGCATGCGCTGGTCCCGCATGCGGAACGCTGAGCGGGCTGGGGCCGCAGCCATTGGTGCCCTAAGAGCGCCGGCGCCCAACGCAAGGCGTAGGAGCATCTCCTAGGTAGCTGCTCTTACAACGACTCAGAGCGGCCCTCCTGTTCACGGGACATGGTGGAGATCTTCTTCGGGATCATCACCCGGCAAGCCATCCGCCGCGGCACCTTCACCTCGGTCAAGGACCTCATCGCCGCGATCGAGACACATCGAGAGCTGGAACGAACGCTGTCAGCCCTTCATCTGGACCAAGACCGCCGACGAGATCCTCGAAAAGCTCGCCCGATATCTACAACGAATTCCTGGCGCGGGACACTAGGGATGATTCGGCAAGACCGCAGCAAGCTGTGACGCTGCATCTTCGTTCCGCCGGTCAAACCTTCATAACGGACGGTGATCGTGCAGGGTTATCGGGTAAACGTCAGAGATGGCGTGGCGTGGCGGTACCCCAAGCCACGCCGGAGGCTCGGCGGGCTCAGAAGGGATGCCCGTCGAGCTGCTTGGGGAAAGATTGACCCAGAGTAGATCTACGGTGATGCCGTCACCTGGCGCGCCTGCCGCGCCAGCGCCCATGAGGAGGCACCTGCCAGACACGAATCGAAGTGATGGAGCCCTTTAAGGTCAATAGGGATTAAGCCCGAGCGCCGGCCCCGTTGATCTTGACGAATTAGATCGATGGATGCGGATTGGTTGCGAGCGTCGGCGACGGGGCGGCAGTGCCGTACGGCCCAACCAGTTAACAATTCCCATATGGTGCGGACCGACCGCGGCGCAATCCAGGTCTTAGGCCGCCACTGCCCCGAGCCGGCCCGCCGTTTCGAAGCTACGGAGTAGCTGTCAAGCCGTCCACTACACCGGCAGAACATTGGAGCGTCACCAGCCCACCGGCAGCCCCAGCGTGATCTTGATCGTCTGGCCTGCGAAGGCGATGCTCGTACGCCCTGACGCGTACACAGACTGTGCAGCCAAGATCATGCGCGTAGTCGCGCGGGCCAGCATCGAACTCGCCGGAATCAAAGCGACCAGGTGGCTGTGACCGACCGCGGCTGCGGCTGCTTCTGGACCATCGTTCTCGCGCTCACCACCTGGGTGATGGCCATTGGCCCTCACCACCTGGGTGATGGCCATTGGCTTAGCCGTGTTCCTGTTTGGGTAAGGCGTCTCCAGTTGCGAGCGAGGACTCGCGTTTACGGTACGAGGACTCGCGTTGCTGTAGGCCACAAACGAGCAGAGGGAAGGTCTAACCATGGCGGCAGAACAGTCCCGCAAACGGCAGATCGCAGAACAGCCCCGCAAACAGTCCCGCAAACGGCAGATCGCAGAAGATAATCCGCGAGAGACACGAAAGGTGATCTCTCAAATGGAAGAGAGCCTTCGCGTCCTGAGCGGCATTGCACAGCGCACCAGAGCGAAGAAGCTACTGATGACCGGCGCCGCCGTCACAGGCGCGGCGTTGGTCGCCAAGCGCCTTGCATCGCGTTCTGGCGGCCTCGATTTCGGGCGGCTGTTCGAGCGGATGCCGGAGAACGCTCCGCCCAAGTTGATGTTCCGCAACATCAGCGCGATCCGGGAGAACACCGAGCGCATCCTGCAACTGCTCGAAAGCGAGCGCACCACCGCCGGGCCTCAGCCGAGGCAAGACCCCGCTCTCTGAGCGCACCGGCCACAAGCGCCGGATGTGCAGTTCTATGCACCTTCACCACCATGATTGAGAAGGTCGGCCACATCGTGCGTCGAATCGGGAACCGTTAACGAACCCCACCAATGCGAGATCGACCGAACCAGCGCCAGGCCACGGCTTGGCGCTCCGCCACCCGGTAAGCGGAACGTCAACGCAACCCCCACGGCCCCCAGCACCCGTTTGCCGGTTGCGTACTCCGCCGGGTAGAAGAAGATGCTCACTTGAGGTCGACGCCCTGAACCTGTCGAACGGCGCCCTGAGCCGAGCACTCCCCACGTCGGTTGCTCGACTGGCGATTCAAACCCGACACCGGTGAGCAGCACCGTGTCGGAGAGGAACGCATGCAGTTGAGCCAGGTTCGCTAGCCGCCTTGGGCAAGGTAGACGTGCGCCTCGGTCGCAACCACCGAGAGCTCCATCAAAGCGGCGTCCGGCAACTGCTCGCCGCCGACCACGACCAGCGGTCGACCAGAGCTCCGGAGCAGCTCAAAGCCATCGTCGAGCTCCCGGTGAACCCAGGAAGCGGTAGACCACCAGGTCGGCGATCTGGCAGTGCCTTCCGGTCGAGTCGGACCGGGTTGCCGTAGCGACAGCCCCGGAGGCCCGAGCCGACAGCAGGTCGGTGTCGGACATCGACAGCAGGGCGATCCGGGTCACCGGTGAGTCTAGGAGTTGGCTGCGTGGATCCGACGACGTCGGGGTAAGGGGCTCTCCTGTTAGCTCAAGTCAATCAAGGAGGCACTTGTGTACCTGCACACTCAGCTGTTGATCAACGAAATTCTGCCCGACGAGCCTGATCCCGCCGCCGCTAACGCGCTCCAGGAGGGTCTCGGGGGCCAGTTCGGAGAAATGCGGACGATGATGCAGTACCTGTTCCAGAGCATAAACTTCCGCGGCGACGCCAACTCCAAGCCTTACAAGGATCTGCTGCAGGGCGTCGGCACGGAGGAGATCAGCCACGTCGAACTCATCGGCACCACGATCGCCCGGCTGCTGGACGGCTCACCTGCCTATCAGGGCAAGAAGATCGATCCCGTCGACGAGCCGGGGGCAAAGGGGGCCACACCGCTCCAGATCGCCTTGGATACCAGCAACATCCACCACTACCTGGTCGGCGCGCAGGGCGCCCTGCCGGTCGATGCGGCGGGAAACCCGTGGAGCGGCTCGTACGTCTACAACAGCGGCAACCTCGTGCTCGACCTGCTCTACAACCTGATGCTGGAAGCCACCGGCCGGCTACAGAAATGCCGGATCTATGAGATGACCGATAACAAGACGGCCCGAAGCACGATCTCCTACCTGATTGTTCGCGATCAGGCGCACGAGAACGCGTTCGCCAAGGCGCTGGAGACGCTCGGGGTCAACTGGGGCGCCGCACTGCCGATCCCGAAGACCGATGCCGAGCAGTTCCCTGAGGTCAAGAAGCTCTTGGATCAGGGCTTGCATAGCCTTCAGTACACCTTCAGCGCCGACAACCAAAGCCAGGCCGACAAGCTGTTCCGCGGAGCCTCACCCTCCAATGACGGCACCGAGCTGAAGACCGCGATCATGCCTGACGGCGTGCCGATTGAGATCGCGCCGGAGCGCCGGGAGGAGTTCTCCCCCGGGCTGGACGCCGAGTTGCTCCAGATGATCCAGGCCACCGCCGAGCAGGAGCTGCGCAAGGTCGACGAGCCGGGCATGGGCTGAGCGAGAGGGAAAGCGCCGACGTGTCCCGTCAAGTGTGGGCCCTCCTCAGTTTCCTGAGGAGGGCCCAACCGCTCAGCGGTGATAGTGGTGGTGCCGGTGCTTCTTGTGCACCCTGATCCACTTGTACTTGTAGGCGAAGCCGTGTTGGAGGTCCGGCGTTGCCTTGCTGTCGAAAAGGCGGAACTGCAGGAACGCCCAACCCGGCCGGAGGTTGCCCTTCTGCCGGCCAAGGGTTTACTTGTGCACCTGCCATTGCCTGCACACCAGGTAGACCTTCTTCTGGTCAACGACGTTCGTCGTCGTACCAGGCACGCTGGTGCCTCCATCTCAGAGAGCTCCTTGGCCGTCTTGCCGACGATACGGCCACCCTGCAGCCGTAGGCGCTGGTTGGGGAGCCGAAGCCCGGCTGCTCAGCCTGCCACGGACGCTCCAGTCGCTCGAACGCGGACCAACACGCTAAGTCTCCTCTCTACGCCACGCGTCGACGGTGCGACGACCGTCGGGTACCGCAAAGGGACCGGTGAGCAGGACGAAGACGCCCTCTGCCGTAAGCCGAAGGCCAATTGAACTTGTTGCCTATCCCCCTTGGGCGCGCTTGTCTACCCGGCACCAGGCCAGGATCCAGCCGACTTCGAGGGCTGCGTCAACGAGGTACATCTTGGAGATCCGACGGGTTGGCACGTAGACCAGGTCACCGGGTAGCGGCTTACGTCGCTGACCATGTGGTGCCACTGAAGGATTTGGTGAAGCACAATGCCGTCAATGAAGCCCCCAAGACCCAGGCCGTACAGCAGACCGGACACCTTCGACGGCGGCTGATTAACCATCCCAAGTGGCTTCGCGCGGCTACTGGGCACGGCGGCACCGTACCCCGCCATGTATGGGCTCAGACACGGCAAACCCAAACTGCCACCACGTTGGCAGCGGCTACCCGGACTGCGAGATTCTCATCGGCTGCAGGGAGGCAAGAGGCGGCGTTCGTGGTTGCGCTTCGAGCGAAGCCAGCCACGCTCTGACTCCACCAAAGGATTATTCCTCGACGTCCATCTCAACATCCGCAGGTCCGAACCGCCTCGCTGCCTGCAAGGGCTAAGACTTGCTCTCCTATGCCTCAACTGACTCACTGACGATCTCGCCATTCGCTGCCTGAGCTCGCCAACGCCAGCCGTCCTCAGCTCGGCAGAGGTGATCTTCATCGGCGCAATGGCTGCTATTCCAGGCGACCGATCCGCCATAGGCGACGGATCAGTCGACGACTGGCCGGTACACGGGTCTGCTGCACTAGCGGACGCAAGAACCCGGGGACTGTTATGCGAGGCACTGCACTCACCTTGACGGCCCCCAGGTGATCGACCGTAAGAATCTAACCAGCTCAGGCACGATGGCCTCGGGCGCGGGCCCGTGGTCTTGGCCGGAGAGCACGTGTCGCTGGGCGTTGGGCAGTGCGGCTGCGACGGCGTCGGCGGCCTCGGGAAGTCCGGGGAAGGTCTGGTCGCCGGAGAAAACGTCGGTGGAAACCGCAACAGGGGCCCAGCGGCTGCGCCAGTCGGGATCGGTCTCGATATCGTGGGAGGCCTTGTGGTCGTAGATGAGGGTGGGCGCAACCGCGACGAGGCCAGGCCACCACGGCGCCTGCGCCATCTCGTCGACTGCCTCAGCGGGCAGCCCGATAATTGCTGTCATGTTGTAGCGGGTCGCTTCGTCGAGCTGGCCGGCATCGAGCATTCGCTCGAGCGTGGTGATGTGCTCGGTGCCGTCGGATCCGGCGAAGTAGGGCGGCTCGTATAGAGCAAGCGCTGACACGTCGAGCCCCGCGGTCACCGCGGCGAGCGCGATTCCGGCGCCTGAGGAGCTTGTGTAGAGGGCGGCGGGCGCTCCGGTGGCTTCGATCAAGGCCGCGACGTCCGGCCACGACGACAGTCGGTGCCAGCAGTGCGCCGAGGCTCAACAGGGCGACCAGCATGGCGAGGGCTGATGTGACCAGTCCGACAGTCAGTGCGGCTCGCGCCCGAGTGCCAGCGACCGCGAAGCCGAGCGCGGCGAAGACCATCAAAACGACGTACCACCATGGCCATCGGGACTGCTAGCAGGCCACCAGGTGCTACAGATTTCAGGGGCTTGGGACTAGATCTGTGGAGATTACGGTTCCCGCGCCAACAAGTTCAGACGGGTGGGACATGAGCGGTTCCAGGAGCCGGCCGACCTCGGGCCCGAGGACCGACAACGCTGCCGCACTGTACTCCTCGCTCTGCCAAAGATTGAGCACCAGGCGGCGACCTGCTTGCAAGTCGACAACGACGGTGCCGACGTAGCCGGGCTGAGTCCGGTGGATCTGGTCAAACTGTTCCAGCGCGGGGGAAGCGGCCACCTTGATCTGGTCGAACGAGTTGAGTCGCACTATGGCAAACATCGTGGTCCTCCTGATCTTCGGTGTGTTCCTACAAGTTGCAGGCTAGGAGAGTGAACGCGTCTCGCAAGCGGAACCCCTGACGGCACCGTAGCGCGCAGTTCTCGATTTGCGGTGCTCAACTCAGCTCTCCTCCCGTGGCGTCGACGGCCGGCGCCCGCTTGGTCACGGTTGGCTCGTCGGTCGAGCGGCTCCCCTACCGGTGGTCTTGACGACGCCCATGATCGCGGCCTAGCCGGATCCGCGCGACCGCCGGCGAGCGCGTCCAGCTGTGGCGCTACCTCCACCTGCGCCGCCGCCGAACGCCATCGCCACGCCCAGCATGAAGCCGAAGTCGTACCAGTTGCCGTTGTTCTGAACCTCGTAGATATTGACTTCCGAGGTGAACAGGGAGATTAGGAAGGTGATGGGGCTGATCAGCCCTTGCCACAAGCCCAGCCAGAAGCCGGCCGGGTCCGGGCCGGTATCTACCATCGCGTTCGGCCCTGCGGCACACGCTGACAATGTGAGTAAGGCCAGGACCGTACCGAGCCCGAGATATGTGTGCGTTCCTCGCATGGTGATTACCTCCCATGTCAGTGAAGCTTGGTCATGCATTGCTCGACTAGGGCGCTAAGTCCTGCATCATCACCGATCACCCAGATACGGTCATCTCGTGTCGGAGCATGCCGCCGCACAAACCGTGCGCCGTTCCCTCAGCGCTACCTGCCGGGATTGTGGGTGCTTCGCAAACATTAACGGAGCTGGTTGCGTGGAGAGCTTCTCGCTGGAGTGACGGTCGCGGCATATCTGGTTCCTCAGGTGATGGCGTATGCGGAGGTAGCGGGGCTGCCGGCGATCACACGACTCTAGGGCAGCGGTCGCCCCGCTGGTGCTCGACGCGGTCCTCGGATCCTCCCGCCAGCTATTCAGTTGGACCGAGTCCAGCACCGCGCTGATGACCGCAGCTGCCGTCGCCACTCTCACGTCCGGTAATGAGCAGCGCTATGCGGAAACCGCAGCGGTGTTGGCGATTGCGGTAGGTGCAGGCTGCGTAAGGATGGCTAGCGCGGCTTGGCTTCTGGCCGACGGTCTGTGGGTCTGCGGTCACCTGCGCGCTGCGGGACTCGCTACGCGCGCCCTGGTTCTCACGATGTACGACGACGTAACCGTGCTGGCCGCGCTCCGTGCAGGGCGTACGGCTACACACTCAAGGAGCCGGACCGAACGAGATCGTCGCCGCCGTACGGTATCCGCTCGTGGAGAGGCACTCTTCGGTGCCGGGATCGCGGCGCGCATGCTTCAGCACTTCGGCCGCGCAGCGACTTCATCGCCCTTTCCCGAGCTCACCGAAGGTGAGACCGAGGTCCTGGGGTTGTTGGCCGCGGGGCCGCGACAACGCTGGGGTCGCGAGGCGCTTGCGGGTTAGCCCCAAGACGGTGCATAACCACGCATCCAACATCATCAGCAAGCTGCACGTCTCCGACCGGTCAGGAGCCATTCTCCGGGCACGAGACGTCGGCTTGGGCGAGCCGGGTCGGGCTGAATTACCCCTGCCGACTTGGTGTCAAGAAGCTCGAGTGCCATCATCGATGATCATCGACGATGAGTGCGCACGATGTCACTGATTCCCCCGTGGTTGCGACCACCCCGCGTCCGCGAGCGCCTAGCCTCATACCACCTGCGCCCAGACGTGCTGGACGCGGCGGCTGCCATGGCCTCTGACCAGCGCTCCGATATCTTCGTAGTCCGGCTGGAGGCCGCTCTCACTGATTCAGAGACCGTGCTGCGGATGATGGACGGGCGGCACGCCAGGGTGATGGGCCTGCTCGTGCTGACCAGCGAACGCATCCACTTCCGCTCCCGCCGGCGCACCGGGCCCAACTTCAGCGTGCCGCTGGAGGAGGTCCGTGCCATCGAGGCTTACACCCGCAGGGGCACCGGTACCGTCCGCATCATCACGCCCTACGGCAGCCTGACTGTCGGCCAGATCCTCGGCAGGCAGGGGGAGATGCTCGCCGCTGACGCCCAAGCGACAATCCGCGGCGAACCTCTGCCAGAGCGAGACCCGCTCCGGCTATTGGCCGAACTCCGCGCACTGCGCGAGAGCGGCGCGATCAGCGCCACTGAGTTCGAGATCCGCAAGTCTGCAATCTGGCGCGAGATCTAGATGACCGTTCGGGTCGCCAGCGCTCGACGATCTTGCCGTCGGCGATGCGGAAGATCTTGACCCCGCAGAAACCACGTTGCGTCCAATGGGCAGTTCGCCCATCACTGAGGCGCGGTAGGTGCCGCGGGCAACAAGGTGCTCGTGATGAAGGGTGGCCTGCGCACGTCCCGAGAACAACATCGCCGCCGTGTCAGCCCGGTCCGGTGACGGAAGCCTTCGCTTAAGCATGTCGTCCTTCGATTCGATCGTGATGCGGGCTCGTGAGTCCACGCCCCACTGGCTCCCAGCGGCAGGCCGTTCAGGATTCCGAGCCAGGCACCCGCAGCACCGGATCAGCGATCGGCCGGTACTGGCGCGGGGTCGAGGCCAAGCGCTCAGCGTTCGCACCTGGCGATTCGCCTCGTCGTTGGTCTTAGCCGACACCTACCATTCGATCGCAGGCCGCGAAGATCGCATCCTGGAGGGCGGGGTCCCGCAACGGTCTGGGGACCGGCGTCGGCGCCCGGTTCTTCCAGTAGGGCGCCGAGGCCAGGTTGGGTGCCGTGCAGCAGAAGGCGATGGTTTCCGCGGACGAGCTGACGTCGCCGGGGGCGCCGGGGCTGGCCAGCTTGGTCTTGACCCACCCCGGGTCGACGGCCACCGAGATGACGTCCGGCAATCTACGATTCCAGGCCAGGGCCAGGGCAACGTCGCACGCCTTGCTCTCGGCGTACGCCCGCCGCGGATCGGTCTCCCGGCCAAAGGGCCGCGGGCTGCGGGCGTGCGGACCCCGCCAGGCCCGAGCCCAGCCAGAGCAACCGGCCCTGCAGCTCGGCGGACAGCAGGTGGGTCAGTAGGTGCGGCGCCAGGACGTTCACCGCAAAGGTCGTCTCGTGACCGTCCGCCGAGGTCCGCGGCGTGCTGCCCCGCACCCATACGCCCGCGTTGTGCACCCACGTGTCGATCGGGCCGTGCTCGCGGGCCTGGTCGGCCAATCGACGGACGTCATCAATCCGCGCCAGGTCGCCAACCACCAGAGCGACGTCGCCACCCAGTGCTTTCGCGACGGGCTCGCCCCGCTCCCGACTGCGTGCGTGAACCAGGACGCGGTGCCCGTCGGCTAGCAGCACCCGTGCCGCCGCGCGTCCGATGCCGTCGGTCGATCCGGTGATGCCGATGACCGCCATGGTCGTCATCCTGCCCAGGCCGGCGGACCGGCGCGAACCGGGGTCGTTGACTCTTGACTTGGTATGCCGCGAGAGGACCGCTCACCGAAACGCATTTCCACTGCAGTTTGCGTCGCAGGCAGCCGGCCAAGGGCGGTTACTTCGCTCGACGGCAGAACGACACCACCCTCGGCTCATGCATGTCTTCGCTGCGAGACAGCGTTCGAGTGACGGCGTTGGGATCACTTCCCGCCATCATGATGGATCGGTCGCCCCGGCGGATCGTTGACCAAGAGCGGCAGCCAGACCGGTGGCGAGGGTGCGCGCGGTCGAACCGTCCGGCTCACCATGGTCTGGGTTGAACTCCGTAATGATCAGGCCCGCAAAGGCCGGATGCCCGACCAATACTGTGGGGGCGGCCATCGCGGCGGCGAAGGTCAGCCCATGTTGTGCTGCGGCACGTCCGCGACCGGAAGATCAAAGAAGTCGATCACGTCGACATCGAAGTGAACCAGGTACCGGTCGGTACCTGCGGTGACTACGCTGATAGCTTCCCCAGCGGCCGCGCTTGGAGCGCGGGCTACCTCGGCTGCACCGAACTTTTGGCTTGGCAAGGAACCAAGCGTGCGGTCTTCGACCGTAGCGCCCGCAGCGTCCGGCGACCTCGACGACTGGCCGAAGAAGCACACCCGATCGGGGGTGAGCAGCGGTTTTCGGGTGCCCAGGCCAGCGAGTTCTGGCTCGCTCCCGGGCAGGTCCAGCAAGTGCGCCACGCCCATGGAGTCCAATACCCCGACCGGATTGTCGACAGGGGTGCGAAGATCGGGGCCGCCGTCGAAGTACACCAGGCCAACCTCATAACCTGCTTCGACTGCCCCGCTGACGACGGCGATGGTCAGCGTGCATTCTCCACCGACGACGAGCGGGATCTGACCGGCTCCGAAGATGGCCGCGACCTGGCTTCGAGCATCACGCAATACTTCAAGTGTGCGAGTCAGGTCGTGGGGGCGGCGCTGGTGGGGATGCGGCCTCAGCTGACGAGGTCGTTGGAGGCGCTGCTTTCCCACCGATGCCAGGAATATCTCGACAGGTGTATCCGATTCACTTGTATAGCCGATCTATACGACGGATATCTCGACAGCCGTTTGAGCGTGCCACACACAGGAGATTTGGTGTGATTTCTACGATGAGGACCACCGGAGCTGGGAGTGCCCAGACAGCCTCTGGCCGCGTGCGAGCCGACTTCTGGTTCGATCCCGCGTGCCCCTTTTGCTGGCTCACCTCGCGCTGGATCCTGGAGACCGAAAAAGTGCGCAATATCGAAGTGCACTTCCATGTCATGAGCCTGGCCGTGCTGAATGAGGGCACCGACGTCTCCGATGACTATCGGGAGAAGTTGCAGTCCTCTTGGGGTCCGGTACGGGTGGCGGTGGCGGCCGCACAATTCAAGGGAGAGCAAATCCTCACCCCTCTTTACACCGCCATGGGCACTCGCATCCACAACCAGGGCTATCAGGACCTGTCCACAGTGATTGCCGAAGCGCTCGACGAACTGGGCCTGCCGCCGGAGCTGGCAGAGGCCGCCGAGTCGACTGACTATGACAACGCGGTCCGCGAAAGCCACCATGCGGGAATGGACAAGGTGGGCAAGGACGTGGGAACCCCAACGATTCACGTCAACGGCACCGCGTTCTTCGGACCAGTCATCACCCGGATTCCACGAGGTGAAGACGCCGGTCGGATCTGGGATGCCAGCGTCACCCTGGCCGGCTACCCCTACTTCTTTGAGCTCAAGCGTGAACGCAAGGACTCGCTGCATTTCGACTGAACGCCCGCAAGGCATCGCCCAAGAGACGGAAAGGCCAGCCTCAAATGCAGGGCGGGGCGACTGTCAATACCCGACGCCGGCTGAGGTCGGTCTGGTAACCGACCCGCTTACAGTCTTCATGATCGGACCGCGGCATGTCGGAAAGTGCGGTTCAGGTGGCCGGTCGGTGCCATCGAGTCCGTTGTACTGTCGCTCCTGCTTATCCCTGCCGCCCGCTGTAGCGACGAATAGCCTCTCGTGCCTGCTCAGCCGACACGCCGGTCGACTTGTGCGACATCGACGGCGAACTGGAGTGCCTCTGCTTTCGTGCCGACTCGTACCTCGGCTCGTACGGTCGTGCGGCCAGCTTGCTGCGCGGCGACGACCCTGTGATAGCCGTCCACAAGTAGCAGGGTCTGGTCCTCGAGCGCGAAGACGGTGACGGGCTCCCTGCACTCGGTAGGGCTAGGTGTGTCATTAGCCGACCGGCGGATTC
>Ga0307316_10000485_pt1 | contig 11992 bp, 8 predicted proteins | sample ER_DNA_356_FD_194504 | JGI IMG/M metagenome (GOLD analysis project Ga0307316, IMG submission 194504) | Bulk soil microbial communities from the East River watershed near Crested Butte, Colorado, United States - ER_DNA_356 | ecosystem: Environmental > Terrestrial > Soil > Floodplain | place: USA... | reverse complement strand
CCGCTCGTCCAGACCCCGAGCAGCGACGGCAGCTGACCGCCACCTGCTGCCCTGTCACGAAGCCACGCACACGCTCGGGCTGCGCGGATGGGACGACCACGGGTTTGGCGGTCATGCTGCTTGTCTCTCCGTTGGGAGGGCCTCTCCCACGCAAGCTGCACACATCAAGGCGTTTTGACCGCTTGAGCGGCGGAGGTGTCTCCGACCGCCCTCTGCATACACGGACAGCGTTGGCCTCGCAGACAATCGGCAAAGCCTCGCCGAGGACGATACCCGCTCCTGACGGCCACGGACACCGGCGCCAAGACAGTGCCCAACCGAGCAGCGCGTTAAGGACAAGGACAGCAGCTCTCGACGCCAGATCTTGGGTTCCGGCGTCCTCAAGCGGTTTCGGTGCTGGTACTCATTGCCTGGGGCCGGTCCAACACGATGTGCGGCACGTCCTCGCCGTAGTCGGCCCAGGCAAGCCGTTCCGGCGTTGCTGCAGTTGCCTCGACGGTGGCCGCGTGGTCGCGGTCGAAGTAGTCCCAGCCCCAGGTTAGGAATGTGTCGATCTTGCTGTGCACGCCGCTGAGCAGCATTGCGTGTACGCCGAGCCAGGCGGCGAAGGCGACCGGGCCCTCTACCTGATGGTGATGCTTGCCGACCTCGGCCACGGCCGCGTTGCGGCCGATCATCGCCATAATCCCCTTGTCCTTGTAGACAAAGGGCTCGGTGGGTTCTCCGCGCAGCTCACGGAGAATGTTCTGCCCGGCCCACTTCCCCGACTGCTGGGCCACCGAGCCCAGCTGGGGCAGCGCTGCCGCGTCGTCACCTGACGGAATGTTCGCGACGTCTCCCACGGCGTAGGTGTGCGGGTAGCCGGCCACCGTGAGGTCCGGGCGAACGTCCAGGCGACCACCACGACCTGGAGAGGGCCCGGCGGCCTGCGCGACCGCAGACCCCGACTCCCCCCCGCCCCAGACCACCGTCCGGGCCGAAATGGCGCTGCCGTCGTCGAACTCGACTCCGTCGGGGTGGACCGCGGTGACCCCGACCCCCAACCGCACCTGCGCGCCGGCCTCGGTCAGCTTCTCCAACGCGTAGCCGTGGGCCTTGCCAGAGAACTGCCCCAACAAGGCGTCGCCCCGGTCGACCACGGTGATCTGGCCCGGCACCGCCAGCCGCCCCGACTCGCGCAGCGCCAGCATCAGCTCGGCCAACGCTCCGGTAGTCTCGACCCCCGTCGGGCCGGCCCCCACCACCACCACGTCGATCGAACCCGGCTCGCGGGACGCCGCATCGTCCACCGCGGCCTGCAGGAGCCCCTGCAGATGCAGCCGCAGCCGTTCGGCGTCGGCCACCGAATACAGCGGAAAGGCGTGCTGTGCGGCGCCGGGCACCCCGAAGAAATTCGGCCGAGCACCCGCGGCCATCACCAGATGCGACCCCTGCAACGTTCTCCCGTCGGCGAGCGTGAGGCTTCGTTCGGACAGGTCCGCGGCGGTCACCTGTGCGGTCACCACCTCGACCGAGGGGTATTCCTTGAAAATGGTCCGGTGAGGGCGGGCGATGTCCTCCGCGGGCAGTTGGGAGCTGGCCACCTGATAGAGCAACGGCTGGAACTGGTGATAATCGTTGCGATCAACCAGCGTCACCTCCACCCCCTCATCACCCAGCTGGCGCGCACAGGCCACGCCAGCGAGCCCGCCACCAAGAACCACCACCCGTTCACTCATCCGAAACGTCCTCCTCCGATCTCTCATCGGCCACCGCCGTCAGCGTCTTGGTCACCGTCTCCAAGGACGGTCTGTCTGCCTTGATCCCGAAGACCAGCTCGACGACGCCCCGGCCGCCATGATCAGGCCGGCGATCACATAGCCCAACCTTCGAGCGCCGCGCTTTCCCGTTCGCAGCGACATCACACCGAGCCGGCCGGTCAGGAGAACTCCGCCAACCGCTCGCTGACGATGATCCGCGACGCGGCCTCGATGAGCGCGAGGTGGGAGAACGCCTGCGGGAAGTTGCCGAGGTGTCGGCCGGTGTCGACGTCGAACTCTTCAGCGAAAAGCCCGAGCGGTGAGGCGACCCGCAACAGTCGCTCCATCAGGTCACGGGCCGGCTGCTCCTCACCGATGATCGCCAGCGCTGACACGAGCCAGAACGAGCAGATGAGGAAGGTGCCCTCCTTGCCGGACAGGCCGTCGTCGGTCTCGCCGGTGCGGTAACGCAGCACGAAGCCGTTTTCTGTTAGCTCGTTGGCGATGGCGAGCACGCTTGCGCGGAGCCGCTTGTCGTCGGGGGGCAGGAATCCGAAGATGGCTGCCAGCAGCGTGGAGGCATCCAACGCATCTGTGTCGTAGTGCTGACGCAGCACGCCCCGCTTATCGACCCCATGAGCGAGGATGTCGTCCTTGATCTCATCAGCGGTGGCCCGCCAGGTCGCGGTGAGATCTGTGTCGCCACGGGCCTCGGCCAGTTTCGACGCGCGGTCCAAGGCGACCCAGCCCATCAGCTTGGACGACACATAGTGCTGGGGCTTGCCGCGAGCCTCCCAGATTCCCTGGTCAGGTTCGCGCCACACCGCGGTGGCGCACTCGGCTTGAGACTTGACGATGGGCCATAGCCGCCGCGGCAGCCGGTCGCTGCGTCGGGTGTGCAGCAAGATGGAGTCCAACACGGCGCCGAACACGTCGTTTTGGCGTTGATCGAACGCTCCGTTGCCGATCCGTACCGGTCGGGCACCCGCGTAGCCGGACAGATCATCGCGGGTGGACTCGGTCAGGTCGCGCCGACCGTCGATGCCGTACATGATCTGCAGGGCGCCGTCCTGGTTCGGCTCGAGGTCGGCCACGAACTGGATGAATTCGTCGGCTTCCCAGTCCAGGTTGAGGAAGTGCAGCGCCTGCAGGGTGAAGGTGGCGTCGCGCATCCAGGTGTAGCGGTAATCCCAGTTGCGCTCGCCGCCGGGGGTCTCCGGCAGCGACGTGGTGAGTGCGGCGACGGTGGCCCCGGTTGGCATGTAGGTGAGGCCCTTGATGGCTAGCGCCGAGCGTTGGATCGGGTCGCGAAAGCGGTGGTCAGGCATTCGCGCCCGTCCCAGCCAGGTGCGCCAAAACCGCGTGGTGGCATCGAGGCGGCGGCTGGCCTCCGCGACGTCGCCGGGTGCTTCCAGCCCTTCGGCCCATGAGAGCGTGCAGTAACACTCGTCGCCGGCGGAGAGGACGTGCCGGGCGCGGACCCGGTTGCCCTCGACGCCGAGCGCAAGATCGGTCCGCAGCCTGATCGTTTGGCCCGCGCCGCTCGCGTCGGCGGTATGCCGACTGTCCTCGGCCAGCGTCCACTCGGCGGGCGTCCGGCCATAGTCGAACGCCGGCTCGCAGACCAGCTCGATTTCGACGGTGCCGTCCAGGCAGCGGACCGTACGCACCAGCAGGTGATCGGCGTCGTCGTCGGCAGGCGGACGGGTGTGTGGGGTGATCTGGTCCTCCCCTTCCCGCGGACCCATCGTCAGAGCATCGCGGACCAGGAGCCAGCCCCTCGGCGTCTTCCACGTCGTGGTGAGGACGTTCGTCCCGGGCTCGTAGACGCGCGTGGTCGGGTGGTTGATCCCGAACGGTCCGAGCCTGAAGTAGCCCGCCTGGCGGTCGAGCAGGGTGCCGAACACGCTGGGCGCGTCGAAGCGCGGGACGCAGAGCCAATCGATCGCTCCGTCGGGCGCGATCAGGGCACCGGTGTGGCAGTTGGACAGGAACGCATAGTCCGCAATCGGCGGGAACGGAGAAGGGGCGGCAGCGCTCTGCTCCTTTGCCTCCCGCGGTGCCCTCGTGCTCATTGCCCCACCCACGGCTCGTGCCAGCCGCCGCTCGGTGCCGTCAGCTCATCTGCGGCCGACGGCCCCCACGAGCCGGGCGCGTAGGGGTGTACCGGGGGCGGCGCGTCCAGCAGCGGCTGCATGATTCGCCAAGTCTCCTCGACCCCGTCCTGGCGGGTGAACCGCATACTCTGGCCGACCATCGCGGCGTGCAGCAACACCTCGTACGGAGTCGGCCCTTCGCCGCCCTCCTCCGCAAACTCCATGTCGAGGTGGATGGTCTCAGGGATGGGTGAGTCCGCGCGCCGGGCCTCGACCCTGAGTCTGATCCCAGTCGATGGATCGAGTCTGACGACGAGCTGGCCCGGCTCCGGTCGTCGATCGCCATGCAGGCCGAAGCCAAGCCGCGGCGGCTGCTTGAAGACAACGCGGAGCTCCGTCTGGGTGACCGGAAGCCGCTTGCCAGTGCGGATGAAGAACGGAACCCCTGACCAGCGCCAGTTGTCGATGTCGAGCCGCAGCGCGGCGTAGGTCTCTGTGGCCGAGTCGGCGGCAACGCCAGGGATACCTAGATAGCCCTCATACTGGCCACGGACGTAGTTGGCAGGATCAGCCTCGGCGACCGCGCGGAACAGCGCGACCTGGGAGTCCTTGATCGTTCGTGGGTCACGTCCAGAGGGTATTTCCATGGAGGCGGCGGATACGACCTGCATGAGGTGGTTGACCACCACATCGCGCAGCGCGCCGACGGGATCGTAGAAGTGCCCTCGGTCCTCGACGCCGAAGTCCTCCGCCATGGTGATCTGCACGCATTCGATGTAGTTGCGGTTCCAGACAGGCTCGAACATCGAGTTGGCGAACCGCAGGTAGAGGATCTCCTCGAGGCCCATCTTTCCCAGGTAGTGGTCGATCCGGTACAGCTGGGACTCGTCGATGTACTGGTGCAGTTCCTCGGCCAGGGCGTGGGCGGAGGCTCTGTCGTTTCCAAACGGCTTCTCCACCACGACACGCCCGGTCGTGGTCAGGTCAGCCTCGGCCAGGCCCTTGACGACCGTACCGAACAGGAAGGGTGGGATCTCGAGGTAGAACACGGGGGTGTCGGCGCCCTTGATCGCCTCTGCGACTCGCTTGTAGGTTGCTGCGTCGCCGAAGTCGCCCTGCACGTACGACAGTCGTGCGGTGAAACGGTCGAAGATGGCGGGATCGATCGTTTCCCCAGTGCCTTCGATCGATTCGCGGGCTCGCTGCACGAGCTGGTCTAGCGTCCAGTCGTTGACTGCGACTCCGACGATCGGGCACTGCAAGAGTCCGCGCCGCTCGAGCCGGTACAGCGATCTGAACGTCATCACCTTCGCCAGGTCGCCGGTAATCCCAAAGATTACGAAGACGTCAGCGGGGCGCTGGCCCGTGCTCTCCGGCTGGCCGCGTACAGGCGCGGTCTGGTTCTCGATCGTTGTTGCCATTGTTATCTCCTTGGCGTGATCGACCGGCTCACGCCGGCCTTCTAAGAAGCAAACCACCGCTTCAGTCTTGAGTCCTCACCCGTTCTGGGTGATGACGTCGTCAGCCAAGCGGGACATTGTCGTCTCTAGCGGCCCTAGCGGAAGACCCAAGTACCAGCGTTCCAGGAGGGATCCGGCATGGCAGACGACCAGCACTACGACGTTGTCATCATCGGGACGGGAGCCGGAGGTGGGACACTCGGGCACCGACTTGCCACGAACGGCGCGAGAGTGCTGTGGCTGGAGCGTGGGCCCTTTCTGCCACGGGAGCGCGACAACTGGCAGACCCAGGCGGTGTTCGTCCGCGGAAAGTACCTTGCGCCGGAGACCTGGTACGACCGGAACGGCCAGGAGTTTCAGCCCGAAGTCAACTACTACGTCGGGGGGAATACCAAGTTCTACGGGGCGGCATTGTTCCGTCTGCGTCCGGAGGACTTCGGCGAGCTCCGCCACCACGGTGGTATCTCGCCAGCATGGCCCATCTCCTACGACGACCTGGAGCCCTACTACACCCAGGCGGAGCACCTCTACCTGGTGCATGGTCAGCACGGAGAGGACCCGACCGAGGGCCCGGCCAGCGCACCGTACGCCTACCCGCCGGTCTCGCACGAGCCCCGCATCCAGCAGCTGAGCGACGATCTGGAGAAGCTCGGGCTGCACCCCTTCCACCTGCCGATCGGAGTCAACCTCGAGGAAGTGGAGCCGGGCCGAGCGGCACGCTCAAGCGTCTGCATTCGATGCGATCGGGTCGACGGCTTCCCGTGCCTGCTGAACGCAAAGTCGGACTCGCAGGTCATCTGCGTGGATCCGGTGCTATCCCAAGACAACGTCACGTTGATCACCGGCGCCAATGTGCAGCGCTTGGAGACCGACGATTCCGGGCGCAGCGTCACCGGGGTCGTCACACTTCTGGAGGACGGATCGACGACCACCTTCACCGGCGACATCGTGGTGGTCGCCTGCGGCGCGGTGAACTCGGCCGCCCTGCTGCTCAAGTCTCGCGGTGACCGCCACCCAGACGGGCTGGCCAACAGTTCCGGAGTGGTTGGCCGGCACTACATGCGGCACAACAACGACGCCCTGATGGCCGTTTCCAAGGAACCCAACCCCACGCGATTCCAGAAGACGCTGGCGATGAACGACTGGTATCTGGGAGCCGACGACTGGGACTTCCCGCTCGGCGGGATCCAGATGCTCGGCAAGTCCGACGGCGAGGAGATCCACGCACAAGCGCCGCGATGGGCCGGCAAGATCTCTCCGGACCTCCCCTTCGACGTCCTGGCGCACCACGCCGTCGACATCTGGCTCTGTGGCGAGGACCTGCCGCAGGCCGACAACCGGGTCACGGTCGACGCAGAAGGGGCGATCCACCTAAGCATCGACGAGAAGAACAACGTCGAGGGTGTCAAGCGGCTGCGCCACAAACTCGACGGAATGCTCAGCGAACTCGGCATGCACGAGCACCATCTGTTGGACCGGAGCCTGTACCTGCACAAGAGCATGCCGATCGGTGCGACAGCACACCAGGCAGGCACCGTCCGCTTCGGCAGCGACCCCGCCGCCAGCGCACTCGACGTCAACTGCAAAGCGCACGACGTGGACAACCTCTATGTGGTGGACACCAGCTTCTTCCCCAGCATCGGCGCCGTGAACCCGTCCCTGACCGCGATCGCGAACGCACTGCGGGTCGGCGATCACCTCACCGAACGCCTCCGCTGAGACCGACCAGTGTTCAACGCCATGATGCACGTGTTCGGTGGCCTGTTGATCCTCGTACCGATGGAAGTGGACCCGGTTCCGTGGGCGCGGGCGCAAATGGCCTTCACGCTTGCATTTCACATCATCCTCGTGCCGCTCGGAGTGTCCTGGGCGGCGATGACGCTGATCGCCAACTACCGGGCGATCAGGCACGGCGACCGCGACGCGCTGCGACTCGCCCAACGCTGGTCCAAGTACATGGCGGTGACGTTCGCGGTGGGCGCGGTGACGGGGACGGTTCTCTCCTTCGAGTTCGGCCTCCTCTGGCCTCAATTCATGGGGAAGTGGGGAGAGGCATTCGGCGTACCGTTCGCGTTCGAGGGCCTGTTCTTCTTCACAGAGGCCATCTTCATCTCGATCTATATCTTCGGCTGGCGCCGGCTCAAGCCGTGGCCGCATTTCTGGAGTGGTGTTCCGATCCCTGTCGCCGGCATCTTCGGCAGCGCCTCGGTGGTTGCCGCAAACGCGTGGATGAACTCTCCTCAGGGCGTGACCCTCGACTCCACCGGCATGATCGTCGACGTTGACCCGGTCGCGGTGATCTTCAACGATGCGATGCCGCTGATGGCTGCGCACATGATCATCGCCGCCTATCTGGTGGGCGGCTTCTTGATCGCCTCGGTATACGCCACCGGCATGCTGCGCGGGCGACGGGACCGCTACCACAGGCTCGGCTTCATCATCGCCTTTACCGTCGCAGCCATTGCAACACCCATCCAGATGGGAGTCGGCGACGGCCTGGCTCGTTGGGTCTATAGCAACCAGCCGGTCAAGTTCTCCGCCATCGAGATGGTGCCGCAGACCAGCAGTGATGTGCCCGAGACCCTGCTCGGCCATCTCAACTCCTCAGGAGAAGTGACCGGCGGGATCCCTATCCCTGGTCTGGCGTCGTGGTTGTCGGACCCGAGCACCGGCAGGTCTACCGTGGTGCAAGGTCTCGACACCGTTCCTGCGGATCAGCGGCCGACGATCCGGGAGGTTAACGTCGTCCATCTGGCATGGGACATCATGGTTGGCTTAGGCACGTTGCTGTTCTTGTTCACACTCTGGTACTGGGCGTCGTGGATTTTCCGACGAGACATGCCGCAAAGCCGATGGTTCCTCCGGTGCGCGGTTGTTGCCGGCTTCCTCGCCGTGGTCACCTTAGAGGCGGGTTGGACAGTGAGCGAGGTCGGTCGCCAGCCGTGGATCGTCTACAACAAGATGAAGGTCGCAGACGCCGCCACAACCAATACCGGTGTCTGGTTCACCTTCATCGTGGTCGCGCTCCTCTACGTGGGATTGGGCATCACCACGATCCTCGTGTTGCGCGGGATGAGCCGCCGCGCCCGGAGGGAGCCCCGCTTCGAGGAGACCGACGTCCCGTACGGGCCGCGCGAGACTGCCGATAGGCCTCAGGTGCGTGCCGGATGAGCACCGCTGCTGCGATCATCTTGTTCGCCGCCGTCACGTTTTACGCAATTTTCGGGGGAGCAGACTTCGGTGCGGGCTTCTGGGACCTCACCGCGGGCGGCGCCAAGCGCGGGGAGCGGCCGCGGGAAATCATAGACCACTCGATCGGCCCGGTGTGGGAAGCCAACCATGTGTGGTTGATCTTCATCTTCGTCGTCTTGTGGACATGCTTTCCGGAGGCGTACGCCTCGATCACCTTGACAATGTTCGTGCCCCTCACGATCGCGGCGCTCGGCATCGTGCTGCGCGGCGCGAGTTTCGCTTTTCGCAAGGCGGTGTTTCGAACACGTCTCCAGCGACACTTCGGAGCCATCTTCGCCGTCTCATCAGTCCTGGTGCCCTACTGTTTCGGCACTATCGCCGGAGGCATCGCCTCCGGGCGGGTGCCTGCTGGCGGACAGGCCGGCGATCCCGTGCACAGCTGGGTCAACCCAACCTCGATCGTTGCCGGCCTGCTCGCCGTGTCTGTGGCGGCGTACGCCGCTGCGGTCTTTCTCACCTGGGACGCCCGGCGGCTCGCCGACGACGCGATGGTGGCGTACTTCCGTGTCCGGGCCATGGCAGCGGGCGTTGTGGCGGGAGTCGTTGCCTTTGGCGGCCTGTTCGTGGTGCGCAGCGATGCCAGCTACCTCTTCGACGGCCTCACCTCGCGCGCCCTCCCCCTGGTCGTGGTCTCCTCACTAGCCGGGCTTGGCGCACTGCTATTGCTTCGTGGCCAGCCACGTCGAGGCGGCCGGTTGGCGGCGGTAATTGCGGCGGGAGCCCTCGTCGTCGCGTGGGGAGTAGCGCAGTGGGACTACCTCCTTCCGGAATCCCTGACGGTATCGCAGGGTGCGGCGCCGGCCGGAACAATCAAGGCAGTGCTTGTCGCGGCCGTTCTCGCCGGGCTCTTGATCGTGCCGGCCTTCGCCTTGTTGTACACCCTTGATCAGAAGGGCCTACTTCCGGAGGAGAGCGTGGACGAGGCCCCCGACCCGGCAACCGGGGTCAGACGTGCCTGAAAGCGGCGCTCGATCGTGGCGCTGCCGAAGCCCAGCATCGTGAGCTGCGCCTCCCGCCTGTCTGGAGGACCTCGTAGTGCCCGAACGCCTCGGGGGCGAGTTCCATACCCTCGCTCGGACCTACCGTTGGGTTCGGGCGTAGCGGAAGGGCTGTCGACTCCCTCGATGTCTCGGACGCGGCAGCTTGCTCGCGACGGCATCCGCGAGCTGACCCGGCTCGTGCTGGCGCGAGAAGACCGCGAGATCGCTGGCTTGAGGATCGTCGCTAATCCAGCACAGCTGATCTTGTCGCTGCCGGGCACAGGTTACGCGGGACGGGGTTCTGGCTCCTTCGGACCCGGAACCGGGAGCACGTTGGTGATGACAAAGCCACCGCAACTGCGACGACGACCGCCGGTGTCACCAACACACCGTCGGCGCCCATCAGTACCACGGCGAGCAGCGTCGAGGTCAAGAGCAGCCGCAGCATGGCGGCACACATGGCTCCGATGCCTATGCCGATCCCGGCCGCCAGATTCATGCCGGGCAATGCACTCGCGGCAATACCAATCGCTGCGCCGATGAACATCGAAGGGAAAACCGGCCCCCACGAAAGGCGCTCAGTGAGAGCCCGTAAGCCAAGGCCTTGCAGACGATGATCCCCGGTGATGCTCCGGATCAGCTCGGGCGAAGGCCCTTCCGTGCGAAGTCGAGCGTGTCGCTCAGGCTGGGCAGAGGTGCGTAAGCAATGCCTTCAAGCTGCACGCTGGCATGGAGCTCATCAGGATCGCGGTTTTCGGCCAGCTCACTGGCGATCTTCTCCAGCGTCGTTGGGCTCGCCGAGTCAATCAGTGCTCGGAGGTCGGCATCGGTCTTCTGCCGAGGCTCTGCCCACAGCCTAAGAGCGGCGAGAAATACCGCGCCCCGTTCAACGGAGTAGTTGGTGAAGTCAGCAGCGAAGTGGTGGGTGGAGTCCGGAGACGAGGATCGGAGATGCGCCCTGATCTGTTGCTCCGCCTCGTCTCTGAGCTCGATGAAAGTGCTCACGCCTCAGCGTCGCATCCAGCTGGTCGAACCGTCACCAATCCTTCGTCATCAGATCCCCGGTGATGAACTCGCCTGGCATGGCTCTCTACGTCGGCGACCGCCCGTCGCTCTTCCAGTGGACAAAGGCCCTTGATGCGCAGTGGGCTGTCTCGAACACGAACGGTTGAGGCCTGTTGGCAATTGCCTGAAGCAATTGGCCGGCCATCACGGCTTCCGAATCGCCGCTTTCAGTCAAATCTCCAACAACCTTCTGCAGTGAACTTCTGTCCGCATGTTCAATCTTTGCCCGCACATCGGCGTCCGTCTTCTCATAGAGCTGAGCCCAGAGCCGAACCGACGCGAGCAACACGGAGCCCTGTGTCACGTAATAGTTGGTGACGTCGGAAACTGAAGACCGGAGATTGGCCCTTATATCTTGCTCAGCCTGCTCAAATAGCTCACCGAAAGTGCTCACGCCTCAGCAGTGTCCCATCGAGCTGGTCTTGCCGTCACCACGCCTTGGTCATGAGATCACCCGTGATGCTCTCGCCGGCGTGGCTCTCGACGTCGATTCGTCCGCCCCGGGCGCGACCCGAGAACAACATCGCCGCGGTGTCAGCCCTATCCGGTGACGGAAGCCCTCGCTTGCGCATGTCGTTTTTCGATTCGATCTTGATGCGGCCGCGGGAGTCGACGCCCCATTTGATCGAGCCGAGCTGCGCGGCAAACTTGTCGTCCTCTGGGTCGACATCGACCTCTCCGGTCTCGAAGAGCTCACGCAGGGTCCAGTAGTCCTCCGCTCGAGCATTGACGAATCGCTCCTTGTCGAAAGGTGCCTCTCCTACGTTGTACGGGATGACCGGCAGCCCGAGCTCGACCAGTCGATCGACAACTCCGCCGCCAACGCCTGGGACGTCGACGACCGCTGAGACCCAGTCGTTCTTGCCTTGCTCGTCGTCAATGTCGCGAATGGCGTTGACAATGTGCCCGGTCGTGGTCATCGTGTCGGCCTTGTGGTGGGCGCGATAGGTCCGTAGCCAACCGCCTTCCCTAGCATGATCACCGTCTGGTCTTCACCAAATCGAGCGATGTCGGCAGCGATGAGAGGGCGACGGGTCCGCGGCAAAGTGGGAGCGTGAGCCGCCTCGATCCACCTCGGCAAGATCAGAGAGTCGTCGGAGATGTCCGGGAACTCACCGCGCACCTTCGATTGGTAGATCGGGCTCGTGACGCCCCAACGCAGTTTGCGCTCCTCCACCCATTCGGGTGCTCACGCTTGTCGCCATTCACGGCGGCTCGTCCTCTGTAGATTGCCGCCCACGATCCTTCGCCTACTCGAGGTATCTGAGGGACGAGCCCACGCTCTGCATTGGCGACGGCATTTGGCGCGCCCGCACTTCCGCGAAGGAGTAATTGATGGCCAGGCTGATTGTTGAAGCTGAAGGCACCGGCGGCGACGCCGCATCCCAGGGCGTCGCCAG
>Ga0307316_10000483_pt1 | contig 12012 bp, 9 predicted proteins | sample ER_DNA_356_FD_194504 | JGI IMG/M metagenome (GOLD analysis project Ga0307316, IMG submission 194504) | Bulk soil microbial communities from the East River watershed near Crested Butte, Colorado, United States - ER_DNA_356 | ecosystem: Environmental > Terrestrial > Soil > Floodplain | place: USA... | reverse complement strand
TCCGGAGCTGCTGCGGGCGGAGCTGAGGCGGCCGAGCTGGCGGCGGGAGCTGGTGGCGCTGGGGACGAACACCGATCCCTACCAGTGGGTGGAGAGCCGCTACCGGTTCATGCCGGAGATCCTCGAGGCGCTGGAGGCGGCACAGACGCCGGTGACGGTGCTGACGAAGTCGCCGTTGGTGCTGCGCGACATCGACCTCTTCGAGCGGATGGCGAAGAAGGTGCCGGTCTCGGTCAACCTCTCGGTGCCGACGCTGGACGAGGCGGCCTGGCGGGCGACCGAGCCGCACACCCCGAGCCCGGCGGCGCGCCTCGACGCCGTCGCCGAGCTGCGCAGCCGCGGCATCGAGTCCGGTGTCCTCGTCGCCCCGCTGATGCCCGGCATCAACGACGAGCCCGAGCAGGTCCAGCCGATCCTCGAACGTGCCAAAGCAGCCGACGCCTCCTTCCTCACCGGCATTGCCCTCCATCTCCGCGGCGAGGTAAAGGACGTCTTCTTCGGCTGGCTGGAAACCAAACGCCCCGACCTCCTCCCCAAATACGAACAGCTCTACCGAGGCCGCGCCTACCTCCAACCCGAGCAACGCAAGCAAGCCACCCGCGCCCTAAAAGGTTGGGGCCGCTCCCGAGCAACCCGGTCTAGGCAGGCCGCTCCTCGGACGGGTGGCGCGGATTTGGGGGACCACCACTCGCCAAATGCGAGTGGTGGTGGAACCAAATCGGCGACAGGACCCGTCCGCCAGAACGCCCCCGTCCAGCAGGCTTTCTTCTAACCCGCTCCTTCATCCAGCTGCTCGAACCGACACTCTTTCGGCACTTTGTCGTCCCGAAACCGATGAAACCGAGCCCCATGCCGAATCCGTCCCGAAGCCGCATGGTCATACCCCACCTCGATCACCAGCTCCGGCCTCAACTCGACCCACTCCAGCTCCCGCCCACCAGTCCACCTGCTCGGCTCCGCGCTACCGCTCTTCCCGGTCTCCAGCGGCGCCAGCATCGCCCTCATGCTCTGTTTGGCCGCTTTCGAGAAGCCGGAGATGTGGCCGACGGTGCGCAGCTCGCCACCGTCGTAGAGGCCGAGGATCAATGAGCCGACCGCCCCCTCTTCTTTGCCCGGCCGCCAGCCCATCACCACGCAGTCGATCGTCCGCTCCCGCTTGACCTTCGCCATCCCTTTCCGTTTCCCCTGGACGTAAGGCGCGGTCAGGTCCTTCGCCATCACCCCCTCGATGCTGCCCAGCCACGTCTCGGCTTGCGCTGCATCCGGCGTCAGCGGGGTCAGCTCCAGCCCCGCCTCTCCGGCGATCGCCTCCAACCGCTCCCGCCGCTCGCGCAGCGGCCGCTCGCAAAGCACCTCGTCCCCCTCGGCCAGCAGGTCGAAAACGACGAAACCCGCCGGGATCTCCTTCGACAACATCTCGATCCGCGACTGAGCTGGATGGATTCGTTCCTGCAAAGAATCGAATTCCAGATTGCCCTCGGCATCCCGAATCACCAGCTCCCCATCGAGCACCCACCGCCCCGGCGAAAAGCTCAGCTCAGGGAAATACCGATTTAGGTCTTTGCCCCCCCGAGACTGGATATACGCCTCATCCCCATCAACAAAAACAATCGCCCGAAACCCATCCAACTTAGGCTCATAAGCCCAATCCTCACCAACGGGAAGCTCTTTCCGCGTGAGCGCCAGCTGAGGCTTGATCGGCGGCCGAAGAGGAAGCGTCATGCCACGAGCATAAGTCCGGTGGGTGGCGTCGTAGGGGGGACCATCTCCTGGTAGTTCAGGAGATGGTGGGTCCCCTGCGGCGACAGGACCCGCCGGTCTAGACCTTCGTCTCTCTGCGTTCCCGCGACTCCCGAGGATCCGGAATCGGCACCGCCGCGAGCAGTTTCTTCGTGTAGTCGTCCTGCGGCTTCTCGCAGACCTGATCCGCCGTCCCCTGCTCGACGATCTTGCCGTCGTGCATGACCGCGATTCGGTCGGAGATGTGGCGGACGACGCCGATGTCGTGGGCGACGAAGAGATAGGCGAGGCCGAGCTCGTCCTGGAGGTCGTCGAGCAGGTTGACGATCTGGGCCTGGATCGAGACGTCGAGGGCGGAGACCGGCTCGTCGCAGATCACCAGCTTTGGTTTCAGCGCCAGCGCCCGAGCGATCCCGATCCGCTGCCGTTGGCCACCAGAGAACTCGTGCGGAAAGCGGTCGTAGTGCTCGCTCGCGAGCCCGACCCGCTCGAGCAGCTCCTGCACCTGCCGCTGCAGGTCGGAGCCCTTCGCCACTCCCTGCAGCTTCAGCGGGTCGCCGACGATCTGGCCGATCCGTTTGCGCGGGTTGAGCGAGGCGTAGGGGTCCTGGAAGATCATCTGCATCTCCCGCCGCAGCGGCCGCATCGCCCGCCGGCCGAGGCCGGCGAGCTCGCGGCCTTCGAACTTGATCGAACCCGAGCTGGGCTTGATCAGCTGCAGCACCGTCCGGCAGGCGGTCGACTTGCCGCTGCCGGACTCTCCCACCAGCCCCAGCGTCTCTCCGCGCTGCACGTTGAAGCTGATCCCGTCCACCGCTCGCACCTGGTCGACTTCGCGGTCGATCAGGATCCCGCGCTTGACCGGGAAGTGCTTGACGAGGTCGGTGACCTCGAGCAGCGCCCCGGTCCGGTTTCCACCGTCATTGCTCATCCTCGCGACACCTCGCCCGGCGCCTCCAGCCCGATCTGCCCTTCGACCTGGCGCTTCTGGCGCTTTTGCTCCGGCGTCAACCAGCAGCGGTCGCGATGGCCGGGCGCTTCCGGCAGCCGTGCCTCCAAGCCCGGGTAGTCCGGACATTTGGAGAACTCGTGCGGACAGCGGGGCCGGAACGGGCAACCCTGCGGCAGGTCGAGGAGCGACGGCGGCGAGCCGGCGATCTGCGGCAGTCGGTGCGGCCGCGGCCGGTCGAGCCGGGTCAGCGAGCCCATCAGCCCCCAGGTGTAGGGGTGCTGGGGGTCGTAGAAGATCTCGTCGAGCGTCCCCTCCTCGACCACCCTCCCCGCGTACATCACCAGCACGCGGTCAGCGACCTCGGCGACCACTCCGAGGTCGTGGGTGATCAGGATCGTCGCCAGGCCGCGCTCGCGGTTGAGGTTCTCGAGCAGGCTCAGGATCTGGGCCTGGATCGTCACGTCGAGCGCCGTGGTCGGCTCGTCGGCGATCAGCACCTCCGGCTCGAGCGCCAGCGCCATCGCGATCATCGCCCGCTGTCGCATCCCACCGGAGAACTCGTGCGGGTAGCTGTCGACCCGCCGCGCGGCATCGGGAATCCCGACCGACTCGAACAGCTCCACCACCCGCTGCCGCGCCTGCTTCTTGCCGACGTCCTCCTGGTGGGCGCGGATCGCCTCGACGATCTGAGCGCCGAGCCGGTAAACGGGGTTGAACGAGCTCATCGGGTCCTGGAAGACCATCCCGATCTTCTCGCCTCGCAGCCGCCGCATCGTCGCGTCATCGGCCTCGATCAGCTCCTCGCCGTCGAGCTTGACCGAGCCTTCGATCTGCGAGTTTTTCGACCGGGTGAGGCCGATGATCGTCTGCGCGGTGACGCTCTTGCCGGAGCCTGACTCGCCGACGATCGCCAACACTTCTCCCGGCCGGACGTCGAAGCTGACCCCGTCGACCGCTTGCAGCAGCCCCCCTTCGGTGGCGAAGCCGACACGCAGGTCGCGGACCGAGAGGAGCGGCGCCGAGCTCATCGCGCCGTGCTCCCCAGCCGCACGCGGGGATCGAGATAGGCGTAGGCGATGTCGACCAGGGCGTTGATGAAGACGACGAAAAAGGCGCCGTAGAGGGTGATGCCCATGATCGGCGGCAGTTCCAGTTTGCCGATCGATTCCGCCGCGTAGAGGCCGATGCCTTCGATGTTGAAGAGGACTTCGGTGATGATCGCGGTGCCGGCGATGGTGGCGCCGAAGTCGAGCCCGAAGAGGGTGGTGATCGGGATCAGCGAGTTGCGCAGGACATGGCGGGTCATCACCTTGCGCTCGCTTAGGCCCTTGGCGCGGGCGGTGCGGACGTAGTCCTCGTTCATCACGTCGAGCATGTTCGAGCGCAGGACGCGGCTGTAGAAGCCGATCGAGAGGACGGCGAGCGTGAACCAGGGCAGGATCATGTGCTGCAGCCATTCCCACGGGTCTTCGGTCAACCCCACGTAGCCGCCGTTGGGGAAGATTTCGAGCTTGTAGGTGAGGAAGTAGATGAGGACGGGGGCGAGCAGGAAGACGGGGATCGAGATTCCGGCCACCGCGAGGCCGGTGAGCGTGCGGTCGAGCCAGCCACCCGCCCTGATCGCCGCCAGGTAGCCGAGCAGGAGCCCGAAGGCGAGCCAGATGATCCCGGCGCCGATGCTGAGGGAGAGCGTCGCCGGGATGCCTTCCTTGATCCGGTCGCCGACCGGGACGCGCGGCGAGTACTGGATGAGTTCACCGTTGAAGACTTTCTTCATCATCGTCAGGTACTGCTTGGGCAGCGGTTCGTCAAAGCCCCATTCTTCTTCGATGCCCTTGACCAAGGTTGGCGTGGCGTTCTTTCCGGCCAGGCGCTGCGCTGGCGGCGAGTTCGGGATCACGTTGAAGATCAGGAAGACGATGACCGAGACGACGAAGAGGACCAGCACCATCCCGAACAGGCGCCTGACGATGAAGCGGAGCATCAGATCGAGGCCCCCTCGGGCTCTGCTATTCCCGTTTTTGCCTCGAGGCGGATTTTCGAGCGCGGGTCGAGGGCATCGCGTAGGCCATCGCCGACGATGTTCAGCGAGAGCACCGTCAGCATGATCATCACGCCGGGGATGATCGCCAGCAGCGGTTGCGTCGTCAGCAGCTGCTCGCCGATCGAGATCATCGTCCCCCAGGACGAGTTAGGCGGCTGCACGCCGGCGCCGAGAAACGAGAGGGCAGCCTCGAAGAGCATGTTGTTGGCGATGTTGAGGGCGAAGAAGACGACGATCGTCGAGGCGAGGTTGGGAAGGAGCTCGCCGAACATCACCCGCAGCGGCCCGGCCCCCTGCGCTATAGCCGCCTCGACGAACTCTTTTTCTCCGAGCGAAAGCACCTCGCCGCGGATCGGCCGCGCCACGTAAGGCGTGTAGAAGACGCTGATGATGAAGATCGGGATCCAGATCGAGCCGCCGGGGATGTGGATCGGCCCGATCCTCAGCCCTCCCAAGGCCGAGGCGGTGCCGATTGCGATCCCGATGAGCAGCACCGGCAGCGACCAGAGAACGTCGAGGGTGCGAGCGATCACCGCATCGACCCAGCCCCGGTAGTAGCCGGCGAGGAGGCCGAGGACGACAGCCATGAAGGTCGTGATCAAGCCTGAGACGAAGCCGATCAGCAGCGAGGTCCTGCCGCCGTACATCAGCCGCACCATCTCGTCGCGGCCGAGCCGGCTGTCGGCGCCGAGGAAGAACTTGCCGTCGGCTTCGAACCACTGCGGCCCGATCGGTTTGCCTTCGGGGGTGACGACTTCCCGGGTTTCGCCGTTGACGTGGAGCTTCTCCAGCGTGTGGGTTTCGTTCGGTCCGGTATGAGCGACGTGATCGGCCCACAGCGGAGCCGCCAGGACGAAGGCGACGATCAGGAACAGGAGGACGAGGAACGCGACCGCGACCCGGTTACGCAGGAAGCGGCGGAGCGCAAGCCGCCAGGGTCCGTAGCCGCTGGAGCCGCCTTCCGGCTCCGAGGGCGCCGCGGCGTGGGAACCCCCAGCCGGAACCGCTGCCTCGGGCTGGGGGTCGATCGCCACTTCTGCTCGTCCTGGCCGGCCCTATTCGGTGAATTCGAAGCTGGTCAGGTACTCGAAGAACGTCGGGCTGTAGATGATGTTTTCGAGGTTGATGTCGCTGGAGACGAACGTGGGCAGGGTCCGGGTTCCGTAGGGAGCCCAGGGAGCCAGTTCCATGAACTTCTTGTCGAGTCCGGCATAGGCCTTTTCCTGTTCGGGACCGAGCTGTTCGGCCGCCAGCTTCTTCATTTCCGCGTTCAGCTCGGGCTCGTCGGTCCGCGAGAAGTTGTAGGTGTTGGTCGGCTGGATGCTTTCGCCGGCCAGCAGCGGCTGGAAGAAGTCGTTGGGATGCGGATAGTCCTGGAACCAGTCCGACCAGCCGGTGTCGAGTTCCGGCGTCGATTCGTTCCCGGTCACCGTGCTGTAGTTGTCGGCGTTGAGGATCTTCAGCTTGGTGTTGAAGCCGAGTTCTTTGAGGACCCCCTCGTAGTATTCCCCGGCTTCGTTGTTCGGGCTTTCGGTGTCGGTCCAGACGGTGATGTCCATGTCGGACGGGTGCGCTTCTTTGATCATCTGTTTGGCTTTCGCCATGTTGTGCGGGTAGAGCTCAATTTTTTCGTAGCCCGGCATCCCCGGCGGCAGGATCTGCTGCGTACCCTTGATCTGCCCCGAGTAGATCCGTTCCAGTGCCGCCGGATCCACCGCGTAATTGACCGCCTGCCGCACCTTGACGTCGTCGAACGGGGGCTTGGTCATGTTCATCCAGAAGTAATAGGTGCTGATCGTCGTATGGACTTTGAACTGGGTGCCTTCGAATTTTTCTTTGACTTCCGTGTAGCGATCGGCGGGCGGGGGGTTCTGCATCCAGTTGAATTTCCCCTGTTCGATGTCGTTCACCTGGGTCTGCGGATTGCGGATCACCGTGACCTTGGCCCCATCGATGTGGCCGCTTGGGTATTCGGGCATCGCTTTTGAATTTGCCTTCGCCCAAACGGGATTGCGTTCGTATTCCCAGCCGCGGCCAGGTTGCGAGTTGGTGATCACATAGGGACCCGTAGCCGGCGGCGGATTGGCCGAGAGGTCTTCCTCGGGGGTCCCTTTCGGAACTGGCGCCGCAAACATCAGCGCCAGCTCGTTGCTGAAGGTGCCGCGCGGTTGTTCCAGTTCGATCTGGATTTCGCCGGTCTTGTCGTTTGCCTTGATGCCGGGAATGCCGCCACTCTTCGTTTCCGAGAATTTTTCGGCCCCGACGATGGTCGTGTAGAAGGGCGAGCCGGGGGAGTTGACCTTGAAGAGACGTTCGATCGCATAAGGAAAGTCGGAGGCTTTGACCGGCTTGCCATTCGAGTATTTGAGCCCGGGGCGGAGGAAGAGCGTGTAGGTCTTGCCGCCGTTGGAGACCTTCGGCATTTCTTTCGCCAGGCCGGGAACGACTTCGGCGCCTTCGGCGCCCTCGGCGTGCTTGTAGGTCAGCAGTGGGATGTAGACCTCACCCATCGCCGACCAACCTTCGGCGGTATAGGAGAGCTGGGGGTCCATGTAGTCCGGGAAGGAGGCGTAGGTGGCGTTGAGGATCCCGCCCTCTTTGCCGCCGCCTCCACCGCTGCTGGAGCTGCCACCGCCGCCACCACACGAAACCAGTCCAAGCGCTGCGACCGCTGCAAGAACCAGAACCGCGATGACTGCCCCTGGCTTCTTCAAGTTACCTCCTCCGTAGACGGGTTCCCCGGAAAGGCTCCGGGGATCAACTCCACCACAATGTCATCGTGGCCGTCAAGCGAGGTTGCATCAGAGCCTTTCTCGCGCTCCAGCCAATCCTTCCCAAGAATCGGAGCCATTACGACGACGATCGCGATTACCCCGGAACCCGCTGCTAAAAACGTCATTCGGGGGCTGACCAGGGCGGCGATCAAGCCGCCGAGCGCAAAGCCGATGCCGGGCATCGCCGCGCCGATCGACTCGAGCACGCTCATCACCCGCGCCTGCATCTCTTCCGCGGTCAGTTCCTGGACGGCGCTGATCGCCGCCACCCACTGGATTCCGTTGCCGGCGCCACCCACGACAGAGGCCGCGCAGGCGAGAGTCAAAGTGGGGGCAGCGGCCAGGCCCAGATAACCGGCGCCGACTGCCAACGTGCTGAAAAACAGCTGGGCGGCGAGGGAGGTCTCGCGGATGCGGGCGAAGATCAAGCTGCCGAAGACCATCCCGACCCCCCAGCTGGCCAGCATCAGCCCGTAGCCGGTGTCGCTCGAGCCCAGCGTTTCCTTCACGTAGACCACCTCGACCGGAAGCACGGCGGCAAAGAAGACGAAGGCGATCCCCTGGGCGAGGAGGATCCGGGCCAAGGCGGTCTCACCCCTGATGTAGGCGATGCCGGCGCGGACGCGATCGCGCATGCGACCCTCTTCGGGCTCTGCCTGCGGCATCGTCCCAGCGGTGAAGAGGATCCAGGCGACCGCGTAAAAAGACACGGCGTCCAGTAACAGGGCCGACTGGACCCCGAAGCCGGCGACCGCCAGCCCGGCCAGGGCTGGGCCGACCGCGGCGCCGCCCGTGAAGGCGACGTTCAGCAGCGCGTTGCCCGCCCGCAGTTCCCCGGTCGGCTCGAGGGCGGTGGCGACGACCGCCCGGGTGAGGGCGCGACCGGCGAGGGCAAGGGAACCATCGATTGCCGCCAGCGTCACCACCGCGGCGAGGGAGAAGTGGCCGGCGAGGAGGGCAAGCGCGCCGAAGACCGCCGCCTCGCCGCAGTAGATGATCGGCAGCGCGAAGCGGGGCGGCGGCCGCTCTGCGTGGGCGACCAGGATCGGCGCCAGGAGCGCAGGGAGAAAGCGCGTCCCGAGGAAGAGCGCCGCCGTCGCCAGGGCGCTCCCGGTGCGGTCGAAGACCAGCACGGAGAGGGCGATGATCCCCATCCAGTCTCCCAGCTCGTTGATCGCGTACGAGGCTGCCAGCCGTCTGAAGAGCGGTCTGCGGAGGGGGTCGGTGAGTCGAGCTTCAGGCATCGGTGGCCGATCGTCTTACTGCATTTCTGCACAACTTTTCCTGCAGATGCACAACTTTCCGCCAATCTGTGCTACAAACTGCCCAGATATTGATCGTTTCCACGATGCAGCGCACAACGTTGCGGGCTTCAACGACTACGGAAGGGGCAGAGAACATGGGTTTCCGTCACTAAGCACTCTCAAGAGGCCACCAGTCCAAAAGGCCTCATAAGACTTTTCGCAAAGGCGCCCCTCGGGCGCCTTTGTTCGTTTCGGGGCCGGCGACCGTCGCCCTGCGTGCCCCGGACGGGGGGCACGGGGGGCGAGCAGGCGGTTTTGGGCGAATTTGGCCATACGGCTAGTCCTCTTGCCGATTTGCCCCCGACCGGTCTAACTTGGAAGTTCGCAAATAGCGGAAACGTCAACTGGAACCCCCGCGCAGGGAAACGTGAAGCGCTCGGGAATTGGTTGATGGATTCCTTCAAGCCTCGTTCCCGGTTAGCCGATTCCAAACCAAAGATGGCCCACCCCCGTCCAACCCGCACCGCGATAGGCGTCATGATCACCGGCCTTCTGCTGACGCTGGCCGCCGGTGTCTGGCGAGCCCTCGCCTGCAACTGGGACCTGCCGCTGTTCGCGGTGCTGCTCGTCTTCTCGGTCTTCAGCGACCTGACCGCCGTGTCCACCGAATCGAAGGTGAAGATCTCGGGCAGCTTCCTCGCTCTTGTCGTCGCGATGGTCTTCCTCGGCGGGACCCCGGCGGCAGTGATCGGCGTGGCCACCATCCTCACCGGCTGGCTGCGTTGGCGCGATGAGTGGCACTACCTGCTGGACAACGTGCTCACCTACGCGATCTTCCCGCTGCTCGGCGGCATCGCCTTCCACGAGGGCGTGGTGGCCTTGGGCCTGACCCCCGCCGACCCGTGGTTCTACCTCTGCGTCTTCGCCCTCTTCCAGCTGGCGCTGACGATCAACTTCCTGATGATCGCGAGCTACGGCTGCTACGTCGAGCGCTCGTCGTTCTCGACCAAGCTGCGGGTCCTGCCGCCAGTGCTCCCGTCCGAGTTCGCGAGCGCGATGCTGGCCGTCGCCGTCGCCTACATCTATTTCGAGATCGGCCTCGCTGCGATCGCCCTCTTCGGCGTCGTCCTCGTCACCTTCCAGTACCTGCTCGGCCAGCTCCTGCTCTCCCAGCAGCGGGCCGAGGAGCTGGAGCTGCGCTCGAAGCAGCTCGCGAGCTTCCAGGTCGGGATGTTGAGCGCGATGCTGCGCACGCTCGACCTGCGCGACCAGATGACCGCGCGCCACAGCGCTGCCGTCGCCCGCTACTCGCGGGCGATCGCCCAGCGCGCCGGCTACTCGCGCCGCGAGGAGGAGCTCGTCCACATCGCCGCGCTCCTCCACGACATCGGCAAGTTCATCCTTCCCGACCGCATCCTCAAGGCCAACGTGCCGCTCACCGACGAGGACTGGATGCTGATCAAGCGCCATCCCCAGCAGGGCGCGCGGGTCGTCTCCTCGCTCGACGGCTACGGGCCGGTGGCGGAGATCATCCTCGCCCACCACGAGCGGATCGACGGCAAAGGCTATCCGCGCGGCCTGGCCGGAGACGAAATCCCGGAGCTGGCGCGGATCATCTCCGTCGCTGACACCTATGACGTGATGACGGCGCGCGACTCCTACCGGACGCCGATGTCGAGCTACGACGCGATCGTCGAGCTGCGCCGCGTCGCCGGCAAACAGCTCGACGCCCGCTTCGTCGAGATCTTCATCGAGCTGCTCGAGGGCAAGGACGTCTCCTTCCAGCACGGCGAGGCGGCGGACTTTGAGAAGGAGCTGGCGCTGGAGTCCCGGATCGAAGAGACCGCCAGCCCCGGCGGCGAAAAAAGTCGCTTCCAGGTCGCCGGCGTCAACTAGCGCCGGCCGGTAGCGTTCGGCGCCCGCATGCGCGCCGTCACCTTCCAAGCGCCCGAGCAGGTACGGATCGAGGAGAAGCCCGATCCCGAGCTCTCCGCGGCCGACGACGCGCTGGTTCGGGTCGAGGCGAGCGGCATCTGCGGCTCGGACCTCCACATCTACCACGGCCGGGTGCCGGTCGAGCCGGGCTTCACGATCGGTCACGAGTTCGTCGGCACGGTGGTCGCGGCGGGCGAGGAGGTCGAACGGGTGGCCGTCGGCGACCGCGTCCTCGGCACCTTCCACACCGCCTGCGCGACCTGCGCCTCCTGCCTGCGCGGCGACTACCACCGCTGCCGCAACGGCCAGACCTTCGGCCACGGCAGGAACCTCGGCGACCTGCAGGGCGCCCAGGCCGAGCTGCTGGCGGTCCCGCGGGCGAACCTGACCCTGCGGCGGGTGCCGGAGGGTATGTCGGCCGACGTCGCCCTCTTTGCCGGCGACGTGATGGGGACCGGCTACCACTCGATCGCCCATGCCGAGATGAAGGCGGGCGACACGGTCGCGGTCCTCGGCCTGGGCCCGGTCGGTCTCTGCGCGGTGCAGGCGGCGCTCGTCGGCGGCGCGGTCAAGGTCTTCGCGATCGACACCGTGGCCGAACGGCTGGAGATGGCCGGCCGCTTCGGCGCGACGCCGCTGCACCTGACCGAAGACGAGCCGAAAAAGGCGGTGCGGGCGGCGACCGAAGGCCTCGGTGTCGACGTCGTTGTCGACGCGGTCGGTGACCCCGGCCCGCTGGCGCTTGCCATCAGCCTCGCCCGCGACGCCGGCACCGTCTCCGGCATCGGCGCCTACGCCGGCAAGGGCGAGGTTCCGCTCGGGCTCGCCTGGCTGAAGGGCCTGCAGCTGCGCCTCGGCCTCGCCAACGTGATCGCCCACGTTGACCGCGTTCTCGCGCTGATGGAGGCCGGCAAGCTCGACCCGAGCCCGCTGGTCACCCATCACATGCCGCTCGACCAGGCCGCCGAGGCCTATGAGATCTACGACGGGCGCGAAGCGCTGAAGATCGTCTTGACGCCGTAGGTCAACTGTTCTACTTGACTCGCACAGTGAGGTCGCATACTGTGCGACCGGAATGGCACAGTCAGAAGCGACTCCGTTCCGTCTCGACCCGAACGACGAGCTGCCGCTCGGCCTCCAGCTCAGCTGGCGCCTGCGGGCGCTGATCAGAACCGGCGAGCTGAGCGCGGGCGAGCGGCTGCCGAGCTTCCGTCGCCTCGCCGAATGGGCGTGGGTGAACGTCGGCACGGTGCGTGCCGTCTACGAGGCGCTCGAGCAAGACGGCATGGTCGTCAGCCGCCATGGGCAGGGCACCTTCGTCGC
>Ga0307316_10000477_pt1 | contig 12040 bp, 8 predicted proteins | sample ER_DNA_356_FD_194504 | JGI IMG/M metagenome (GOLD analysis project Ga0307316, IMG submission 194504) | Bulk soil microbial communities from the East River watershed near Crested Butte, Colorado, United States - ER_DNA_356 | ecosystem: Environmental > Terrestrial > Soil > Floodplain | place: USA... | reverse complement strand
GTCGCCGCCCCGATGGGCACCCTCGCCGCCGCTGCCGCGCCGCAGCGAGAGCTCGCGCACCCGCAGCGGGAATTCCGTCTCCAGCGCCTCGATCGGCGTGTTCAGCGTGTTGGACATCGCGACGTGTATTGCGCCCGGCCCCTCGGCGTCGGGGCAGGCGCCTTGGCCGCCGGCGAGCGTCTCGTAGTAGGTGAACTCGTCGTTTGCGAGGGTGAGGTTGTTCATCGTCCCCTGTCCTTGCGCCGGACCACCCTTTGCCTGGCCGAGCGCTGCCAAAACGATGTCCGCGACGCGGCTGGAGGTCTCGACGTTGCCGGCGGCAACGGCGGCGGGGAATCGGGCGTTGAGGATTGAGCCGGTCGGCGCGACGACCTTAATCGGCCGATGGCCGCCGGCGGAGGGCGGGGCGTTGGGGTCGGTGAGGACGCGGATGGCGAAGAAGGCGGCGGACTTCGTCACCGACAGGGGGCAATTGAGGTTGCCCTCGACCTGCTCCTCGCTGCCGCTGAAGTCGAGGCGCAGCGAATCCCCCGCGATCGTCGCCGCGACGCGCAGATGCAGGTCGCGCTCCTGGCCGTTCCAGTCGGCCTCGAGCACGTCATCAGCCTCGTAGGTCCCGTCCGGCAGCTCGGCGATGGCCGCCCGCGTGCGGCGCTCGCTGTAGGCGAGGATCTCGGCGAGGCCCTCGCGCAGGGCACCCGTCCCGAGGCGCTCGTGGAGGTCGCCCAGGCGTTTTTCACCGATCCGGTTCGCCGCCTGCTGGGCTCGCAGATCGGCGAGGCGCTGGCGCGGCATCCGCATCTGCGCGGCGAGCCGCTCGAGCGTCTCTTGCGTCGCCGGCGTCGGTGGGATCACCAGTCCCTCTTCCTCCAGTGTCTGCGAGAAGGCGGGCATGCTGCCGGGGGTCGGGCCGCCGACGTCGGCGTGGTGGGCGCGGCTGGCGGCGAAGCCGAGGAGTGTCACGCCGGTGAAGACCGGCGTGACCAGGGTGATGTCCGGCAGGTGGGTGCCGCCGCGATAGGGGTCGTTGAGGATCCAGCTCAGTCCTGGCCGCTGTTCTTCGTCGCGGATGGCGGCAACCGCGTCGGGCATCGAGCCGAGGTGGACGGGGATGTGCTCGGCCTGCATCACCAGCTCGCCGGCGGCGTCGAAGAGCGCCGTCGAGCAATCGTGCCGCTCCTTGATGTTTGCCGAATACGCCGAGCGGATCAGCGTCGCGCCCATCTCGTCGCAGGCGGCGCGCAGGCCGCCGACCAGAACCTGCAGGGCGATCGGGTCCATCGCGCTCATCCCATGGTTCCTTTTGCACCTATGCCGTGCGTCAGGAACCGCGCGATGATCGTGCCGTGCTGGTCGACGCGGGTCTGCCAGCCGGGCGGGATGACGAAGGTCGCCTCGGGCAGCTCGAAGACGACCGGGCCCTCGGCCTCGGTGCCGGCGGCGGGGTCGCCGCGGAGCACGGGCGTGTCGATCCATTCTCCCTCGAAGTGGACCGGGCGGGAGTTTCGCCGCAGGCCACCTTCGCCGACCGCCACCGGACGGGGCGTGGGTCCCGGCACCACCAGCGCCAGGTCGATGTCGACGAGGACGACTTCACCCTCGGGGTCGCGGTGGCCGTAGCGCTCTTCGTGCGCACGCTCAAAGCCCTCGATCAGCTCTGCCGGGTTGGGATCGACCGGCCCCGGCACCGGCAGCTCGAAGGCTTGACCGGCGTAGCGGAGCTGGTAGACGATCCGAGTCTCCGCCCCTTCGTCCAGGCCGGCGCTGGTCTCCGCAACCATCGCACCCACCTCGCTCGCGATCCGCTCCGCCGTCAGCTCACTGCCGCCGAGCATCACCGTGCGCGCGGTGTCGCGGCGGCGCTCGGAGGCGCAGAGGCCGAGAGCGGAAAGGACGCCGCCGGCGCGCGGGCAGAGGATCGTCTCGATTCCGAGCTCTGCGGCGACCGCGGCCGCGTGCATCGGCCCGGCGCCACCGAACGGCAGCAGCGCGAAGCCACGCGGGTCGACCCCGCGCTCCACCGTCACCACCCGCAGCGCCCGCACCATCTCCTGGTTGGCGACGCGGAGGATCCCGGCTGCGGTCTCGAGGGGGTCGAGGCCGAGAGAGCGGCCGAGCTCGGCGACCGCCCGCTCGGCCGCCGCGGCGTCGAGGGCGACGCTACCCGCCAGCTCGGAGTCGCCGGCGAGGTGGCCGAGCAGGAGGTTGGCGTCGGTGACCGTGGGCTCGGTGCCGCCGCGCCCGTAACAGGCCGGGCCGGGATCGGCACCCGCGGACTGCGGGCCGACCCGCAGCGCCCCGCCGGGGTCGCGCCAGCCGATCGAACCGCCGCCGGCGCCGACGGTGTGGACGTCGACCATCGGCAGCTGGATCGGCCGTCCGTCGATCTCGCGCGAGTCGGTGCGGCGCACCTCTCCCCCCTCGACGACGCAGACGTCGCAGGAGGTTCCGCCCATGTCGAAGCCGAGGACGTTGCCGTCGCCGCTCAGCTTCGCCAACAGCCCGGCGCCGACCGCGCCGCCGGCGGGACCGGAGAGGACGCTCCAGGCGCCGGCGCGGGCGGCCTCTGCCGTCGGAGCGACGCCGCCGGCAGAGCTCATCACCAGCGGCTGCGGCAGGCCTGCCGCTTCCGCGTCCTCGCTGAGCCGGCCGAGGTAGCGGTCGAGCAGGGGACTGAGGTAGGCGTCGATCACCGTCGTCGAGCAGCGCTCGTACTCGCGGAAGCGCGGCAGGACCTCGTGGGAGACGGAGACGTGGACGGCGGGGAGGCGCTCGCGCAGCGCCGCCGCGATCTGCCGCTCATGGCCAGGGTCGAGGTAGGAGAACAGCAGGCAGATCGCAACCGATTCGGCACCGCTTGCCTCGATCGCCGCCCCCAGCCGCTCCGCCTCCCCCTCGGCCAGCGGTTCGACTACGCCCTCCGCTCCGACCCGCTCCGCACCCTCGAAGCGCAGCTCGTCCTCCACCAGAGGCGCCGGCTTCGGCGCGCAGAGGCGATAGAGGTGGGGCCGGTCCTGGCGGCCGATCTCAAGCAGATCGGCAAAACCGCGGGTGGCGACGAGCGCCGTTCGCGCTCCCCGTTCCTCCAGGAGCGCGTTGGTGCCGACGGTCATCCCATGGGCGAAGACAGCGACGTCGCTCGCCGCCGCGCCCGCCCGACCGAGCACCGCCTCGACCGCTTGCATCACCCCGGTCGACTCTTCCCGCGGCGTCGTCGGGACCTTGGCCGTGTGGACCCCGCTGCCGTCGAGCAGGACGGCGTCGGTGAAGGTGCCGCCAACGTCGACTCCTAAAAGCATGTCGGGAATGTGAACATAGTTGTCCCCGGTATGCGGGGACAACTCGGTTCACACTTCAGTGCCACTCCTCGTCGCGGACGCTTCCGCCCGAGGAGACGACGACGTGGATGCCGTCGAGGCGCGGGTTCGTACCGGGGCAGTCGCGTCGCAGGTGGCCGCCGCGGGACTCGCGGCGGCCGAGGGCGCTGGCGCCGATCGCCCGCGCCAGCGGATAGGGGTTGGAGATCAGCCGCGCCAGGTCGTCGGGATTGCGCATCGGGCCGGCGTAGCGCCAGACCGCGTCGCGGGTCTCTTGGCTGGGCGGGTCGAAGCGCCACTCGGGGGGATCAGGGCGGGCGGCCGCCGCTTCGTCTCCCAACGCCGCCCTCGCCGCCCGCTCGCCGAAGACGAAGCACTCGCTGAGTGAGTTCGAGGCGAGCCGGTTGGCGCCGTGCAGGCCAGTGCAGGAGCACTCGCCGACCGCATAGAGGCCGGGCAGGGAGGAGCGGCCGTCGATGTCGACCGCGATCCCGCCCATCGTGTAATGAGCGGCCGGCGCAACCGGCACCGGCTGGCTCTGCGGGTCGAGGCCGGCTTTGGCGAGCGAGGCGAAGACGTTGGGGAAGCGGGCGGGGTCGATCTCCCGCAGGTCGAGAGCTACCGAGGGGGTGCTGTCGATGCGCATCTGCTCCAGGATCGCCGCCGTCACCGCATCCCGCGGCGCAAGCTCGTCGGTGAAGCGCTGGCCGGCGGCGTCGAGCAGCTTCGCCCCCTCGCCGCGGATCGCCTCGGTGATCAGGACGCCGTCGTGGGAGGTGCCGGGACAGGCCAGCGCGGTCGGGTGGAACTGGCAGAACTCGAGGTCGGCGAGGTCGGCGCCGGCGAGGGAGGCGAGGACCGGGCCGGCGCCGATTGCCCCGCGCGGGTTCGTCGTTCGCCGCCACAGCGCCGCCGCGCCGCCGGTGGCGAGGATCGTCGCCGGCGCGCCGACCAGACCCTCGCTGCTGACCACCCCGTGGCAGCGCTCGCCGTCGCTCCAAAGCGCCAGTGCCGAGGTCCGCTCCATCACCTCGATCCGCTCCTGCGCCGCCACCATCGCCGCCAGCTTCGAGGTGATCTCGTGGCCGGTCTGGCTGCCGCCTGCATGGACGATGCGACGGTGGGTATGGCCGCCCTCGAGCCCGAGCGCCAGCCGCCCCTCGTGGTCGACGTCGAAGACGACGCCGCGGGAGAGCAGGTCCCGGACGACGGCCGGGGCCTCCTCGACCAGCACCCGCACCGCCGCGGTCCGACAGAGGCCGCGGCCGGCGGCGATCGTGTCGGCGGCGTGGCGGTCGGGGGAGTCGTCGGGTTCGAGTGCCGCCGCCAGTCCGCCCTGGGCCCAGAAGCTGGCGCTCTCGCTTAGCGGCGTGCGGGAGACGAGGCAGACGCGGGCTCCGAGCTCGGCCGCCCGCAGCGCGCTCCAAAGACCAGCGGCGCCGCCGCCGACGACGGCGACGTCGAACTCAGCTGCTGACCCGGTTGATGATGACCCTGTTGATGACGCTATTGCCCCTCGGCCTCTCGTCTCAAGGTGTCGAGCTGCTCCTGCAGCCACTGGGCCGCGCTCTCGCGCGCCCGGGCCAGCTCGTCGGCGACCGTGGCCTCGACGGTGGCGGCACGGCCCTCCGCCGCCTCGACCCGTTTCTCCGCCGCCTCGACCTGCGCCTCGATCTCGCCGAGCCGCTGCTCGGCCGCGGCAAGCGCTCGCTCCTTCTCAGCCCGCTCGTGCTCGAGGTCGGCTTCCAGCGCCTTGATCTCCTCTTCGGCGCGGTGCTCGGCCTCGGTGGCCAGGGCCGCCGCCTCCTCCAGCCGCCGCTCCGCCTCGCGGATCCGGCCCTCGAGGTTGTCGTCGCCGGGACTGGTCTCAGCACTCATCGCGACTCAATCTATTAGCTCCGCCAGCACTGCGCGATAGGCCTCGATCACCCGCTCCGCCATCGCCACCGCCGACAGGGTCGCAGCGCGTGCGGCACCGGCGACGCGGGGATCGGGAGCATCAAGATGGCGCCGGGCCACCTCCTCCCAGGTCGGGGCGCTGAAGCCCGCACTGAGGCAGCCGTCGATCCCAGCCAGCGCGTAGGGCGCGATCCCTACCGGCGTCGAAAGGACCGGGACCTCGCAGGCCAGCGCCTCGATCGCCGCCATCCCGAAGCCCTCGTAGTCGGAGGTGACGAGGACGGCGTCGGCGGCGTTCATCCACAGCGGCATCTGCTCGGGCTCGATCGAGCCGCCGCTAAGGAGGTCGGCTTCGCAGGCGGCGGCGAGATCGGTGGCGCGGTCGTGGCGCTTCTCCGGCCGGGCGGGATTGGCGGGGAAGAAGAGGAAGCGGCCATCGGGATCGAGCCCGAGCGCCCGCCGCACCTCCGCCCGCGGCCGCGGCCCGAAGCGCCGCAGGTCAGGCCCGCAGGGGAGCACCGCCGACCCGGGAACGGGGGGGAGGCCCGCCCTCCCGTCCTCGTCTTCGAACAGCGCCCGCGAGACGCCGGCGACGAGGTCGACCCGCCAGGCCAGCCGGCGCGAGAGGTGCCCGACCAGATGGTGGCGGACGTCGGTGCCGTGGAAGGTGACGATCAGCGGCCGCGCCCCGGCCAGCCGCGCCACCCAGCCCGCCAGCCCGTAGTGCGCGTGGACGAGGTCGAAGCGCTCCCGCCGCAGCAGCGCCCGCAGCCGCCGCGTCGCCGGCAGGTACTCGCCGCGCCCCGGCGGGAAGGCGAAGAGGTCGACGTCGACGCCGCGCCGGCGCACCTCGTCGACCTGGTCGCGGACCCAGCGCCCGCGCTGCGGAGCCGCGGCGTCCGGCATGAAGTTGGTGACGACGAGGACCCGCACTTGGGGCAGGCTATCCGCCCTCTCGAAAGCCAGGACGCTTCGGTTTCGAGGTCCCGCCGGGTTGGGTAGACGGCGTGTCGAAGTGAGAGAAGGTCGCCCCTCGAATAAAGTCCTCGCGCTCGCCGGCGTCGGCGCCGTCCTCAGCGGTGTCGTCGTCGCCCTCGTCGTCGGATACTTGATTGGGCACGAGACCGGGCCGACCAAGACGACGACGGAAACCGTCGCCGCCCGCGCCGCCGCTCCCGGCGGCGAGACCGTCGGAGACATCACCGAGGCCCCGGCCTTCAGCGCCGAAGAACTCGCCGCCGACCCGCGCGAAAACTGGCTCACCAACGGCGGCTCGCTCTCCAACGCCCGTTACTCGCCGCTCGACGAAATCGACAACGACAACGTCGAAGACCTGAAGGGCGTCTGGATGACCCACCTCAACGGCTCCGGTGAGGCGACCAAATACTCGGGGGAGTCGACGCCGATCGTCTACCGCGGCGTGATGTACGTCCCGACCGGCGCTGACGATGTCTTTGCCGTCGACGTCGAGACCGGGAAGAAGCTCTGGGTCTACGAAGCGCACCTGCCGCAGCAGATCGACACGATCTGCTGCGGCTGGACCAACCGCGGCGTCGCCCTCGGCGAAGGGATGGTCTTCCTCGGCCAGCTCGACGGCACCCTTGTCGCCCTCGACCAGAAAACGGGCGAGGTGAAATGGAAGGCGACGATCGGCAAATGGCAGAACGGCGAAACCGTCACCTCGGCGCCGCTCTATTACAACGGCCGCGTCTACAGCGGCGTCTCCGGCGGCGAGTTCGGGATCCGCGGCCGCCTCACCGCGCTCGACGCGAAGACCGGCAAGGTCGACTGGAAATTCTGGACGATCCCCGGGCCGGGCGAAGAAGGGCATGAGACCTGGGAAGGCGGCGGCGACGCCTGGAAACACGGCGGCGCCCCGATCTGGAACACGCCCGCGGTCGACCCCGAACTGAACATGCTCTATTTCTCGACCGGCAACGCCTCGCCTGACCTCAACGGCAGCGGCCGCCCCGGCGAAAACCTCTTCACCGCGTCGATCGTCGCGATCGACGCCACCACCGGCAAATACAAGTGGCACTTCCAGGAGGTCCACCACGACATCTGGGACTACGACGCCCCCAGCCCGGTCGTCCTCTGGAACGCGAAGATCGACGGCGAAGAGGTCAAGGGACTGAGCGAGCCCGGCAAGACCGGCTGGCTGTACATGCTCGACCGCGAAACCGGCAAGCCGGTCCACCAGATCGTCGAGAAAAAAGTCCCGCAGAACAAAGAGCAGCAGGCGACCTGGGACACCCAGCCCTACCCGCTGACCGACTCCTTCGTGCCGCAGGACGTGGGTGAAGGCCAGTACGCGGAAATCAGGAAACTGGCGCAGAGCACCCTCGAAAGCGCGGGCCTCAAAAACGTCGAAATCACGAATGGCGGGATCTTCGACCCGTTTGCGCACGACATGAAAGTCCTCGCACCGGGGCCGACGGGCGGAAACAACTGGCCGCCCTCGAGCTACAACCGCAACACCGAAGACGTCTACATCTGCGGCATCTCCGGTTACGCCGGCTACCTGACCAAAGGCCTGGAAAAAGCCGACCTCGGCAAAACGTACCTCTCGAGCGTCCTGACGCTCACCGGGTTCGGCACCTACAACGGGACGCTGACGGCGCAGAACGTCAACACCGGCGAGATCGACTGGCAGCGCGAATTCGAAGGCGAATCCTGTTACGGCGGCACGACCACCACCGCCGGGAACCTCGTCTTCGTCGGCCACTCGAGCGGCGAACTCTCCGCCTACGACGCCTCCTCGGGAGACGAAGTGTGGTCCTTCCAGACGGGCGCCGGCGCCAACACCACGCCGGCGATCTTCGAATGGGAAGGCAAGGAGTACGTGGCCTTCTACGCCGGCGGCAACTCGCTGGCGGCGAGCGCCCACGGCGACAACCTCTGGCTCTTCGGGCTCGAAGGCGAAATGGAAGAGGTCAAGGCTGGCGGCCCCGCTGAAGCGGGTCAGCACGCAGGCGAGGAAGCCCCGCAGACCGAAGTCGAGGAATCGGAAGGCAAGCCGGCCGAAGCGGCCGGTGGCGGCACCGGAGGCAAGAAAAACGTCGAACAGGAATCGGCTGGCGGCAACGCGATGGCGGGCAAGAACGTCTTCGCGGAAAACTGCTCGGTCTGCCACGGCGCCAGCGGCCACGGCGGCAACGGCGGCCCCGATCTGACGACGCAGCCGAAAGCGAAAACGCTGAACGGCGCGGTCGAACAGGTCACCGAAGGCGGCGGCGGCATGCCGGCCTTCGCCGAATTGCTTTCGACGAAGGAAATCGAAGACGTCGCCGCCTACGTGGTCGAAACCATCAACGTGAAATAGGGCGCGAGCCAAAATCGTGGTTCCTTTCGCACCTATGACGTGCAAAAGGAACCACGGGATCAGCTGTCGGGGAGATGAGGCGGCGGGAGGCGGTAGCTCGCCGGGGTCTTCGAGAGCCTGATCGGGTTGCGGGGGAGGCGGACCGGGTCGCCGTCCTCGCTGGGGACCTCGACGATCGGGTCGAGACCGATCGCGTCGGCGAACGCGAAGGCGGCGCCGACGTCGTTGACGACCCCGGCCGGGACGCGGCGGGCACGGAGCAGCTCCACCCACTCGGCGGCGGGGCGGGCAGCGAGGGCGCGTTCGAGCAGGAGCTGCAGCTCGGCCCGGTTCTCGACCCGGGCAGAGTTGGTGGCGAAGCGCTCGTCCGCTGCCAGCGCCGGCTCGCCAATCGCCTCACAGAGGTCGCGAAACTGGCGGTCATTGCCGACCGCGAGGACGAGCTCGCCCTCCCCGCAGCGCAGCAGTTCGTAGGGGGCGATGCTGGGGTGGCGGTTGCCCATCCGGCCGGGAACGACCCCGGCGACCGTGTAGGCGGAGGACTGGTTGACGAGCCCGGCGAGCAGCGCGGAGAGGAGGTCGACCTCGACCAGTTGCCCTTCGCCGCTCTCGCGGCGATACTCGAGCGCAGCGAGGATGCCGACCGCAGCGTAGAGCCCAGCGATTACGTCGACGAGAGCGACGCCGACCTTCAGCGGCTCGCCGTCGGGCTCGCCGGTGATGCTCATCAGGCCGCCGAGCGCCTGCACCAACAGGTCGTAGCCAGGCAGCTCGGCGCCGGCGCCCGTGCCGCCGAAGCCGGTGATCGAGCAGTAGATAAGACCGGAGCTACCTGCCGCCACGCTCTCGTAGTCGAGTCCGAGCTTCGCCATCAGGCCGGGCCGGAAGTTCTCGACGACCACGTCGCTCGCGAGCGCCAGCCGCCGCGCCTGCGCCAGGTCCTCGGGGTCGCCGAGGTCGAGGACGACGCTGCTCTTGTTGCGGTTGACCGCCTGGAAGTAGGTCGCCTCGCCCTCGGCGTCGTGGGGCGGCCCCCAGGCGCGGGTGTCGTCGCCGACCCCGGGGCGCTCGACCTTCGTCACCTCGGCGCCGAGGTCGGCCAGCGTCATCGTCGCCAGCGGACCCGCGAGGACTCGCGAGAAGTCGAGGATCCGCAGTTGTCCCAGCGCCGAGGAAGCGATTAGGTCACGATCCTAAGGACCCCGCAACCGACGCAGAGGACGCCTCGATGTCATCCACCACCGCCGCGCCGCCGATCAAGCCCGCCGACTACCTCGCCCTCGATTCTCTGCTCTCCGACGAGGAGCGCGACATTCGCGACACCGTCCGCGCCTGGGTGCGCGACAAGGTCGTGCCGAACGTGGGGGACTGGTTCGAGGAGGCGAGCGTTCCGGTCAGCGAGCTGGCGCCGGAACTCGGCAAGCTCGGCGTCCTCGGGATGCACCTGCAGGGCTACGGCTGCGCCGGCGCCAGCGGCACCGCTTACGGCCTCGCCTGCATGGAGCTGGAGGCGGGGGACAGCGGCATCCGCAGCCTCGTCTCGGTCCAGGGCTCGCTGGCGATGTACGCGATCTGGCGCTGGGGATCGGAGGAGCAGAAACAAGCGTGGTTGCCTCGGATGGCCGAAGGGACGGCGCTCGGCTGCTTCGGCCTGACCGAGCCCGACGCGGGCTCCGACCCCGGCTCGATGCGGACGCGCGCGCGCCGCGACGGCTCCGATTGGATCCTGCACGGGCAGAAGATGTGGATCACCAACGGCTCCGTGTCCGAGGTCGCTGTGGTCTGGGCGCATACCGACGAAGGTGTCCGCGGCTTTCTGGTCCCGAAAGGGACCAAGGGCTTCACCACCCAGGACATTCACAAGAAGCTCTCGCTGCGGGCCTCGGTCACCTCGGAGCTCCTGCTCGACGACGTGCGGCTGCCGGCCGACGCGGTGCTGCCGGAGGTGAGCTCGCTGAAAGGCCCGCTCTCCTGCCTCAACGAGGCGCGCTACGGGATCGTCTGGGGCGCAGCCGGGGCGGCGCGCGCCTGCTACGAAGCGGCGCTCGAGTACGCGCTCGAGCGGACCCAGTTCGACCGCCCGATCGCCTCCTTCCAGATCCAGCAGCAGAAGCTGGCGCAGATGGTGCTGGAGGTAAACCGGGCGACGCTGCTCTCGATCCACCTGGGTCGGATGAAGGACGCCGGGACGCTGCGGCCCGAGCACGTCAGCCTCGGCAAGCTCGGCAATGTCAACGGGGCGCTGGAGGTCGCGCGGAACGCCCGCCAGGTCCTCGGCGCCAACGGCGTCACCCTCGAGTATCCGGTGATCCGCCACATGAACAACCTCGAGTCGGTGGTCACCTACGAGGGCACGGCCGACGTTCACGCCCTGGTGATCGGCGGCGCGGTTACGGGGATCCAGGCGTTCCGCTAGAGGTTCGCGTTTCCCTCAAAAAGTTGTGGGTAATGGCTCGGCTAGCCAGTCAGTGATGGCAGCCGACAGGAGGGAAAGATGGATGAGGCGAGCGGGAGTCCGTCTCTGGTCCTGGTAGAGCACCACGAGGCATTGCGAGACGGGCTCGCGGTGCTTCTCGAACGCCGTGGATTCGACGTCCTCGGCTGTGCGACGACGGCGGCACGCGGCGAGAAGGTAATCCAGGAGAAGCGCCCGGATCTGGCCGTGGTGGGAGTAGACCTGCCCGACGAACGGGGGACCGAGCTGGTGCGGCGGATCAGCGGTAACGGCGTCGGCTCCAAGTGCGTTATCTACACGGGCCTGCGGGACCCGAACCTGCTCGAGGCGGCCTATCGCTCCGGTGCGCGCGGCCTCGTCGCCAAGCCGGCCGGCCTCTCGGTTTTGGTCGAGGCGCTGCGAGAGGTCTGGCGCGGAGGCCGCTACTTCGACCCCAGCTTCCGGGAGGACAACGGCAACGGTGAGGGGCTCAAGGCGCTGAGCGCCCGCGAGTCCGAGATCCTCGGCCTCCTGGCCGACGGGCTGACCGGAGAGCAGATCGCCAAACGCCTGGTCCTCTCACCGGAGACGGTGCGGACCCATGTTCGCAACGCGATGGAAAAGCTCGGGTCCCCCACCCGCACCGCGGCCGTGGTCAAAGCGTTGGAGTTGGGCGAGATAGAGCGGCGCTAGCTGCTCTGAGGGGGCGCTAGCTGGTCAGACAGATCGCCGCCTCGAGCCAGACGCCGAGGTTGGCCAGCGCAATTGCCGCCTTCAGCCAAGCCGCGGGGAAGATTTCGTGCTCGTCCGCAGGATCGTCAGGGTGTGCTGATTAGCGCATCCCCGCTTTGAGGTAACGAACAGTATTTAAGGTCACACCTTCTGTTCAAAGCTGTGCGCCAAATGGCACTCCCGCGTCTTGTTCCGTGCGCCCCAGCCGCCGAGCATCCGCGCCTCCACCACTTCGACAAGGAGGCAAATCGATGCTCTACAAGGTGTTCGGCTACCTGCACGCGCAGGCGTCCTGGCGGGTCCATGAGATCCGTCGGCTGGCGGGGGATTGGGGCC
>Ga0307316_10000475_pt1 | contig 12076 bp, 12 predicted proteins | sample ER_DNA_356_FD_194504 | JGI IMG/M metagenome (GOLD analysis project Ga0307316, IMG submission 194504) | Bulk soil microbial communities from the East River watershed near Crested Butte, Colorado, United States - ER_DNA_356 | ecosystem: Environmental > Terrestrial > Soil > Floodplain | place... | reverse complement strand
CTGACTAGCGATGTGAGCCTTTGCACTCAGCAGGCCTACTTCGGATTCAGGCCGCCGCTCGCATCTCGGGGCTCACGAGCGCCATTGGCGACGAGCGTCGGCCCCCCACGCTCGGGAAATGGGAGTTCGATGACGTCGAAATCCTTGGGAGCCACAGTCGGCTCGAAGACCTCGCGGGCCTCCTCGATCACCTTGCCGACGTGGTAGCGGGAGGAGATGTGGACGAGCGCCAGCAGCTTCACGTGGGCCTCGGCGGCGACCGCCGCTGCCTGGCCGACGGTCGAGTGGCCGGTTTCAACGGCCCGCTGCGCCTCCTCCTCGGCGAATGAGGCGTCATGGATCAGCAGGTCGGCGTCGGCCGCGGCAGAGACGGTCCTCGGGCTCGGAGCGCTGTCGCCGGTGATGACGATCGTGCGCCCGGAGCGGCTCGGCCCCATCACCTGGTCCGGCGCCACCGTCCCGTCCTTGCCTTCGACCGACTCGCCGCGCTGAAGCGCCGCGTACGCCGGACCTTCGGGAACGCCGGCGGCGGCCGCGGCAGTGGGATCGAAGCGCCCCGGCCGCTCCGCCTCGACGAGGGCATAGCCGTTGGCCCGGGCGGTCCGGTGGGAGACCTCGTAGGGGATCACCTCGTAACCGTCGTGCTCAACGGCATCGCCGGGCTTCAGCTCGATCAGGTCGAGGGTGAATCCCAGCCGGCCGACCAGCGGCGAGAAGACCTGAAACAGCTCCGTCAGCCCCGGCGGACCGTAGATCTTCAGCGGCACCCGCCGATCGGTCAGGTCATAGGTCTTCAGCAGCCCCGGCAGCCCCAGCACGTGGTCGGCGTGAAAGTGCGTCAGGTAGATCTCGTCCGCCTGCACCAGCCCCAGCGACCGCTGCATCTGCCGCTGCGTCCCTTCCCCGCAGTCGAAGAGCAGCCGCTCCCCCCCACGGCTGACCAGGACGCTCGCCGTAGAGCGCCGCGCCGAGGGCACCGACCCCCCGGTCCCAAGAAAAGTCACCGCCAAATCCATCGGCGGCGAGCCTACGCGAAGTTCAGTTTTGGTTTCGGTTCAAAAGCTGCCCCACTGAGCCGGTCTCGAAGTGCCTCCCGCGTCCAGCGATCGATCTCGAACTCAGCGGCAAGCCGGATCTTCCGTCGTTGGTTGTTCAAAGGCGGCTCAAGGCGAAGACGTCCCTCAAATCCAGGGACGGCATCGATGGGGACAAGGTAAATGGCCGAACTCGGCGGGAAGTAGACGCCGAAGATGTCCGCCAGGCCCGTGTAGGGCTGAGGCCCCCGCCCATGATCCGTGGAGCGGCAGTTGAACACCAGGCACCCCCGAGCCGGCCATGCCCGCTTGCACTGAACCCGCAGAAAATCCCGCTCCCCTAGATCAACCAGGAGGTCATACGGCTGGCCGCTCCCAAAAGGAACCGAAACCTTCGTACCCCCTCTGCACGAGCCCGGCAAGGACCATCGCCTCGGCCTCATTTCCCCTCTTCGCACTGCTCATGCCCGAAAGGTATTGTCTACTGCAGACGGATAAACAGCCAGCGTGGCCAGGGGTTAAGCTGCGAAGCACGCGCCCGTAGCTCAGCTGGATAGAGCGACGCCCTCCGGAGGCGTAGGCCACAGGTTCGAATCCTGTCGGGCGCGTCCTCTGCCGTGTCGACTTAGTTACCTATACGGCCACTAAGTCGACAGGCCTCAGTTTTCGGCGGCCTTGAACCTCGCGACCCACTCGTCGCGGTCGAATTCTGCGGGGTCGGTCTCGGCGAGGAAGCGCTCGAGGGCGGCGATGAAGTGGCCGGGGCGCTCGAGCATGGGGACGTGGCCGGTGTCCTCGAAGATCTCGAGGCGGCTGTCGGGAAGGGCGGCGTGGGCTTCGCGGGCGTGCTCGACGGGGATGATCGGGTCGTTCTCGCCCCAGATGATCAGGAGGGGAAGGGTTTCGGCGAGATAGAGGCGGTCGAGCGCGCCGATGCGCTGGCCCTCCATGTCGACCACGGAGCGGAGGGTGGCGAGGAAGGCCTTACGACGATCGGGGTCGGAGAGGGTCGCGTAGCCGCGCGTCACCTCGGCGAGGTCGGCGTTCGGGCGCAGGCCGATCGTCCCGAGGCCGCGGCCGATCGCGCCTCCCACTGTCTTCCCCACCCCCGCCGTGGCGGAGATGAAGAGGTCGGCGCCGGGCAAGGCCGCCGCCCGCAGGATCGGGCTGACGTCGGGCCCGAGGCCACCGCTGGAGACGAGGACCAGTCGCTCGACCATCTCCGGGAACTGGTACGTGAACTGCATCGCGACGCCGCCGCCGAGCGAGTGGCCGACGAGCGTCGCCCGCTCGTGACCGAGCGAGAGCATCAGGTCGCGCAGGCTGCTGGCCAGGGCGCCGAGCGAGTAATCGCCGCCGCCCGGGGCCGAGGCGCCGTGGCCGGGGAAGTCCGGCGCGATCACGGTGTGGTCGATCGCCAGCGGCTCGATCACCGATTCCCAGTTGGCGCAGGTGCCCGCCATCCCGTGGATCAGCAGCAGGACCGGCCCGGAGCCGGCTTCGATGAAGTTCATCGGCCGGCCGTGGACCTCAACGGCCCTTGGCTTCTGCTTTGCCCTGCTCAGCCGCGTTGCTTTGGTTGCCACGTCAGGTCCTTACCCCCGAATCGTGCATAGGTATCGCGCGCCGGCGAATCCGCCCCCGATTCCAATACTGTCGCGCCGTGCGCCTCCCGCCTCGATCCGCCAACCCCGAGGACGACAAGCTGCCGCGCGGCGCCCTAATCGTCGTCGCGATCGGGCTCGCGGCCTGCGTCGTCGCCGCCCTCGCCACCGTCGGCAAGGGCGAGGGCGAATGGGCGCACCTCGAATGGGTGCGATCGGGCACCGCTGCCGACTCGAAAACCGCTCCCCTGCCAGGCGGCAGCGGCGAGATACAGCTGGTCGACACCCACATCCGGACTACCGGCACCAACGTCAGCGGCTACTCGCTCTTCACCGCCGGCTCGACGGTGAAGATCTCGGCGGGCGCCCCGATCAGCGATACCCACCTTCTCTGCAGCGTCAAAACTTCCGGTGGCACCGAAATCGCCCAGAGCACCGGTGGACTGCGAGGGACCTACCCACGTTCGACCGAACAGGGCATCTACAGCCAGGAAGTGCCGGAAACGGTGCTGATGGACTTCAGCTCCCACAGCAGCGAAGTCGCCGTGCTGGAAGTTCTCGATCGACCCACCCGCTTCACGACCGAACGGGGCGTGAAGCTCGAATGGCCCGAATACCATGTGGGCCAAGAGCGACTCGACTACTCCATCGCCGGCAAGCCGAAGAACGACCTCGAACTGCTTTTCTTCACGATCTGGCGAACGACGAAGATCCCGGCGGCGACGATCGTCTGCACGCTCGAGTCCAGCGCCGGCGAAGCGACGGTGGCGACGAAGGTGGCACTGGCGAAGCGCGCGCCGCCGATCGACGAAGAGGCCGAAGCCGAAAAAGCCGAAGAAAAAGAAGAACTGGAAGCCGAAGAAAAAGCGGACGAAGAAGGCTAGACGTCGAGCTGCTCCTGCGGCGCGACCAGCAGCTCGGGTCCCTCCGCCATTCCTTTCCCGACTTTGTTCAGCGCCGGGTTGGCCGGGGTGCCCTCCATCCGCCGCGGGTCGAGCGGCGCGCACATCGCCACCGCGTCCTCGGCACTCAGGTCCGGACGCAGCCAGGCGGCCTCGGCCTCGGGGCTCGGCAGGATCGCCGGCATCCGGTTGTGAACCGGCGCCACGACCTCGTTGGGGGTGGTGGTGACGAGGGTGCAGGTGTAGAGGTAGCCGTCGTCGTAGCCGCGATCCTCCGGGTCGTCCCATTTCTTGCGGGTGCAGAGGCCGGCGAAGGCGAAGGGCTCGCCACCGTCGACGGTGAAGCGCCAGGGCTGGCGCGGCTGCTTGGGGTCCTCGGCCTTCATCCACTCGTAGAAGCCGTCGGCGACGATCAGGCAGCGGTGGCGGAACTTGTCGACCAGCGGCGCGTAGGCCTTGCTCTTCAGCAGGTTCTCCTGTTTGGCGTTGATCATCCGGTAGCCGACTTTCAGGTCCTTCGCCCAGACCGGGACCAGGCCCCAGCGCATCAGCTGCGCCTCACGCTCCCCCCGCGCCGCCTCTTCCTCGTCAGGCGAGGAGCGGACGACGAGGATCTCCTGCGTCGGCGCCACGTTGAAGCGGCCGAGGCCGGGAGGCGCTTTCTCCTTGACGGCCCCTTTCGCCTCTCCCCCGTCCTTCGCGCTCTCTTTCGCGGGCGCGCCCTGCCCGCTTCGTTCCAGCGCTTTCTCGAGCTCGACCTGGAAGCGGTCGGCGATCTTCTTCGTGTCCTTACCGGTGACCGTGAAGCGCCCGCACATGCGCCTCAGCCTAGCCGGCCTGGGCGGCGCTCTCGGGGCGCAGCTCCGCGTGGTCCCGGTACCAGTCGAGGGTGCGGATCAGTCCGTCGCGGAGCTCGACTTCTGGGCGCCAGCCGGTCATCTCGCGCAGCTTGGTCGAGTCGACGTACTGGCGGTCGATCTCGCCGGCCGGGTTGCCAGTGCCGAGGAACTCGGGCTGCAGGTCGGCGCCGGAGACGTCGACGATCGTCTGCAGCACCTCGGCGACCGAGTACGGACGCTCGCCGCCGGCGTTGAAGGCCTCTCCCGCGCCCGGGCCGCCGGCGCCGACCGCGCTCTCGACCGCGAGGTAGGCGGCAACGGCGTCGCTGACGTGGAGGAAGTCCCGTTCGGGGCTACCGTCGGAGCGGATCTGCGGGCGGCGGCCGTCGAGGACGGCGGCGATCGCCTCGGGGATCAGGCGCGAGAAGTTGGGGTCGCCGCCGCCGTAGATGTTGGCGAAGCGGGTGACCGCGACCGGGAGCCCGTAGGAAGGCCGGTAGCTGAGGGCGATCGCGTCGGCCGCTGCCTTGCTCGCCTCGTACGGCGAGGCGGGCTGCAGCCGCATCTCCTCGCGGTAGGGCAGCTCCTCGCTGGGACCGTAGGCCTTGTCGGAGGAGGCGACGATCACCGCCGGCACGTCGACGCGGCGGCAGGACTCGAGCAGCGACCAGGTGCCGCGCACGTTGACTTCGAAGGTCTGGGTCGGGTCGGCCATCGCGGGGCCGACCAGCGTCTGCGCCGCGAGGTGGAAGACGACGTCGAACTCTCCCGCCGAGATCGTTGCCTCGACCGCGGGCGCATCCCGCAGGTCGACCTCGAGCAGCTCGACCTCGCAGTCGATTCCCTGCAAGGCGAGGCCCGAGCGCGGCGGGGGCGGCAGATCGAGGACGCTGACCGCATCCCCGCGGTCGAGCAGTGCCCGCGCCAGGTTGGAGGCGACGAAGCCGTGGCCGCCGGTTACCAGCGACCGCTTCAAGGCGCCTCCACCGGCGCCGCGTCCCAGATCCGCCAGGCGGCGTGACTCCCGGTCCAGAGGTCGTTGAGGACGACTGCGTCCTTGTAGGTGTCCATGCAGTCCCAGAAGCCCTCGTGCCGGAACGCCCGCAGCTGGCCGTCGGCCGCCAGTCGCTCCAGCGGCTCGCGCTCGAGCACGCTGTCGGCGCCGATGTAGCTGAGTGCCCGCGGCTCGAAGCAGAAGAAGCCGCCGTTGATCCAGTGCTCGCTGCGGGGCTTCTCGACGAAGCCGGCGACAGCGTCGCCGTTCAGCTCGGCGACGCCCCACTGCAGGTTCGGCCGCACCACCGTCACCGTCGCCAGCGCCCCCCGCTCGCGGTGGAAACCGAGCAGCCCCTCCAGGTCGATGTCGGCGACCCCGTCGGCATAGGTGACGCAGAAGGACTCGCCCCGCAGCCGGTCTGTCAGCGCCGCGAGGCGGCCGCCGGTCGGGGTGTCGAGGCCGGTGTCGACGCACTCGACCCGCACGCCGTCCGGCCAATGCTCGGCGGCGGCGAACTCCGCCACCGCCTCGCCCATGTAGCCGGTTGCCAGCAGGAAGCGCTCGAAGCCCTGTGCGGCGTAGATCTGGATCACGTGCCAGAGGATCGGCCGGCCGCCGATCTCGACCAGCGCCTTCGGCACCGACTCGGTCCGCTCGCGCAGCCGCGTCCCGCGACCGCCACAAAGGATTACGACTGGAGGCTTCATCGAGTCCGAGATTGTGGGGGGTTATAGCCCCCAAAAGTTCGGAGACGCTCAGCCGCCCGCTACTGCTGGGAGGATCGTCACTTCGTCTCCGTCGTTGATCGACGTCTCGAGGCCCTGCTGGAAGCGGATGTCCTCGCCGGAGACGTAGACGTTGACGAAGCGGCGCAGGTCGCCGTCCTGGGTGATCCGGTCGCGGAGGCCGTTGTGGGCGTCGAAGACGGCGTCGAGGACCTCGCCGACGGTGCCGCCCTCCACTTCCAGCTCAGCCTGGCCGCCGGTGGCGGCGCGCAGCTGGGTCGGGATCTTCACGGTGACTGACATCTAAGCGGCTACCTCCTGGCGGAACTCGCTCTCGAAGCTTTCGAGGCTGGGGTCGATCTCGTGCATCTGAAACGTATCGCGCGTCGCGTCGAGCGTCTTCAGGCCCTCGCCGGTGATGTAGACGACGACCCGCTCGCCATCGGCGAGCTCGCCCCGTTCGGCCAGCTTGCGCAGGACGCCGACGGTGACCCCGCCGGCCGTCTCGGTGAAGATCCCGGTCGTCTCGGCCAGCAGCTTGATCCCCTCACGGATCTCCTGGTCGGTGACCGAGTCGATGCCGCCGCCGGTCTTGCGGGCGTGCTCGACCGCGTAGGGCCCGTCGGCCGGGTCGCCGATCGCCAGGCTTTTGGCGATCGTCTCCGGGCGCTGCGGCTTGCAGACTTCCCAGCCTTCGGCAAACGCCGTCGCGACCGGGCTGCAGCCCTCCGCCTGGGCGCCGTTGAAGACGGGCTGCTCGCCCTCGACGAGGCCGAGGGCGAGCCACTCCTGGAAGCCGCGGCCGAGTTTCGTGAACAGCGACCCCGACGCGATCGGACTGACGACCCGATCGGGCAGCTTCCAGCCGAGCTGCTCGACGGTCTCGTAGGCGAGCGTCTTCGAGCCCTCGGCGTAGTAGGGGCGCAGGTTGACGTTGACGAAGGCCCAGGGCCGGGTCTCGGCGAGCTGGGTGCAGAGGCGGTTGACGTCGTCGTAGTTGCCGCGGACGCCGACCAGGTTGGTCCCGTAGATGCCGGTCGCGAGCAGCTTCTGCTCCTCGAGGTTGGCCGGGACGAAGACGTAGGACTTCAGCCCCGCCGCGGCGGCGTGGGCGGCGACAGCGTTGGCGAGGTTGCCGGTCGAGGCGCAGGCGACGGTGTCGAAGCCGAGCTCCTGCGCTTTGGCGACCGCGACCGCGACGACCCGGTCCTTGAACGAGTGGGTCGGGTTGGCAGCGTCGTTCTTGATCCAGATCTCGGCACCGGTGCCGAGGCGCTCGGCCAGCCGGTCGGCCTTCAGCAGGGGCGTCAGGCCCGGCTCCAGCGGATCGCTCGCTCGCCCCTTGAAGGGCAGGAAGTCGCTGTAGCGCCAGATCCCCTGCGATCCCGCCTGGATCCGTCGCTTCACCTCCGCCGCGTCAAGGTCGCTGAAGTCGTAGGCGACCTCCAGCGGGCCGAAGCAGTTTTCGCAGACGTAGCTGGCGTCCAGCTCGTAGCTGGTGCCGCACTCCTTGCACTTCAAGCTCTCGACTGACATCCGATCCTCTTTTCCACTTACGAAAAAACCTCGCCATTTGTGGGGCGAGGTCCGATCGGACGTCCCCCACATCTTCCAAATCGCGTTTCGCATCTCTGCTCGGCGATCTGCTGGATTTGGCACCTGTCTCGACCTTGCGGTCGCGATGGTTGCCGGGGCTTCACTGGGCCAGTCCCTCCACCCCTCTAGATGTGGCGCTTATGTGCAGGGAAAGATAGCGAACGAGTTGACGCAGGGCAACCATTTCCTGCGAGAACGCACGCTTTTTGTCGCTCCTGACTAACCTAGGCCCACGATGAGCCCGCTGCTGCCCGAGACGATCGGACCGATCGATGCCGAACCTTCCGAAACCGAGGCTGCGACGGCCCGGCCGACGCGGCGAGCTCGTCTCTCAGCCTGCAGCGCCTGAGCCGCAGCAGCCGAACGTCGAGCAGATCGAGTCGAACGGCCTCCGCTGGGTCAACATCGAGTGGCCCGGATCGCTGGAGCGGACCTGGCTCGAGGAGCACTTCGAGTTCCACGCCCTGGATCTCGAGGACGTCCTCTCCCGCAACCAGCGACCGAAGATCGACGTCTACGACGACTACCTCTTCATCGTCCTCCACCTGCCGGTCTTCGACCCAAAAGCGGGACGGCTGGGGACCGGCGAGCTCGACCTCTTCGTCGGGCCCGACTACGTGGTGACGATCCCGAACCTGCCGCTGCAACCGATCGAGTACCTGTTCGAGCGCTGCCGGGCCAAAGAGGAGCTGCGCGAACAGCTCTTCTCCCGCGGCTCCGGCTACCTGCTCTACCGGCTGGTCGACGACGCCTTCGACTACTGCTTCCCGATGCTGCGCAAGATCGGCAACAAGCTCGACGCGCTCGAGGACGACATCTTCGAAGAGCGGGCCGAGGAGGTCGTGCGCGACATCTCCAACGTCAAGCAGGAGATCATCAACTTCCGCAAAGTCATTCGCCCGCAGCGGCCGGTCCTGCGCGACCTCGAGAAGGTCAAACAGCGCTACCTCGCCTCCGACCTCGACCTGGAGATCTACTTCGACGACATCGTCGACGCCCACGAGCGGATCTGGGACATGCTCGAGAACTACAAGGAGGTCGCCGAAGCGCTCGAGGAGACCAACGAGTCGCTGATCTCCCACCGACTCAACGACATCCTCCGGGTGCTGACCGCGATCAGCGTGGTGATCCTGCCGCTGACCCTGATCGCCAGCGTGATGGGCATGAACACCTGGGTGCCGAGCGAACACCACGAGGCCGGCTTCATCACCGTGCTGGTGCTGATGGCGATCATCCTGGTAGCGATGGTCGCCTACTTCCGCCGCCGCAAGTGGCTGTAGCCCCTGATCAAAACGCCGTGTCCTCCGCTTCGCGTCCGGGCGCGGCTTCGGCTTCCATAGGATGAGCGGCCCGTGGCAAATTTCCGCATCTGGGCGCCTTGGCGCCTCGCTTACGTGAAGGACGCGTCCAAGGACATCGAGGAGGAGTGCATCTTCTGCGCCAAGCCGGCGGCGGGAGACGACGAGGCGAATCTGATCGTCCATCGCGGCGAGCGCTGCTTCGTGATCCTCAACCTCTTCCCGTATACGAACGGGCACCTGATGGTTGCGCCGTACGACCACGTCGGCCGCCTGCAGGAGATCCCGGGCGAGACGCTGGCGGAGATGATGGAGCTGGCGCAGCGGGCGATGGACCGGCTCGAGTCGATCTACCAGCCCCACGGCTTCAACGTCGGCTTCAACCAGGGCCGGGTCGCCGGCGCCGGGGTCGAGCACCACATCCACATGCACGTCGTCCCGCGCTGGGCCGGCGACAACAATTTCATGCCGGTGATCGCCGACACCAAAGTGATGCCGCAGTCGATCGAGCAGAGCTTCGAGGCTCTGAAAGGAGCGTTTTGAACGACCAGTCCCCCCTCGCCCCGCCGGGAATTTTCAAGGCTTACGACATCCGCGGGCTCTACGGCTCGGAGATGGACGAGACCACGGCGCGGGCGATCGGCCGCGCCTTCGCCCGGGTGCTGGGACGGCTGCGCGACAAGGAGCCGAGCGAGCTGCGGGTAGGGCTCGGTCGCGACATGCGGCTGACCGCGCCGCAGATGGCGGCGGCGGTGCGCGACGGCCTGATCGCCGAGGGCGCGCACGTGACCGACGCCGGACAGGTGGCGACGGAGGTGCTCTACCACCTGGTCGGCTCGCGCCAGCTCGACGGCGGCGCGATGGTCACCGCCTCCCACAACCCCAAGGCCTACACCGGGGTGAAGCTGGTGCGCGAGGGCGCACTGCCGCTCTCCGGCGACGCCGGCATCGGCGACGTCAAGGCCGAGATCGAAGGCGGGCTCGGCGAGGAGCCGGGCGGCGGAGACGCGGAGGACGTCGACGTCTGGGACGACTTCCGCGCCCACGCGCTCTCCTTCATCGATGCATCATCTGTTAAGCCGATGGTGGTCGTCGTCGACGGCGGCAACGGGATGGGCGGGCCGATGGTCGGCCCGATCCTCGAGCAGCTGCCGCTGGAGCTGGAGGAGATGTACTTCGTCCCGAACGGCGAGTTCCCCGACCACGAGCCGAACCCGCTGCTGGAGGAGAACCGGCGGATGATCATCGATCGTGTGAAGGGGTCCGGCGCCGATCTCGGAATTGCCTGGGACGGCGACGCCGACCGCTGCTTCTTCATCGACGGCGAGGGCAGCTTCTGCGACGGCGACTTCATCTGCGCCCTGCTGGCGCGCTCGATCCTGCAGAAGAACCCCGGCGCAACGATCCTCTACGACCCGCGCTCGAGCCGGGCGGTGCCCGACCTGGTGGCGGCCGAGGGCGGCCGCTCCGACCTCTCCCGCGTCGGCCACGCCTTCTTCAAGGCGCGGATGCGCGAGGAGGAGGCGGCCTTCGGCGGCGAGGTCTCCGGCCACTACTACTTCCGCGACTTCTGGAATGCCGACTCGGGGACGATCCCGGCGCTGTTGGTGTTGGAGCTGCTCTCGCTCGACGGGCGCTCGCTGGCCGAGCTGATGGAGGAGTTCCGCTCCCGGTATTTCATCTCCGGCGAGATCAACTCCGAGGTCGCCGACCAGCAGGCAAAGATGGAGGAGATCGCCGAGCGCTACGGCGACGGCGAGATGACCCGCCTCGACGGGGTCTCGATCGACTACCCCGACTGGCACTTCAACGTCCGGCCTTCGAACACCGAGCCGCTGCTGCGGCTCAACCTCGAGTCGCTGACCTCCCAGGAGGACATGGAGCGGCGGCGCGACGAGATCCTCGGCCTGATCCGGGCGTGACGGCGACGCCGGAGGAGGCGCTGGAGCAGGCGGCGCTGGCCGGCATCCACTGCCTGCCGATCCCGACGCCGTTCGCCGTCGGGCGGGTCAACTGCTACCTGATCGAGGACGAGCCGCTGACGCTGGTCGACACCGGGCCGAACTCCGGCAAGGCGCTCGACGAGCTGACCGCGCGGCTGGCCGAGCGCGGCCACGAGCTCTCTGACCTGGAGCTGATCGTAGTCACCCACCAACACATCGACCACCTCGGCCTGGTCGAGATCCTGGTCGAGCACTCCGGCGCCGAGGTGGCGGCCCTGGGGGCGGCGGCGCAGCGGCTGGCCGCCTTCGACGAGGACGCCGAGGCCGAGGACGAGTTCGCGGTCGAGGTGATGCTCCGCAACGGCATCCCCGAGGACGTGACCGTGGCCCTGCGCAGCGTCTCCCGCAGCTTCCGCGGCTGGGGCTCGCAGGTGACGGTGACCCGGCCCCTGGTGGACGGCGGCACGCTGGAGCTGCGCGACAGGCGCCTCGAGGTCCTCCACCGCCCCGGCCACAGCCCCTCCGACACGATCTTCTGGGACGAGCAGCGGCGGATCCTGATCGCCGCCGACCACCTGCTGCCGAAGATCTCCTCCAACCCGCTGATCACCCGCCCGCTCGACGGCAGCAGCAAACGGACCCAGGCGCTCGTCACCTACATCGAGTCGCTCCAGAAGACCCGGGAGATGCCGGCCGAGATCGTCCTCCCCGGCCACGGCGAGCCGATCACCGAGCACGCCGGGCTGATCGACTCCCGCATGAACGGCTACGACCGCCGCAAGGAGAAGATCCACCGCCTGATCGCCGAGCGCCCCCGCAACGCCTACGAGATTGCCCAAGCGCTCTGGGGCAACGTCGCCGTCACCCAGGCGTTCCTCACCCTCTCCGAGGTGATCGGCCACGCCGACCTCCTCGTCAACGAAGGACGGGTGCACGAAACCGACGACGGCACGGTGATCCGCTACGAAGCGACCTAGTGTCGCTTTAGTTACCCATAGGGAGACAAAAGCGACACGCCTAAAGCTGCGCGCCGATCGCGTGACCTAATGCGACGGCGCCGAGGCCGAGGACGACGCTGAGGACGAGGTTCGCGACCGCGATCCGCCGACGACCAGCCTCGTCGATCCGATGGGTCTCG
>Ga0307316_10000472_pt1 | contig 12161 bp, 9 predicted proteins | sample ER_DNA_356_FD_194504 | JGI IMG/M metagenome (GOLD analysis project Ga0307316, IMG submission 194504) | Bulk soil microbial communities from the East River watershed near Crested Butte, Colorado, United States - ER_DNA_356 | ecosystem: Environmental > Terrestrial > Soil > Floodplain | place: USA... | reverse complement strand
GGAGACACGAGCCGCCAACTCCTCCCCTAGTCGCTGGACCCCCTCCCCTGGCCTCACCACCGCGTTGACGGTGAGGAAGGCGCGCTCGCCGCGCCGGCAGATCGAGACCTGCGGCAGAACCAGCGAGGCCGGGGGCAAGGAGGCCCAGGTCGAGGACGCGCCGCCGCAGGGGTCGAAGGCGAAACCGCCCAACCAGACCGGGCCGGCACCCGCCGGCAGCCCCCGCGGCTCCTCCAGCACCGGGTGATCGCCCAGCCGCAGGCACTCATCCGCGACCTCGGCGAAGCGTCGGCTTCCCCGCGAGGCCGCCTCGTGTGCCACCCCCAGGCCCGCAAGCGCGAACTCGCGGTCGGGCTGCTCCCAGCAGAACCAGCGATCAGAGGCGAGGCGCGAGGCAAAGATCACCGCGCAAGGGTCATCCACCTCAACCTCTCTGGTGACACTTACGAGGGTGCGGCGCCCGTGCTCGGCACCTCGCTGCAGTGCTTCGAGAAGGTCCTCAGTCGTGACCGCGCCCAATGGCGATCTCTCCGGTGCGGACCATTTCGACTAGGCCGTGCGGGCGGACCATGCGCTCGAAGGCCTCGATCTTGTCGGCGGAGCCGGTCACCTCGATCGTCATCGTCCGCCGCGCGACGTCGACGATTTTGGCCCGGAAGATCTCGGCGAACTGGATGATCTCAGCCCGGTTCTCGACCGCCGAGGAGACCTTGAACAGCGCCATCTCGCGCGCCACCGTCTCCTCCGGCTCCATGTCGCGGATCTTGAGGACGTTGACGAGCTTGTGCAGCTGCTTGGTCACCTGGTCGATCGGGTGGACGGCGCCGTCGAGCGTGAGCGTGACGCGCGAGATGCTCTCGTCGTCGGTCGGGCCGACCGCGAGCGTGTCGATGTTGAAACCGCGGCGGGAGAAGAGCCCGGCGACACGGGCCAGCACGCCCGGTTTGTTCTCGACCAGGATCGAGAGGATGTGCTTGCGGCCGCTGAGCTGCCCGGCCACGTGCAGGTCCTCGAGCTTGACGACCTGCGGAGTCCCCGCCTCCATCAGCCCACCGCCTTCCGCGGCGCCTCGACCATGTCGCGGGCTGCGCTGCCCGGCGGGATCATCGGATAACAGTTCTCCTCGGGGACGGTGCGGACGTCGAGCAGGACCGGGCCGTCATGCTCCAGCGCCGCCGTCATCTGCTCCTCGAGATCGGCGCTCTCCTCGCAGCGCATCCCCTTTGCGCCGAAGGCCTCGGCCAGCTTCACCCAGTCGGGGCTGGCGCCCATCTCGACCGAGCTGTAGCGGCGGTCCCAGAACAGCTCCTGCCACTGGCGGACCATGCCCATGTAGCCGTTGTTCTGGAGGAAGATCTTCACCGGGATGTCCTCGGTGACGCAGGTCGCCAGCTCCTGGACGTTCATGATCAGGCTGCCGTCGCCGGCGACGCAGACAACCTGCTCAGCGGGGCAGGCGACCTTGGCGCCGATCGCGCTCGGCAGGCCGAAGCCCATCGTCCCGAGGCCGCCGGAGTTGATCCAGCGCCGCGGCTTGTCGAAACCGTAGTACTGCGCGGTCCACATCTGGTGCTGGCCGACGTCGGAGGTGACGATCGCGTCGCCCGCGGTCGCCCGGTGCATCGCCTCGATCATGAACTGGGGTTTGATCTCCCCGCCTTGATTGGAAGATTCGTCGTAGAAGAGCGGGTGCTCGGCCTGCCAGCCGCGCAGGGTGTTCCACCACTCGTCGAGGCGCCCGGAGTCGGTCTGCAGCGCCCGGTACTCGCGGGTCAGCTTCGGCAGTACCTGCTTGACGTCGCCGACGATCGGGATATGCGCGCCGACGTTCTTCGAGATCTCGGCCGGGTCAATGTCAATGTGGATGACCTTGGCGTGCGGGGCGAACTCGCTCAGTTTGCCGGTGATGCGGTCGTCGAAGCGGGCGCCGATCGCGACGATCAGATCGGCCCGGTCCATCGCCTGGTTGGCGGTCCAGGTTCCGTGCATGCCGAGCATGCCGAGGAAGTTCTCGTTCGAGGCCGGGAAGCCGCCGAGGCCCATCAGGGTCGAGGTGACGGGGAAGCGATCGGAGTCGGAGAGCTCGCTCAACTCGCTTGAGGCATCACCGTTGATCACTCCGCCGCCGGTGTAGAAGATCGGCCGCCGCGCGCTCGCCAGGGCTTTCGCGGCAATCCGGATCTGCTTGATGTTGCCCTCGGTCGAGGGCTTGTATCCGGGCATCTCGACCGGCTCGGTGCGCGGCGCATAGTCGATGTCAGCGCGCGAGAGGTCCTGCGGAATGTCGAGCAGAACCGGCCCGGGGCGACCGGTCGAGGCGACGTGGAAGGCCTGGTGGACGTACTCGGGGATCTGGCGCGGGTCGGTGACCGCGAAGGAGTGCTTCACGAACGGCAGCGTGGCGCCGAGGATGTCGGCCTCCTGGAAGCCGTCGGTGCCGATCAGCTCGGTGCGGACCTGGCCGGTGATGAAGACGGTCGGGGTCGAATCCATCATCGCGTCGGCGATCGCGGTGACGAGGTTGGTGGCGCCGGGGCCGGAGGTGGCGAAGGCGACGCCGACCCGGCCGGAGGCTTTCGCATAGCCCTCGGCGGCGTGGCCGCCGCCCTGCTCGTGGCGCACCTGGACGTGGCGGAAGTCGGCGTCGACGAGGGCGTCGTAGGTCGGCAGGTTGGCCCCGCCGGGGATCCCGAAGACGTCCTTGACGCCCTCGGCCTTGAGGCTTTCCATCAACGTGTCGGCAGCGCGCATAGGAACTGGCGATGGTACCAGCGGCGAGGCCTCCGCCCCGCGCCTGCTCTAGGCCTGGGCGGCGGCGGACTTCGCCGGGTTCCAGCGGGTCTTCGGCTCGATCGCGGTCTCGACGACGCGGCCTTTGTAGCGCTCGATCGCGTGGATGATCGACTCGACCAGCTCCTCGCCCAGCAGCGTCGGCTCGAGGCCAAGGTCGAGCAACTTGGTGTGGATCGCGTTGTAGTAGTGCTCTTCCTTCTCCACCCGCGGGTTCTCGTAGTGCTGGACGTCGACGCTGTAGCCAAGGTGCTCCCCCGCCTCCTTCACCAACCTCGCCAACTCGAGCACTGAAAATTGCTCGGTGAACTGGTTGTAGACGCGGAACTCGCCGCGCTCGGCCGGGTTCAGCGCCGCCAATTCGACACAGGCGAGAGTGTCGCGGATGTTGAGGAAGCCGCGGGTCTGGTTACCGGCGCCGTAGACGGTCAGCGGGTGACCGATCACCGCCTGCACGCAGAAGCGGTTGAGGACGGTGCCGAAGAGCTCGTCGTAGTCGAAGCGGGTGACCAGGCGCTCGTCGCGGGCGGTCTCCTCGGTCTCGACTCCGTAGACGACGCCCTGGTTGAGGTCGGTGGCGCGAAGGCCCCAGGTGCGGCAGGCGAAGTGGATGTTGGTCGAGTCGTGGACCTTCGAGCAGTGGTAGAGCGAGCCCGGCAGCTTCGGGAACGGCAGCGTGTCCTTGCGTCCCTTGTGCTCGATCTCGATGTAGCCCTCCTCGATGTCGATCTCGGGCTGGCCGTACTCGCCCATCGTCCCGAGCTTGACCAGGTGCGCGTCGGGGACGTGGTCGCGCATCGAGAAGAGCAGGTTGAGGTTGCCGATCACGTTGGCGTGCTGGGTTTCGACCGCGCGCTCGCGCGAGAGCATCGAGAACGGCGCCGAGGCCTGCTGGCCGTAGTGGACGATCGCCTCCGGCATCGTCTCGGCAACGACCTCGTCGAGGAAGTCGCCGTCCTCGACGGCGCCGACGTAGCTGCGGATCTGCTCGCCGGAGACCTCGCGCCAGACGGCGATCCGCGCATCGAGGTCGCCGATCGGGGTAAGCGAGGCGGTGCCGTGTTCGGTGTGCCAGCGGCGACGGGAGAAGTTGTCGACGACGGAGACTTCGTGGCCGCGGGCGGAGAAGCGGAGCGCGGTCGGCCAGCCGAGGTAGCCGTCGCCCCCGAGGATGAGGATTCGCATGAGGGCGGGACTTTAATCGGTTGGTCGGCCGCGTGTCCGTGTTGAATCCCAGCGATGGCGAGCGGACTTGCGGCGCGAAACGGCGGCTGGATCGGCCTCGGCGCGCTGGTGGCGATCCTCCTCCTGGGGCTGGTTCTGCGGGTCGGTGAGGCCTGGGACGGTCGGGCGCCGGTCTACGACGCCCAGGCCTACGCGGCGATCGCGAGGAACCTGGACGAGGGGAACGGCTTCACGGTCGGGGCGGACGCGACGCAACCGTCGAGCAACTACTCCCCGGGGTTGCCACTTTTCGTGGCGGGATTGTACGAGGTGACGGGCGGGGTGCACGACCGGCTGGCGCGGCTGGTGCTGGCGGTCATCGGCTCCCTGAGCGTGCTGTTCGCGTACGCGATCGGAAGACGGTTGGGGCGGGCACTCCAGCGACCCGAAGCAAGGGAGGTCGCTGGAGCGCCCGCCCCGGATCCGCGAGTGGAGAGTTATCTGTCCTATAGGGGGGTTAACTCTCCACTCGTCTGGCCAGCACTGGTTGGGGCGCTGGCGGTGGCGGTCTATCCGGCGCTTTTGGAGTACCAGGGGATGCTGATGAGCGAGCCGCTGGCGGCTGCGCTGCTGTCGGGTGGGGTGCTGGCGGTGCTCTGGGCTTGGGACGGCGGCGCGGCGCGGTGGCTCTTGGCGGGCGGCTTGTTCGGGGCGCTGGCGATGGTGCGGCCGGAGTACCTGGGGGTGGCGGTGCTCGTAGCGCTGGTGATCGCGTTAAGGACGTTGAGGAGCGACTGGCGCAGCTCGCTTTTACGTGCTGCTGTTTTTCTCGGCGCAGGTCTGATCGTCATCGCGCCCTGGACGATCCGCAACGCCGGGGCACTCGATCGCTTCGTCCCGATTTCGACCGGCGGCGGGCAGGTGCTCTTCGCTGGGACTTACCTGCCCTCCGACGGCGATCCGGAAAAGGTCGGCGCGGAAGTTGTTCACGAAAACCCAAATCTGTTCGCACCACAGGACGCGCAGCGACTGCGCCTCGAGCAGATCCTCGCGCGGCTGGCACGCGCGCGCTATCCCGCCCTGGAAAGCGACAAGGCGCTCTCGAAGATGGGCGAGGAGCAGCTTTGGGACGACATCACCGACGACCCGTCCGAATACGCCGGCTTCGTCGCGACCAAGGTCGGCCGCATCTGGTCACATGGGCCGCGGGACGTCATGCGTGAGCCGGTCTGGGAGGCCCTGCATTGGGCGTTGGTCGCTTTGGGCCTGCTCGGGCTCACCCTCCTTGCCTGGCGGCGGCGCTGGGAGGCCCTCTTGCTCGCCACGATCTTCCTCGCGATCACGGCCATCAGCGCCCTCCTCGTCGCCTCCCCCCGACGCATCCTCGTGCTCGTCCCCCTCCTCGCCGCCCTCGCCGCCCCCGCCCTCACCTGGCTCACCGCCTCGCTCCAGGGCGCATCCGATCGCCGCCTCACAAAGCCGGGGCGGCGATCGGATGCGCTCCCCGCCACCGACGCCCCGGATAGCCTGAGCGCGCCTTGACCGCCGTCGCCGACTGGTTTCGCACGCTGCCGCCGCGCTACGGCAAGCGGACCCTGATCGCGCTCGCGCTGATCGCCACCCTCGGCCTGTTCGTCCGCGCCTACGTGGTCGTCAACCCCGTCTCCAACCCCGCCGACGACTCGCACGCCTACTACGCGATCTCGAAGGCGCTCTACGAGGAAGCGAGCTTCGGGGGGCCGGAATTCCGTGACTCCAGCGACTGGTCGCCGGGTGCGCCGTTCCTCTACGCGGCCTCCTTCTCCGCAACCGGCGGCGCCCGGGAAGGGACGGCGCGGATCGTCGAGGCCCTGCTGGGGGTAGCGACGATCCTCGTCGTCTTCGCCCTCGGCTGGCGGCTCGGCGGGCGGGAACTCGGGCGCTGGGTCGGGCTCTTCGCCGCCTTCGCCGTCGCGATCTACCCGCCGTTCCTCCACACGACGGGCGAGCTGATGAGCGAGCCGCCGGCAATGCTGACCCTGCCGGCAGCGATTCTCGCCTTCCTCTGGGCGGCTGAGAAGAGATCGCTATGGGCACGGCTCGCCCCTGGCTTCCTCTTCGGCCTGACCGCGATGTTCCGGCCGGAGTACCTGCTCGTCGGCGCCGCCTTTGTCCTCTTGGCGGCGATCCAGGCATGGCGCGAGCGCGGCTGGCAGCTCGGACTCGCGGGCGCAGCCATCCTCCTCGTCGCCCTCGTGCTCCCGATCCTGCCCTGGGCGATCCGCAACTACGTCGTCCTCGACCGGGTCGTGCCGATCTCGACCGGCGGCGGCAAGGCGCTCTACGTCGGCACCTACCTCCCGGCGGATGGCGAATACCAGCGGGTCAAGGCGCTCCTCGTCCAGCGCTACCAGCACCGGGACCTGGCGCCAAACTCCGAAGCCCTCGACGACGTCAACCCCACCCCGCTCTTCAACCGGGTCGCCGAAGAAGAGATGGGCAAGGACCCGGGCCTGACCCGCGACCAGGCCCTCGGCAAGATCGGCAAGGAAAACCTCTCGAAGTACTTCGGCGAAGACCCCGGCGACTACCTGGCGATGACCGCGCGCAAGGTCGGGCGGATGTGGAGCAGCGGCGTCGGCGAGGCGATGAGCAGCACTCCCGGCCGCGTCGCCCAGATCCTGCTCGTGCTCCTCGGTCTCGCCGGCTTTGTCCTGCTGGCGCTCTGGCGACGGTGGTGGGAGTTCGTGGCCTTGGCGACGCCGATCGCCCTCGTCACCCTCGTCGGCGCGGTCTCCCTGGCCGCCCCCCGGCGCAACGAGGTGCTGATGACGCTCGTCTTTCCGCTGGCCGGTCTCGCCCTCTCATCCGCGCTGGCGGCCATATTCTCCGGTCGCCGATGGTCGCCACCCCAACCGCAGGCCTCTTCCCCGCCGAACTGACCGCGCTGCGCGCGGTCGGCGTGCTGCTCGCGCTCGGGATGCTCGCCTACGCGGCGGCGCGCCGCCGGTCGCTGCGCAACGTCGACGTCCTGATCCTGATCCTCGCAGGGGTCGGGCTGCTGATCGTGTCCGGGACCGAAATCGTCAACGGGCTGCTCTCCGCCTTCTCCTTCGAGAAGGGCAACGGCGGCCGCATCCTCGGCCTCGCCGTCTTCGCGATCTTCATCCTCTTCCTCCTGACCCTGCGGGCGCTCTCGCAGTCGGCGCGCAACGCCCGCCAGCTCGCCGCCGCGCTCGAGGGCCTGGCCTGGGACGAGTTCCGCCAGGCGGGCCTGCCCGACCGCTTCAAGGACAAGATCGCGATCCTGATTCCCGCCTACAACGAGGCTGACAACATCGCCACCGTCCTCGACCAGATCCCGCCGGCTGTCTGCGGCATCCGCACCGAGGTGCTGGTCGTCGACGACGGTTCGCGCGACGGCACCGGCGACGTCGCCGCCGAGCACGGCGCCCTCGTCGCCCGCCACGTCACCAACCGCGGCGGCGGGGCGGCGCTGCGCACCGGCTACCGGCTGATGGTCGAAGCGGGGGCGCTGATCGTCGTCACCCTGGACGCGGACGGCCAGCACCGTCCCGACGAGATGGAGCGCCTGGTCAAGCCGATCCTCGACGGCGAGGTCGAGATGGCCCACGGCTCCCGCGTCCTCGGCCACGCCGACCGCAACCACTTCGCCCGCGAGCTCGGGATCGTCTTCTTCAACCGCCTCGTCTCCTTCATCACCCGCACCCACGTCAGCGACTGCTCTAACGGCTACCGCGCCGTCCGCACCACCGTCCTCCCCCAGCTCGTCCTGCGCCAGGAGCAGTTCCACACCTCCGAGTTCATGATCGAGGCGATCAAGCGCGGCATCCCCGCCAAAGAGGTCCCGATCACGGTCGAACAGCGCCTCCACGGCCACTCGAAGAAGCCCGCCGCCTTCCGCTACGGCGCCGGCTTCGCCAACGCGATCGTCAGGACCTGGCTGCGCTAAGGGAACCGACCGTACCAACCCGGGTACATAGCGATATATTCGCTGCCGGTGGGCAAGGGGGCGCGAAGTAGACAGAAACGGATCGTTGATCCTGCAGCAAGCTCCGCTGCACCCCCGCACAGGGTTTTTTCAAGGGCAACGAAGTTCATTGTTGGCCTAAGCACGAAGCAAAGGTACTGGTCCGGGGGCATTCTGCTTGTGGCGGCCCTAGCGGTCTACGTTGCGCTCTTAATTATTCCCATACAAGGCTCAGGGCCGGTGGAATTCGATCTTCGGGCAGACCAAGGTACTACTAGGTTCAGCCTTGCTGAGGAAAGAAAAGCTGTTAGTCCCGGCTGTGGCTGTCCGAATCCTGAATATGGGAAGCACCCATGGGAGGGCATGAGCGTTCCATCAACGGGGTTTGACCTCAACGTCGCAGCAGATAACTCCGAGAAGATCTCCCCCGGCCTCTGGTCCCTAACCTTGATGGCCCCCAACACGAGCACGATCAATTGGTTCGGCGAACCCAATCGCGCTATCTGGATCTACTTAGAAGCACGGCATGCGGACGGGGTTCGCCAGATTCTCTTCGCCGGTGCAGCATCACACTTCGTGCTTTGGACCCATCGTCCCGTAGCAGTGAAGCAACCCCGAAGCAATCCCTATGCGGCCGTGCTTCCAGGTGCTGGCGGCTCTACCACCTTCACCTCCCATGAACCCTCCCGAGCCCAACTCGGGGGCACGCTCGATATCTCAACTCGGAATCCTGGCCGTGCCGCGGCAGACCCCGACGCAGGGTACTCGAACCCCGAAGTGGGACAAAGAGGTCCGATTGTTGATCTTCTCGGCCGCACCGTACGCTTCTCCACCATTGCCAGCAGCGGCTCAAGGGCATGGGCGGCAAGACAGGAGATCAGAGGTCTCGAGCCCGGAGATCATTTGACTGCGACGATCACTACTCCGTTCGCCTTGCGGCTCATCCCGCACCCAATCTCGGACGAATGGGAATCCGAAGTCGTGAGCGCTACCTCTCGACGGGGACTCGAAACTATCCTCTCGACTCAGAGCCAGAGAGAGCCTGCCCGGGCGCAGAAGAGAATCCCTGCGAAAGGGGCCCTCCCGCCATACACCGTCCACATGAATGACGTACGGGCTCCTGCGCGCTCGGCTTGGAGTTCCTTCGCTGAACGTTCAAGTAGGGAAGAAGATGTTCCGGCGATGATGGCACCCACCCAGTTAGACCCCTTACCGACGGAAGTATGGGATTGGAGCTATGGCTTGCCGCCTGTCACCACCCGCCCCCAGATCGGGGTCTTCGGCTACATCACGCGATTCGACTCAACGAGCGTAGGTGGGAGTGCCGTGATTGGCTCCACTCCGCGAACGCTCCCCCGCGGGGAAGAGCTGCGCTTCGAATCCGTGCGCGGCCTTGGAGCTGGCACTTATCGATTCACCCCATTGGTGTCCTCCGGGCAAGAAACGACCGAAGCTTCACTCTCGGGCGAGGCTACGGTATTTCTAGGCGGTGACCTCAAGTCGCACCCGAGTTGGCTCCCCTTCGTCCAGATCAGCGCCTGGGTCCCTGCGATCGTTTGGATTCTGCTTGGCATCTTCCTGAGCTGGTGGTTCCGGCGCGAGGAGAGAATCCATTCAGCTGAGCCCGAAAAGGGCGCGGAGAACTCCTAGCGCACGCCCGGGTGGCGCACCGCCGCCGGATCGGGCAGGTATAGGTCCGTCCCGCAGCGAGGGCAGACCTGGACGTAGAGCTTGAGGGCTTTATGGCAGTTGGGGCACTGGCGTTCGGGTTCGTCCTTGTCGACGCGGTAGAGGATCACCGCGAGCAGGCCGAGCGGCGGGATCACCATCCCGATCACGAACCAGATGAAGAAAGAGCTGCCCTTGCCGCGGCCGATGATGCCGGTGCTGAGGCCGAAGAAGAAGGCGATGACGAGGTATTCCACGTGATCATTCTTGCGCGCCGGGAAAGCGCTGCGGCCTAGATCAGCGGTTTCGGCTTGCCGATCGAGCCGACCTCGGCGATGTCGCGGCGGAATGGCAGGCCGGCGGTCCAGTCGAGGACGGCGCGGAACTTGCGGGCGGCGCCCGGGATCTGGCTCATGTGGTAGGTCCGGGCCATCCACCAGGCCGGGAAGCCGCGGAAGGTGCGGTCGCCGATCCGGCCGACGGCCTTGTAGCGGCCGAGGTTGACGAAGCTCGCTTCGCTGCGGTAGTCGAACGGGCGCGGCGAGCCAATCCCGAGCTCGGCGGCGATGTTGCGGGCGGCGACCGGGCCCTGGCGGACGGCGTGCTGCGCGGTAGGCGGGCAAATGCCGCCGCGGGGATCCGGGGCGGCGGCGCAGTCGCCGATCGCCCAGACCGAGTCGAGGCCCTGGACCCGCAGGTAGGAGTCGACCGGAACCCGGCCGCGCTCGTCCAGCGGCAGGTTCAGCTCGCCGAGGATCGGCTGGGCCTTGACGCCGGCGGTCCAGACGACGGTGCGGGTGGGCAGCACCTCGCCACTGGAGAGGCGGGCGCTGTCGGCGCTGACCTCCTCGAGCGTGGTCTGCAGGCGGATGTCGATGCCGCGGCCGCGCAGCTCCCGCAGCGCGTAGTCGGCGAGCTCGCGGTCGATCTCCGGCAGCACCTGGTCGGTCGCCTCGACCAGGACCCAGCGCATCCCGTGCAAGCGGGCGCGTGGGTAGCTGTCCATCGCGTCAGCGGCGAAGTCCTGCAGCTCGGCCAATGCCTCGAGGCCGGCATAGCCACCGCCGACGAAGACGTAGGTGAGCAGTTCTTGGCGCCGCCGCGGATCCTCGGTGGCGTTGGCTTCCTCGAGCGTCTCGACCACGTGGTTGCGCAGGTAGATCGCGTCGCCAAGGCTCTTGAAGCCAACCGCGTGCTGGGCCAGCCCCGGCACCGGCAGCACCCGCGAGGTCGAGCCGAGAGCGAGCAGCAGCTGGTCGTAGGGCATCGTCTCGGTTTCGCCGTATTTGGCCCGCAGCGTTACCGTCTTCGCCTCGGGATCGTGCCCGACGATCGCCCCAATCCGCAGATAGCTGCGTTTCAGCATCTCCCGCAGCGGCGTCACCACGTGCCGCGGCTCCAGCGTCCCTGCAGCCGCCTCCGGCAGGAACGGCGTGTACAGGGCGAAGTTCGTCTCGTTCACGAGCGCCAGCCGCGCTGACTGCTTCGGCATCACCCGCTCCAGCTCATGCGCGGCAGCCGCGCCGCCAAAGCCACCACCCGCGATCACGACGTTCCAGGCCATGGGCCGACGATACCACTTTGTAACAGTTTGTTACAAAGTGCAGAAGCGCACTAAACGACGGTCGGCAAGAAGCGGGCGACAGCGGCTTCCGCGAGGTGGTCGGCGCTGACGATCCAGATGTCGCTTTCCGGATGGGGCGAGACGTCTCGGAAGCAAGCGGAGGCCGGTGCCACCAGCCAACCCGCCGGCCTTTGACGCCAAAGTCCTGGCTTTTCTCCTAGGTAGGAGAGCAGCTGAGTGAGTCCGTCGGCGAGCTGCGAGCTCCTGAAGGACGCCTTCAGCTCGAGCACCACGACATCCTCCACCGTCTCGCGGTCGGGGCCGGTCCGGACGATGAACAGGTCTGGTCGCTTCGGCCCAGCGCGAAGGCCGTGGCGCTCACCGGTTCTTTCACGGACGGACCTCCCGCCCGGCTTGGGCCAGGCTTGGTAGATCAGGGCAATTTCGCCGCCGTCCTCGCATGGATAGCTGGCGAAGGCCGCGCGCCCCCCGCCAACCAGGAGCCGAGCCTTCCCCGGCTCACCCCGACTCGCCTTGCGGAAGGCCGCGGCGAGGCTAAGTGCGACGAAGACTTCGAAGATCAGCCAGTTCCGACGCGGCTCGAAGTAGCGGCGCGAGAGGACCTCGGCGAGGACCTCGGGGGAGAGATCGGAGAATTCCAGGGCGCGCGCCAACGCCGGGGCCAGACGGGACGCATAGAAGGGATGGCGAGAGGCCCCCAGTCGCGCCAAGGTGTCCGCGGTCGGAGGCTCTGAGCGAACGCCGCGCAGCCAGGCGACCCGACGCGCTGCCCGTACCTTTGCCGCCAGATCACGAATCTTCGCGATCCACTCCTCAACTTGCTTTTCCGCGAGCTTCTCCGGGTCGGCGCGCCCGAGCTCTGGCAGGGCCACCCGGGTCGAGGCATCGAGTCGCTCGATCAGCCACACCAGGGCGCGGTTCTCTGGCGTGTCGAATACGCGATCGGCACCGCGCACTACGAACAGCGACGAATTCCCTGCCTCG
>Ga0307316_10000470_pt1 | contig 12198 bp, 8 predicted proteins | sample ER_DNA_356_FD_194504 | JGI IMG/M metagenome (GOLD analysis project Ga0307316, IMG submission 194504) | Bulk soil microbial communities from the East River watershed near Crested Butte, Colorado, United States - ER_DNA_356 | ecosystem: Environmental > Terrestrial > Soil > Floodplain | place: USA... | reverse complement strand
CCTGTGCCCGACAGGAAGTCGATGTACTCCCGTCCGTCGAGGTCACGCATGATGCCGCCGGACGCGGTGTCGAAGATCGCATCGACGCTCCGGCAATAGCTACGAACCTGAGATTCCCGACGCTCGAACACTGCAGTGTTCGTAACGTCGAACACTGCAGTGTTCGTAACGTCAATGGTCGTGGACATCGCATATCTCCCCGCCGAGAAATCGAGTTAGGGCCAATCGACGGAAGCGCGCACCGACACCGGAAACGGGATATAGACACGACTGGCAACGGCGCCTTGCGCGCCGTTGTAGGTGCTAGTGCGCTGCCCCCGCGACGCACAGCAGCTCTCATCCCGCCCTCATTTGGGCCACAGCTTCCACACAGAGTCGTACGCAGCGGAACCCGTATTGGTTCAAGCGTCTTACGAATTAATATAACCAAATTTGGACACGAACCGGTAACGCAGTTTGAATCAGGGAAGCGGCCAGTTTTGGCCACAAAATTTACGTCAGACCGTGGACCTATCGGCCGCGGAACTACAAATCTTCCATGGCCGACGCGGACCTCTTGACCTTCACAAACTTCATGTAGGCGTTCACGACCTTTGCCGGCTCGCCACGCATCATCAGCGTGCCACGGTTCAGCCAGATCGCCTCGTTGCACATCTCCTTGATGCTGCCGAGCCCATGGCTGACCAGGAACATAGCCCGAGCGCTGTCCCGCAGTTCCGCCATCTTGGCGTTCGCCTTCTCCCGGAAGTGGGCATCGCCGGTGGACAGGGCCTCATCGATCATCAGGATGTCGGGCTTCATGTGGACAGCGACCGAAAACTCCACGCGTGCGGACATGCCGGAGGAGTACGTCCGCATCGGCATGTCGATGAAGTCGCCAAGTTCGGTCCATTCGGCGACCTCGTCGGCACGCTCCTCGACCTCCCGGCGGGTAAGGCCGGCGGCCAGGCCGCCGAGGATGATGTTCTCCCGACCCGACAAGTTCTTGTTGAATCCAACGCCGAGCGCCAGGAGCGTGCTGGCCCGACCCCAAACCTCGATCGAACCGCTAGTAGGCGGCAGGATGCCAGCCATCGCACGCATCAAGGTGGACTTGCCGGCCCCGTTTGAGCCGATGATGCCCATGGCGGTACCGGTACGCACCTCGAAGGAGACGTTCTTGATCGCCTCCACTTCCCTGACGGCGCGCTGCCCGCGGCCGAAACGGACCAAAGCCTGCTTCAGCGTCGGCTTGCGTTCGAAGGTCGTGCGGTAGGTGATGGAGAGGTCACTGACCTTGACTGCCAGCGGGTGCTCGCCGTTAGACAAGACGGACAGCAAACTCACGCTCCCTCGAGATGAAATACAGGAACCCGATCACCACAGCCGCGATTGCCCACACCGCCGCGGAGATCCACATGTAGGTAGGCGGGAACGCGTCGTTCTGCAACAGCTCGGTGTAGCCGCCGATCATGGAATACATCGGGTTGAGCTGGATGAGCGTCATGATCGGCCCCGAGAATCGGCCGACGATGTGTTCTGGTGCCCACAGGATCGGGGACAGGTACATCCAGATCCGCACGAAGAACGGCAGGAAGCTCGACGTGTCGCGAAAGTAGACCTGGAGCGCCGCAAAGAAGGCCGCCAACCCCATCGAGAAGACGATCATTGTCCCCAGGAAGTACAGAGAGAGCAGCATCTTGGGTGACCACACGTGGGTCAGGAAGATTGCATGGAAGACGAAGTAAACCGGCACGGTGGGCAGGAAGCGGAAGAACGCCGTACGCACCGCCGACAACGGAATCAGCAGCCGGGGAAAGGGCGTATTCAGCAGCAGCTTGCCGGAGCTCGTCACCGAGGTTGCGCCGCTGGTGATCGAGTGCCCCACGAGCTGGAATGCGAATATCCCCAGGGTGAGGTGGGCGAAGAAGGCCGGATCGCTCTGGCGGCGGATGATCGTCACGAGGATGTAGTAGACGGCGGCGAGCAGCAGGGGGTTGAGAATCAGCCAGGCCTGCCCGAAGAACGTCGACGTATTGGCCCCCCGCATGGTGGCTCTGCTCATCTCGGCGGCGAAAGCCCGGCGCCGCCACACCTCGCGGAAGTAGGGAATCAGCGGAGGCAAGCCGGCCCGGTGCGGTCCATAGCGGTGGTAAACGGGCTCAAATTCCGGATGTCGCGGACGACTGGTGGCGGTCACCGCGGCACTGCCTTCTCGATGACCATGCCTTCTGATCTCTCGTACCTTCACCTAAGTCGTCTTCTCTGTCCTACACATGTCTGGGCACGACCACGGATGAATAGTCTGCCATGCTCGGGCACAGCCAAACCGACATCGCGAGAGGGCGGCGCCGGCGCTCAGCTGTTCTCTGTTACGCAGCTGGAGCTGGCCGGCCCGGCCTTCGTACATCGTGATTCCTGTCGCGTGCGGCACGAGCTTCCCTCGAAACCTCACTCCAGCCGGGCTCGCAGTCCTCGACATGGGCGTAGGCGGCCCGAAGAGGCTGCAGCTGGGGTGAAGTTTTGAGGGGACACAGGTCTCGGCCGGTCGATCGCGGCAAGCGAGGGCACTCTGGCTCAAAGATGGCTACGGATGAAGGCGCCTGCGCTGGCCAGCGCCCGCCGGCCGGCATCGAGATGTGCATTCCACATAGGCCAGGCATGGATCATGTGCGGCCAAATCTCCAACGTGACGGGCACGGCTGCGGCACCTGCCGCGGCCGCAAAGCGACTGGCGTCATCGAGCAGCGTCTCGTCCGATCCGACCTGGAGCAGGGTGGGCGGTAGGCCGCGTAAGTCGGCATAGAGAACCGAGAGCCGGGGATCTTTCCTGTCCATTCCAGCCGGAACATAGGCGTCGGCCAGTTCGCCAAGATAGTCCTTGGAAATGATCGGATCGACAGCCTCCTTCGTCGCAAGGGTCCCGCCCGACATAGTGAGATCGGTCCAGGGCGACACCAGCCACGCGCACGCGGGAAGCTCCTCCTTGGCTGCGCGCAGCTGGTTGATGAGCGCCACACTGAGATTGCCGCCCGCGCTGTCGCCGCCGACGGCGACATGTGTGGCTGCGACGTGCTTGCGCAGACACCGCCATGCCGTCAGCGCATCGTCGAGGGCGGCTGGGAACGGATGCTCGGGCGCCAGCCGATAACTAACTGCAAGGGTGCGCGCTCCCGCCGCACGGCCCGCCTCGGTCACCATCCGGCGATGGCTGCGGATTGACCCGGAGCAGTAGCCGCCTCCGTGGAAGAACAACAGAACGCGCGAGGCATCGCTGCCAGGGACGATCGACCATTCGCCCGGCACCCCATCGAGATTTACCGCATCGAGCTCGACGTCATCTGCCACGGGCCAGTAAGTGCCGACCTCGTCGAGGCGCGCCCTCCGCGCGGGCCAGCCCACGGGTCGCGGCTTGGCACCCAGCAGGGCGCGGACCGCATCGATTTCGCTCTGGTTCATTCGCTTTCAGCTCACGAGCGCTGATCGGCCCACCAGGCGAGCAGCTCCTCACGGGCACGTTCTTCCCCGAGCGGACCCTCGTCCATCCGCCGCTCCAGCAGATACGCGTACGCGCGGCCGACGTCGCGGCCCTCGGAGATGCCCAGGATCTCCATGATCTGGGTTCCGTTCAGATCGGGCCGGATCGCCTTCAACTCCTCTTGCGCCGCCAGCTCCTCGATGCGACGCTCCAGGTCGTCGTACGCCGCCCGCAGGCGCTCAGCTTTGGCCGTATCACGCGTCGTGCAATCCGCTCGGGTCAACACATGCAACCTGGCCAGCTGGTCCCCCGCATCGCGGACATAGCGACGAACCGCGGCGTCAGTCCACACCCCGTCGTGACCCTCACCGCCGCTGTAGCCGTGGAAGCGCAGATGCAGTGCGACCAGATTGGAGACCGCCCTGATCTCCTCGCCGCTGAACCGCAGGGCCGACAACCGCTTCCGGACGAGCTTGGCGCCGACAACGTCATGGTGGTGAAACGACACCTTCCCGCCCGGTTCGAAGCGCCGGGTCGCCGGCTTGCCGATGTCATGCAATAGCGCCGCCAGCCTCATGATCAGATCCGGCTGCTGCGGCAGCCGATCCTCCAGCTCAATCGCCTGTTCCAGCACCGTAAGACTGTGCTGGTAAACATCCTTGTGCCGGTGATGCTCATCCCGCTCCAGCCGCAGAGCCGGCAACTCCGGCAGCACCTTCGCCGCCAACCCGGTCGACACCAACAGGTCGAGGCCTGGCCGCGGCCGGTCGGTCAGCAACAGCTTGCTGAGCTCGTCGCGAATCCGCTCGGCAGAGATGATCGAGATGCGATCTGCCATGTCCCGCATTGCGGCGACCACCTCCGGGGTCGGCCGGAACCCCAGCTGCGCAACGAACCGCGCCGCGCGCATCATCCTCAGCGGATCATCACTAAAGGAGCTCTCCGGCGTGGCAGGTGTCCTGATCACCCGACGTGCCAGATCGCTCAACCCTCCGTACGGGTCGACGAACCTCTTCTCAGGAATCGACACCGCCATGGCGTTGATCGTGAAATCGCGACGCAGCAGATCTGCGTCCAGCGTGTCGCCGAATGCGACCTCCGGCTTACGACTGTGCCCGGTGTAAACGTCGGAGCGGTAGGTCGTGACCTCGATGATCCAGCTGGCGCCGCCGACATCGACCTTGCAGCCGATGGTGCCGTACTCCTTACCGATGGTCCACACGGCCGGAGAAAACTTCCGAAGCAGCTTCTCAACCGCGTCGGGACGCGCCGACGTCGCAAAGTCCAGATCGTGTCCAAGCCGGCCCAGCAGGGCATCGCGTACGCTGCCGCCGACGAGATAGAGCTCGTGTCCGGCATTGCTGAACAGCTCGCCCAACCGGTCAGCGACTGGCGCGATCTTCAGCAGCTCGGCCACTGCCGCGGCCTGCACTGCGCTCAGCTGGAAGGTAGACACGCTGAGCGATTGTAACGTCCGGCTTGTCACGGGCTGGCACATGTTCTTCGTCTGCGAACGACGACGAGTAGGCGGATCCCAAAGCACGATGCGCGAACGCCCCAACAAATGCGAATTACCATGACTAGGTGAGGAGGTGGTGCGTGGTGCGTACGGCCCGCGCACTGCTAGCGGTCGCGGTTTCGGGGCTCTGCCTTCTGCTGATGCCGTCGCCGGCTGCAGCTACCGAGCCCGTCGCCTCTGTCGCGATCACTCTGACATCGATGGAGCCCGAGCTGCCCACGCGAGATGGCGAGATCACCGTCACCGGCCGGGCCACGAACATCACCAAACAGCGGCTCAACCGGTTGGAGGCCCTTTTCTGGCGAAACCAAGCGCCGATCATCGGCCGCGTGGGGTTGGAGCAGGCGCTGACGTCTGAGTCCAACGACCCACTCGGCGCGCGATACACCGGCGCTTACCAGGACCTCTTCACAGCCGGCGAGCCTTTCCTAGCACCCAATGCGTCCGTCAACTTCAGGCTGAAAGTCAAGATCTCCGATCTGGAGCTCTCTCCAACCAATGGTGTGTATCTGATGGGCGTCCACATCTTGCAGCGGGGCAACAACGTCGCCATCGGCCGAGCCCGGACATTCGTGCCCGTGCTAGCGGCGAAGCCCAAGAACTCCCTGACAATGACGTCGCTCGTGGTTCTGAACACCCGCCCTTCGCTGCTGCGGAAGGGCGTGCTGTCTGATGATCATCTAGCCGCTGAGGTAGGTCAGAACGGCCGGTTGACGGCACTGCTCACGGCGGCAGAAACACCGACGACGAGCTTCGCCGTGGATCCCGCGCTGATCGAGGAACTGCAAACCATGGCCGGCGGCTATCAGGTGCTGGACTCCGAGGGCACGACGTCGGCGGGCACCGGTCAAGCCGACGCCACCCGATGGCTGGAGGGCTTCCAGAAACTGCAGTCCTCGCACGACGGCTATCGGCTGCTGTACGGCTCACCTGACATCGCCGCCCTTGTCAACGATGGCCAGGAGAGTGTGCTCAATGCTGCGGCAAACGCCAACAAGCTGGTGGAATCCACCAGATCGCTGCCACTTCTCGTGCTTCCAGCCGGGGGCACTGCTGATGCGGCCACTGCCAAGGCTGCCGCCGCTCTGCAGCCCGATGCCATCCTGCTTGCTGACACGTCGGCTAAGGGCGCAACGCCGCTGCTGGCCGGGCCCGATCAGGTGCCGATCGTCAGGTTCACCAAGGCCGCGCAGGGCGGCGGGCCAGGGCCGGATCCGCGTGACACGGCAATCCATATTCGACAGCGGATGCTCGCCGAAAGTTGGGTCGAGGCCACGGCAGCCCGAGACGGTCTGGCCCACGGACAGGTTCGGCTCATCAGTACGGCAGCCCAAGCTGCAAACGGTGCTCCGGAGCTCAAGGCGCCTTGGCTGAAGCAACGCACGTTGAGCGAGCTGCTCAAAACCACACCTGCGTCCTGGTCGCAGAAGTTTCGCTACAGCTCGGGCGCACGAGCCGGTCAGCTGACCGCGGGTCAGCTCAGCAGCCTCAGAAAGTTCGACCGGAGCAACGACACCTACGCCGACCTGCTCGTCGATCCGACGAACGCGCGAGCCGAGGGCAGTGCCGCAGTCGCCCGGGCCGCCAGCGCCAAGTGGCGTAAGCATGACAAGGCGTACCGGGCTTTTCTCGGTCCGCAGCAGGCCGCACTCGATGACATCTTGCTCGACAAGATTCAGATCCGCAGCAGCGCTCGCGTCCAGACCGTGGCACGGCAAGGCGTCGAGTTCCCGATCACGATCAGGAACACGCTGGAGGCCGACGCTGCACGACCCGACGCCAGGGCTGTCAAGGTGAAGCTGGTGTTCAACTCTGAAAACCGCCAACGGCTCACCATCAAAACGATCAACGCTCCGCAGATCAGGGCACAAGACAGCTTCACGGGCAACGCCGAGGTCACCGCGAAGGCCAACGGCGTCGTACCGGTGACCGCGCAGTTGATCACCGAGTCTGGTCGGCCGGTGGGGCGGCCGTTCGACATTGAGGTGCAGGTGACCCAGAACGGCACTACGGGTTGGGCGATCGCCATTGCCGCCGGCATCGTCCTCGTGGGCACTACGTTCCTGCGCATTCGCCAGGTCGCCAAGGAACGGACCAAGTCACCTGGCGGTGGATCGGCCGGGCCTGCGGCAGGCGAGGGCACAGCTCCAGACGAACTACCCGCGCTCAGCTCCGCGCCGGCAGAGAGACTTGATGTCTGAAACGTCGACACCCAACGTGAGCCCACCCGGACCGGATCCGGGGGGGCGCGGGGGGGTCGTCCCCCCCGGGATCGGCGCAGGCACCGACGAGCCGAATACGGAGGAGCGCCGCCAGACCAGGCGGTTGGTTTCGGCGAGCGCGCTGATGGCGGCGGGGACCGCGACCTCCCGGGTGCTGGGGTTCTTTCGGCTCATGTTGTTCGTCTACCTCTTCGGCAACGGCACTCGGCAGGCGGAGATGTTCACGCTCGCCACTACCGTGCCGAACAGCATGTACATCTTGCTAGCCGGCGGCGTACTGAACACCGTGCTGGTGCCACAGATCGTGCGCGCGATTCGGAGTGACCGCGACCGCGGCGAGGCGTACACCAATCGGATCATGACCGCCGGACTGATCGGGCTCGGGTTGATCACGGTGCTGCTGACGCTCGCCGTGCCGGCGATCATCTGGCTCTATTCGGCGTCCGGCTGGAAATCCCCAAAACTAGACGCCCAGTACCAGTCGATGATCATGCTCGCCTACTACTGCATGCCCCAGGTCTTTTTCTACGGCGTGCATGTGATGGCAGGGCAGGTGCTCAACGCGCGCGACCGGTTCGGGCCGATGATGTGGGCTCCGATCGCCAACAACGTGGTGTCGATCATGGTGCTGCTGTTGTACTTGATCGTCTTCGAGCGGACTGCGACCGGAGCACCGTTCACGACAGGTCAGGAGTTGCTGCTCGGCCTGGGTTCCACGCTCGGCATCGCCGCGCAGGCGGTTGTGCTGATCCCATTCCTGCGGGCCAGCGGCTACCACTTCCGGCCGCGCTTGGACTTCAAGAACACCGGGCTGGGCAAGACCTTCCGGCTGGCCAAGTGGACACTTGGGTTTGTCCTGGTGACCCAAGCTGCGCTGGTGGTGGTGACCAGGCTGGCCAGCGGCGCCACTGTTGGTGGCAAAGGCGCAGGGCTCACCGCCTATTCCAACGCGTACGCGGTGTGGATCCTGCCGCACTCGTTGATCACGGTCTCGTTGGCCACGGCCATGCTGCCGGCCGCCTCCCGGCTTGCCGCCGCCGGTGACCGGCCAGCTGTCGCCGCGGAAACCATGCGGGCCCTGCGGCTCGCGATGACCGCACTGCTGCCGGCGGCGGTCGCCTTCCTGGTCTTGGGGCTGCCACTGGCCCACCTTGTCTTTGGTTTCGGCCAAGGCGCAAAGGATGCCGCCTTCGTCGGCGGGGCTCTGATGGCGCTCGCCATCGGCCTGGTGCCCTTCACGGTGCAATACCTCTGCCTGCGCGCCTTCTACGCGCTGGAGGATACGCGTACCACCTTCTTCCTGCAGTGCTTGATCGCGGGCGCCAACGTCCTCCTCGGCGTGGCCGTTGTCCTGCTGCTCGACAATCCAGCGCTGGTCGCAACCGGTCTGGCTCTCTCCTATTCGGCGGCGTACCTGATCGGCCTACCAGTCTCCTTCTCCAGACTGCGTCGCAAGCTTCCTGATCTTGATGCCGAAGCGCTGGTGAGGCACTGCGTACGGTTGATACTGGCCGTGGCTCCGGCGGCGATCGCAGCCTGGGTGATCTCGTGGGCGTTCGCGAGTCAGTCTGGTTCCCAGCTGGCACTGGCACTCGGATTGGTGGTAGCCGGTGTTGTCGCCGTCGGCTTGTTCTTGCTGATGGCTCGGTTGATGCGAATCCATGAAGTCAGCCAGATCGTGACGACCCTGTTGCGGCGGGGCGAGGATTCCACAACAACGACATTGGAGGTGCGTGAGGAAACCGTGATCGAGGCGAGCGGTGATCGATACGCCGACTTCAGGTCCTCCGGCGATTCGCCCACAGTGATCCGGCCGCCGTCTCCTAGCATCGAAGGAGCTGGTGAGGAGAGCACAAGATCCATGGTTCAGGTGGCCGCCGCTCACGGTGTCGAGGAAGGCGGAGAAGGCTCACAGGCTGCGACCCTTCCTGCAGGGACCGTCCTCGCCTCGCGTTATCGCCTTGAGGAGTTGATTGGGGAGTCCCAGCCGACCGTCACCTGGCGAGCGTTTGATCAGGTGCTGTCCCGATCGGTGCTGGTGCACCTGCTGGCTCCGAGTGACCCCGGGGAAGACGACCTGCTGACCGCCGCCCGCAAGGCATCGGTGGCCACAGATTCTCGATTCCTTCGGGTGCTCGATGCCGTGCACAGCAGCGACCCGGCAGTTGGCTCCTACATCGTGTGTGAGTATGCGACCGGGCAGTCGCTTGAGATGATCTTGAGCCATGGCCCGCTGTCGAGCCTCGAGGCCGCGTGGATCACCCGGGAGGTGGCCGACGCGCTCGCCGGCGTACACAGTCTCGGTCTTTATCACCGCCGGATCAGCCCGGAGACGGTGATCATCACGCCGAGTGGAAACATCAAGATCGTCGGCCTGCTGATTGAGGCTGCTCTCCGGCCAATCGCGAGTGGGGTGGTGCCTGGTGCCGATACCCCGGAGCTAGTTGATGTCACCGACCTAGGTCGGCTGCTCTATGCCTCACTGGTGTGCCGCTGGCCCGGTGGCCCGGCGTTCGGTCTGCCAAATGCCCCGATGGTGGGACGGCACTGGATGACGCCGCGGCAAGTACGCGCCGGCGTATCACCGGCACTCGACAACGTGTGCGATCAGATTCTTGGTGATCCGCCGCGACACCACGCGCCCGCGATCACCACCGTCGGAGCCATCGTGACTGCGCTGACCAAGGTGCTCGGCAGCGCAGATGCCGCCCCCGACCTAGAGCAGCGGCTGCGTCAGCCGATTCCCACCGTGGGCGGACGCTCCCCCGAGGCCGATCCCGCCGTAAGCGCGCAGCCCGTCTCTTCGCTCCTCGATCAGACGACTACGCGCCAAGAAGCGATCCGCACCCACACGATTCCGGCGGCAAGCGCTCCACCCACCACTCAGCACACCCGGGTGTCGGGTGGCAGACCCCCGCAAGGACCGGCAACGCCCAACCGTCCCCCGCGAACCAGATCCCCGGGACCATCGCCAGCACCCCAGCAGCGGCGGCGGCGCTGGATCGGCTTGCTGCTGGTGCTCGCTGTGCTGCTGATCGCAGCGGGAATCATCTCCGCGATCGTGTTGGATCGGCGGCTTTCCACCTCACCCGAGCCGAAGGCGTCGAGCGAACAAACCGGCATCACATCCAACGGCGCACCGACCCAGCCCAAGAAGCTGACCATCGCCACCGCGCGAGACTTCGATCCGCAGGGGGAGGACAAGACCGAGAATCCCGATGAGGTGCGGCTTGCCTACGACGGCGATCCGGCTACGCGCTGGCGTACTGTTCAGTACTTCGGCAACCCGAGACTGGGCAATCTGAAGCGCGGAGTCGGCCTGGTGCTTGACCTCGATGCTCCGCAACCGGTGCGCTCTGTGCAGCTCAGGCTGAGCGGCGCTGGGACGGCTGTCGAGCTCCGGGTCCCGCAGACTGACCCTGCCCAGACGCCGAGGCCGCCAATGCGCTCCGACAAGCGTTGGCGGACCGTGGCCGCGGAATCGAAGGCCGGCGAATCGGCGACATTGACGCCCGCGCAAGGTGTGACGACCCGATATGTCCTGGTATATCTGACCTCGCTGCCTAAGGAGGGAAACGGCTACCGCGGCGGCATTTATGAGGTCGAGGTCATGCAGTGATCGAGGACTGAGATTCCCAGGTAAGCCTTCGACATTGAGTTTGGTGCAAGTTCTGGAGCCGGTGCGTTCGTGGTGGTGTAGTCATATCGACGCGCAATACAAGCGCCACACAATAAAGAGCCCCGACCGAATCGCGGTCGAGGCTCTTCATCACAGCCGGCAGAGCCAGCTCGTCACGCTATGTTTGCGTATTGCGCCAAGCCTGGAACTTCGCCACGTCATTGACGACTACGCCGTATGGGTCAAGTGCTGCCATCTTCTTGTAGTCCGACACGGTCTTGCCGGTAAACAGAAACACCTTGATGCCGGCCTTCTTGTAGGCCTTCATTTTGCTCTTGGGAAGCGATAGCTCGGCGTGCAAGTACTTGCCGACACTCTTCACCTTGGAGACCGAGGGCCACCCGCCGGACCCTATCGTCGTCAGCGCATAAATGATCTTGTGCTTGGGGTCGGCCTTGTCCAGCTTCTTGACCTTATTCAATGCAGCCAGCCTGGAGGCCGGCGCTTCCAGCTGGACGTTGGAGGACCTGATCGTTTTCCACAACTGCTTGGCTTGTGCGTTGCTGATCTTTCCGTTCTTGAGCCCGATAGCGACCTGCTTCCCGCTGGAATTTCCGTATGCGATCAGGTCCTTGAGGCGGATGAGCCGCTGGTTGCCGGCGTCGGTGCGGCACTTCTTCTGAATTGACGTCCAAAGCCAGGAGGAGACTTTGCCCTTGCAGTTGGTGATCCGGTCGAGTGTCGAGTCATGGATCACGAGGATGGAGCCGACCTTGTCTTTATCGGAACCATCCTTCGTCCAGTGGATATCGCCGTCGAGGATATCGGCGTGGTTCGCCACCGAGAATTTGTAAGACTTCAGGGTCCCTTCGCCATACTTAGTCGTCGCTCCTCCGCGGTGAGCAACGACAATCTCGTCCAGGACGTCGGCTTGCGCGATAGGCGCTACCAGAATCAGGGCAGCCCCAGCGGCGATCAACGCCTTCAGAGCGAGTATGGCATTCCTCATGACTCTCCTGTGTCGGTGGATCTAGGTAGACGGAGCAAGAAATGTAACGTGGCGCGATGAGGCATCGCGGTCGTTAGCGCCGAACGTGTCCGGGCTGTGATCGGCTCTTAATAATTCGAGCCAGGAACTAGTCGGAAGGTAATCAAACCGTTGCAAACTACCGAACCGCTGCCGAGAACCTTGACCAATGGAGCAGGATGGGCACGACGTTGATCAAGGAGCTGGTGGAGACCATAATTGGAGGGGAGTTTCTCAATGGCGCACTCGCTCGAACTCTCCTACAACTGGCGGACCCCGGCGTTCTTCGCCAGCGTTGCCGCAGCGATCTGCATAGGCGTGCTGGCCCGCGCTCGCGCAACCGGCTGGTTGTCT
>Ga0307316_10000469_pt1 | contig 12206 bp, 17 predicted proteins | sample ER_DNA_356_FD_194504 | JGI IMG/M metagenome (GOLD analysis project Ga0307316, IMG submission 194504) | Bulk soil microbial communities from the East River watershed near Crested Butte, Colorado, United States - ER_DNA_356 | ecosystem: Environmental > Terrestrial > Soil > Floodplain | place... | reverse complement strand
GGAGCGGGTGACGAGAATCGAACTCGCATGGCCAGCTTGGAAGGAATCTGCGCGCCTGCGCGAGCCGACTCGGATGCGCCTGCTGGTCTGACCTCCTTGCACCGCGAGGCACCATCATCGACTCTGGCATAGGGCCCGCGAAGGGCCCGGCGTGCGACTGCTGTCGATTTACTGTCTTCTTGCTCAGGTCTCCTCAAGCACGCCGCAGCACGACGACGTTCGCGCCTGCCCGCGCGAAGACGCCCGCAACGCCCTTGCCGATGCCCTTGGTTCCACCGGTGACGAGCACCGTACGACCCGCGATCGGTGTGAACATCTCTCAACGTCCTCTCACTGGTCGAATGCGGCCCCTCGTGGCGAGCGCGCCAATCCTAAGCGCTCGCTGCAGACTTCATGGTGATGGACTACAGCCGCCGCGGTAGTGGCGAGAGCGGTGACACCCTCCCCTACGACGTATATCGCGAGATTGAGGATCTGGCCGCGCTGATCAACATTGTGCAAGCCCGGGCCGGCCAAGCCGCCGGGTCCGTGGACGCGGCCAGGCAAGTAACAGATCTCCTGGCGAGCGCTACTAAGACCACGCACCCGGTCCGAGAATGCACTTGCGGATTAATCGTCTGCCGTAGGTGGGGGCGATTGCCGGTGCAATCCGCGCCGGATAACGCGGCGTGTGCGTCTCTCTGGCACCGGTTGGGTGAGAGTTCGCTCGAGATAGGTCAGGAGCCAGATTAGAAGGGTCAGCGCAACAAAGATCGCTAACGCGACCTCTGGGACTCGTCGAGGTCATTCATCGGCTGTCAGCTCTCGGGGGGTAGATGCTGCGAGCGCCTTCTCAATGACGGTATCAACTGGGCGCTACGTTCGGTCCCATGAGCCCTGCTGGGCGCCGCGTGTGCGAGGCACTATGACTGGTCATGTATGGCCTGATGTGATCATCAGCGTGGCCGCCGCCTGCATGGGGGATAGGTAGATGGCCCCCCACGGGCATCGACTCGTTAGCCCTGCCGGTGCGGCGTCTTATCGAAGGGAGATTGTTGCCCTGGTCGATGACGTCTTGTCGAAATTCTGCATTCTGCCCACAAACGGTGCACCATCGTCGGCGCAAGGAGCATCACGCCGGGGAGTGCCGACCGCTGCGGTGCTCGCGCGCCCGGCGAGAGGCGGCGTAGGAAAACCTGCGTAGCCGAGCAGCCCAGTTGTAGCTGCCCAAGCCGGGCACAATGTTCAGGACGGGGTCGAACGACAGATCAAGATCACCACGGTGTGGCGTCTGCGTCACTTCGAGCGTCGCGAACGAACGCCAGGGACCCGTCAGCCCCGAGTAAGCCAGCTCGAACTGTCGCGGACTGCCGGCGGTCGGAATCGCGGCCAGCAGCAGGGGACCGGTTCCGGTCCGGTAGGGAAACAACGAGGTGTAGGCACGCGAACCGTGACGGCGTGCCGGCAGCAACACATATCGGCCGACGACTCCGGTTCCAGTCGTCGCCAAGAGCACATCACCGAACCGGCTTGTGGCGACGGGGATTCGCAGAGCCAGACCCAGGATGTCTGGGCGGGGAGCCCGCAAACCTACCGATCGCGAGAAGCGCACCGCAACATCGTCGATACCTGCCTCATCAAGCCAGGAAACACCAGTTGTGGTGGCTGCGCCCTGTCGATCGATCACCCCTTGGCAGACCTCACCCCGAGGATGCAGCGCTTTCCTGCCCCGAACCCTGCCGAGTAGGAAAAAGGCTCCCCCCAGAGCCCAGCCGACACCTGTCGTCAACATCTCTCCAAGGCGCCCGAACGGGTTAGTCACGTCACAGCGCCATCATGGGCCGGCCCGCCGTAGCCGATCCCGTTGCCGTCGGGGTCGTGGTAGGTCGCTTTGCGCACCCCGTTCGAGTACGTCTCGCACTTCGCGGGCTCGATGCCCCGGAGCGCGATGTCGTCCATGAGCGCGTCGAATCCGAGTTCCCATACGCACTCCGTCTCGTGCGCGACGAAGCTGGGCTCGGAGCCTAGAAGCTGCTCATGCCAGGCTCGAGGGGCGGCATAGTCAGCAACACAAATCCCGGCGAAGAGGTCGACCACAGGACCGATCGTAGGCATCGGGCCACGATCTTGACTAAGGAGATCGTCAGGCGTCATCGACCGGTCGGTAGCCCAGTTGCTCCATCGGCCCCGTTAAGTCCGCACGGCGGTAGCGATTGGCGGAGATGCCATTGGCTACCACGAAGTTAGGGGCAACGGCCTCCACTGCGGCCCGCACCAGCCGGCGGCGTCACGCGGACTGAGCCAAGCGGACATCTCTCGGGCTTGGGGGAGTCGGCAGAATCGGGCTGTACGCCGCTACCGGTAAGCAGCTCCGGCAGGTTGATCAAAAACGACTGTCGGAGACCGGCCTGCGCGACGATATGCAGCGGCGACCCCGGCCGCGCATAGCACGCCGACGGCCGCGCCGCCGAAGGACCAGCCCAGACCGGCGATGTCAATCACGATGCCGGCGATCGCCGTGCCAACTGCCGCGCCAGTCGTGTTCGAGGCCGACAGGAAGGCCTGCGCCTCGTTCAGCCGGTGCGGCGGCGCGAGGTGATCCAGCAGCCCTTGCTGCATGATCAATGTCGGGGCGATGGTCAGCCCGGTGAGAAATAGCACCGGCACCAAGATCAGCAGACCTACGGCGCCCACGCTTAGCAGCCAGCCGAGCAGGGCGAGGAACAGCCCGAACAGGCAGAGAAGTACGGTCACCGCGCGACGCTCGTCGAAGCGCCAGGACCGCGCGCCGAACGCGAGCCCGCCGAGGGTGCTGCCGCCAGCGATCGCGGCGAACAAGATGCCCACCTGCTCGCTGCCACCCAGGGCTAGGTCCGAAGTTGCCGCCAGCGAGGTGTCGAGCTGCCCGAAGCCGACGCTAAGCATCAACATCACAGCCAGGACGGCCACCACACCTGTCGAGGCCAGAGCCGTCGGCGGCCCTATGCCTGTCGTGCGCGGATTGTGCCCCGACGCGGCCTCCTGAACTGCCGGACTGGCGCGCCGGGCTGCTTCCGTCCGCGCAGTAGCCCAGCCCACCGACCGCCAGCAGGGCGGCGGTGACCAAAAGTGGAAGGAGTGAAACTCGGGGAAGCAACAGGGCCGACAACAGCAGCGGGCCGCAGACGAACGCGAGCTCCACAGAAGTCGCATCAAGGGCGAAGGCGACCCGCCGGGCACCCGGGTCGGGTAGGACGATCCGAAAGCTGGATCTCAATGCCGGGCTGATCGCCGGGTAACTGAGCCCCACCGCGGCGGCGATCGTAATGAGTGCATAATCAGGCGCTCCCCATGTCGTGGCTAGAGCGAGCCCGACGAGCAGCGCGGCGCTACTGGCCGCAGTCGGCACCAGCACCGCAACCTGGCCGAAGTGGTCCATCAGCCGCCCCCAACACCGGCGTCCCCAGCGCCGCGCCGATCGCGTACGCGCCGCTGACCACACCGGCGATGGTGTACGCATGCCGCTCCTGCTCGACCAGGACCAAGATGCCGAGCGGGATCATGGCCAGCGTCAGTCGTGCTAGGGCGGCGAAGAGGAACGGCCGAGACGCCGGACCGTGCCGTAGCAGCCTCCCGTACGCACGCACGCCGGTCCAGTGCTGCATCTCAGTCAAATCTGACCTTCCATCCTTCCCGCATCGCAACTAAGGCCTCGCAAGAGCGAGCGCCGATGTCGCGGGCTGTCCGGTAGGGAATGGTGCGACGTACGAGCGCAAGACCTCGCAGGATAGAAACCCAGCTCAGACGTAAATGCTTCCCACTGGGCGGCAGTTCCTGGATGCGCTGGCGTGCCCGCTTCCCGACTGACCTGTTGCCTCCCGGGAATCTCATCTTCCAGGACCGGCGTTCGAACGGCACCGCTAAGCCCGTACCGTGTAATGATCGAGAGGAGGCTACGCTCATGACAGATCCACGCTCGGCGCCGCGTGTTTGGGCCGCTCTCCTGATCGTCTATCTGGTTTGGGGCTCGACCTACCTTGCGATCCGGGTCGTCGTGCAGGGCGGGCTCCCGCCGCTGCTAACCATGGGCCTTCGGTTCCTCCTGGCAGCGCCGCTGCTCGCTGCATTCGTGGCGCTGCGAGGCGGTCTTGGGCGGCTGCGCATTACCCGCCGCGAACTTCTGGCCTCGGCGGCAGTTGGGACCCTGCTCGTTGCCATGGGCAATGGCATGGTCGCCGTTGCTGAGCAGACAGTGCCAAGCGGGCTTGCGGCTCTCCTCATCGCATCGGTGCCCTTGCTGCTGGTCGTGCTGCGGTTGACCCGGCGCGATATGCCCAGGCCGTTGGTGTGGCTCGGTGTGATTGTCGGTTTCATCGGGGTGGCGTTCTTGGGCCTGCAGGGCGGCGGTATGGCCGAGGTCGAGCGCTGGGGCGTCCTGCTGACGCTGTTCGCCGCGACCTGCTGGGGGATCGGCTCGTTCTACTCACGGTCTTGGGGAGTGCCGACCGATTCGCTGGTGGCAACGGTGTATGAGATGGCGCTGGGCGGAATCGTCGCCGTCGCGCTGGGGCTGGCGCGAGGGGAAGGCGTACCGCTACAGGTCGGGGTACTACCGGCATCAACCTGGGTTGCGTTCGGCTATCTCGTCGTCGTCGGATCGATGATCGCCTACACCGCCTACGCGTGGCTGCTGCAGAACGCACCGATCTCGCTGACATCGACCTACGCCTACGTCAACCCGGCAGTGGCGGTGGTGTTAGGGGCGGTGATCCTCTCCGAGCCTGTTACTGGTGTCGTACTCATCGGTGGTGGGCTGGCGATCTTGGGCGTCGCTCTCGTTGTGACCGCCGAGCGGCCGCGGACGGTCAAACCGAAGCCAGCCGTCACGCCCGCTCCTCCCTCAGCAACTACCGCAGACCGAGCCTGAACGTAGGGTCCGCTAAGTGGGCGGATGCGCGGCGTTGTTGAACGGCCGACGGGCTTCCGTTACCTTCCATCGCTGCTGAGCGAGGACCAGGAACGGGACCTCCTCGAGCAGGTGCGAGATCGGCAGTTCGATGAAGTGCGCATGCACGGGCACGTAGCCCGTCGCGTGGCTGCGGCCGTTTAAAACTGCTCTACCCCGATTCGCCACGCTGGCTCAGTTAGCTCGTCGGCTGGTAGCCGGTCGTTGCGCTCGAGCAGGGTCAGCCCATGCATGAAGGCGCAAGCCGCACGGGCGCGGACGGGTCGCCAGTGGCACGCTGCAACCGCGCCGCGCTGCGGGCATCCAGCCTTTGGGCAGTTGCTCGCGCGGCAACGGCCGTTCGTCACCAACCGATAGACGTGGGATGCGCCTTTGCGAAAGCCCTGTAGGCCGCCGCGAACGAGCCGAGCGCGTCGGCCCGCCGCATCGAATGCTCCGGCGCTTCCTCGAAGCCGTCAATGATGATCGCGACCTCGAGCGCTGCCTGTGCGGGAAGTGCTTATACAGCGACGTGCGGTTGGTCGAATAGCGGGACGAACATCCGCTGGTTCTGGCGGGGTCCTTTCGGAGAGGACGCGGCCTTGGATAGTGTGTCGGTTGAACCGGATCGGCCTCAAACATCCCGCTGTTCCCTGGTGGTCTCGGGGGTGACCTTCAGCACGTCCCATCGCTCAACGAGCTTGTTGTCGTGATCAAAGCGGAAGATGTCGACCCTGCATATTCGTGATCAAATCAACAGGCTGTTTGGACAGCCCGGCGCAGAAGCGGAAGGAGCGGAAATGGCAGATGCGCAAGGCGGAGGCACGACGACCGGGAGGCCAGCGCTGAACTTCGAGAGGATCTACGGCACCACCGTTTCGGCGGAGGAGGTTGCCCGGGCGCTGGCAGACCACTTCCGCACACAGGAGTTCGAGGCACAGGTCTACCGGACCAGTGAGAACCGCACGGTGATGCAGGCTCGCAAAGAGAGCCTGTGGCGCCAGCTGCTGGGAGTCACCTACGCCTTGACCGTGGTCATCACCCCGGGAGAAGGTCAGCTCAGCATCAGCCTCGGCGGTCACGAGTGGGTCGATGCGGCGGTGAGCGGGGCGATCGGGCTGGTAGCGGTGCCGCCGGTGCTGTTGGGCACCGCGTACGGCATTTGGAAGGAGAACCAGCTCGATAAGGAGGTCTGGCAGGTGATCGACAAGGCGGTCGGCGGCAGCTCGCCCTAGGTGCAATACGAGATGGGCCGAAGCCCGTTCGAAAGCAGCAGCCACTTCATCGACCACAGCCAGCGGCCTCCGACTGCGCGAGGAGCCGTTGGACAAGATCGACAAGGCGTGCCGCAAGATGGAACCGCTCTACGGGGCCCCAAGATGCGTGTGGCAAGGGTGTCGAGTCGCCGCGGTGTCTACTGCTGACGCAATGTATTGCTGACTAGGTGTTTTTGCTGTGGAGCGGGTGACGAGAATCGAACTCGCATGGCCAGCCGGCCGGGCATCCCGAAGTCCACTTCCGTTCACGTCGGACGCGCACATGACCGGCGTCACCAGCGTGGCGTCGTGGCGGGCGAAGAAGTCGCGGAAGACGCAGCGCCGAACCTTCATCTCAAAAACCTGAGGCGCTGGTCGCTCCAACGTCAACCGCGCCGCAGGTAGTCGTCTGCTTGATCAAAACTCGCGGTTATGGGATTGGCCAATCAATGTAGGTGCCGACAGCGATCTTCTCCTGGCACCTCGGCGGCACAACCGCCGTGCCAGTCAAAAAGGCGGAATGTTGTGGTTGATGTCGAACAGGTTGGTCGGGTCGTAGCGCCGCTTGACCTGCACCAGCCGGTCGTAGTTGCCGCGGTACGCGGCCTTGAGGCGGTCCCGATGAGCCGTGGACCGGACCAAGCAGAAATGCGTGTACAAGGACGTTTGTCATCCCAGTCTGGAAGAAAATTTCCAATCCCCGACGTACGCGGCGCCCGACCTGCGGTCAGCCCGGCCGAGTCGGGCTGTCTATAGCGAGTCGGGCTGTCTATAGAGGTGGCAGGACGCCGAGGGCGAGCAGGACGATCGGCAGATCGAGCACAAAATGGGTGATGATCATGAACACGACATTGCGCCGCCACAAGTACAGACCGGTCATGACCGCGCTCAATGGCAGCACCACGCCGACGACGTGGCCCAGATTCCACCCCTGCAGATGGAGCGCGACAAAAGCCGCCAGCCCGAGCAATGCCCCTGCCCATCGCGAGCCGGTGAGGCGGGCCAGATGCTCAATCGGGTACGCCCGGAAGAACAGTTCCTCGGTTACGCTGGCCGTTAGCACGATGATCAGGAGCAACCAGGCCGGCCCGCTGCTGGCCACGCTCTCCACTGTGCCCCCGTCGGATGGCGGCATAAGCCGATGTACGGCCGCTGTCAATGCAGCGACAGCGGCGACGAGCACGACGCCAAGCACGCCGGCCAGCAGTGCCGCTCGCCAGGAGATGGGGCGAAGACCGAGCCACGACCAGGGTTTGCGTTCCCACCAGCGGCTGATGGCGATCACCGTGCCGGCCAGCAGCCACAGCATGCCCTGGCTGAGCAACACCGCGTTGGTCGGACGAAGTGGTGATTGCAGGATCAGAGGCGCAAGGACGAACTGGACTAGGAACGGGCCGGCCAGCGCCACGATCAGGCCAATGGTTGTGGGTAGGCCAATGGTTGGGGGCAGGGCAGCGGGTGTCGTGGTGCTCATTGTGCGGTCGCCACCTCTACCGGGGACGGGGATCTCAGCCGCGCCAGCCCACAACGGACAACCACTCCGATGGCCAGGAGCCAGGTGATGAGCACGTTCAGCAGCGGTGCCGCTCCCCCAGACCCGACAGCTGTCGGCAGGAACGCCGCCAGGTTCACTGCCGCATGGAAGAAAATCACCACGACAAGGCTGCCCCAATGGCGAGCGGATGCCGCTGCACGAACGTGGGCGCGCGGGCGAGCCGGGATGGTCATTGTTGCCCGCGTCCTGCTTCGACCCGCGGCTCCATCGTCGGCCGCTCAGCTCTTGGCCGGGCCTTGTCGAAGTCTGAGCCTTTGCGGACCAACAGGAAGGCCGCGACCAGCACCGTGATGACCATGGTCACTATCCCGGTCTCAGTGGTCACGTAGGCCATCGCCGTCGCGGAGGTCACAATCGCCACGCTAGCGAGGCTCTCCATCACATTGTTGAAGACGCTGTGGGACAGACAGACCGGCCAGATGCTTCCGGACGACAGACGCAGCCAGCCATACCAGACGCCGGCCAGGGTGATCGTGATCATCACCATCGGTACCACGATCCAGCGTTGACCCGCGCCCTGATAGGTGGTGGTGAGCAGGAGTAGCGGCAGATGGAAGACGGCATGGCAGGCGCCAGTGAGAATGACCGCGTCCCGCGGGGAGGTGACCTCGGCCAGGCGAAAGAGCAGATACCCCGCCAACCGATCTCCGGTCTCCTGAAGCACGCCGCAGCCACAACGCCGGACGCCGTTACCGTCGCGACGTTGGGTCAACTCTCGATTCGGCGAATGTGGTCGCCCCGCCTGATGTCCGCTGTCGCGGGCCTTACCTCTGTCTCCCTCCGGATGACGAGCACGTCGCTGAAGACAATCGGCACTGTGCGTGTCCGCTGCATATCGAAATCTGGGTCCTTCTGGGCCTGGAAGTGTAGATGCGGTCCCAGCGAATTGCCCGAGTCGCCGACTGCGGCGATGGGCTGCCCGCTCAGCACACGATCGCCCTCGTTAACCCGCACGCTCCCTTGCTTGAGATGAGAGAGCATGGCGTAGCGCTCATCATTGATCTTGAGGATGATGTTGTTGCCCTCACCGTGTGGCCCTCCGAAGGCGCCGACAGGCTCATCCGGCTGAACGTCGCTCACGCTTACCACCGTGCTGTCCGCAGGTGCCAGTACGGGCTCGCCGAAGCCGTACCAGGACTCCGCTCGCTTTGGATCGCCGTGGTAAGCGCGCCCGTCGACGAGTTTTACGAAGTCGACGGCGTGCTTCTCGTAGGCATCTTTGTAGTGGTGGCTGAGGAACGGGCTGCGCCCACCCGCGGATACCGTCCAGTCGCCGGCCAGCGGGGCGTCGAGGGTCACGGGGTCAGCGGGCGGTGTATGTAAGCGCACCAGTTGGATGGCGAGGAAGACGGTGCCGACCGCCACCAAGACGTTGGTAGCAACCTGTATGCGGCGGTGGGGTACGAGCGCAAGCGCACCCGTTACGAACGCCCCGATGCCGAGTCCGATTAAGAGCGGCGGGTAAGGCATTCGGTTGGGTAACGGTAACCCGAACAGAAAGCCATCGAAGGCTGGGACGAGCGTGAAGGCGCCCGTGAAGGTAAGGGCAACAAACAGTGCCAAGAACAGCCAGTGGTTAGCGCATTGCAGCAGGTAGGGTCGAAGGTCCCGCTGGAGGGGCTGACGCAGGAGCCCATACTCGAGCTGTCCTCGTCGAGCGAGCCATGTCCGCGATGCCACCATCAGGGGAGGCAGAACGAGTAGCAGCAGGGCAAAGGCCTCGGGTAGGAGAGGAATAAGCCAGTAGGTACCGGCGAGGAAGAGCAATCCCAGGGATGCCAGCAACAAATTGATCTTGCCAAGCACGATCGAGCGGCTGCGGTGCTCATTGCGGTCGTGCTGAGGTTGCTGATCCGATTGATCGAGGGCGGTCATCTCAGTTGCTCCTCTCCTTCGCAGCCTAGGAACGGGCCAGCAGTGATCTCTTCCGGTGTGGCCAAGACCGCGCACTGTGTGGCTGAGGCCCGTCGATTCTTGTCTGGTGTCCGGACCGTGGTCATGAGAAGTCGGTTACAGCCAGGATCAGCGGGAACGTGCTCGATTGTGGTGATGGATGGCTGTGGGGGCGCAGTTTCAGCGGGCCGGTTCCGCTGAAGGCAGCTAGGTATGAGTCGCGGTCGACGGTTTCGGCGACGATGTAATGGTCCAGAACGAACGGCAGGCTGTTTGCGGCGTCTGGGTGTGGACTGTCCAGCAGCCCGAAGTGCAGGTGAGGGGCCAGCGAGTTGCCGCTGTTGCCGAGCTTGCCGAGGATCTGCCCGGTGGCCACCTTGTCGCCGACTGCGACGGCAAGGCTTCCAGGTTGCAGGTGTGCGTAAAGTGCCCATGTATCTGGTCGAATCTGGACGATGACGTGGTTGCCTGCGGTGTCTGCACGGTCGATCCCAGCGGGCAATGCGTTAGGTGCCGAGTCTGGTAGCCCGTCGCGCACTTCAATCACGGTCCCGCCGATGGCGGCGTGAATGTCTGAGCCGTACCCGTACCACTGCTGCGGGCGGGCGCCGTCGCCGGTGAAGGGCTGATCGCCGTGAAGTTGGATCCAGTCGATGGCAAAGGTTTCGGGTTTAGCCGGCGGCACTCCCTTGTTCCCGATTACGCGGCCGGAGCGGTGCGTGGTAGCGGCGTCGCAGCAGCTGTTGGCCGACAGCCATCCTGGACCGCGCAGCGGCGGGCTGATCAGGAGCGCAGATCGGAGATCAACGGCCAACTCGGGGAGGTTGATCGAGCGGGTGCTCGGGTGGGTTGTGGGTGCACCCGTTCCGTTGTAGGCGATGCGGTGTATGAGGCGCGCGGGAATCTTATCCTGCGCGACGAGCAGGTCGACGACAACGGCGACCGATCCGGAGGCTGGGATCGTGGAGCTGGGCGTTAGACCATCGAGCGGTTGGGTTGCTGCCACAAGTTTATCGCCGTCGAGGCGCAGCAGGGAGCGATGATCCACGTCGAGGACTTCGACCGACCTGAGTCTGAATGGGGCGGGTACCCTGCTGGCGACGATGAGGTCGTACTCCAGGTGCTGCATTCCGTCGCTTGCCGGCATGCCGAGTACTGGGGTCGCCGCCACCGTAATCGCTGGGCTGCCGCTCGAGTCACGGACATTCGCCAGTGCCACGACGCCGACGGCCAGGGTGATCGCGAGAGCTCTCGCGATTGCCCGCACGGGCGTACGCCGACCAGGCCTCTTAGCCGGTTTGGCTTCAGCGGAACTCACGTCATTGTGCATGATCAGTCCCGTCCTTGGGAGTCACCGACATCAGTTCCAAGTTGAGATTGCGGATCTTGTTCAGCGTGCCGTGCAACGCGGCCTGGTCCACGATCTCGCCGGAGATCAGGGTCACTCCGGATGCGGTGTTGGTGATGGTGAGGCCTTCGAACCAGTCCGACCAGTGCGCGTCGACGTGGCCAACGACGCGGATGGTGTAGAGAGCCATGGTTCTCTCCTTCTAGGGCACGCCATGTCAGCATCGGCGCGAGATACGAGTTCGCGCTACGGACAAAGTGATGATGCGAACGGAAGGCTTGGACCAGTCACTATCAGGCATCGACGGGGTTGTCGTGGCCAAGTTGGCTGGCATGATCGGCATGATCTGCGGGATCCGTGTTTGTTGAGGGCTCGGTCTGCCGTGGGCGGCGGGACAGGTGGGTCGGCCCGAACACCGCTACCACGATCAGGGCAGCCACAACCGTGAAGCCGGCCATCAGCCAGAACGGCAGCAGCCAGTTCTCGATCCCAAGGGGCAGCAGCACCAGCGTCAGGGGTGCGTTCGTTGCGGTGTGGAACAGCACTGCGAGGAGCACGCTGCCCTTGGTGCTGTTGTACAGCCAGGTGTAGATCACGGCGAGCCCGATCGCCTGGATGAGGAAGGCTGGGTAGACGCTGAGCTGATGGTCAGCATCGCCTCTCAGCCACAATGGCAGGTGCCAGAGGCCGTGCAGAGATCCAACGATCAGGCTGGCGATCAGCGCGGTATGCCTGAATTGCAGCCTGGGAAGTGCGAAACCGCGCCAGCCGATCTCTTCGCCGGTCGCGCTGCCGGGAAAGGTCATGAACGCCACAAAGAAGATCGCGTTCGAGAGCGGCATAGCGAGGGCAGCGGTCGGCCCCCCACGTGTGATGGCGACCAGCGTGATGGTGCCGACGACGAGTGCGGTAGGCGCCAGAAGTAGGAGGTACCAGCGCCAGCCGACGCGCCAGATCAGGAGTCGTCCGAGGAGCTTGCGAGTGGCGCCCCTTCCGAGCCCGATGGCCGTGAGGGCGATCGCCACCGCCGATGGGATGTTCGAGCTGATCAGTAGGGCGAGGGTGGTGTATGGTCCCGCGGTGGCGTCTCGAAAGATTGCGAGTGGCATTAAGAGGGCCCACGTCAGGCCGTAGCTCAGGACAAGAAAAGCCGCCAGTGAATGTCGCCTGACGAATTGTGACAGGCCGGTGATCGTGGAGCGGCGTTCCCTTGTTGCGGTTGATGTCGTCAACACGTCGTTGCCTCCTACT
>Ga0307316_10000468_pt1 | contig 12216 bp, 12 predicted proteins | sample ER_DNA_356_FD_194504 | JGI IMG/M metagenome (GOLD analysis project Ga0307316, IMG submission 194504) | Bulk soil microbial communities from the East River watershed near Crested Butte, Colorado, United States - ER_DNA_356 | ecosystem: Environmental > Terrestrial > Soil > Floodplain | place... | reverse complement strand
CGGGGACGGCGGCGCTGGTGCCGACGCTCGGCACCGCCGCCCTGATCCTCGCCGGCGCCTCACGGAAGGCGCAGGGCCGGTGGAGCTCGGCCGCCCTGCTCTCGCTGCCGCCCTGCCGCTACGTCGGCCGCATCTCCTACTCCTGGTACCTGTGGCACTGGCCGGCGCTGATCTTCGCCGCCGCGCTTTGGGGAACGCTCTCGCCGCTCGCCGGGCTCGCCGTCGTCGCCGCCTCCTGGGTGCCGACCGCCCTCAGCCACAGCCTCGTCGAGGAACCGTTTCGCCGCTCCAAGCGCCTCGTCGCGGTGCCGGTGCGGGGGCTGGCCCTCGGCGCCGGCTGCACCGCGATCGCCCTAGGCGCGGCGCTGCTGCTGGTCGACCTGCAGCCGACGCTGAAGACGGCTCCCAAGTCCGAAGTGCAGGGGGCGGCGGCCTTGAAAGCCGGCGCGGCCCCCCAGGAACGCGCCACCGCGGTGCGGCCGAACCCCCTCAAGGCCTGGGCGGACCGCGGCGAGAGCTTCGCCGACGGCTGTCTGGTCGGGATCTCCGGCACCAACTCCAACCGCTGCCTCTACGGCGATCCGCGTGGCAACCGGACGCTGATCCTCTTCGGCGACTCGCACGCGATGCAGTACTTCCCGCCCCTGCAGGAGGTCGCGAAGCGCAATCACATGCGGCTGATCGCGCTGACCAAGGCCGAATGCACCCCGGCCGAAGTGGAGGTGCAGAGCATGGTCGAAGACCGCGAGTACTCGCAGTGCGATGTCTGGCGGCAGAAGGAGCTCGAACGGATCGAAATGGCCGGGCGCTCGACGGTGGTGGTGCTGTCCAGCGACACCGCCTACACCCCGTACGGCGAGAACGGCGAAAAGCTGTCCGGACCACCGGCTGCGGATGCGATGGAAGCAGGCTATGTCTCCACCCTCCGGCGCCTGCACCGATACGGCCTGCGCACCGTCGTCATCAAGGACACCCCGCCGGCGCCGCAGGAGATACCCGCCTGCGTCTCCGAACACCTCGACGACCTCGCCTCGTGTGACTTCCACCACGCGCCCGACTGGGAGAAAGAATTCGAAGCGCGCGCCGCCAAACGCGCCCCCGAAAGCCACCTGATCGACCTTGTCCCCGAGGTCTGCCCGCAGGGCATCTGCCGCTCGGTGATCGGCAACGCGCTCGTCTACCGCGACGACAGCCACCTCACCGCGACCTTCGCCCGCACGCTCAGCCCTTGGATCGAAGCCGACCTCTTCCGCGTCGGCGTGGAGTCTTCCTCGAAAGTGACTGTCAGAGCTGCGACGAAGCGAGCCGATTCGCCTACCTAGGGGCCGTTTTCAACCCAAGCTCTTTCGCCGCGGCAAGAAGAGAAGAGTCGAAGCTGGCGAGGAGGGCACCGCGGTCGAGCGCAGCCAGGAGGACGCAGCAGTCCGGCATCTTCAGTCTCGTCCTGGCTCTCAGGGTGGCAAGGCGACCGGCAGCCTCAGCGCCGATCGCCAGTTCTTCCACACCCAACTGACGCATGGCCGATTCGGCCTCTTCTAAGCGCCCGGCGCGGGCGGGGGATCCGAAGGTCTCCGCCAGGGTGATTGCACTCGCCCCCAGCGGTTCGGCGCCGCTCTTTCCGAGCAGGTCGCGCGCCTTGTCGTGGTGCGCGTCGGCGGCATCGAGATGGGCGATCAGGACGCTGGCGTCGAGGACGATCACTGCGGCCAGTCTTCGCGCAGCCGCTCCAGCTCGTCCTCGCGGTAGACGCCGCTGAGGGTCCCGGCGGTCTCCCGCACGGCTTGGCGCCGCTGGTCGATTTCCCGGCTGATCGCAGCTCGGCCGGCCGCGGCAAGGCGGAGCAGCAGCTCCTTGCGATCCCGCACCTCTGGCCAGCGTCGCTGGGCCTCGTCGAGCTGCTCGCTGACGGTGCCGGTGTCGGTAATCGTGTAGCGGGGCTTCGTGGTTGGCATGGAGCGAGTGTAGCACCGCATATGTCAGGTGCTACACCGAGGAACTGCGCTCCTACCGCCGCTCCTCCTGTCGCCGGACCCCGTCGATGAGCTTTCGGCCGATCTGCAGCGGCAGCAGGCCGAACAGCGGTGCCCGCTTGCCGGTCGAGTCGCGCTGGTCGTAATCGAAGGCGCGGGCGAAGCGGCGGGCTTCCTCGGCGGTCGGGTACTCCTTTTCGCCGCTGGCGCCGCCGCAGCGCTCGCAGGCCCAGCGCATCGTTGCCCCTTCGTTGCCGAAGCGGTAGCGGTGCCCGAACACCCGGCAGCTCAGCATGTTTCCCCTCTACCCATCAGCTCTACATGTCTCTCGGCCCTCATGCCTCTTTGCCTCTCTCACTCTTGTAGACTCCTGATCTACATGGCATCAGCCAATACGACCACGATCAGAGTTCCCACCGAGACCCGCGACCGGCTGAACGTGCTCTCCCGGCGGCTTGGAGAACCTGCTGGCGAGGTTGTCGCCGAGCTCGTCAGAGCGGCGGACGAGAAGGAGCTCCTGGCTGAGATGGGGGCCGCTTTCGAGAGGTTGGCCGCCGATTCCACTGCCCGCGCCGCCTATGGGGAAGAGCTCGCGGAGGTTGAATCCGGCTTCGAAGCTTCCTCTCCTGGGTGGTAGAGCCAAAGCCCCAGCAGGGCGACGTCTACTGGACCGATCCCGAACCGACCCGGGGGAGAGAGCAGGCCAAGGCGCGGCCGTTCGTGATCGTCTCGGTCGACCAACTGAACCAGTCCGGCCTCGGGCTCTCGCTGGCCATTCCACTCACTCGAACCGACTTCGACAATAGCTTTCACCTCGAGATTTCGGCCTCCGAGGGCGGTCTGCGGGAGGACGGATTCGCGATGCCGGAGCAGCTGCGGGCGGTACCCCATCAGCGCCTTGCTCGCCGGCTCGGCAGCCTGCGCCCGAGAACGCTCGAGGAGTTGCTCAAGCGCTGCCGTCTCTTGCTGCGCTGAGCAAGCCGAGAAAAGAAGTGCCTCTGTCCGTGCGCTGACCTCGCCAGGTTTCGCGTCGCTACGCCCTGGGAAGATCCTCCCTAGAGATGCTGGGCCCACTTGGGAAATGGCCTCTCGTCCGGCAGCTGACGGAAGGGGATCCGTCGGGTCGCGGCACGTCCGTGCAGTCCGACTACACGAAAGGGCTGCGGCCGCGGACTGAGGAAGCAGAGAAGATGACTCGCTCCGTCTGTCCCTACTGCGCGGTCGGCTGCGGCCAGCGGGTCTGGTCGAAGGACGGCAAGGTGACCCAGATCGAGGGCGACCCCGAGAGCCCGATCTCGCGCGGGCGCCTCTGCCCGAAGGGGTCGGCTTCCGAGCAGCTGGTCAACAACCCGACGCGGCTGAAGAAGGTCAAATACCGCGCGCCGTACGCGACCGAGTGGGAGGAGCTCGAGCTCGACGAGGCGATGGAGATGATCGCCGACCGGGTCCTCGCCTCCCGCGACGCGGGCTGGCAGGACGAACGCGAAGGGGAAACACTGCGGCGCACGCTCGGCTTCGCCCACCTCGGCGGCGCCACCCTCGACAACGAGGAGAACTACCTGATCAAGAAGTTCTTCACGGCGATGGGCGCGGTGCAGATCGAGAACCAGGCGCGCATATGACACTCCTCCACGGTCCCCAGTTTGGGGGCCTCGTTCGGTAGGGGTGGCGCGACCACCTTCCAGCAGGACCTGCAGAACTCCGACTGCATCGTGATCATGGGCTCGAACATGGCCGAGTGCCACCCGGTCGGGTTCCAGTGGGTGGTGGAGGCGCGCGAACGCGGTGCCAAGGTGATCCACATCGACCCGCGGTTCACGCGGACCAGCGCGCTTGCCGACCTGCACGTGCCGATCCGCGCCGGCTCGGACATCGCCTTCCTCGGCGGGATCGTCAACTACATCCTCGAGAACGGACGCGAGTTCCGCGAGTACGTGCAGGCCTACACCAACGCCCGCACGATCATCTCCGACGACTTCCGCGATACCGAGGACCTCGACGGGATCTTCTCCGGCCTCGATCCCGAGAGCGGCGAATACGAACGCGAAAGCTGGCAGTACAAGGACATGGAGGAGGCGGCCTCGGCCGGCGAACGCGACATGGGCGAAGCCGAAGGCGAGCAGGCCCACGGCGCCCACGGCGGCGAACTCGAACACGGCGAGACCCCTCACGAGGACCCGACCCTGGAGGACCCGCGCTGCGTCTTCCAGCTGCTGAAGAAGCACTACCGCCGCTACACGCCGGAGATGGTCGAGCGCGTCTGCGGGGTGCCGAAGGAGACCTTCCTCGAGGTCGCCGAGGCGCTCTGCGAGAACTCCGGCCGCGAGCGGACCAGCGCCTTCGCCTACGCGGTGGGCTGGACCCAGCACACGGTCGGCGTCCAGTACATCCGCACCGCGGCGATCGTGCAGCTGCTGCTCGGCAACATCGGCCGTCCCGGCGGCGGCATCCTCGCCCTCCGCGGCCACGCCTCGATCCAGGGCTCGACCGACATCCCGACCCTCTTCAACATCCTCCCCGGCTACCTGCCGATGCCCCACGCACACGAAGAAACCGGGCTCGACCTCTACGTCGAGCGCAACGCGCCGCCGACCGGGTTCTGGGGCAACACCAAGAGCTACATGGTCAGCCTCCTGAAGGCCTGGTGGGGCGAGGCGGCGCAGTTCGAGAACGACTTCTGCTTCGACTACCTGCCGCGGATCGACGAGGACCACTCCCACTACCGGACCGTCGCCGACATGCAGGACAACAAGCTCGAGGGCTACTTCGTGATGGGCGAGAATCCGGCGGTCGGCTCCTCCAACGGGAAGCTGCAGCGGCTGGCGCTGGCGAAGCTGAAATGGCTGGTGGTGCGCGACTTCTCCGAAATCGAGACCGCGAGCTTCTGGAAGGACGGGCCGGAGATCGAGACCGGAGAGCTGGCGACCGAGGAGATCGGGACCGAGGTCTTCCTGATGCCGGCCGCCTCCCACACCGAGAAGGACGGCAGCTTCACCAACACCCAGCGGCTGCTGCAGTGGCACCACAAAGCAGTCGAGCCCGAGGGCGACTGCCGCTCGGAGCTGTGGTTCATGTACCACCTCGGGCGCCTGGTGCGCCGGCGGCTGGCGGACTCGACGCGCGAGCGCGACCGCCCGGTCCTCGACCTCACCTGGGACTACCCGACGGTCGGGCCGACCGAAGAGCCCGACGCCGAAGCGGTGCTGGCTGAGATCGGCGGCTTCGACCAGGAGAAAGAGCCGCTCGCCGACTACCTGCCGCTGAAGGAGGACGGCTCGACCACCTGCGGCTGCTGGATCTACGCCGGCTGCTACAAGGGCGGCACCAACCAGCCGGCCAAACGTAAGCCGACGGGCGAACAGGACTGGGTGGCGGCGGAGTGGGCCTGGGCCTGGCCGATGAACCGACGCATCCTCTACAACCGCGCCTCCGCCGATCCCGACGGCAGGCCCTGGTCGGAGCGCAAGAAGTACATCTGGTGGGACGAGTCAGAAGAAGAATGGGTCGGCGCCGACGTTCCCGATTTCACCCCCGACAAGCGCCCCGACTACGTCCCGCCCGAAGACGCCGAAGCCCAGGAAGCGCTGCGCGGCGACGAGCCGTTCATCATGCAGGGCGACGGGCGGGCCTGGCTCTACGCGCCGAACGGGATCGTCGACGGGCCGTTCCCGACCCACTACGAGCCGCGCGAGTCGCCGTTCGGAAACCCGCTCTACAAGCAGCGCTCCAATCCTGTCCGCGACGAGTACGACCGTCCCGAGAACCCGATTAACCCCAGCGGCGACGAGCCGGGATCCGAGGCCTATCCCTTCGTCGTCACCAGCTACCGGCTGACCGAGCACCACACCGCCGGCGGGATGAGCCGCACGGTTCCCTACCTCTCGGAGCTACAGCCGGAGTTCTTCTGCGAGGTAAGCCCGGAGCTGGCGCGCGAGCGCGGCCTCGAGCACGGCAAGTGGGCGACGATCATCACCGCCCGCTCGGCGATCGAGGCGCGGGTGCTGGTGACCGAGCGGATCAAACCGCTGCAGGTCGACGGGCGGACCATGCACCAGGTCGGGTTGCCCTACCACTGGGGCAACAAGGGGATCAGCACCGGCGACTCGGCCAACGACCTCTTCGCCTTCGTCCTCGACCCCAACGTCCACATCCAGGAGGTGAAGGCGGCGAGCTGCGACATCCAGCCGGGCCGGCGCCCGCGCGGGCCGGACCTGCCGAAGTTCGTCGATGGCCACCTCCGTCAAGCCAGGGAGGGAGCTTGATGGCGGGATATACGGTGGACACTCCGCGGGTCGGCTTCTTCACCGACACCTCGGTCTGCATCGGCTGCAAGGCCTGCGAGGTCGCCTGCAAGGAGTGGAACAAAGTTCCCGCCGACAACCAGGGCTACCTCGGCAGCTCCTACGACAACAGCGGCGAACTCGGCTCCGAGCGCTGGCGCCACGTCGCCTTCATCGAACAGAAGCTGCCTGTGGGGGTCGAGGACGGGGCGCCCGACGACCTCGTCGCCGAGGCGGCGCGCCAGAGCCTGGTCGAGCAGGGGCTCGATCCCAAGACCGACGAGGACGGCTTCCGCTGGCTGATGAGTTCCGACGTCTGCAAGCACTGCACCGAGGCCGGCTGCCTCGACGCCTGCCCGACCGGCTCGCTCTTCCGCACCGAGTTCGGGACCGTCGTCGTCCAGGAGGACATCTGCAACGGCTGCGGCTACTGCGTCGTCTCCTGCCCGTTCGGAGTGCTCGACCAGCGTGAGGAAGACGGTCGCGTCTGGAAGTGCACCCTCTGCTACGACCGCCTGCAGGGCGACATGGAGCCGGCCTGCGCTCAGGCTTGTCCGACCGACTCGATCCAGTTCGGCGAGCTCGACGAGCTGCGCGAGCGGGCGGCGGAGCGGGTTGAGCTGCTGCACGAGCGGGGCCGCGGCGAGGCGCGCCTCTACGGCGAGGACCCCGAGGACGGCGTCGGAGGCTTCGGCGCCTTCTTCCTCCTGCTCGACGAGCCCGAGACCTACCGGCTGCCGCCCGACCCGGTGGTGCCGACGCGCCAGGCCGGCACGGTCTGGCTCTCGGCTTTGGCGGCCGCCGGGACGATGGCGGTGGGGATCGCGGCGAGCTTTCTCGGGAGGCGGGATTGAGCCCGCGGGAAAAGACGCTGGTCCCGCGCGAGGAGCCGACCACCTACTACGGGCGGCCGATCGTCAAGCCGCCGGTATGGAAGCCGGAGATCCCCTTCTACTTCTTCTTCGGCGGGCTGGCGGGCGGCTCCGCGGTTCTCGCCGCGACGGCGACCTTCGCCGGGCGGCCAGGTCTGGCGCGCCGCGCCTGGGGCGGGGCCTTCGTCGGCGTCACGGTCAGCCCGCTGCTGCTGATCAAAGACCTCGGCAAACCCTCCCGCTTCCTCAACATGCTCCGCGTCTTCAAGGTCACTTCGCCGATGAACATCGGCGCCTGGCTGCTGCTGGCCAACGGCGGCGCCACCAGCCTCGCGGCCGGCCTCAACCTGCTGAACGAGGAGCGCCGCGGCGGCGCTCCCGAGGTGTTGGCCGCCGCCCTCGGCGCGCCATTGGCGACCTACACCGCCGCCCTCGTCACCCACAGCGCCATCCCCGCTTGGTCTGAAGCAAGGGTCGAGATGCCGTTCGTCTTCGCCGCTAGCGCCACCGCCAGCGCCGCCGGTGCCGCGATCCTCACCGTCCCCGCCGACGAAGCCCAGCCGGCTCGACGCCTCGGCATCGCCGCCGCAATCGCCGAGGAGGCGACGACGATCGTCCTGCGCAAACGCCTCGGCCCACTGGCCGAGGCGTACGAGCAAGGCACCGCCGGCAAGTTCGGCAAAGCCGCCCGCGCCCTGACCATCGCCGGTGCCCTTGCCTTCGCCGTCGGCGACGACGCCTTCCACCCGGACCATCGGCGTTCGTCCATAGGGCGCCTAACGCGTTCCAAGGACGAACGCCGCCGCGCCAAACGCCGCAACGCCCTCTCGCTGGCCGGCGGCACCCTCCTCCTCGCCGGCTCGGTCTGCAAGCGCTGGTCGGTCTTCAAAGCCGGCTTCCAGTCGGCCGAAGACCCGACGCAGGTGATCCAGACTCAGTTCTCGAGTTGAGCAAGAATTAGGGCAGAAGATCGACCCGTCGCCCGGCGGCCCGTAGGGCGATCTCGAACTCAGGCAGCGAATGCTGGTTGAAGAGTCCATCGATCTCACGGCGCACCCATAGGGCATGGATCTGTCTTAGGTCGTTCTGTCGCCTGACCCACCCTTGACCATCCACGATTGCGAAGATGAACTGGTTGGAAGTTTGTACCTTCGCCATCTCCTCGATCTCGCGGCGAGCATCGGTCAGCTTGCTTCCAGTTGAGTCGAACCCCTTTACTGCGATTGCAACGAGGGCATCCTCGCCACCAGCAGGGATGCTGAAGTCCGCAGGCGCAGAGTCGACCTGCACGTTGAATGACTTCCTCGACTTGGTCCTCCAGATTTCGTCCCTGGCGGATGGAGGAACTGGCGCGCTGTAGTGGGGCCATCGCACGCGCTAGTACGTCCGCCCAGGTCCACTCCCGATTTCGCTGTTCATTGAGAAGCGAGACGAGATGGAAGTCTTGGTCGAGCGCGCTAATCAGCTCCGCAGAGCGCTCTCGGCTGAGGATCACCCATCCGGCCGTGCTGAACCGGCCCATCAGCCAGGTCTTAAATCGCTCCTGTGACAGTCCGACGACAGTTGCCAGGACCCGGGAGATGGTCGGATCGGACTGAACCAAGCAAGCAAGGCTCTTCTGATCTATCGACTCGAGAGATGCAATGGCAGCCGTTGCGCTCACGCAGAGCTGAAGGATCTCCGGATCGGCGGCAACGGCCTGCGGGTCTACGGCCGATAGCGACTTCAGGTATTCCTCGAAGATTGGTTTGCTCATCTTGCGATGAAGACGTACTCAGTCACTTTGCGTCGGCCTGCGTTGGAGTGCGTACCGAATGCGTAGCGATGTGGAATCTCCAGACAGCTGACGTCAGATCGGTGTCGACGGAGCATGTCAGCAAGGTCGTCTTTGGTGAGGGCGGCGTTCGAGCCGTACGACACGACCAGCGTCGCGCCCTCGAAGTGCCCGAAGAGATCGTCAAGTGCGGGACCCGCGGAGCGCTTGTAGGCGAAGGGCGTGTACCGCTTCTGAAGCTTCCGGGTGCGGGTCTCCCACATGATCTTTTGGTCTTTCCAATAGGTCGCCAGCCCCTCCAGAAAGTGATAACGCTTGATGTAGCAAGTGTCATCTTTGGGAGGTGCATAAGGTGGGTCGAAGTAGGCGACCGTGAAGCCGTCGCTTGGGAGCTCGAAGACGTCTCCTGAAATGGCAGTAGAGGTCTCACCGCCTTCGAAAACCGCTCCATTCACGATCTCCACCGCCTCTCGGAATAGTTCTTCCAGCGACATCCGTAATTGCCGACGGCCATCGTCATACCGGAGGCTCGTGATCGTGAAGACGCCACGCGGCTGTTTCCAGGCCGCCGCCAAGCACAACGCGCTCAACGCTAAAGCCTGTTTGGGTCGTCGCAGCAAGGCAATTTGAGACCAGGCGGCATCGAGGAAGCGATGATCTGACTCTGGGAAATAGAGACCCCTAAAGGTTTCCGTGATGAAGTTTCTGCCGTCGCGGTTACCTGAGCAGATCCTCTCGACATCTTTTGGTCCGAGCCGGACCTTGTCGTTCTCCACGAGGGCTTCGGCAATGGTCGAAGTGAACGCAAGGTGGTCATTGGCCACCACGCACCTTCCGGTGGCCTTCAATGCATAGGCAACTACACCGCTGCCCGAGAAGGCATCGACTGCAGGGCCGGGCGGAAGATCCTCGAAAATCTCAGCCAGCTGTGCGGCAAGTCGGTACTTCGAGCCCATAAAGCGGAACCTCGGATAGCGCTGCAGGCGCTCCGCGGCTGGAATGGAGGAAGGTTCTTCGAGGGCGGGGAGAAGCATGGACATTTGACCATGAGACGCTACGGAAGCGGTCGGTTGGATTGAACGACTTGCGCTTGGCACAGGAGAGATAGGCGCCGGGAGCTCGGACTTCTCCCCCTCAGGGAAATCCAGCTCAATCTGGAGGCTGGACTTTGCTGAATCCCAGCGCCTCGTTGCGCTCGATCACGGTGCCACGCCAGCCGCGCAGGGGGTGGCTCTCGCGACTGCGCAGCTCCTCGCAGACGCGCTTGGTGACGAAGTAGACGAGGAACGGGACGAGGAGGGCGAAGGCGCGGAAGAACCAGACCTGGCCTTCGTAGGAGATGAAGGAGCGGAAGTAGAAACGGTCGGTGGCGCCGGCGGCGAAGACGCTGAAGACCCAGACCAGGAAGGCAATGATTAGCGCGGTGCGTTTGGGGTTGTCGCGGGGGCGGTTGAGGAGGTTGTGCTCGCGGCCGTCATCGAGGCCCAGGCGGCGGGCGAGCGGCGGCCAGAAGTAGAGAGCACCAAAGACGATGCCGGGGAAGAGGGCGCCGCCCCAAAACGGGTTGGGGACGACGGTATAGTCGCCGATCACGATCTCCAGCGGTGGCATCAGCCGCAGCGCCCCGATCAGCCAGCCGACGTACCAGTCGGGCTGGGCGCCGTTGGTCGAGAGGTAGGGCTCGTACGGTCCCCACTCCCAGATCGGGTTGATCTGGACGAGGCCGCCGAGCAGGAAGAGGACCCCGGCGACGACGAGGAAGAGGCCGACGGAGCGCAGGGCGTACCCGGGCCAGGCGGGGGTGCCGCGGACCACTCGCTCCGAGCCTTCCGCGGGGAACTGGGTGTGGTGCTGGCGAATGATCTGGGCGAGGTGCAGCGCCAGCAGGGTCGCGATCGCCATCGGGATCAGGAAGACGTGGAGGATCTCCAGCCGCGGGAGGAAGGCGCTCGTCCCCGGGAACTCGCCGTTCCAGACGAGGAAGGCGAACTGGCCGCCGACGAAGGGGATCGACATCGCCACCGCGTAGGCGATCGCCAGCCCCATCCCGGAGAGCAGGTCGTCGACCAGCGAGTAGCCGAGGAAGCCCTCGAGGATCGCCAGCCCCAGCATCGTCACTCCGATCCAGTAGTTGAGCTCGCGCGGCTTGCGGTAGGCGCCGGTGAGCAGGATCCGGACCAGGTGGAGGACGATCGTGACGATGAAGACGTCGGCGGCCCAGTGGTGGGTCTGGCGGATCAGCAGCCCGGCCGGCACGTCGAAGGAGATGTGCATGACCGAGGCGAAGCTCTCGCTCATCGAGGTCCCCTGCAGCGGCAGGTAGGAGCCGGCGTAGTGGAGTTTCGCGTCGCTGGGGACGTACCAGAAGGTGAGGAAGATCCCGGTGACGACGAGGATCACGAAGCAGTACATCGCGATCTCGCCGAGCATGAACGTCCAGTGGTCGGGGAAGACGTAGCGCAGGGTCCGCTTCAGCGGATGGGCGGCGCCGAGGCGTTCGTCGAGGGCGGCGACGGTGCGGCGGATCACAGCGGCGCCTCTTCCTGCCCTTCGCGGATGCCGCCGTAGGAGGGGCCGATCGGTTCGTAGAAGCCGCCCGCCGCTTCGAGGCTGTCGTCCTCGGCGACCTGCAGCGGCAGCTGGGGGAGGGGGCGTCCGGCCGGGCCGAAGAGGACCTTGCCGCCGTCGGCGGGGTTGAAGGTCGAGTAGTGGCAGGGGCAGACGAGTGCTGGTCCGGGCTGCGTTTCGTCGAAGGTCGGGTAGCGGAAGAGCGAGACGGCGCAGCCGGCGTGGGTGCAGATCTTCGAGTAGGCGACATAGCCGCCGGGGGCGGAGCCGGAGCGGTCTGCGGGCAGCTCGAGCTCGTCGGTCTCGAGCCGCACAAGCATCAGCGCCGAGCCGATGTCCTCTTTGCTGGCGCCCTCGGGGAAGGCGGTGATGAACTCGCCGGGGGAGAGAGTGTCCAGCGTGATCGGGTCGCCTTTTTCGTCGACGACCTTCTTCCCGGCGCTCCACGGCGTCTCGTAGACCTTCTCGCCGATCCGCGGGCCGAGCGAAGCGATCGGCATCACCGCAGCCGCGCCGAGGGCGGCGCCGATCGCCGCCAGCGAGGAGAAGAGGAGCTTGCGCCGCGTCACCCCGACCTTGCCCTCGACAAGGTGGTTTTCCACCTGGCGCCGCTCTTCGCGGTTGCCGTAGTCCTTGTACTCGTCCGTGATTTTCTCCTGGATCACGACGCGCTTGCCGGCAAGCGCGGAAGCCGTGCCCGCGAGCACCAGCCCGAGCCCGATGCAGAGCCCGAGCAGCTGCGTGTCTTCGCT
>Ga0307316_10000463_pt1 | contig 12260 bp, 15 predicted proteins | sample ER_DNA_356_FD_194504 | JGI IMG/M metagenome (GOLD analysis project Ga0307316, IMG submission 194504) | Bulk soil microbial communities from the East River watershed near Crested Butte, Colorado, United States - ER_DNA_356 | ecosystem: Environmental > Terrestrial > Soil > Floodplain | place... | reverse complement strand
ACGTGCGCATGCCCGGCATGGACGGGCTCGAGGCGACGAAGCTCCTGACGCAGAAGGTCCCCGACGCCGCGGTGCTGATCTTCACCGCCTATAGCGAGCGCAGCCTCCTCGGCCGCGGCCTCGAGTCGGGCGCGAAGGGCTACATCCTCAAGGAGGCCCCGCACCAGACGCTGTTGAAGGCCATCGACAAGGTCGTCGCCGGCGAGGGCTTCGTCGACCCGGCGCTGATGCCCGCCTTCCTCTCGGGCGACCGCGAGGAGATGCTGACCGCGCGCGAGCGCGAGATCCTCCAGCTCCTGGCGGACGGGATGTCGAACGCGGATGTGGCCGCGCGGCTGTTCATCAGCCAGGAGACCGTGAAGAGCCACGTGCGGCACATCCTCACGAAGCTCGAGGCCGATACCCGCACGCACGCAGTGGCGATTGCGCTTCGCGACGCGATCATCGACTAGAGCCGCGTTGCTCGTCGCGGTCGTCGCGGTCGCGGCGCTCGTGTCGGTGATCGGGCTCGCCGTCGGCTCGAGCGGGCTCGCGTTCACGGGGCTCGCCATCGCGATCGTCGGCGCAGCCGGCTTCGCGCTGCACCTGATCGTCACCGAGCGCCGGCGCCACGAGGTCGTGGAGGAGGAGCTCTCCGCGCACTCGAGCTTCCTCGAGGCGCTCGTGGAGTCGATGGGCTCGATCGCGGCGACGCTCGAGCCCGAGCAGGTCCTTGAGCAGACGCGGAGCGAGGCGAAGCAGCTCTTCGGCGCGAAGGCGACCCTGCTTCCGCCGGGCTCGGGCGCCGCGAACGGCTCGGTGTTCCGGCTCCGGATCCGGGGCGAGGAGATCGGCGCGCTGCAGCTCGTTCGCGCCCGCCCCCTCGACCGCGAAGAGCAGGCGCGTGCGGCGCTGCTCGCCGACTTCGCCTCCCGCACGGTCGAGAACGCGAGACTCCTCGCGGAGGCGCAGGTGCGCGAGGCCGAGCGCGCCCGCCTCTCGGACCAGCTGATCACGGCCGAGCAGGAGGAACGGCGCAGGCTCGCGCTTTTCCTCCACGACGGGCCCGTGCAGTCGCTCGCCGGGATCAGCCTGATGCTCGACGCCGTCACCGATTCGATTCGAGAACAGCGGCTCGAGGAGGCCGAGCAGATTCTGAGCTCCGCGCTCCAGCGCCACCGCGACACGATCCGCTCGCTCCGCGACCTCTCGTTCCACATCGAGCCGGTCGTCCTGCGAGACCAGGGGTTCGGGCCCGCGGTGCAGTCGTTCGCGGAGCAGGTCGGGCTCGCGAACGAGATCCAGGTGGACGTCGACGTGGAAGCCGCCGACGCGCTGACCGAGAACGCGCGGGTTGGCCTCTACCAGATCATCCGCGACGCGGTGAACCAGGCCATCAGGCGCGGGCCCCCGACGCGGATCTCGCTGAGCGTGGTCGAAGCGGGCGACGGCAGCGTCGAGGCGGTGATCGCCGACAACGGCACCGGCGAGCGGCGGCGCGCCACCTTCGACGAGATCGAGGAGCGGGCACGGACGCTGGGCGGCCAGCTGCTCGTGGAGGCGGGGCCGGACGGGGGCACGGAGGTCCGCGTCGTCCTGCCGCCTTACGTCGCGCATCGCTAGGATCGCGCGCGATGGAGGACGGGCAGCCGCACAGCAGCACGCATCTGCGCTTCGTCTGGACGACAAACGGCTACGAGCTGCGCGAGCACGACGGCGACGCCCCCGGCCTCGGCGAGGAGGTCGAGGAAGGCGAGGCGCGCCTGCGCGTGACGAAGGTCGCCCCCTCCCCGCTCCCGGGCGATTCGCGCCGCTGCGTCTACCTTCAGCCGCTCACATAGCTGCGGCTTCGGCGGCCACGAGGCCGAGCACGAGCGCCTGCGCCAGGCCGCTCGCGTAACCCCCGGTCGCGATCCCGCCGGCGTCGACTCCGGCGGCGTAGAGGCCGTCTGTGCCGACGACGCGCGCGTTCTCGTCGATCCGCAGCCCTCCCTGCGTGTGCGTGACCGCGGCCGCGACGTGCAGGCAGAGCTCGCCGTACTCCTCGACGATGGTGCCGCCCGCCTCGCGGAGCCCGACGACACGCGGGTCGTCGTGCTTCTCCGCGGGGACGCAGAACCAGGCCGTCCCGCCCGGCCGCTTGGCGATGGCCTGAGCGAGGTCGTTCTCGTGCCAGGCAGGCGGGCCGGGGAAGAACTCCTCGCCATCCTCGTCGACGACCCGCGCCTCGCCGTCCCAGAGCTGCGAAAGGCGCACGTAGTCGCTCTCGTCGATCTCCGCCGGCGGCGCCGGCATCGCTCGGCCGTAGAACTCGTCCATGTCTCCGGCGGTTTCCGCGCCGTGAGCGATCGCGAAGGCGAGCCCGTCGCCCTCGCTCCACGGATTCGAGCGGACGAGCAGGCTGCGCTCACGGGCGAGGCGGACCGGAAAGCCGCCGGTCGCGAGAACGAGCGGCGGCTCGGCGTCTTCTGCCAACGGAGAGCTCAACCGGATGTTGCCCGCGGCGTGGACGAGCGCCTCGGTCAGGCTGATCGGGTCGAAGCGCTTGCCGGTCGTGCGCGGGTTCGGCGTGTCGTCCCAGACGACCTCCGGGCCGAGCGAGACCAGCCACTCGAGCGCCGCATCGAAGCGGTCGAAGACGAGCCGCTGGAGCCGCTCGTCGCCTGCTGGGCATTCACGGCGGAAGTCCTCGAAGCTCCTGTAGCGCCAGACGACGCAGCTCGAGAGCAGCATCGAGCCCCCCGCCCGGCTTCCCTTCTCGTGCACGACAGGAGCGCCGCCGAGCTCGCGCGCCCGCGCGGCGGCGCAGAGGCCGGCCATCCCGGCGCCCGCGACCAGCACTAGGTCAGCGAGAAGCTCGGCTTGTGCTCGACGTACTCGACCTTGACCCGCTCGGGGCCCCAGACGAAGACCGCGTACGTGTTCGCTGCGTCGACGATGTCCGCGATCTCGATCCCGAGCTCTTTCGCCTCGGCGATGTGCTCTTCGGCGGACTCGACCTTCACCGCGAGGTGGTTCAAGAGCGGCTTCTCCGGGTCGCCGGGCTCGCCGTCGTGGAACTCGACAAAAGCCCCGCCGACCTCGACGCGCGGTGCTCCGGACGGCCCGGCCGGCGCCTCCTCGAAGCCGAGGCGCCGGTACGCCTGCGCCGTCTCCTCGGGCGAGCTCGACCAGAGCGCGACGTGGTCGAGGTCGTAGTCGACGTCGGTCGGCGCCTCCACGAGCCCGAGCCGAAGCCCCTCGTGCACGTCGAAGTAGGCCTCGCCGTCGCGGGAGCGGTCGACCGTCAGGCCGTCGCCGAGATCTCGGGACGCCTCCTCGAGGTTCGAGACTCGGAGCGCGACGTGCTTGAGTGCGCCGGGCTCGCGCGGCCCTTCGGCCGCGAACAGCGTGAGCTTGCCGCGGCGCGCGTTCGAGCCGACGAGCGTGAACGCGTCGGTTCGGTCGACGATGTGCATGCCGACCCGCTCCGTCACGAACTCCGCGATCGCATCCCTCTCGGCCACCCAGAGGGCGACGTGGTCGAGTGTCTCGGGGGTCACGCGGGCCAGGATAACGACGCGACTACTTCCTGCGGTCGACTGCGCGCTGAAGCTGCTGCTTGTTCATCTTCGAGCGGCCGTCGATTCCCATCTGCTTCGCCTCGTTGTAGAGCTGCTCCTTGGTGCGCCCGCGCTCGCTCCTCGCGCCCGACCCGCGGAGCCCTCCGCGGCGGCCGGACGACATGTCGCGCGTCGAGGTGCGAGAGCTCTCCTTCGCCTCTCCGGCTCGCGCGCGTTCCTTGTTGACGGTGCGGGCGGCGATCTCCTTCGCCCGCTTGGTCGAGCGGCCCTGCTTCTTCTCGCTGTCCTTGATGTGCTCGTACTGGCGCTCGCGCTTCGCGCTCCATGCTTGCTGTGGCATGCCTAGACCTCCTCGATCGGTTCGAGAAAGGCGTGCCCGCGAGGTCGATTCCTAAGCGCTACTCGAGCGGCTCGTTCTGGACGTTGTGCTCCGTCGCGTACTCGTTCGTGAGCTTGTTGATCACGTCCGCGCCGTCGCCGTAGGCGTAGTTGATCTTGACGAACGCCTCCCACTTCCCGGGAAGCGCGTCCTCGGGGAAGATCGCCTCGACCGGGCACTCCGGTTCGCACGCGCCGCAATCTATGCACTCCTCCGGGTCGATGATCAGGATGCGGTCGAACTCGTGGATGCAGTCGACCGGGCAGACGTCGACGCACGAGAGGTCTTTGATGTCGATGCAGGGCTCGGCGATGATGTAGGTCACGGCGCGTCAGTCTACTGGCGCCACAAGACCCTCAACCAGTTCCCCCAAACGCTCGTCCAGAGCCGATTTTGCGACCACCTGGTCGAAGCCTGCGCCGTGCGCGCGCCTCAGTCCGGAGGTGTCGGTGTGGTTCGTGAAGCCGAGGATCGGAACCTCCGGATAGGCGTCTGCGACCTCATCCGGGTCGATCCGCGAGACGTCGCAGATGACGAGCTCGGGCGGATCGACGCTGTCGGTCGTGGTCAGGTGGTGCCCAGGCAGCAGGCCCTCGATCTTTCCCCGGAAGAAGAGGTCGACCCCCACCAGGAGGATTGTCGCCACGAGCACAAACGTAACACCGTCCGCCGTTAGGATCGAGTGCGTGACGGAGAACGAAGCTGTCGCCCGGCTGGACGAGATCGCTCCCGGTTCTCTCGCGTGCGTCCGGGTCGCGGAGCAGGACGTCGCGCTCGCCCGCGTCGGCGACGAGGTCTACGCAGTGGACGGCCACTGCATCCACCTGCAGGGGCCGTTGTGTGAGGGGCGGCTCGACGGCTACGTGCTCACGTGCCCGTGGCACGGCTGGCAGTACGACGTCCGCACCGGCGAGAACGAGTTCGACCGCGCGATCAAGCTCGAGACCTACCCGGTCACGGTCGAGGACGGCGAGGTCAGGGTCGATCTCTGACGAGCTCGCGCGCGGGCTCGAGCTGATTCGTGGCGGTGAGTTCTTCGCCGCGCACGAGGTCCTCGAGGACGCCTGGCGCGCGGCGCCGGCCGAGGAGCGCGACTTCTTCCAGGGGCTCGTCCACGTCGCCGTCGCCTGGTACCAGGCGGGCCGGGGGAACCGCATCGGTTGCGAGCGGCAGCTCGAGAAGGCCGCGCGGCGACTCGGGCCCTACTCACCGAAGCATCGCGGTGTCGACCTTTCGTCGCTCCTGAAGCAGGTCGTGGCGGCGCAGAGCGTGGTGGAGGACGGCTCGCTCGAGCTGCCGCCGCTAGAGCTGTCCTAAGCCGACGGCTTCGAGCATGCGGTGCAACAGGACGTTCAGCCACCAGTCGCGGTGGAAGAAGAGCAGCAGCCCGAGCACGACGAGGGTGAGTCCGCTCCCGATCCGGATCCACGCGTAGTGGTCGCGCACCCAGCGAAAGGCAGTCATCGCGCGCGTGAACGCGATTCCGATTAGCACGAACGCGGCCGTGATCCCGAGGGAGTACGCCGCCAGCAGGACGACGCCTCGGACGACGGTCCTGGAGTCGGCCGCCAGGGCGAGGATTGCCGCGAGCGTGATCCCCACGCAAGGAGCCGCGCAGACCGCGAACGCGCCGCCGAGCAGGATCCGCGAGCCGCTCGCGCGCGCACGCGTCACCGCGCCGGGCGCCAGCAGCCGCTCGGGCCAGGGCAGGAGCCCGGCGAACGCGAGGCCCAGCACGACGAGCACGAGTCCCGCCACCTCTGACTGGCGGTCGTGCGAGAGCGCGCCCCCGACCGCGGCAGCGCCCGCGCCGAGAACGACGAAGACGACCGTGAAGCCCAGCGCAAAGGGAAGGCTCGCGACGACGACCCGCTTGGCGACGCCGCCCTCCTCCAGGCGCACGGCCTCGATCCCCGAGACCGCCGACAGGTAGCCGGGCACGAGCGGCAGCACGCAGGGGAACGCGATCGAGACGACCCCGGCCAGGAACGCGAGCGGAATTCTCTCAGCCATCAAAGCGCTTCAGCTCGTCGTCGAGGCGACGCTCCAGCTCAGGGTCCATGGGCGGCCCGTCCAAGGCGGGAGACCCGGGTTGCCCGTCCGGCGCGCGCCGGCTCCAGCGGCGGGCCAGCAGCGCCATCACCCCGGCCGCAACGAGGATCCCGATCGCCGGCAGCAGCCACGCGACCCAGCCGAACCCCTTCCGGGGCGGCGCCGCGAGGATCTGCGTCCCGTACTGCGCGACGAGTTCCCGCTTGATCTCTGCCTCGGACGCGCAGGCCTGTACGCGGCCCTGGATGAACCGCTTGACCTGCGCCGCGGCCTGCGAGTCCGACTGCGCGATCGTCTCTCCCTGGCAGACCGGGCACATGACCTCGTTCTCGAGCTTTGCGAGGGACGTCTTCGGACACGCGGCCGCCGCCGGCGCGGCCAACGCGAGGCCCGCCGCGGCGACCACCAGGAGGCGTTTCATGCCTTCTGTGCTTCTTCGATCCCGCGGCGCAGGTCGGCCGCCGAGATCTGGCCCGCGACGTGGCCGACGACTCGGCCGCGCGGGTCGACGAAGAACGTCTCCGGCAGGCCGGTGAGGCCGTAGGACGGCCACATCGAGTCGTGGTTGTCGTGGACGACCGGGTAGCTGATCCCGTGCTGTCGCAGGAACTTGCGCGCGTCGCCGGTCGCGTCCCGCACATCGACGCCGACGACCGTCGCCTTCCCCGCCCACTGCTGGGCGGCCGCCTCGAGCGTGCCCGCCTCCTGGTTGCACGGGTAACACCACGAAGCCCAGAAGTTGAGCACCACCGGCTTCCCGCGCAGAGCGGCGAGGCTGAGGTCGCCGCCGCCGTCGAGCCGGTTGAGCTTGAAGCCCGGCGCGGCCGCGATCTTGCCGTGGTCGATCTTCGAGGCGGCGCCCCCGCCGCTGTCGTGCGCGACCTTCCAGATCAGCAGCGCAAGCAGCCCTGCCACAAGCCCGACCGCGAGAGCCTGCGCGCCGAGCTTCAAGCGTGCGTTCATCCGGAAACGATGAAGACGGTGGTCCCGATGCGCACGCGCCTGAAAAGCCACTCCGCGTCCGGGATGTGCATCCGGATGCAGCCGTGCGAGGCCGAGTAGCCGATCGAGGCGTCGTCAGGCGTCCCGTGGATCCCGACGCCGGAGGCCGAGAGGCCCATCCAGCGGGTGCCGAGAGGATTCCCCGGTCCCGGCGGGATCGGCTTCGCGCCCTTCGCCCACGGCGACTTCGGCGGGTACCACCACGGGTTGCGCCACTTGACGACGATCGACCACCGTCCGAGCGGCGTCGGATACGAGGACTGGCCGGTCGCGACGCCGAAGACGCGCCACGGTCGCATCCCGTTGTAGAGGTTGAGCCGGTTCGAGCCGCGGTGGATGACGATCACCGGGCCGATGTCCTTCGGCGTCACGCGCGGCTTCAGCTCGCCGAACTGCAACCGCATCGGCGTGCGCGCGTTGTCGACGAGCGCTGTGAAGATCGCGCTCAGGGCCGGCAGGCGCCGCAACGACCAGCCTGCGTGGGCGCGCGCGACGAACGGCCGCAGCCTCCGCAGCGCGAGCCGGGCGTCGACGGGCTTGCGGTCGAAGTGCTTCGCGAGCGAGTCGACGTAGGCCTGCGCCTTCGAACGGCTGAGCCGGACGCGCAGCTTCAGCTCGCTGTCCGGCGGCGCCGTCAATGCGCGGCTCACGGCATCGTGCACGAGCGCAGTCGTCCCGAGGCGCTCGGGCTTCACGAACAGCTTGTGACGCATGACCAGGAGGCGCAGTGGCCGCTCGAACGACGTCGTCACCGCCACGTCGGCCTCGTCGGCGGTCATCCCGCCCACGTCGACCCCGCCGATCGTCACCCCTGCGGCGATCACCTGCGGATCGGTCGTCGTGCCGGTCGAGGTCGTGGACGAGCCGACGCCTGCGGACACGCCGCCCGCAGCCGCGAGGCCGAGCACGAACAGAAGAGGCAGAGCGACCCGCTTCACAGGGACGAAAGTCTAGCCAGCGAGGATTCTTGGATCGTCGGCGATCACGCCGTCGACGCCCAGCCCGTCGAGTCTCCGCACCTGCTCGGGGGTCAGCGCCGTCCACGCCAGAACCGGCACGTCGAGCTCGTGACAGCGCCGGACGACTGAATCGCTCACGACCTGCAGGTGCAGCACAGCGACGTTCGCGTTCGCCGCGGCCAGCATCCGCGGTAGCCGCAAGGCCAGCACCAAGCGCATGGCCGCGAGGCCGGGAGCGACGAGCCCTCCGAGGATCCGCCGCGCGCTCAACCCGTGCCGGTCCTCCGGATACGTCAGGCCGCGGGCGAGCTCGGGCTCCAGATCGTGCAGGACGCGGAGGCTCCGCGGCCAGAACGTGCTGACGAGCGACCGTTCCACGACGTCGTGCCGGCGTAGCGCGTCCACGATGGCGGCTTCGGTGCCGGCTGCCTTCAGGTCGACCTGGATGCCGCGGCCCGTGGGCGCCAGGAACGCGAGGGCCTCGTCGAGCGTCGCCGGTTCGCCGCGCAGCTCCTCAAGCGAGTGTGCGAGAACGAGAGTCCCGTCCACCGCAATCACGTCGAGCTCGATCAGGTCGCAGCCGAGCTCGACCGCGAGCGCGAGGGAGGCGATCGTGTTCTCGGGCGCGAGCGCCGCCGCGCCGCGGTGGCCGATCCTGAGCATGCGTCCGCCACAGCGGCGGAGGTCGATCACACGCGGCGGAGGACGACTACGGCGAGATCGTCCCGGAGCTCTCCCGCGAACGCGTGGCAATCCTCGACCAGCGTGCGCGCGAGCTCGGAGGCCCCGAGCCCTGCGTGCCTCATGAGCGCGCGATCGAGCCGCCGCTCCCCGTAGAGCTCTCCCGCGCGCCGGGCCTCCAGCAGGCCATCCGTGTACAGCACGGCGGCAGAGCCGGGCTCGAGCCTCAGCAGGGCCGGTGCGTAGGTCTGCGCGCTTTCGACGCCGAGAGCGAGGCCGGAGACGACGGCCTGCGCAACCGTTCCGTCCGGAGAGACCAGCCGCGGGGGCGGGTGGCCGGCGCAGGCGCACTCGATCTCGCCCGTGCCCGGGTCGATCGTCAGGTAGAGCATCGTGATGAATCGCCCGAAGCCGAGCTCCCCGACGACGACCTCGTTGGCCGCCGCGAGCAAGCCCGCGGGCTCGGGGTGGTCGCGGACGAGCGAGCGGAAGACGAACTTCGCCATCGCCATGTCGGCCGCCGCGTCGATGCCGTGCCCGGAGACGTCGCCGAGCACGACCGCGAGCCGCCCGTCAGCCAGCACGAGGAAGTCGTAGACGTCCCCGCCGACCTCGACGCGCGTCGCGGGCGCATACACGTGGCCGACGTCGAGCCCCGGCAGCTCGGGCTTGGTCTGCGGGAGCAGCGAGCGCTGCATTGTCTCGGTGAACTCCTGCCGCTCCTGGTGCAGGCGAGCGTTGTCGTACGCCAGCGCCGCCGGGCCGGCGAGCGAGAGCGCCGCCTGCAGCGTGCGGTGCGAGATGGGCTTCTCGGCGTCTAGCGACAGCAGCGTGAGCGTCCCCAGCACCTCCTCCTGCGGGCTTTCGAGCGGGATCACCGCCGCGGTCGAGCCCTTTTCGAGGAATGGGATCAGCGGCTCGTGCGCGGGACCTAGCCCGCGCGCCGTGGCGGCGTCGAGCAGCAGCGGCTCCGCCGCGCGGTAGGCACTCGGCCCCGAGGGCGAGAGGGGCTGCGACAGCGAGAGCATCTGGCCGATCGGCTCCGAGAGCCGGCCGTCGCGCACGCGGACCGCAGCGGGAATGAGCGAGTCGCCGCGCTCATCCGGGGTCCTCAGGACCGCCGCGTCGACGTCGAGTGCATCGACCACCGAGTCGACGATCGCCTGCAGCGTCCGGCTCACCGAGAGGCTCTCGGTGAACGAGCGCGAGATGTCGTAGAGCGCCTGCAGCCGTCGCGAGACCGCAACCGCCTCGTCGCGCGCGCGTTTCGCCTCGCCGGACTCGCGCTCGACCTTCTCGTGCAGGCTCGCGTTCTGGACGGCCACCGCGAGCTGTGCCGCGAGGGCGAGCAGGAGGGACTCCTCGTTCTCGGTCAGCGTCCGGCCGCGCTCGAGGTAGGCGGCGAGGAGGCCGATCAGCTCGTCACCTGCGCGCAGGGGAACGCCGAGCACGCACTCGATCCCGAGCTCCTCGACGGCGTCGCGGACCGTGCCCAGCCGGGCCTCGGACGCGTCGGCCACGAGCACGAGGCCCCGGCCGCGCCCCGGTCCGAGTGCGAGCTCGAGGAGCCGCTCGCCGATCCGGACGTGCGGGCCGGTGAGGCCGCACTCGGCGGCGGTCTCGAGGCGGTCATCCTCGAGCAGGTACACGGCGAGGCGATCGGCCGAGAGCAGCTCGCATACGCGGGCAACCGCAGTGTCGAGCGTGTGCGCGAGGGAGAGCTCGGAGATCGCTTGTCCGACGATCGTCAGTAGCGCGCGGCTCCGCTCGAGCTCGTCCGCGAGGAAGCGGCGCTGCTCGGCGACGCGAAGCATGTGCGCCGCGCGGACTGCGAACGTCGCTAGCCGAGACAGCATCGGGTCGCCGAGCTCCGGCTCTTCGGCGAGGACGAGCTGGAGCGCGCCGAGAGGGGGCTCGCCCAGCTGCAGCGTCGCGACGGCCCCTCCCGCTGCGAGCCGCTCGACCGTGACCGGCTCTCGCGACGTCCTGGCGCGGCGTGCACAGGCCGAGGCCTTCGCCTCGAACTCTGCGGCCGCCGGCCCTGCCGATGCTGCGAGGTCCTCGGTATCGCCGTCGTAGCGCCAGATCAGGGCCGCCGGCGCTCCGGTGGCCTCGGCGGCGAGAACGGCCACCTGCTCCGCAGCCTGCGTCTCGTCCGCGGCGGCCGCGAGAGCGTCTCCGGCAAGCTCGAGCGCGTCCGGTGCGAGCCGTGCCGCGCCCTCGAGGGCGTAGGCGCGCCGGGCGAGGGCTACCTCGTCGGCAATCGCCCGCGCGAGCCCCACCTGGCGCTCGTCGAACGCCGAGCGGCGGCGCATCAGCTCGACCGAGCCGACGATGTCGCCGTTCTCGCGGACAGGCAGCTGCAGGACGCCGACGGCCGAGAGGCGCTCGGCCGCGAGCCTCAGGGGCGGCGGCAACTCGGTGACAGCCGGAGCCTCGTCGGCCAGCGTGTCGAGCTCGATCCGCGAGCTCTCGAGCTCTGCGCGCGCCGATTCGGACACCGCGTGCACAGCGTGGGCCACGAGCCCGCCCCGCTCGTCGGCCAGCCGGATCACGACGACGTCGGCGCCGGCGATCTGCGCGGCGCGGTCGACGATCGCCGCGAGCGCATCGTCGAGCTGGGCGGTTCCGGTCGGCTGCCTGGCTGGTGCCATCCTCGGTCCTGCGGGAACTTTAGACTTCCGCCGTGGCCTTGCCCCAGCGGAAAGAGGTCGAGGAGGAGCTTCTCGATCCCACTGCCGTCGCGCGCGCCTACAGAAAAGAGCGGGCGCGTCGCCGTGCCCGCGAACAGCGGGCGCTCGACCGGCGGCTGGCCGCCTTCCGCTTCTGGCTCGTCGTCTTCACGGTGGTCGCCGGCAGCATCGGCCTCGCCATCGTCATCTGGCACCAGATCCACCGACTCTTCGGTCTCTAACAGCACGGTGGGAACCCCTGGTTCCCCCGTGAGCCCCCTCCTTGCGAACGCCGGCTGGCTGCCCGCGTTTGAAGAGCCGGAGACTGAGCAGTGGGACGGTCGCGAACCTCAGCCGGCGTATGCCTAGTGGGCTAGAAGATTCGCTGAGCTTGTCTGCTGAGGAAGAAGCCGTGCCTGCTCTGGTTCCGGCAGGTCAGCCCGATCCGCCGCGATCGGCAGCGAAACCCGTTCAGGCTCCACGACCGCCCATAGGCGAGCACAGGAACCTCGGTGTTGATGTTCCCCACCACCCACGTAACACGGGCCCTGCCGGTCGTGCGCATCAGCCATGTCTGCTGTCCGCGTGTCCCGGACTCTGAGAAGACGACGCAGAATAGGGTCCGATGCCCCCTGAACGGGCCAACCGCGGCATGCTCATCGAGCTCGCAAGCGATGTTCCCCGACGGCGTCTGGAAGCCCCTTCCGTGCAAGTCGGACGTGGCCGAGCTCGCCGCGGTCGCAGCTCCCACTGCGATGACGGCAAGAGCGGCGAACGGAACGAATCGGGCCATCGCACCTGATCTTCCCGCACGCACCGCTTTCAACTCGTTACTTCTTCCGCCGGGCTGCTCATGTGACATTCCCGCACGCTGGCCCACACTTGAGTGCTCGCGCTTGGGCACCTGCGCCGCCTTGCGCTCCGATCGCAGATACTTCCGCACGTGGAATCGCCTGAGCCCTACTCGGCCGAG
>Ga0307316_10000461_pt1 | contig 12311 bp, 14 predicted proteins | sample ER_DNA_356_FD_194504 | JGI IMG/M metagenome (GOLD analysis project Ga0307316, IMG submission 194504) | Bulk soil microbial communities from the East River watershed near Crested Butte, Colorado, United States - ER_DNA_356 | ecosystem: Environmental > Terrestrial > Soil > Floodplain | place... | reverse complement strand
GCACCTCGACGCCGAAGATCACCGAGATGTGAATCGAGACGTAGGAGTAGGCGTCCCAGCGGCGGTCGTTGCTGCGCAGGTGGAGGATCGCGAAGACGCCGCCGACGATGAACCCGAGCAGCGCCACCATCGCCAGCGGCACGTGCAGGTAGAAGATCTTCTGGACGAAGCCCTGGTCGGCGTCGAGCGGCGCGTAGAAGAAGACCAGCGAGAGCGACACGGCGAGCATCGCCACGGTGGCGATCGAGAGGGGTTTGAGTCCTTTGCCGTACACGTCGGGAAGGTGGGAGCGGGGTCTCGCCTGGTCAGTCCTCCAGGAGGAAGTCGAAGACCGCGTAGCCGACCAGGCCGAAGACCAGATCGTATAGGCCGAGCACCGTCAGCCAGGTGCCGAAGCGGTGGTAGGACGGGCCGCCCAGCGCCAGCAACGGCTCGCTGGCGCCGGTGGCGGCGATCATCAGCGGCACCACCAGGGGCAGGAGGACGAGCGGGACGAGCAGGTCTCGCGCCCGCGAGTTGACCGCCATCGAGGAGATCAGGGTGCCGGTGGCGGCGAGGCCGATGTCGGCGAGGAGGAGGACCGAGACGAGCGGCCCGAGCGCCGCCGGATCGCTGAGGAAGAAGAGGGCGAAGATCGGCACCGCGACCAGCTCCAGCGCCAGCAGGTAGACCAGCAGCGCCGCGGCCTTGGCGGCGAAGAGGACGCTGCGGTCGATCGGCGCCAGCCGGATCGCGTCGAAGCCGCCCTCCTCCCGCTCGGCGACGAAGAGCCGGTTGATGCCGAGCACGGCGGCGAACAGCAGCGTCGCCCAGAGCACGCCGGCGGCGAGGCTGCCGGAGAGGCTGGTGCGATCGAGGCCGAAGCGGAAGATGACGAAGGTGGTGACGGAGAAGAGCGCCATCGCCGGCAGCGATTGCAGGGTGCGCAGCTCCGAGCGCAGGTCCTTGGCGAGGATCGCGGCGAAGGCGGTCCGCGAGGGCGTCATGAGACCACCGCCCGCTCGCCGATCCCGAGGCGCAGCACCCGGTCGGCCTCGCCGAGGAATCGATCGGGGTCGTGGGTGACGAGGACGCGGGTGCGGCCGGGACCCGGGCCGATCAGCTCGTGGGCGAGCTCGCGGCCCTCGGCGTCGAGGTTCGAGTCGGGCTCGTCGAGCAGCAGCAGCTCCGGCTCGTGCAGGACGCAGCGGCCGATCGAGAGGCGCTGGCGCATGCCGGCGGAGAGCTCGGCGACGCGCTCGTCGGCGCGACGCTCCATCCCGACGGCTCGCAGCACCTCCTCGATCCGCGCCTCCGCCGCGCCGGCGCCGAGCCCGTGCAGCCGCGCCTGAAAGCGCAGGTTCTCGCGCCCGGAGAGGTCGCGGTAGAGCAGCGGCTCATGGCCCAGGTACCCGATGCGGCCGCGCAGCTTCCAGGCCTCGTCGGGGAGCGAGCAACCGAGGACGACCGCCTCGCCGCCACTCGGGCGCAGCAGCGTGGCGAGGATCCGCAGCAGCGTCGTCTTCCCGGCTCCATTCGGGCCGAGGACGACCATCGACTCCCCGGCCGCGAGCTCGAAGGCGACGCCGTCGAGCGCGGGCCGGTCGCCATAGTCGCGGCGCAACGCCGCGACCGTTATCGCGGGCGCATCCTTGTACTGCTCGGGCGGCATCCGCCCAAGATTGTGAAGCGTGGCCGAGCCACGCGCGCCTAGCCCCGCTTCTTCAACGTCCGCCGCCCGACCTTCAGCAGCGGCCCCATGCCTTCGCGCAGAGCCTTCGCCCGCGTCTCGCCCTTGCCGTAGAGGATCTTCGCCGAAGCCCGCACGGCCTCACCTAGGGTTTGGTCGTAGGGATGCCACCAGAAGTCGCGGGTGAGGCCCGGCTCCCAGGCGTTCATCTTGATGTTGACGCACTCGTAGAAGCCGAATTTCGAGTGGGAGCGGCCCAGGCCGGAGTCCTTGACGCCGCCCCAGGCGCACTGGCAGGCGCCATGGCTGAAGGAGTGGTCGTTCACCCAGACCATCCCCGACTCGATCCGGCGGGCGACGCGGGCGCCGCGCTGGCGGTCCTTGGTCCAGACCGAGGCGCCGAGGCCGAACTCGGAGTCGTTGGAGAGGTCGATCGCCTCCTGCTCGGAATCGACGACGACGATCGGCAGCACCGGGCCGAAGATCTCCTCGCGCATGATCCGCATCTCGTGGGTGACGCCGGTGAGGACGGTGGGGGCGACGAACTTCCCCTGGAGGCCCGGGACCTCGGCCGGGCCGCCGCAGCGCTTGGTCGCGCCGGAGGCGACCGCGTCCTCGATCAGGTCGCAGACGATCCCGTACTGCTCCTCGGAGGTCATCGGGCCGATCGCGGTCTCCCACTCGAGCGGGTCGCCTAGCTCGAGCTTCTCCGCCTCGCGGACGACGCCCTCGACGAAGCGGTCGGCGACGTCGCGCATCACGTAGACGCGCTCGATCCCCGAGCAGGTCTGGCCGGCGTTGGCGAAGCCGCCCCAGACGGCGCCGGAGACGGCGTTGTCGAGGTCGGCGTCGGAGCAGACGATCATCGGGTCCTTGCCGCCGAGCTCCAGCACCGAGCCCTTGAGGTCGGCGGCGCAAACCTCGCCGACCTTGCGGCCGACCTCGACCGAGCCGGTGAAGAAGACCTTGCCGACGCTGGAGCGGCAGAGCGCGTCGCCGATCCGGCCGCCGCCGTGGACGACCCGGACCAGGCCCTCGGGCAGGCCGCCCTTCTCGAAGACCTCCCGGATCTTCTCCCCCAGCAGCGGGGTGAGGCTGGCTGGCTTGAGGACGACGCCGTTGCCGGCCATCAGCGCGATCGCCACCTCGCCGAAGGGGATCGACCACGGGTAGTTCCAGGGCGCGATCACGCCGACGACGCCGATCGGCTCGTAGCTGAAGCGGCCTTTCTTGGAGAGCGTGAAGGCCTGCGTCATCGGCACCTTCTCGTCAGCGAGGATCTTCGGCCCCGCCTTCGCGCACCAGTGCAGCGCGTCCACCGTCGGCAGCAGCTCCATCGTGTAGGCCTCGGTCAGCGGCTTGCCCTGCTCCCTGCTGAGCAGCTCGGCGATCTCGTCGATGTCGTCGAGGAGCGCGTCGGCGGCCCGCTTCATATAGCCGGCGCGGGTCTTCGCCGGCAGCTCCGCCCAGGCCGGCTGGATCCGCGCCACGCCGTCGACCACCCCCTGCACCTCCTCCGGCACAATCGTCGGCACCGAGCCGACCAGCTCGCCGGTAGCGGGGTTGAACGACTCCAGGGTCGCGGCGGACGCGGGCGTCTGAACTGCCGTTGCGGTCTCCATAGGGCGATTGTACGGCGGGTTGGGGGGAGCCGGGAGAGGGGTTCGGCGGACAACAGCGGGGAGGGTCCGGCGAACCCCTCTCCCGGCTCCTTCACGCTCCGCCGTGGTGCTTGAGCAGATGCTTGAAACGGGCGGCGGTGGAGCTTCGTGGGACGCCGATGATGTGCACCAGCATCACGTGCATGAATACCGGCGAGATGGCAAATCGAAAGCCGATGAACTATGAGGTGGTGTTCCTGACCCATGGCGATGTACTCGATATTGCTGTCGAGAGGAGCATTGCCTACCTTGGCGATTCGGAGCTCGAAGCTCGCTACCCGAACCACACGCACTTCGTCGGGGTCGATAGTCCTCACTACGCCCGATTGGCAACGAAGGCGCTGTTACAGGGACACTCGGTGGTGATCGTCTACCCCGACGGGCACGAGCTGTTGATCGATCCCGAGCCGACGGGCGGAGCCCGGATCGAGGCTCGGGATACGTCGGGACGCCCGATTGCCGCTTAGCCTTAACGGCCATAGTGGCCGATCAGCTTTTCGATACGAACGACAGCGCTAGTCCCGAACCGCCGCGGCCTCCCGCCGACGCTCCTCTCGCCGTTCGCATGCGCCCGCGCTCGCTCGACGAGGTGGTCGGGCAGGAGCACATTCTCGGCTTGGGGTCGGCGCTTCGGACGGCGATCGAGAGCGGCAAGCCCCACAGCGCGATCCTCTACGGGCCGCCGGGCTCGGGGAAGACGACGCTGGCGCGGATCGCCGCCGCGGGGGCCAAGGGCGCCTTCGAGGAGGAGTCGGCGGTGAACGCGGGGAAAGCCGAGATCCGGGGCGTGATCGAGCGCGCACGGGAGCGACGGCAGGCGAACGGGCGGCCGACGATCCTCTTCCTCGACGAGATCCATCGCTTCAACAAGGCCCAGCAGGACGCGCTGCTGCCGGCGGTGGAGGAGGGCCTGCTGACGCTGATCGGTGCGACCACCGAGAATCCCTACTTCGAGGTCAATTCGGCCCTGCTCTCGAGGGCGCAGATCTATGAGCTGCGCCCGCTCGAGCCGGCCCAGGTGGAGGAGATCGTGCGCAGGGCCCTGTCCGATTCCGAGCGCGGGATCCCCACCTCGCCGCCGGTCAGCGAGCAGGCGATCGAGATGCTGGCGAGCCGCAGCGGCGGCGACGCGCGGGTCGCGCTCTCGGGGCTGGAGCGGGCCGTGGAGAAGGCCGACGGGGCGGAGATCGGCGTCGAGGCGATCGAGGACGCCCTGCAGCGCAAGGCGCTCGACTACGACCGTCAGGGCGACCGCCATTACGACTTCGTCTCGGCCTGGATCAAGGCGACTCGGGGCTCCGACGTCGACGCCTCCCTCTATTACCTGGCGGTGATGCTGGAGGGGGGTGAGGACCCTCGCTTCATCGCCCGGCGGATGGTCGTCCTCGCCTCCGAGGACGTTGGCAACGCCGACCCCCAGGCGCTGCTGGTCGCCGACGCCGCCGCCCGCGCCGTCGACCGGGTCGGTCTGCCGGAGTGCGCTCTCAACCTGGCCCAGGCCACCGTCTACCTCTCGTTGGCGCCGAAGTCCAACGCCTCTTACAAGGCTCTCGGCGCCGCCCGGGCGGAGGTCCGCGCCCGCGGCGCGAAGACGCCGCCCGACTACCTTCGCGACGCCCACTACCCCGGCGCCGCCAAGCTCGGCCGCGGCAGCGGCTACCGCTACCCGCACGACGAGCCCGGGGGCCTCAGCGACCAGCCGCTGCTGCCCGAGGAGCTGCGGGGCAGCCGCTTCTACGAGCCCACCGATCGCGGCTTCGAGGCGGAGCTGGGGCGCCGGCTGGCGGCGCTGCGCCAGCGACTGGACAACACGTAAACCTTTGCGCAACTTCATCGGGAAGCCGGTGTTTCAGGGTCGGCTTCCCCAAGTGCTTATAGCCAGGGAGAGCCGACACCCGGCCGGAGACCTGGACTGGGGCCTCCGGTCGGGCCGTGAACAGGGGGAGCGAGGGCGCCGAGCGGACTGGGCTCGGCGCCCTTCCTAACCGGCGCGCAAAGCCGATCGCCTATCGTGAACCCGTGGCGACGAAAGAGCCCGAGAAGCTGCGCCTCGGCGGGATGGCGCTCCGCAACGGGCTGCTGATCCACGGCCCGACCCATTGGGCGGCCGCGGTCCGCGACCGCGAGGGAGCGATCGAAACCGCCTCCGAGCGCAAGCCGGAGCTGGCGCCGGGCCTGGTGGCGAAGCTGCCAGGGCTGCGTGGCCCGATCAAACTCGCGGAGGCGATGGCGGTGCTGCCACTGGCCCGCCGGCGCCTGCCGGCCGCGCGACTGCCGTTCGAGGACTGGCGCGTGGCGGGCGCGGCGGTAGCCACCCTGGTGGCGACCTCGCTGCTGCGCAAGCGCGCCCGCGCAAGCGCCCTGCGCGAGGGGATCGTCCAGGCGATCGGTGCGGTCCCGGCGGTCGTCGCATTGACCGACCGCGACCTCGCCGCCTACCACGGTGTCGAGCACAAGGCGATCGCCGCCTACGAGCGCGGCATCGACGACATCGCCGGCGTTCCCAAGGAGCACGACCGCTGCGGCTCCAACCTGGTCGTGCCGATGATGCTGCTCTCCGCCGGCGGCACGGTCCTGCTCGAGCGGTTGGTCGAGACGCCGACCGCGGCGGCGCGGGCGGGGGTTGGTCTCGGCGGCGCCTCGATCGCGGTCGAGATGTTCGCCTGGAGCGACCGCCATCATGGCGACCCGCTCGCCGAGGCTTTCCACACCCCGGGCCGCGAGATCCAGCGGCGCCTGGCGACCAAGGAGCCGACCGCCGAGCAACTCGAGGTCGGCATCGCCGCGATGGCCGAGATCCTTCGCGCCGAGGAAGTTGAACAGCGGGCTGCATAGACTCCCGGCCGTGTTTGGAAGGATCGACCACATCGGAGTCGCCGTCGAGGACGTCGACGCCTCGATTGCCCTCTACGAAGGCAGCTTCGAGATGGAGCTCGCCCACCGGGAGACGGTCGAGTCGCAGGGGGTCGAGGCCGTCCTGCTCGACGTCGGCGACGGGCACGTCGAGCTGCTCGCCCCGCTCGGCCCGGAGACGCCGGTGGGGAGATTCATGGCCAAGAACGGCGCTGGGCTCCACCATGTCGCCTACGCGGTCGACGACATCGACACCACGCTGGAGCGGATCGCCGCCGCCGGCATCCGCTTGATCGACTCCGAGCCCCGGGTCGGCATCCGCGGCAGCCGCGTCGCCTTCCTCCATCCCCGCTCGACCGGTGGGGTGCTGACCGAGATCGTCGAACCCGCGGGAGGACACTGATGGCTGAGGCACAGCGAGTCGAGATCGGCTTCGAGGGCGGCCAGGTGGTCTCCACCCGGCTCTCGGAGGCCGACCTCAAGGACCTTCGCGAGCGGCTCGAGCAGGGCGGCTGGCACGACCTCCACACCGAGGACGGCGTGGTCGCGCTCTACCTCCCCAAGGTCGCCTTCGTCCGGGTCGATTCCGGCGAGCACCGGGTCGGATTCGGCCTCGGCGACTGAGGCCGGTGCGCGCGCGGCAGCTGCTCGGCGCCGCCGCGGCGGCGACCCTTGCCGCGGCGCTCTGGTGGCGCAAGAACCCCTCCGTCTGCCCCTACGGCCAGCGCTTCTGGGTGGAAGCGCCGCATCCGATCATCAGCCGCGAGCGCCTGCGTTCGGTGCTGCGGCCGGAGCCGGGGGAGCGCCTGCTCGAGATCGGCGTCGGCACCGGCTACTACAGCCTCCAGCTGGCGGAATGGGTCGGGCCCGACGGGACTCTGGAGCTGTTCGACCTGCAGAAGGAGTTCCTCGACCACGTGATGCGCGCGGCCGAGGAGCGCGCCCTCACGAATCTCGTGCCGACCCAAGGCGACGCCACCGCGCTCCCCTATGACGACGCCTCGGTCGACGCGGTCATCCTCACCGCCGTTCTCGGCGAGATCCCCCAGCCCACGGCAGCTCTGCGAGAGATCCGCCGCGTCCTCGAGCCCGAAGGCCGCCTCATAGTCGGCGAGCTCTTCGGCGACCCCCACTTCACCACCCGCGCCAGCCTCAAGCGAATGGGCACGGAAGCCGGTTTCGAATCAACCGAGCTTTCCGGCAGCTGGTTCGCCTACTTCGCCCGCCTGAACCCGAGCCGACCGTAGGCCCCCAACATCAGCGCGCGGCGCGGGCGATGTAGATGCCCTTGGCATGCGCGACCTCGTCAAGGGGCTGGTGGGGGATCGCGTCGTGGTGGTGCCCGTAGACGTCGAGGCACTCGAGCCCGGCCCGCGCCAGCGCTTCCCGCACGGTCGCCTCGGGGAAGTGGCGCTCGCGGTGCAGCTCGGGTGCGATCGGCGGGCCGGCCGACTCTTCCAGCGGCTTCACTTCGAAGCTGGCTTCCGCGATCGAACCGGGCTCGGCGTCGGGGCTGGTGAGCCCCTTCCAGATCAGCCGCCTGCCGTTGCGCTCGATCACCACCTCTTCGGCGAAGAACGTGCGGTAGGACTCCAGCGTGTTGACGTCGAACATCAGCAGCGCCTCTGGGCCGAGGTTGCGCCGCATCCCGGCCAGAGCCCGCTCGAGTTCCTCGGTGCTGAGCAGGTAGTTGACTGCGTCGTCGAGGCACCAGACGAGGTCGAACTCACCGAAGGTCGGGAGCTCGCGCATGTCCGCCACCGAGAGCGAGGCCTTGTCCCCGACCTTCTCGCGGGCGATGTCGACCATCCGCGGCGAGACGTCGCAGGCGGTCACCTCCCAGCCGCGCTCCAGCATCGGGATGAAGCTCTTGCCGGTGCCACAGCCGACGTCGAGCAGACGCTTTCCTGGCGGGATCCCGTGCAGCTCCAGCTTTGGGAACAGGTTGCCGAGCCACATCTCGTAGTCGTGGTGGGCCGTGAAGTCGTCGTAGACAGGGGCAATCGCTTGGTAAGCGACCTCCGCCCAATCCGGCTGTTTTGCCCCCGCGCTCATTGCCCGCGATCTAAGACCTGCACAAGATCCGAAGAGTTTCGGGTGGATAAGTTCGCTCTAGCGGTTAAGTCTTATGTAGGTTCGGTGGATCAGCACTCCAAGGGGGAATCGCCGAGGGAACGTCGATGACTGGGAGTGGGGTGAGGCACACCGGGTCTGTCTTCGAATGGCCTATCGCTACGCGAGCAATCCGAGCGAAGCCGAGGACATCGCTCAAGATGCCTTGCTCCGGGCCTGGCGTCGGCGCTCGACCCTGCGCGACGCCGACCGGCGCAACCAGTGGCTGGCTTCGATCGTCCGCAACGAGGCATTCCGCCAGCACGCGAGGGTGCGGCCTGATCCGACCGCGACGATCGAGTCGCAGGAGGGCGCGGAGGACGAGCAGGTTCTGGCCGCGGTCGAGCTGGCCGACCTCCACGCGGCGCTGAAGGTGCTGAACGAAGGCGACCGTCGGCTGCTCGAGATGCGCTACGAGGAGGACCTGACGCAGGCCGCGATCGCGCACCGCCTCGGCATCCCGGAAGGAACCGTCAAGGTCCGCCTCCACCGTGCTCGCAAGAAACTGCGCCAGGCCTACGTCCTGCAGTAGCCGCAGCTCTTGAACGCCGGCGCCTGTACACGCGGGCGAGCGGGGCGCGGGGAACTTCGGACCGCTGTACAACGACGGCGGGCGGCGGTCGGGCAACCATTGGGCAATGAAAACGGCACCGCGGCAGATCGTGGCTTTCGGCGGCGGCGGGTTCTCGATGGAGTCCGGCAACCCCCTCCTCGACGACTACGTCCTCGGCCTGACCAAGGCGGAGCGGCCGCGGGTCTGCTTCCTTCCCTCCGCCAGCGGCGACGCCGACCACTACATCGTCCGCTTCTACCGCGCCTTCTCGGCGCACCGCTGCGAGGCGAGCCACATCTCGCTGTTCCGCCGGGAGCAGGGGCCCGAGGACCTGCGCCGCCACCTTCTCTCCCAGGACCTGATCTACGTCGGCGGCGGCAGCGTCCTCAGCCTGCTCGGGGTCTGGCGTGCCCACGGCATCGACGCGATCCTGCGCGAGGCCTGGGAAGCCGGGGTGATCCTCTGCGGGCTCTCGGCCGGATCGCTCTGCTGGTTTGCCGAGGCGGTCACCGGCTTCCACGGAGAGCCAACGCGGCTGCGGGGGATGGGGCTGCTCCCGTTCAGCAACTGCGTCCACTACGAGGGCGGTTCCAAGCGACGCGAGTCCTACCACCGCTTCCTCCGCGAGGGAATGCGCGGCGGCTATGCCGCCGAAGACGGCGCCGCCCTCCACTTCGTCGGCGAAGGGCTGAGCCGGGTCGTCTCCTCGCGGCCGGAGGCCCGCGGCTACCGCCTCGACGTCTCCGGCCGGCGGGTGGTGGAGATGCGCATCGCCACCACCTATCTCGGCGAGCGGGACGCGATCCCGATCGCACCATTACCGGAGGCGCTCTCCACCGCGGTCGTCGCCTGATGGGGCCGGAAGGCGTCAGCGTCAACGGCGGCTCGCCGAGCTCGGCGGCGACCCCGGTCCGGCGGATCCTCGCCCTCGGCGGCCACGACTTCACCTCCCGCCCGCCGGACCGCGCGGTCTGCGAGCTGCTGCTGCGGCTGGCGGGGGAGCGCGGCGGCCGGCGGCCACGGATCTGCATCCTGCCCACCGCCAGCGGCGACACCTCGGAGCAGATCGGCCGCTTCTACGCCGCCTTCGGCGGGCGTTCCTGCGAGCCTTCCGACGTCTCCCTCTTCCGCCTCGGCCGGCGACCGATGGCGCTGCGCGACCACCTGCTGTCCCAGGACCTGATCTACGTCGGCGGCGGCAGCATGGTCAACCTCCTGGCCGTCTGGGAGGCGCACGACATCGCCTCGATCCTCAGCCTCGCCTGGCGGCGGGGGATCGTCCTCGCCGGCCAGAGCGCGGGGGCGATGTGCTGGTTCGAGGCCGGCGTCACCAAATCGTCCGGGGAGCCGCTGGTCGCCGCCGGCCTCGGCCTGCTCTCCGGCAGCCTCTGCGTCCACTACAACAACGAACCCGAGCGCCGCGCCGCCTACCTGGCCGCGGTCGGCGACGGGACGCCCGGCGGTTACGGTCTCGACGACTACGCCGGCCTGCTCTGGGAGGGCGGAGGGAGCCCCTCCGCCCTCACCGCCCGCCGCGGCGCCCGCGCCTACCGCGTGGCGTCCAGGGAAGGTGAGCCCACCGAGTCCCCGCTCCCCGCACGCTTCCTACCCGCTCCGGCGCCCGCCGCCCTCCGCGAGGACATCGCCGAGTTCCGCCGGATCAAAACCATGCGCCGAAGGGCCGGCTGGTTGGGGTAGGCGAGGGACTGGGTCTGCGGAAGAGGCCAACGAAACGTGCTGGCAGACGACCGGTAGCCGGCAGCCTTTTTTCGGAGCTTCCGTTACTCGCCCGCGGCCGGTGGTGCCGTCGGGTCGGCGCCCTCTTCGCCCAGTTTCTCCCGCGCGATGTAATCCTCCGTCAGCAGCAGGTTCTCCTTCGACCGCTCGACCACGTTCAGCAGGTCGTTCATCAGCGCCACCTCCTCGACCTGCTCCTTGACGAACCACTGCAGGAACTGCTCGGCCCGGTAGTCCTTCGTCTCCCGGGCGAGCTCGAAGAGGGCGAAGATCTCGTCGCTGACCCGCCGCTCCTGCTCGAGTGCCATCCGCACCGGCGCGCCGCCGTCGGCGAACGAGGTCTGCTGCGACTTGATGTCCGGGATCCGCACCTCCTCGCCGACGTCGAGCAGGTACCGGATCATCATCATCGCGTGCTCGCGCTCCTCCAGCGCCTGGCGGTAGAAGAAGGCGGCGAGGCGGGGGAGCGTCTCGGCGTCGTAGTAGACGGCGGCGGCAACGTACTGCTGCGAAGCGGCGAACTCATTCGAGATCTGCTCGTTGAGGGCGTCGGCGAAAGACTTCTCGGGCATGTCGGCTCCTTGTCGCGGGCGGGCTCGGCCAACGTAGCCGAAACCCGGAATTCGGTCTGCCGAAGCAGGCGTTCGGATGCCCGAAGCGTCGCGGCCGTCCTCCACGGCGCCGGCGAACGGGATCAAGCATCTAGAGCCGCCAGCGGAAGCCGACGTCTTCGATCGCCGGCTCCAAGGGGCTCGTCGGCAGCCCCGGCTTGGTCGCCTGGCCGGGGTCGTTGTAGCCGCCGGGGGCGACGTCGTTGGGGGTGTCGGGATGGAAGATCGAGGCGAGGTACTGGATCTGGCCGCGGCCCTGCCCCAGCTCGGTCTGGCCGCCGCCGTAGGCGCCGATGCCCCGCTTCTCGCAGTAGTCGTAGGCGGCGAAGAGGTTGCGGATCGGTCCGAATCGAGATGGCTTCACGTTGACCGTCTTCGGCGGCGACCACGGCATCGCCTCGATGTCGGCGATCGAGTGGATCGGCGCGTCCCAGGTGACGCGCTCGGACACCGGGTCCAGCAGGGGCCTGGTCTCCTCGGTGACGTCGGGGTCCTCGAGCCAGGCGTCGGGGAAGGCCTCGATCAGCTTCGCGTAGAGCTCCGGGTCGGTCTCGACGTCGACCGGGGTGCCTTTGTAGAAGCCCTTGAGGTCGAGTGAGTCGACGGCGCCGGTCTCGACCAGGGCGGCGATCAGCTCGTCGTCCCAGTCGTTGGTCGGGTCGAGCTTGAAGCGCAGCGTCGGGTAGACCGCGAGGCGCGCCCTCAGCGGCTCGATCGAGGAGCTCTCGCTCGGGTCGAAGCCGGCGAGCCGCATCGAGTTGACGAAGTTGACGGGCTTCGGCTCGCGGCCGAGGGCCTCGGCGAGGTTGGTCCCGGACTGGCGCAGCGCCAGGTCGAGCGCCGCCGACTCGAAGGCCCAGCGACGGTAGTCGCGGGAGGTGTCCTCGCGCACCGGCTCTCCGGCGGGGAAGAGGTCGATCTTCTCGAGGTGGTCGGAAAACTCGGCGAAGGTGTACTTCCCGGGCAGCCCCTCGGGCGGCCCGTGGTCCTGCTGGGCGATGTGGTCGACCGCGTCGTAGACCACATCCTCCCCGATCCCCTCACGGCCGCCGCCTTGCAGCCTGACGATCGTCGTAAGCCGTTCAAAGTCACCAGCAGTGATCCCCAACCCCTCG
>Ga0307316_10000442_pt1 | contig 12536 bp, 16 predicted proteins | sample ER_DNA_356_FD_194504 | JGI IMG/M metagenome (GOLD analysis project Ga0307316, IMG submission 194504) | Bulk soil microbial communities from the East River watershed near Crested Butte, Colorado, United States - ER_DNA_356 | ecosystem: Environmental > Terrestrial > Soil > Floodplain | place... | reverse complement strand
TTCTTGTAGCGCATGTCGACCTAGTGCTGGGAGGGGCCGACCTCGTGGTGGGTGTACTCGACGTGGATCCCCATTTTCTCCAGCGCCAGCACCGTCTCCCGCCGCAGGTCCGAGCCGGCGTCGAGCGTCGTGAGGTCGAAGTAGCCGCCCTCGTCAAGCGGCTCGGGGACCCCGCCCTCCGGCTTGGCGGAGCGGAAGTAGAAGTACTCCAGCTCGGGGCCGATGTTGTAGGCGTCGAAGCCCATATCTTCGGCCCGCTTCAACGCCCGCCGCATGATCCAGCGGGGGTCGCCCTCGTAGGGGCCGCCGCCGGGCACGCGGATGTCGCAGAACATGCGAGCCACCGCATCCTCCTCGGGCCGCCAGGGCAGGAGCGCGAAGGTGCCGGGGTCGGGCACCGCCAACATGTCGGACTCCTCGATCGGGTTGAACCCGGTAATCGAGGAGCCGTCGAAGCCCATCCCGCCTTCGAAGGCGTCCTCGAGCTCGGAGGCGTTGACCGAGAAGCTCTTCAGCTGGCCGAGCACGTCGGTGAACCAGAGGCGGATGAAGCGGACGTCGTGTTCCTCGACGAGCGAGATGACGTCAGCGGCGCTGCGGGGTTGCTCTGCCATGCCTCGTGCCTCCTTGGCTTTGAAGAAGGCCGCAACGATAGGCCAATGAACCGAACGGGTGCGGAACGCCGTATTACGGGTAAAGAGAAGACTCCTCGTCCAGGTTGAAAGCGTCCGCAGAACCAGGTATAACTTACGTCAAGTAAGTAAGCGGCTAAAAGTAAAGTAAAGGCCACGTAACGGCTCTGTAAAGCGAAGTGCCGCCCCGAAGGCAGAGCCAGAAGCGAGAAGCAACGTGACGGTAAAAACCGCAGTAAGCAGATTTCAAATCCACGACGAGCTGACGGCGCCTGATGAGAGCGCTCCTCTCATCAAGAGCATCCAGGCCGCCGGCGGCGCGGTAACGAAGTTCGTTGGCGTGCTCGCCGGGGCGCCGGCTGTCCTGCGCGCGTATACGCGGATGCGCTCGGAGCTGCGCGGCGGAGTCTTGCCGCAGGCGACGAGGGAGCGGATCGCGCTGGCTGTGGCCGAGCACCGTGAAGACGACTACAGCATCGCCCAGCACGCGAAGTCGGCGCGCCGGGCGGGCCTAGGCCTCGACGAGGTCTCCAAGGCCCGCAGCTTCACCTCGGGCGACGAGAAGGAGGCGGCGCTGCTCGCCTACCTGAAGGAGGCGCTCGACGCGGAAGGTCCCCCGCCTCTGCACCTTCACGAGGAGGCGCGGGAGATCGGCTGGACCGACGAGGAGATCCTCGAGGCGGTCGGGCACTTGGCTTTGAACGAGTTCCAGAGTCTGATTGCTAGCGCTGCGGCGCTGCCTAAAGATCAGGCTGGGCCTCTGGTGCTTCCCTCGGCTTCTTAAGCGTCTCGGTTTTAGAGGGGACGGGGACCCCTCCTCCAGACACCACTCGCTATGGCTCGTGGTTGAGTGTCTGGAGGAGGGGTCCCCGTCCCCTCGCCACAGTTGGCTCCAGCGGGGCGGTCCGGGTCGACCCCGGCCTCGAGCTAGCTGGGCTTGGGCTACCTGCCCTCTACGAGAGTTGCCGTGTAGAGGAGGCGGGCCGTCGTGTATTTGCAGCCGTAGGTGGCGCGGCGGCCGACTTTTTGTTGGGGTTCGCCTTGGCGGATGTCGGTGGCGTTTTTGCAGGTTTCGGGTTCGCGGCTGGCGCGCCAGACATTGCCGGCGCTCAGGTCCTGGGCGAAGGCAGGGGCCCAGGTGGGGACCGTGAGGCCGACGATGTCGCCCTTTTCGACCGCGAGGTTGGAGCTGAATTCGACGGTCTGGCCGAGATACGGGGAGAGCACCTTGATCGAGCCCTGGCTGCGCAGGGTGTAGCGCGGCGGGTTGGTACCCGAGACACGGCGGAGGATCGCCAGGCGCGCCTCGGGCGGCGTGCCGAAGAAGCCGTTGAAGAAGGAGCGCTGGCTGCCCGTTGGCTGCGCCAGCGTCAGGGTCCAAGCTTTGATCGTGCCGTCGTGGGGCACCAGGAACGGCAGCTGCGTCTGCCCGTTGTTGACCTGGAAGCCGGTGACGCTGCCGATCGCCTGACAAGGAAGGTCCGGGCAGGACGGGTCGGGCACCGCGGCGGTCTGGCCGAGGATCACCCGCGTCCGCGGCGCCTTGGCGGCATCGCTGTCGGCGGCGAGGCTGACGAGCAACAGCAACGAGGAGGCGAGCAGCACGAGAACGAGCCAGCGAGCCTTCCGCACTGCTGCGGTGGCCAAACCTGCTGACGAAGACCTCGACATAGACGCTGCTCCTCTCGTTGCTTGCATTGCCTCGAGCACGGCAGCCTAACCGCGGCTGCGGCCGGAGAAGCTAGGCGACGAGGACCTCAGCGCGGGCGGGCGTAGCTGAGGGCGACCGCGAAGCGGAGCCGCCCCACGCCTTCGAAGCCGAGCGCTTCGCCGGCGGCCTGGGTGAGGTCGAAGGCGCGCCCGTTGACGTAGGGACCGCGGTCGATGACCTGGGTGACGATGGCGTGGCCGTGGTAGACGAACTTGACCGTGGTCCCGCACGGCAACGTCTTGTGAGCGACGCCGATCGTCCCGCGGCGCAAAGTCGCCCCGCAAGCGGTCTTGTTGCCCCAGAGCCCGGGGCCGTACCAGCTGGCGCCGGCGTAGCGGAAAGGGCTGAAGGCGAGGTCGGCGCCAGGTGCGCCGGCAGTACTCGAGGCGCCGCCGGACGAGGCCTTGGCGCCGGTCGCGGCGCCCGCCATCAGGGCCAGCATCGCTGCCAGGCATAGCGCCCAGCGCAGGGTGTTCTGTTTGATCGTCGTCATCTCTTTGGCGACGCTTACGGGGTTAGCTGACGGGCTCGCGCTGAAAGAGCTGCGCTACGCGACATCGGCCGCGATTCGCCCCAACTGCTTGGGTCCCCCGCTCCTCGCGTTATGTGGCGAAGATTCAGCGGAAGTTGTGCGGCATGTTAGCAACCGCTAAGACAGAAAACCGTGCATAGGTTGTTAAGGGCATAGAGAAGACCCCTCGCGGGGCCTTCTCCGTAGCGGGCCTGTAAGCCGGATCCTGTCGTGAGCGGCCATCTATCTATGCGGCCTACCTGGACCTCGCCGAGCCGGGTCGACGGTCCTGCTTGGCCTTGCACCGGGCGGGGTTTGCCTGGCCGCTGCGTCACCGCAACGCCGGTGCGCTCTTACCGCACCATTTCACCTTTGCCTGTACGCGACGCAGCTGCAGTCGCGCCATCGGCCGTGTCATTTCTGTGGCACTTTCCCGCGGGTTTCCCCGGGTGGGCGTTACCCACCGCCCTGCCCTGTGGTGTCCGGACTTTCCTCGAGGGGTTTTCTCTCCCCCCGCGGTCCGCTCAGCCCGCCCCTCGATGGTAGCTCGACTGCGGCACTAAGGCCAGGATCTAGACAGCGCGGAAGACGCCGACCACTTTTCCGAGAACCTTCGCCTCGGTCGTCAGGATCGGCTCCATTTCCTCGTTTTCGGGCTGAAGCCGGATGTGGTCTTTCTCACGGAAGATCCGCTTCACCGTCGCCTCTTCGCCGATCAGGGCGACGACGATCTCCCCGTCGTTTGCCGTGTCGCTCGGTCGCACGATCACGTAGTCGCTTTCGAGAATGCCGGCGTCCTTCATGCTTTCGCCGCGGATCTGCAGGATGTAGTCGCCGTCCTCGCCGCCGATCACGTCCGGGACTTCGAGGTATTCCTCGATGTTCTCTTCGGCGAGGATCGGCTCGCCCGCGGCCACCTGCCCGACGAGCGGCAGCCCGTGACCCGGCTGAATCGCGCTTTTGGCCTTGTCGAACAGCAGCTCGATCGCCCGCGGCTTCGACGGATCGCGCCGCACAAGCCCGAGCTTCTCCAGGTTCGCCAGATGCGCGTGCACCGTCGAAGAAGAGTGCAGCCCCACCGCTTTGCCGATCTCCCGCACCGTTGGTGGGTAGCCGGTCTTAGCGGCGTACTTGCGCATGAAGTCGAAGATCTCCTTCTGCCGCTTGGTCAAATCCAAATCCATCGTCTCTCCGCTTTCCTCCGGTGCCGGGTCGCCAAGGGCGAACAGCCTCAACTTACGTTCGAACACTTGTTCGCAGGGTACCGCCCCTCCCGGACGACCGCAACGTGCGCCCTCCCCCTGCACGAAACATCTAGAATCGCCTTCCCTCGAGCGGCTGTGGCGGAACTGGTAGACGCGCAAGGTTGAGGGCCTTGTGGGTGGAAACACCCGTGATGGTTCGACTCCATTCAGCCGCATCGGAAAGCCCCCGCCCGTCGGGGGCTTTGCGTTTTCTGAGGACGAGCTGTCCCTCGGCGCAAGCGGCTGCAGATCCCAAGCGGAGCTAGACCGGAGCGCCGGCGACGGCCAACCCTGCCAGCGCCGCCGCGTTCGCCAGGTCTTGATCCCAGGTGACGAAGGTGACTTCCTCATCGCCCAGCTCAAGTGCGGTCGCGAGGTGGACCGCATCGGCCCCGCGCAGGCCGAAGCTTGCTGCCCGCTCCCCGGCGGTCAGCGCCAGGCGCTCATCGACCGCGATCGAGAACAGTTGCTCGAACGTCTTTTCGAAGCTCTGCAGTGACTGTTTGTATAGAGCCGGATCCAGCCTGCCACTCCTGCTTGCCGCCGCGAGCGCCGCGCAGCCCTCTGGATAGGCGAGCATGCTTGACGCAACTCGGGGGGAGCTGCTCCATAGCTTTAGCGCCAGATCCGACCCCAGCTCGTCGAGCACGAGCTTGACCAGGGCGGAGGTATCGGCGTACATGATCAACGGCGTTGTTCGCTGACGAGGTCGGAGACCAAGCCCTTGCTGCCCGGCAACGGAGCTGGGGTCCCCTTCGGCCTCTTCGGCCACCTCACCAGCCCCCTGCGCTCAAGCTCTTCGAGCGGGCGCAGCGAATCGATCTTGCTCAACTTGGCGACCGGCTTGCCACGGCGGGTGACGACAACCTCTTCGCCCCGCTCCACCTTCTCGAGGTACTCACTGAGACGATCGTGAAGCTCGCGTACACCGACCTCGATCCCTTCGAGATGTAGCGTCATCGGAACGACCCTAGCAGCTACATCGATGGCTGCCATCAGGCCCTGCCGTGAGGCCCGGCCAGAGCAGCGGCATCGCGCAGATCCACCATCACCCGCTCCCAGACGATTTCGATCAGCTTCGTCGCGGTCCGGCACTCGGATCGGCCGACAGCTTCCAGGGCGGGACGAGACGAGCCGGCGACCATCTCGACCAGAACCTCGGCGTTGTCCTCCCCTGGGAAGGCGTCTTCCGGCAGCGCCTCGACCAGCGAGCTGACCAGGTCGAAGAGAGCGAGACCGGTCCGAAGCAGCTCCTCGACGAACTCCTGGACCGCATCTACTTCATAGGCATTAGTCATGCCCGGTTAAGTCTCGGGAGGACAAAGTTCTCCCCCCTGGCTACTCGGCGACGGTAGTCCCCAGCGCCCTGTCGATGAAGGGTCCGAGCAGGTCGGCGACCGCCTTCGCCGTCTCCTCCGCTGACTCGCCAGGCGTCGTCACGTAGCTGATCGCCAGACGCACCAGGGTCTCCGCCAGCGTCTGCACGTCGGCTACGGGGGCCTCGGGCCAGCCCTCTTCGATCACTGCGGTGAGTCTGCTGGTCGCCCACTGGACGACCGGCAGGCCCTGGGTGGTGACGAAGGGCAGCATCCCCCCCGTGCCGTCGTCGCTGAGGAGGATGCGGATCAGCGGGTCGCCGCCGGCGGCGCTGAGGAAGTGCTCGAGCGCGGCCAGCACGGCCGCCCGCGGGTCGTCGCCGTGCTCGAGGACGGCTTTTTCGACGTCGTCCATGAACCGTTCGGCCTCGTGGATGACGAAGGCGAAGCCGAACTCGTTGCGGTTGCCGAACTCGTTGTAGAGGGTCTGGCGGCTGACGCCCGCCCCGGTGGCGATGTCGGCCATCGTGATCTCCGACCACGGGCGCGAGCCCAACTGGTCGCGGGCGGCGTCGAAGACGGTCTTGCGGAGCAGCTCGCGCGCCGCCTCCTGGTAGGGAGTGCGTTGAGTGGCCACCCCCGTATCGTGCCAGTTGGAGACTTAACCGTCTCCGGCGACCGGCTCGAAGTCCACCTTGTCGCGGACGCCGCAGTCGGGGCAGGCCCAGTCGTCGGGCACCTGCGACCAGGGCGTCCCCGGCGGAAACCCCTCTCGCGGGTGACCCGCCCCCTCGTCGTAGACGTAGCCGCAGGCCGGGCAGTGCCAGGCGCTCATCCGGCCCGCCCGTAGCGCTCCAGCACCCGGCCGAGCTTGCGCGGCTGGATGTTGCAGCGGGTGACATCGCCTTCGTAGTGGTCGAGCAGGATCGGGTCCATCACCCGGCGCCAGAGCGGCGGGAACCAGGCGAGCACGATCATCCCCGCGTAGCCGGTCGGCAGCTGCGGCGCCTCTTCCAGGTGGCGCAGCGCCTGGTAGCGACGGGTCGGGTTGGCGTGGTGGTCTGAGTGGCGCTGCAGGTGGTAGAGCAGGACGTTGGAGGCGACGTTGTTGCTGTTCCAGCTGTGCTCTGGGCGGCAGCGCTCGTAGCGGCCGTCCTCTTTCTTCTGGCGCAGCAGGCCGTAATGCTCGAGGTAGTTGACGACCTCCAGTAGCGAGAAGCCGATCACCGCCTGCGCCACCAGGTAGGGCAGGACGATCGGGCCGAAGGCGATGGTCAACACGGCGAAGAGACCGAGGGTCATCGCCCAGGCGGTGAGGATGTCGTTGTGGCGGCTGAAGTGGCGCTCGCCGAGCCGGTCGAGGCGGGCGGCCTCAATCCCCCATGCCGAGCGGACGCTGCCGATGACGGTGCGCGGCAGGAAGGCCCAGAAGTTCTCCCCCAGGCGCGAGCTCGCCGGGTCCTCGGAGGTGGCGACTTTGACGTGGTGGCCGCGGTTGTGCTCAATGAAGAAGTGGCCGTAACCGGTCTGGGCGAGGGCGATGCGGCTGAGCCAGCGCTCGGAGTTGGCCCGCTTGTGGCCGAGCTCGTGGGCGGTGTTGATCGCGATCCCGCCGACGACCCCCATCGTCAGCATCAGCCCGATCGATTCAACCACGGTGAGGTCACCGTTCGACCACATCCAGCAGGCGAAGACCAGCCCCGCGTACTGAATCGGGATGAACAGGTAGGTGCACCAACGGTAGTAGCGGTCCTGCTCGAGGAACTTGAGGACGCTGTCGGGCGGGTTGGTCGGGTCCAGCCCGATCGCCATATCGAGCAGCGGGAATAGGCCGAAGACGAGCACGGGACCCAAGAACCACATTCCGCCGAAGCCGGTGACGGTGACCCAGAAGAACGCGAGGAACGGCGAGAGGGGAACGATGATCCCCATCAGCCATGCGTAGCGCTTGCCGTCCGTCCACGCCGCCGGATTGACCTCGATCTCGTCGTGGTGGTGATGGTGATGAATCGGCTCTGCGTGCGCCTCCATGGCCCTCTCCTTGTCAAACGACGGCTGCTGGTCGCCTACTTTGACATGTACGGCGGATATGTCAAGGGGAGATACAGGGCACGGCAGAATGTCCGCAGTCTGCGGACGTCAGGAACCTGAGCGAGGGAGCCGCTTAGATCTTCAGCAGGAGGAACGTGTTCAGCGCGAAGAGGACCGCGAAGAAGATCGTCGCCCGGTCCAAGTTGCGCTCGACCATCGAGCCGCCGCCGATCGAGCTGCCGCCGCCACCGATCCCGAAGGCGCCGGAGAGGCCGGCGTCTTTGCCCGAGTGGAGCAGGATCAGGAAGATCAGCACGACGGCGATGATCACCTGGATGATGCTGAAGAACGTGAACACGGTCTGAGAAAGTCTAGCCCTGTCCGACTTTTTCGGGCTCGCGGGGGTGGAATCCATTTCCGTTCTGGCTGTCAAGGATCTCGAGCGCTTCTTCGCGCAGCTCGGCGTCGACAACGGCGAAGTCCTCGTCGGAGAGCTTGCCGACGGCGTGGTCGAGCTCGGCGTCGCGGATCTCGCGGTACTTCGCTTCCTTGCGGGCGTCGGCTTCGGTGCGGACGAGGGCACCACGGCGCCTCCCCCGCGTCGGCCATATCGCGATCAGCGCCCCGGCCAGGGCGATCAAACCGCCGATCCACATCCAGGTGACCAGCGGGTTGACGATCACCTTGAAGGTCGCCGGCGCGGTGTCGGTGAGGTAGGTCTTGGCGACGTTCGCGGCCGCCAGGCTCTGCAGTTTCGAGACCTGTTCCAGCGCCTGCGCTTCCCGGGTGGGGTTCCCGAGCGAGCCCCGCATCAGCGCGCCGAGGGCTTTGCACTGGGGCGGCGTGCCCGGCCCGCCTTTGACGCAGGCGGCGAAGCCTTCGTCGGCGTCCTTCACCCGGCCCTGGATCGCGGTGATGTTCGGGCGCTCGGCGATCCAGAGGTCGGAGCCGGGGCCGGGCCGCAGCCCCACCTCGCTGGTCGCCTCGCCGGCGAAGAAGCTGCTGATCATCCCGGTTTCCTGCCCGGTCGGGCGGAAGAAGGCCTGGCTCGGCCGCAGGTAGCCGATCAGCTTGCCGTCTTCAGTCACCTTCAGGAGCGAGCCGAAGGTGAACTTCTCGTCGTCGACGGCGACGGTCGGCTTCACGTAGGTGATCGTGCGGCCGTCGATCGTCGCGCTTTCCCCCGGCCGCAGGTTGACGTCGCGGTTGGTCTGGAAGCTCGAGGAGGCGGCGATCCCGATCAACAGGACGGCGATGCCGGCGTGGATGATGTAGCCGCCGTAGCGGCGGCGGTTGCGGGTGACCAGCCCGACCATCGCCGCGTGGGTCGACTCCCCCGAGAGCTGCCGCCGCGCCGCCGCGCCGCTCCAGAACTCCTGCGCCAGGCCCGTCAGGGCAAAGGCGGCGAAGGCGAACAGCGCCAGCGCCCAGGGCTTGTGGGCGGCGTCGGTGAAGACCGCCAGGGCGACGAGCGCCACTGCCGCCACGACCAGCGGCACCCGGAAGACCCGCTTCGCCGACTCCCAGCTGACCCGGCGCCAGGCCAGCAGCGGCCCGATCCCGGTGAAGAGGACCAGCAGGATCGCCAGCGGCGTCGTGTAGCGGTCGAACCAGGGCGCGGCGAGGGCGGCCTTGTCGCCGGTGAAGAGTTCGGAGATCAGCGGGAAGAAGGTCCCCCAGAAGATCACCGCGGTCAGCCCGACCAGGAGCAGGTTGTTGACGAGGAAGATCGCCTCGCGCGAGACCAGCGAGTCGATCCGCTTCGGCGAGCGCAGGTCGTCGAGGCGGCTGACGATCAGGAGCGCCGAGCCGATCAGGACGACGCCGATCAGGCCGAGGATGTAGGGGCCGACGGTGTTGTCGCCGAAGGCGTGGATCGACTGCAGCACCCCGGAGCGGACGAGGAAGGTGCCGAGCAGCGCCATCGAGAAGGTGCCGACGACGAGGCAGGCGTTCCAGACTTTCAGCATCCCCCGCTTCTCCTGGACCATGATCGAGTGCAGGAAGGCGGTGCTGAGCAGCCACGGCATCAGTGCCGCGTTCTCGACCGGGTCCCAGGCCCAGTAGCCGCCCCACCCGAGCTCGGTGTAGGACCAGCGGGCGCCGAGCAGGAGGCCGAAGCCGAGGAAGGTCCAGGCGATCAGGGCGAAGCGGCGGGTGGCGCGGATCCACTCGGCGTCGAGGCGGCGGGTGATCAGCGCCCCGATCGCGAAGGCGAACGGGATCGTCATCGCCACGTAGCCCGAGTAGAGCATCGGCGGGTGGATCATCATGCTCGGGTGCTGCAGCAGCGGGTTGAGGCCGACCCCGTCAGTGGCGCCGCTCGTGGTGGCGAAGGGGTCGACGTCGGGGGCGAAGAGCATCAGGCCGGTGAAGAAGGCGGCCACCCCCATCATCACCGCGGTCGCGTAGGGGACGATCTCACGCAGCTTGTTGCGCGTCGACCAGAGCGCGAGGCTGGAGGCGATCGAGAGCACCCAGGCCCAGAGCAGCAGCGAGCCCTCCTGACTCGACCACATCGCCGCCATCTTGTAGAAGGGCGGCGTCTCGATCGAGGAGTGTTCCTGGACGATCTTGAAGCCGAAGTCGTTGCCCGCGAAGGCCAGCTCAATGATTAGAACGCAGGCGGTGAGCAGGCCGCAGAAGCCGTAGACGACGCGGCGGGAGAGGTCGACCCGGTAGCGGTCGCCGTCGCGGCCCCAGAGCGCCAGCGCCCCCGCGGCGAGCGCCGCTACGAAGGCGAGCGCCAGCAGGGCGCTGCCGAGGCTAGCCATCAGACTTGGTGGTGAACTTCGACGGGCACTTCGTGATCAGCGTTTCCGGTTCCCCGACGAAGGTGCCGTTCTCGAGGCTGCCGGTGAGGACGATCTCGCGGCCGCCGCGGAACGGGTCCGGGACGGTCCCCTGGTAGGTCACCGGCAGCGCTCTGCCGCCGCCATCGCGATCGACGACGCGGAAGGCGATGCCGTTGCCGACGTGCTTGATTGAGTGCGGGACGACTTCGCCGGTCATCTCGTAGCTGGTGCCGGGGCTGGCGCTTGCGAGTTCGGAGGGCTCCTTCGCCTCGGTCGAGGCCGAGAACGAGGTGTAGATCAGCGCGACCGCGAGCAGCACCGCGACGCTGAGCGCGACGACAAGCCGAATCTTCCGCTTCCGCTGGGGATCCACGAGCAACGGGGATTATCGCAAGGCTTGGACGTGGGACAATGGCTGCGTGACCGATGACCGCGTCCTCCTGATCACCGGCGCCAGCAGCGGCATCGGTGCCGCCACCGCCCGGGCCCTGGCTGGGAAGTATCGGCTGGTGCTGGCGGCGCGCCGCCTGGAGGAGCTGGAAGAGCTCGCCGAAGAGCTCGGCGGCGAGGAGCGGGCGGTCGCGGTGCGCTGCGACGTCACCGAGTGGGACGAGGTGCAGGCGCTGGCGCAGGCGGCGATCGACCGCTTCGGCCGCATCGACGCGGTCTTTGCCAACGCCGGCTTCGGCGCCACCCGCGGCTTCCTTGAGGAGTCGCCCGAACACTGGCGCTCGATGGTCCTGACCAACGTCTACGGAGTCGCGCTGACGATCCGCGCCACCCTCCCCCACCTGCTCGAGCGCGGCGACGGCCACTTCCTGATCACCAGCTCGGTGGCGGGGCGGCGGGCGCTGCCCGGCTCGCTCTACTCGGCGACGAAGTGGGCGGCAACGGCGATCGGCGAGTCTCTGCGCCAGGAGCTGCGCCAGATGCACGACAACCACGGCATCCGTGTCACCGTGATCGAGCCGGGGATGGTCGACACGCCCTTCTTCGAGAACCGCCCGGGGAAATCGGCGCTGGAGGACGAGGACATCGCCCGCGCTGTCACCTACGCCTTGGAGCAGCCCGAGGGCGTCGACGTCAACGAGGTCTTGATCCGCCCGATCACCCAGTCGAGCTGAGCAGGGCTCGCACGAGCCGCCAGTAGCCTCGCAGCAGCAGGCGGGCCGGGCGGGAGCGGACCAGCGGCGAGATCATGTCGGAGTCGAGGTCGGGCGTGAGCACTGCGGCAAACTCGGCGGCGCTGATCGTGCACCGGCGCTGGAGGGCGCGCCGCTCGCTCAGCAGCCGCGGCAGCCAGCCGACGAATTCCCGGTTGGCGCGCAGCTTCTGGCGTCCCCAGCCGCCTGCGGCCGCGACCGGCAGCAGCGCCAGCTCGGTCGCCAGCAGAGCCGGCACCAGCAGGGCCAGCAGCGGCGCCGGGTAGGTCCGCGCGATGAAGGCGAGGCGGTTGCGCTCGAGCCAACGCCACTTGTCAGCGCTGGCGCTGAAGTCGTAGTCGTGGGCGACGACCGCGGTCGGCTCGATCCCGACCGTTCCTCCCGCCATCCGCAGACGGACGGAGAGGTCGACGTCCTCGTGGTACATGAAGAACTCGGCGGGGAAGCCGCCGGCCCGGCGCCACTCGCCCAACGGGATCGCTAAGCAAGCTCCGGAGGCGGCAGAGACCTCCCCGGGGGCCGGGGCCTCGGCCAGTGAGCGGCCGTGCCCTCCGGCCCAGACGATCCCCGTGAAGTGGATCGGGTTGCCGGCGGAGTTGATCGTCGCCATCCCTCCGTCCGCGACCAGGCCCTGCCAAGCGACCCAGCCGCGCCCCTCCAGCCACGGCTTGCGGATCGCCTCGCCGAACCCGGGCTGCGGCATCGCGTCGGGGTTGAGGAGGACGAGGAGGTCGCCGCGGGCCACCTCCGCCCCCGCGTTGGCGCCGCCGGCGAAGCCGGTGTTGTGACCGAGCGAAACCAGGCGTGCCTGCGGGGCGAGCTCGCGAACCAGCTCGAGGCTGCCGTCGCCGGGCTTGTTGTCGACGACGATCAGCTCGTCGCCGTCACCCAGCTCCTGCAGCAGAGCGGGAAGCGTCTTCGAGAGATCGTCGCGGCTTTCGTAGGCGACGATCAGGACTGAGAGCGTCGGTCGCACCGGCGCGGAGGCTATTCGACCTCCGCGCCGGTGCTCGCGACTGGGCTTCGACTACTTGTGCTTCTTGCAGGAGGCGATGTTCAACCGGAAGCGGTTGTTCTTCACCTGCTTGCCGTTCTGGCCTTTGATGTTCAACTTCGCCCGCTGCGGCTTCGCG
>Ga0307316_10000434_pt1 | contig 12621 bp, 11 predicted proteins | sample ER_DNA_356_FD_194504 | JGI IMG/M metagenome (GOLD analysis project Ga0307316, IMG submission 194504) | Bulk soil microbial communities from the East River watershed near Crested Butte, Colorado, United States - ER_DNA_356 | ecosystem: Environmental > Terrestrial > Soil > Floodplain | place... | reverse complement strand
GCTGGAAGAAACGACGGAACAGCTTGGCGAGCTGCAACCGCCCAGCGGGGACGAGAAGGTCGTCAACGGCTTCATGCAGGAATGGGAAGAGGCCCTGCAGAAAGCCGAAGCCGAACCGGGGAGTGCGATCAGCCCCCGCTTCCTCCTCACTCCTAATTTGAAGGCAAAGGAATACGGCCTAACTTCCTGCAGTCTGTGATTCCGACTCGAATGCGGCAAACTCTGCGCGGTGGGAACCGCGCAGAGACCCGACCCGACCGAGTCGGTCCGCCACAAGCTGCGGCCGCTGTTCGATCAGGTGGTGATCAAGGAGCTGGATCAGGACCGGGTGCGGCGGTCGGGGTTGGTGGTACCGCCGGGGACGCACGAGCCGCCGCCGGAGCAAGGGATCGTGCTGGCCGTCGGACCGGGGCTGGACTGGTGGGCGGGGGCTGGGGTAGAGATGCCGGTGCAGCCCGGCGACCATGTGGTCTTCCCCTCTGCAGCAGGGGTCTGGGTCGAGATCGACGAGGAGCGGCTGCTGGTCTGCCGGGTCACCCAGCTCCTCGGCGTGCTCGAGTCGACTTCGCTCGACCAGTCTTAAGTCAGCGCGCTGCGCTAGACCGCTGCCGGCGGCGAGAGGCCTTGCGGCTCAGGTCGCCTCTGAGAACGCGATCTCGGGCTCCTCCTGAGCTGCCGGCATCGCCTGCGGCCGGGGCGACCGCAGGACGAAGACCGCAATCGCCACCGCGACGGCAGCGAAGATCGCGCCGACCAGATAGGCGACGTGGTAGCCCGAGGTCAGCGCCTGAAGCTGACCTTCCCCGTTGTCGAGTAGAGACTTCGTGCGCTCGCCCGACAGGGTCGCCAGGATCGCCAGGCCGATCGCGCCGGCGACCTGCATGCTGGTGTTGACGAAGCCGGAGGCGAGGCCCGCGTCCTCGGGGGTCGCGCCCGACATCGCGAGGGTCATGATCGCCGGAAACGAGGTGCCGACTCCGATTCCGATCAGCAGGAAGGGCGGCAGCAGGTCGCCGAAGTAGTTGGCGTCGACGGGCGTGCGGGCAAAGAGAAGTAGCGCGACGACGACCATGCAGACGCCCGGGATCAGGGTCGTGCGGGGGCCGAAGCGCATGATCAGCTTTTCCGAGAAGCCGAGCGAGAGGGTCCCCATCACCAGCGTCGTCGGCAGGAAGGCGAGGCCGACCTTGAGCGGGCTGTAGCCGAGCACCTTCTGGAGGTAGAGCGCACCGAGGAAGAACATTCCGAACATGCCGGCAACCAGCAACGCCTGCAGCGCGTTGGAGCCGGCGACGTTGCGGGAGCGGAAGAGGCGCAGGGGCATCAGCGGGTTCTCGATCGTCGCCTGCCGGTGTAGGAACAGCCCCAGCAGAACCAGCGAGATCGCTCCCAGGATGAAAATCCGGCTGTCGTTCCAGCCCCAGGCTTCGATCCGCAGGATCGTGAAGACGCCGAGCATCAAGGAGGCGGTAATCAATCCGGCGCCGGGGAAGTCGGCGCCGGCGCTGAGGCCGATCCCCTCCGGGTTGGCGACCAACCGGGTGGCGAGGTAGGCGGTGGCGATTCCGATCGGCAGGTTGATCAGGAAGATCCAGTGCCAACTGATCGCGTCGGTGAGGACGCCGCCGAGGAGGAGGCCGATCGAGCCGCCGGCCGAAGCGACAAAGCCGTAGACGCCGATCGCTTTTGCCTGCGCTCCCGGCTCCGGGAACATCGTCACGATCATCCCGAGGATCACCGCCGAGGCCATGGCCCCCCCGACGCCCTGGACGAAGCGCGCTCCGATCAGCATCTCCTGCGAGACGGAGGCGGCGCAGACGAGGGAAGCGACGGTGAAGATCGCCAGGCCGATCAGGAAGACGCGGCGCTGGCCGAGCAGGTCGCCCATACGACCGGCCAGGAGGAGGAGGCCGCCGAAGGGGATCATGTAGGCGTTGACGACCCAGGCGAGGTTGCTCTGGGAGAAGTCGAGGCTGCCCTGGATCGAGGGCAGGGCGACGTTGACGATCGTCGCGTCGAGGACGATCATCAGCATCCCCGCGCAGAGGACGTAGAGAGCAAGCCAGCGAGTTCTGTCGGTATCAGTCGGGTTCATGTGTATAGAGACGGCGGGACTGGGAGAAACTCATCGGCCGTCCATCGATTGATGCGTCGGCGCAGGCGGAAGGGAAACCTAGCAATGCGCCTCAGCCACGGCGGCCGAAGGCGTGACCCGCCGGGGCAACGGAGCGAAGCTCGGATACCGCCAGGTCGCGGAGGTTGGCCGGATGTGGGCGCGACGGCTGCCGGGCGGGAGTCGCTTCCAAACGCTCCAGCGGCGCCAAGTCGCTAACGACGACGTTGACCGTGCCTTCGCGGCGCTCGAGGCGGCCGCGGGCGCGGATCAGGGGGGCGGAGCGGACGAGGGGGCGGTGGCGCTCGAAGACGGGGGGCGGGACGACGAGGTTGACCTGGCCGCGCTCGTCCTCGAGGAGGAGGAAGGTGATGCCGTTGGCGGTCTCGGGGCGCTGGCGGGCGGTGACCATGCCGGCGACTTCGACGGTGGAGGCGTGGTCGAGCCGGGTCAGGTCGGAGGTGCGGGCGAGCTTCGGGTCGAGGCTCGGGCGCAGCAACTTCATCGGGTGCTTGTCGACCGTCATCCCGGTCGAGCGGTAGTCGGCGATCAGGTTGCCCCACTCCCCCAGCGGCTCCAGCTCGGGCGGCTCGGGCGGCTCCATCGGCAGCGCCAGCTGGGTGCCGTTGCCGTGGAGCCGGCCGGCGGCGGTGACGCCGACCCGCCAGAGCGCCTCGCGGCGGTCGTCTTCCGAGCCGGTGGGGATCCCGTCGAGCGCCCCCGCCCAGGCGAGCTTTTCCAGGCTCGGCAGGCCAACCCCCGAGCGCGAGGCAAGTTCCGCGATCCCCTTATATGGACCGCCGCGCTGGCGCTCGGCGACCAGCGCCTCCATCTCCTCCTCCTTCACCCCCTTCACGTAGCCGAGGCCGACCCGCACCTGCAGGCCGCCGCGCACATCCTCCTCGCGCGGCGATTCGACGTGGCAGAGGACCTTGCTGCGGTTGGCGTCTACCGGGGCCACCCGGATGCCGCAGCGCTGGGCCTCGTGGACCAGCGAATCCGGTGGGTAGAAGCCCATCGGCTGCTCGTTCAGCAGCGAGCAGAGGAACTCGGGCCCGTAGTGGATCCGCAGCCAGGCAGACTGGTAGGCGAGCAGGCCGAAGGCGGCCGAGTGGGCCTTCGGGAAGCCGAAGCCGGAGAAGCCTTTGATCTGGTCCCAGACGCGTTCGGCTATCTCCTCGGCGACGCCGTTGGCGGCGGCGCCGGCGCAGAAGCGCTGGTGGTGCTCGCGGATCGCCTCCTCGGAGCGCTTGCGGCTCATCGCCCGCCGCAGCCCCTCCGCCTCCGAGGAGCTGAAGCCCGCCAGCGCCATCGCCACCTCGATCACCTGCTCCTGGAAGACGATCGTCCCCAGCGTCTCCTCCAGCACCGGCTCCAGCAGCGGGTGCTCGTAGGGGATCTTGAAATCCGGATCCTCGCGGAGGGCTTTTCGCCTCTCTATATAGGGGTGGATGGCGCCGCCCTGGATCGGACCGGGCCGCACCAGCGCCACCTGGACGATGACGTCGTCGAGGTCGCGCGGCTGGGTGCGCGGCAGCATCTGCATCTGCGCCCGGCTCTCGATCTGGAAGACGCCGGTGGTGTCGGCGGCCCGGATCGATTCGAAGGTCTCCTCGTCGTCGAGCTGGATCCGCGAGAGGTCGAGCCGCTCCCCCCGCGCCCGGCCGACCTCCTCGACGCAGCGCTCGACCGCCGAGAGCATCCCCAGCCCCAGCAGGTCGATCTTGAGGAAGCCGGCGTCAGCGCAGGAGTCCTTGTCCCACTGCACCGTCTGCCGCCCCTTCATCGCCGCGGGCACGACCGGGCAGACGTCGATCAGCGGCCGGGTCGAAATAACCATCCCGCCCGGGTGCTGGGAGGAGTGGCGCGGCAGACCTATGATCTCGGCGGCGAGCGGCAGCAGCGCCCGCCAGCGCGGCTCCTTCGCCCGCTGCGGCCCCAGCGCCGCCGCCAGGTCGCGCTCGATCTCCTCCGCCCCCCCGTAGAAGCTGGCGGTCTTCGCCACCTTGTCGATCTCCGCCGGCGGCAGCCCGAGCGCCTTGCCGAGGTCGCGCACCGCGCCCTTCGGCCGGTAGGTGGGGAAGGCGGCGACGAGGGCAGAGTGCTCGTGGCCGTAGCGCTCGTGCACGCGTGGGATCAGGACCTCGCGGATGTCGCGCGGGAAGTCGAGGTCGATGTCGGGCATCGAGGTCGTTTCCCCGTTGAGGAAGCGGCCGGAGAAGAGGTCGGCCTCGACCGGGTCGACGTGGGAGAGGCCGGTGAGGTAGCAGACGATCGAGCTGACGCTGGAGCCACGTCCCCGGCCTGGCGGCAGAACGCCGCGCGCCGACTCCGGCCCACGGACCTCGGCGGCGACCTCGCGGGCCAGCTCGAGCAGGTCGCGGTGCAGGAGGAAGAAGCCGGAGAGGCCGAGCTTGCGGATGATCGCCAGCTCCTCCTCCAGCCGCCACTCGGCTTCGAGCAGGCGGGCGTTGCCGCTGTACCGCTCACCAAGGTGGTGGTTGCAGACACGCGCCAGCTCGGCGTCGGCGCCGGGGTCCTCACTGCCGGGATAGCGGTAGCCGAGCTGCTCGGTGAGGTCGAAGCGCAGCCGCTCGGCGATCCGCTCGGTCTCGGCGACCGCCTGCGGATATTCGGCGAAGCGTGCCGCCATCGCTCCCGGCGAGGTGAGGGCCGAGGTCGAGTTGCCGCGGCGTCGCGGCTCGGACTCCTCCAGCGTCTCGCAGAGGCCGATCGCGACCAGCGCGTCCTGCGCCGGCGAGCGACGACGGTCGTGGGAGTGGACGTTGCCGGTGGCGACGCAGGGCACCTCCAGCCGCTCGGCCAACAGCGCCAGCCAGCGGTTGCGGGCGCGATCGCGCCGCCAGTAGGGCCGCTGCAGCTCGATCCGAAAACGATCGCGACCGAAGGCACCGAGCAGCCGCCGCGCCAACCGCTCCCCCTCCGCGGTGTCTCCGCGTTCGAAAGCCCCGGCGACGGCTCCGTCCCGCACACATCCCGAGAGACAGACCAAACCCTCCGCATGCTCCTCCACCTCCTCCAACGTCGCCCAAGGCTGCATCGAGGTCCGCTGCGCGTTGTCCCGCGTGTACGCATGGGCAGCAGTAAGCAACCTGCACAAATTCCGGTATCCCACCTCGCTTTCGACGAGCAGCGTCAAATGCGCGGCCTCTCCCGCGGGTGGCGACGATCGGGAGGACTCTCCCGGTAGGGAGAGCCCCCGATCGGAGACAGGACCCGCGGGCCGGGAGCACACCGTCAACTCCGCCCCCGTGATCGCCCGGATACCGAACCCCCGACAGGCATGGGCGAACTCCATCGAGCCCCAGACGCCGTCGTGGTCGGTGAGGGCGAAGGCGGGATAGCCGTGGGCCGCGGCAGCAGCGGCCAGCTCCATCGGGGTCGAGGCGCCGTCGAGGAAGGAGAAGGCGGAGTGGGCGTGCAGCTCGACGTACATCAATCAACCCCTGAGCCTCAAGCCCGCTGCCGGTACCAGCGCTGGGCGCCGGCGCCGCGGAAGACGGTGAGGGAGCGCCCGTCAGCGGTCGCCAGCTCAAAGTAGTGACGGCGCAGCGGCTGCGGCGTCCACCAACGGTCCTCTACCAACCACTCCTCGCGAACGGCCTCGACTGTGACTCCCTCGACCAGCATCGGAGCGCCGCGGGGGTCGGTGCGGACCGCCACCCGCTGGGGGGCATAGAGACGGCGAACCCCCGGCATCAGAGTTCGGGGTAAGGGGTCAGCAACGCCCAGCGCTCCGGCACCCGCGAGGCGTCGTCGACGGGCAGGATCTTCAGCAGTGCCTCGGCGCCCTGGACCGCCCGGACCTCGCGCACCGCCGCCCCCAGCCGGCGGCGCCGCGGCTCGCCGCCACCGACCGCGAGCTCGAGCTGGTCGCGCGCCGGCGGCCCGAGGCCGACCGCCCGTAGGCGCAGCGTCCTCGCCGGGCCCGGCAGCTCCTCGAGCCGCGGCGCCAGGACGTTGCGCAGAACCCGCGGCGAAGCGCTGGGACGGCCCAGCCCCTGTTCGACGCTCCAGCTGCCGCCGCTCGCCAGCAACGCCCCGAACCGCAGCCCGAGCAGCGTCCTTCCCTGCCGCTGCGGCACCGCCAGCAGACGATCGACAAGCAGCTCCAGTGCCCGGTCGAGCTGCCGGCCGGCGGTTCCTTCCGGGAGCTCGATCTCCTCGGCCACCTCCTCGTGCGGCGTCCGCGGCCGCAGCGGCTCTTCTTCGCCGCGGCAGAGGCGCCGCGCCCGCAGGCCGAGCGGGCCGAAGCGGTCGGAGACCTGCTCGGCCGAGAGCCGAGCGAAAGCGGTCAGGGTCTCGATCCCCAGCCGCTCGAGTGCCTCGATCAGCTCCTCAGCTTCTCGTTCCGGGACCGCCAGCCGTCGCCGCAACGCCGTAACGGAGACGGGCCGCGACCACTCGGCCGCGGCCAGGAAGGCGGCGAGCCGGGTGCGGCCGGTGGCGATCCGCCACTCCTCCCCCACCGCCCGTTGCGCCGCAGCGAGGACGCCGTCGGAGCTGCCGCCGTAGAGGCCGCGCAGCCCCTCGACCGCGAAGAAGGCCTCGCTCGGCTGCTCTGACTCCACCGCGGCGCCGATCTCCTCCAGCGCCCGCACCATCGCTTCGGTCGCCTCCGCCGCGGCGACCGGATCAGCTAGATCAGCGCGCCCGGGCCGGGGCCCCCCGCCGCGACCCGGGCGCGAAGAAGTCGCCAACAGCGCCAAACGCTTGTCGATGACGCAGGCGATCTCCATACGAACGTATGTTCGTGTCCGACACAGCATAACGCCATAGAGGTCGGCTCAGGTTGGAGGATCCGGCCGTCGCGCCGTCAGCCCTGGCGGGCGACCTGGGCCGCCGCGGTACTACCGAGGTAAGGCGTCAAGGCGAACTCGACCAGGTCAGGGAGCAGCGACTCCAGCTCCGCTGTGCGGTCGGCGAAGATTCGCCGCGAGATCAACGAGACCATGCCGCCGACCAGAGCCTCCTCGGTGCTGGGAGAAAGTCCGGCGAGCACCTCCGCCGAGCGCCCTTTGCGGCCGGCTTCGAAGTATGGGACCAAGTCCTGGATCGCCGCGTCGTAGCGCTCGATCACGACCGGGCCCGCGACCAGCGCCTCGACCATGCTGAGCCGCGCCAGATGGGGCTCGGCGGCGAGGAACTCGAGCATCGCCGCGATCCCGGCCCGGGCTGCCTGCGGCCACTCCTCCTCTGCCTTGAAAGCCTTGTCGACGCGCTCGCGCAGCTGCGCCATCACCGTGTCGTAGGCAGCGACGAAGCACTCATCCTTGCTGTTGAAGTGCTCGTAGAAGGTCCGCCGCGAGACGGCGGCATGGCGGGTGATGTGAGCGATCGTCGTGCCGGCGTAGCCGTTTTCGGCAACCGCCTCCGCCAAGCCGGCGATCAGTCGCTCGCGCTGATTATGGGCGACGAACTCGCGCGGGAGGCCGTGGCGCCCCGGGGGAAGGCGTGCGAGCTCGGGTGGGTACTCCCGCGGATCAACAGAGGGGTTGACTGGTTCACTCAAGAGAATCGACGATACCGATTCAAACGATTGCAGCTTAAACTGGCCAACTGGCCAGTTTTTTTATCGGTGCCCTTACGCTCGCGAGGTGGGGGCAGGAGAACCACCCTCTCCCTCCAGTGCCACCGCCCGCGCGGCCTCGGCTCCCAGGTAAGGGGACAAGGCGAACTCGACCAGCTCGGGGAGAAGGTCTCCGATCTGGATCGGCTCCGCGCCCAGGAGACGCTGGTAGAGGATCCAGAAGACACCGCCGATCAGGGCCTCCTCGAGTGTCTCCGGCAGCTCCTGCCCGCGCGGCGAGACATCGCGTCCAAGTCGGAACAGAGAGACGAAGGCCTGCAGGGACTCCTCGTAATAGCGGACAGAGCTCGGGGCGGCTGCGAGAGCATCGACCATGCAGGTGCGAGCAAGGGCCGGCTCCTCGGCGACATAGCCGAGAAAAGCACCCAGGCCCGCCTCCACCTGGCGGGGCCACTCATCGCTCTCGCCAGCGGCCTCGACCACCCGAGCAAGGGCAGTCGACATCGCGAATTGCTGGGCGGCGAGGAAGCAATTCTCTTTCGAGGAGAAGTTTTCGTAGAACGTGTTGCGGGCGATCCCGGCGCGCCTGACGATGTCGGCGACGGTGACCGCGCGGTAGCCCTTCTCCGAAACCTCTAGGGCGAGGGCGCCGATGATCCGAGCCCGCTGGTGCTGGGCGATGAACTCGCGCGACAACTGATGCCGACCCGGAAGTGGACGCGGTGTTGACTTCGAAGCCACGAACGGAAGAGTACCTGAGTCCGACCGTCGGCCCCTGCGCAAGCCGCAACCGGATACCGTTTAGGTACCAAAGACAGACAGACCGTTTTCTCAATCAACTTCGACCGGGCGGGGACTTTGACCGGAAAGCGCGAACGCATCCTCCAAGGGATGCTGCAAGCAGTTGGCACCCACGGGTACGAGCGGACCACGGTCCAGGATGCCCTCGCCGAGGCGGGCGTCTACCGCCAGGCCTTCTACGACTCCTTCAGCGACAAGGAGGACTGCTATCTGCAGGCGCTCGACGCCGGCTCGGCGTGGGTGGAGCTGGCGATGCGCGACGCCGCCGCCGGGGAGACGATGTGGCGCGCTCAGCTTCGCGGAGCGCTGACCGGCCTCCTTTCCTTCCTCGACCAACGGCCCGCCGTTGGCAAGGCGCTACTGGTCGAGGTCCACGCCGCCGGAGCGCAAGCGGTCGCCAAGCGAACAGAGGCGATGGCCCGGGCGGCGGCGATGATCGATCTGGCGCGGCAGGAGAGCGACGATGGTGCCCCGGCGATCTCGGCCGAGGCGGTGGTGGCGGGGATCCTGGCCGTCCTCCACAGCCGCCTCGGAGCCAACCAGACGAGCGGTTACATGCGGCTCCTTCCCGAGTTGATGTATCTCGCGGTCTTGCCGTTCTTCGGCGCCGATGCAGCGAGTGCGGCGATGCGGGCCAGCGGGACGTAGAAGCGCGCGGACTTCAGACACCGCGGCCGCCGCGGCCCTCGCCTCCGGCGAAGCGGGCGGCTCCCCGAGCCGCCACCTCGAGCACCTCTCGCCCGAGCCGGCGCTCCAGCTCCAGTCCCTCGACGAGCGGCATGGCCGCTCCCTCCAAGGCGGCCCGCCGGTCGCTCAGCATCGTCTCTGGCGGGAACGACACGATTCGCTCGGCAAGCTCTAGCGCGCGCTCCAGATGTTGACCTGGCGCAGCCAGCTCGTTGACGAGTCCGAACCGCTCGGCCTCCTCGGCCTCAACGGGTCGGCCGGTGAGGATCATCTCCAGGGCGCGCCCCATCCCCACCACCCGCGGCAACCGCTGGGTGCCGCCGTCGATCAGCGGCACGCCCCAGCGGCGCTCGAAGCAGCCGAAGACGGAGCGCGGGGTGGCGATCCGCATATCGCACCAGAGCGCCAGCTCGAGGCCGCCGGCTAGGCACCAGCCGTCGATCGCCGCGATCGCCGGCTTCGAGGGAGTGAGACGGGTGAACCCCATCGGCCCGTTGGGATCGTCCACGTCCAGGTCCAGCGCTTTGAGGTCGGCACCGGCGCAGAAGGCCTCGCCGTTGCCGGTCAGCACCAGCACCCGCGCAGTCTCGTCCGCCTCGAATCTCTCTAGGCCTTCCCGCAGCGCGGCGGCAGCGGCGGCGTCGATCGCGTTGCGACGCTCCGGTCGGTCGATCGTGAGCACGGCCGTGGCCGCACGGCGCTCGTAGCGGACCTCCGAGCTGCTCATCTGCGAGATCCTCCCACAGCCATCGATAGCGGGCGGCTGCCGACTCTCCCGCGGCGGAAAGATAGGGAGCGGCGGGCTAGTCGTCGCGCATTGCACGGGGTTCGCAGACGACGCCGGCTCCCCAGAGTGCGCCCCGGTCGCCGGTCTCGGAAGGGCAGGACTGCCAAGACCAACCGCAACGGTAGGAGCCGCCTCGGACAAGACAACAGAAAAGCGGCCGGGGAGACGCTCGCTGCAGTTAACCCGTCAAATCCCTTGGCGGGCTGCTCCGGCTACCCTCAGCGGGTGCGAATTGACGAAATCATCGCTGAGCGGGAGCCGGCCTTCTCGATCGAGTTCTTCCCGCCGAAGACGCCAGAGGCGACCGAGGAGCTCTTTGCGACCGCCCGCGAGCTGCAGGCGCTGGAGCCCGATTTCGTCTCAGTCACCTACGGCGCCGGCGGCTCCACCCGCGACGGCACGGTGGAGATAACCGCGGCGCTGAAGAACGAGGTCGGCTTCGAGACCATGGCCCATCTCAGCTGCGTCGGCGAGACGAGCGAGGGGTTGGCGACCACGTTGGACCGGATCGAGGCGGCTGGCATCGAGAACGTCTTCGCGCTGCGGGGCGATCCGCCGCGCGGCCAGGCCGACTTCGTCCAGCCCGAGGGGGGCCTCGGCAGCGCTGCCGAGCTCGCCGCCTTCGTCGCCGCCGGCTGGGACTTCGGGATCGGCGGCACCTGCTTCCCGGAGGTGCACCCGGAGGCCCCCGACCTCGACTCAGACCTGCGCTATCTGAAGACGAAGGTCGATGCCGGGGCTCGCTTCCTCATCACCCAGCTCTTCTTCGACAACCAGGTCTACTTCGACTTCGTGCGGGCGGCACGCGCGCACGGAATCGAGGTACCGATCCTGGCCGGCGTCATCCCGGTCACCAGCTTCGCGCAGACTAAGCGCATCTGCAATCTCTGCGACGCGACTATCCCCCCGGCCCTGGAGGCTGCCTTCGCGGCAGCCGGCGGCGAGCCGGAGCGGGAGTTCGAGCTGGGGATCGCTTACGCCGCCCAGCAGTGCGCCGAGCTGTTGATCGCCGGCGCGCCCGGCATCCACTTCTACGCTCTCAACCGTGCTCCGGCCACGCGCGCGGTGCTGGGGGCGCTGAAAGCCTCGCGACCCTGGGAACGGGTGCGGGGGGACGCTGCCGAAATGGAGCGAGCCGACTAGGCTTAGGACCGTCATGGGGAAGGGCGAGCGGGAACGCGAGAAACTCCGGGAAGAACGGATCGAGGCCGAAAAGCGCGAAGCGCGCGGCGGCAGCTCGCGCCTGATCCTCGCCTACGCGATCGGCTCGACCGTGGTCCTGGCGATCGCGATCCTCGTCTTCATCCTCGCCACCGGCGGCAGCGACAGCAGCGGTGCCAAGGGAGACGCCCACATCAACGTCAACCTGGCGATGGGCTCGACCAACGGTGTCAAGCCCGACGAACGCGAAGGCATCCCGCCGCCGCCACCGAAGGTGACCAACCTGCAGCAGGCGGCGAAGCAGGCGGGCTGCAAGCTCGAGCTGCACCTCGAAGACGAGGGTCACGAACACATCCCCAAAGGTTCGCCGGAACCGAAATACAAGACCAGCCCGCCGACTTCCGGCAACCACGTCGAACCGCCCTACCAGCAGGCCGACGGCGCCTGGGCCGAAGAACCGGAACCGATCGACTACGTCCACTCGCTCGAGCACGGTCGGTTGGAGATCCAGTACGCGCCGAAACTGCCGAACAAAGAGCAGCTGGAATTGAAGGGCCTCTACGACACCATGTACGGAGCGACGCTGCTCTTCCCGAACAAAAACATGCCCTACGAGGTGGCCGCGACCACCTGGACCAACCTCATCGGCTGCCCCGAATACAAAGGCTCGATCACGCTCGACGCGATCCGCGCCTTCGGCAAGGAGACCTGGGGCAAGTACGGCGGGGAGTCGGCCTTCGCCTTCAAATTCACCGGGCCGACGCCGTCGGAACCCGAAGAAGAATCCGAATCCTGACCAGGGCTCAGGCCCGGTAGGCGGGAAAGAAACCGCCGGAGGAACGCCCGGCGCTGAGCGCGGCGTACTTCCTCTCGTCGCAGATCAGCTCCGAGGTGAGCCAGGCCTCTTGCCGGTTGGCGAAGCCGCGCTTGAATCCCTCGAGGGCGTCCCCAGGGGTGACGCCGCCACCGAGGTTGAGCGGGAGACCGAGCTCCCGGGAGTGCTCGACGAGCCGGGTGACGACGTTCTTCATCGGCGCGCTGCGCAGGTGCGAATCGAGGCTGCCGCTGAGGTAGTAGTGGAGGTAGGCGTCGCTGACGGCGGCGATCGAGGCGGCGGCTACGTCGCCCTCGGGTCCGGTCGCGAGTGCGAGCCAGGTGCGATCGGCTTCGAGGATGCGGTCGAAGTAAGGGGCGCCGAAGAAGTAGTGCCCCGCGGCGCCGGTCCGTCGCATCGTCTGCTCGTAAGCGACGAGGAAGGCAGCGCGCTGCTCCGGGGTGGTTTCGGGGCCCGGGACGAGGTCAAGGGTGTAGCCGGCTTCGAGGTTGCGGCGGACCTGGCGGCGGTCGCTTGGCCTGCTCTTCGGCGGCAGCTCGGGGTCGGCGATCTGGACGACGTTGCGCTCGGTGGCGCCGGCTAGGGGGGATGGGCCGAGGGTGTGGCGGATGAAGATGCTTACTAGGCCGGTGGTGGAGAAGTCGATCGCGTTTGGGTCGAGGGTGGGGGGCGTGGGGGTGCCCCCG
>Ga0307316_10000432_pt1 | contig 12629 bp, 11 predicted proteins | sample ER_DNA_356_FD_194504 | JGI IMG/M metagenome (GOLD analysis project Ga0307316, IMG submission 194504) | Bulk soil microbial communities from the East River watershed near Crested Butte, Colorado, United States - ER_DNA_356 | ecosystem: Environmental > Terrestrial > Soil > Floodplain | place... | reverse complement strand
GCCTGTGACAGGGGCGCCGAAAAGCCGTGCCTTGGGAGCGGAGAGCGAGTCCAACCGCCCCTCGAGAAAGCCGGTTTCTTGTGCCCACCAGAAGAGGTCTCGGCCGCCGAAGCGCCTCGGCGCCCACGGCGCTCTGCCGCAGGCGACAATCACGTCCCGGCCTGCCTCCCTGAGTTCCTCCGCGATCTGGCATCCCGACTGGCCGCTACCGATGATCAACACCTTTCCCGGGGGCAGGGCTTGCTCGTTGCGATAATCGTCCACGTCGATCTGAGGCAGCTCTACCGGCAGCGCCTTAGCCGCCGCTGGCCGGTGTGGACGCTGATAGGCACCGGTGGCGAGGACCACAGCATTCGCATGAATATCGCCGGCCGCCGTGCGAAGCACGAACCCATCACCCGGTAGCGACTCCACCGACTTGACAGCAACGTGCTCGCGGATCGGCACCTGTGATTCGGCGGCGTAGCGTTCAAGATAGGCAACGACTCGTCGCGAGGCATGAATCCGTCCGGCTCCGGCCGGCGTAATGTCCGTCAGGTAGCCGGACCGTCCAGTTAGGTGTCACGAGGCGAAAGCTGTCCCATCGGCTCCGCCAGGTCTCACCCACTCGACCACGCTCGAGAACCACATGCTCCAGCCCGGCCTTCGTCAACTCCCGACTCGTGGCAAGCCCCGCTTGACCGCCACCGACGATAGCCACGACAACCGATTCCATCTGAGTTGGAGAAAGGGATGCGAACGTCTGGAGAGCGTTGAGCGGGCCGCTCATGGCGCCGCTGCAATCGCGGCGGATCGCAGCGAGGTCACGCTGTCTTCTGCCAGCAGCCGAACGATCGGAAGGTCGACCGCAGAGTCGTACGGCGCCAGGCCCTCAAGCACTTGCAATCGTGTTGATGCGGCCACACCGACGCTGCCAAGCGGCACACCCAATGCCTCGAAGTGCCGGCGATGGGCCTGGTTGATGTTGCGGTAGTAGCTCTCCTCGTCGCGCAGCCGTTGCAGCGAGCCGGAGCCTACGGCGACGCGGACGTAGGAAGCGACGAGCGGGGCGGACCGGCCCGCGTGGTCCGCTCCTTCCAGCACCCATCGACGCGCCAACGCCGCTTGTGCAGGCAGCATCCAGTTGAGCAGCACACCGTCGGCGATCGCCCCACCAATGCGGCACATTTGCGGTCGCATGGCTGCGACAACGATGCGGATTCGGTCCGGAAGGAGCTCCCGTAACTCGGCGACGGCACGCCGCACGATGTCGAGCGGCGCACGCAGTTGGCCAGACCCGACGCCGACCCAGAGCTTCGCTGGATCCAGCCCGAGACGGGCAATCTCCGCTGCAATCGCAACCGGCTGATGCCGGTCGAGAGGAAGAACCCCTACACCAAGTTCGACCTGTGGCGCGGCGCCGGCGAACTGCGCCAGCGTCTCCAGGCCGGCAGCGGTCGGCTCGTCGTTCGACCACAGCGAGTGATAGCCGAGGCGCTCACAGTTGACGGCTAGATCACGCGCAAGTCCCGCCCCAATGCCCGCGCTGATCCCCATCCCTCGGCAGATCGGTGTGTATGCATTCATTGAAGGGCGGGCCTTCCTCGCAGGTCCAGCTGGCTATATCTGTGATGGATCGATGTTGTGGTTTGCGCGGAACAGGTTGTCCGGGTCGAGGGTTCTCTTGAGCGCAACTAGGCGCTGGTAGTTCTGCCCGTAGGCTGCCTTGACTCGCTCCGGGCCCTCATCGCCGAGGTTGTTCACGTACACCGACTCCTCGAGGTGTGGCTGCATCGCCTGGAACAGCGCCCTGGTCCACTCGATATTGCGATCCGAGTCGGTCGCGTCTGACCACTGCGACAAGATGAGGAAGTCGTACTGCTCCGCCCGACGGGGAAAGGAGGTGGCCGATGGGGCGATGCGACTCGCCACTCCATGCATCTGTTGCAGGCCGACGCCGCTGGCGGATGAGGGCAAGTGCGGCACGAACTCCATCAAAGTCTCGATGGCGCCGTCGTTGAGATCGCCCAGCCAGCCGGACTTCCAATAGTGCAGTCGACCAGACGGAAATCCCTCGTCGCGAGCGCTCTGCAGCGCCGCGTAGGGCATGGGTTGGATGCTGTCGTCCACCGGCGACTGAAAGGTCCGCAGCGGATGAAGGACCTGCTCGCCCTTGTCGGTCGGGCCGCAATAGCAGACAACAATGAACATCGCGGGCTCCCTGGTCGGGGTCAGCGCGAGCGACACGGCTGTGGATAGCTCGTCAGGCGCCGCTTTGACGAAGTCGTCGTAGAAACGCAGGACCTGCGGCGCCGCGCGTAGGGGGTACGACAAGGCGCCTGCGAGTACGACGTCGACCGGATGAAGTTGGTATTCGAAGGAGGTAACGACCCCAAAGTTGCCTCCGCCGCCTCGGATGCCCCAGAACAAGTCCTTGTTCTGGTGCGTGCTTGCCTTCAGCAGCTGTCCGTCGGCGGTTACCACGTCAGCGGATATCAGGTTGTCGCAGGCGAGTCCATAGCAGCCGTTGAGCCAGCCCAAGCCGCCGCCGAGCGTGAGCCCCGCGATCCCTGTCACCGACACGACGCCGAGCGGCGTCGCCAATCCCAACGCCTGCGTGGCGCGGTCGAACTCTCCCAACGTAAGCCCGGGCTGGGCCCGGACCGTCCTCGTCTCTGGCTCAACTTGGACGGCCTTCATTCCGGACAGGTCGAGCATGATGGCCCCGTCACGCACCGCATGCCCTGCGACGCTGTGGCCGCCTCCGCGCACCGAGATCAGAAGATCATGCCGTCGTGCGAACTCGATGCAACGGGCCACATCAGACGCATCCACCGGCCGAACAACGGCCAGTGGCTGTCGATCAATCATGCCGTTGAAGACGGCGCGTGCGGCGTCGTAGCCGCCGTCCTCGGGCCAGATCACTTGCCCTCGGAAACCAGACCCGAGTTCGCGACTAGCAGATGCCCCAAGAACCATGCACATCAGTCTCGTGAGGTGGCTCCATAAGCACAAACGAAGTTAGAATTGACATCCATCATGAGCGCTAATAGTTCAGCCTGGCCTGGTCTGGAGATGCGGCACCTCCTGGCCCTGGTGGCCGTAGTGGAGACCGGCACGTTCAGCGCGGCTGCCGAGCAGCTGGGCTACACCCAGTCGGCGGTGAGCCAACAGATCGGCATCCTGGAACGCATCGTGGGCGCGCCGCTGTTCGAGCGCCCAGGCGGCCGGCGGCCGGTGCAACTCACGGCGGCGGGAGAGATGCTGCTGACACACGCTCGGGCGGTCATCGCACGTGTCAGCGCCGCCGCCGCCGACTTGCGAGCCCTAGCGTCGGGCGAACAGGGCGAGCTGATGGTCGGGACACTGCCCAGCGTCGGCACCAAGATCCTGCCCCGCCTCCTCGCGACCTTCCGCGCGGAGTGGCCCGGCGTCCAGATCGTGCTGCATGAATCGCGGGACTCCGCCGATCTGATCCAGGCCGTCGAGGCCGGCGATATCGACGTCACCTTCATCGATATCGGCCCATACGAGACAGGGTTGCTACAGGTCCGCCGGCTCCTCGACGACCCGATGGTGCTCGTCGCGCCCGCGGATGCACCCGAGGCAGGAAGGCGTGCGGTGAGCATCGACGACGTCGCGCACCTCCCAATGATCGGCACCCACAACCCTGGATGCCGGCAAATCATCGACAACGCCTTTCGCCAGGCGGCAGTCTTGCCAACCTACGTCTTCCGTTCCGACGACACCCCGACCATCCAAGGCCTCATTGGCTCAGGTCTTGCCTACGCCGTACTGCCGCTCCTCACGGTGGACGAAAACGATCCAAACGTGGCCGTTATCCCCATCCGACCGGAGCCTCCGCCGCGCCGGCTCGGGATCTCATGGCACCCCGAGCGCAGGCCGGCAGTGTCCCTCCAGCCCTTTGTCACCATGGCAGCCGAAATCTGTCACGACCTCGGCAAACAGTGGGCGGCGTCGCGTGCCGCGTGACCACCGCTTGCGGAGCTAGAACATTGCGCTCGCGCTGGCGTCAAGAGGATCTCGCCTTGTGCGATGGCATCTGTGGTTCGACGCCCGACGACCTGCGGTGGGCCTGGTAGAGCAGCAGGGGCTTGGCGACGCCCTTGAGCTCGACGGCTCCGAGCGGGTCGAACCACACCTGGGGGTCGTCGGAGCACTGCACCGTCTCCTGGCTCACCACCACCTGTCCGGCGTGTGCATAGGAAGCGATCCGAGCCGCCAGGTTGACGGTCCTTCCGTAGACGTCTCCGTCTTGTGAGATGACTGGGCCGGTGTGGATGCCGACGTGGGCTGGTGGCAGATCGACCGCAGGGCCGCGCTCGACCAGATCGAGGCCGGCGACCACGGCTGTCAGGGGCTCCCGGAAGTAGAACATGCCGCCATCCCCGAGCCATCTGACGGGCCGGCCGCCTCGACGCCGGGAGATGTCGTTAACCAGCGCGACCAGCTGCCCCGCGACCTGTGCGGCGGCTTCGTCGCCGCGCTCCTCGGTTAGGCGGGTGTAGCCGGTCAGGTCGACAAAACAGATGGCTGGTGGCTGTGGCACTCGTTGTTGGAGACCCGAGCCCTCAAGTGCCTGCTCTACATGGTTGATGGCGTGCTCGGTCCAGACGTGCTCGCGACGGCGGCGATAGACCATCAGGAGCACCCGCTCCAGCAACCCAATAACCCGGTCGCCGAGCTGGGTTCCGATCTCAATCAGCTGAGGCTCGTCTAGTCCTTCAGCGCGAAGGCGGCGCTCAACATTGGCCTCGTAGTAGTCCACCTCGGCTTTGGCGATACGGCGCAGGTTGTCGGCGTACACGGCCAGCAGCCGCAGGGTGGCGTCGTCGGCTGCTCCCGCGCCGCGGAACAACCTCGCCACCTCCAGCATGGTCTCGTCATCCTCGCCAGCCCTGTCGCCAGGTTCCGGTGGGGCGAAGCCGAGCGATTGGTGGAGCGCCTGTAGGAAGCTCATGGGCACCCCACGCTCAGCGGCGAGCTGCTCATAGGAATAGTCCAGGCGCTCGGGCAAGGCCATCACCGGCGCATCCAGGAATGCCAGAGGTAGGGCGCCCTGATTGACCAGCGTGAGGATCGTCTCGACCGAAAGCCCCGCCGCCGTCCAGGACCGCAGTAACCGGACACGCCGGACCGCCGCGGCGAGTTCCAACTCGCCCTCCTCGCCGGGCAGCGCGTCAGCCGCGACCAGCTGTCGCACAAAGTCCTCCGGCACGTTCGCGCGCTCGGCCACTTCTTGGATGCGGTCAGACACCTCAGCTCCTCCCCTCCTGTCTCGTCATTGCTGTCCAAACCCGTCTACCGGGCAGCTGGCCGATGGGCCAATAGTGGTACGGGCAGTCGATGTAGGTCTGAGTATTCGCGACCAGCATGCCGTGGGCCAGTTCGAGCAGTAGGAGCTGCGGGTCGATCAGGTCAGGACGCGACACGGCTCGAGACTGCGAACTCGGCCAAGATGCTGGCGGATCCTCGACGCCGATGCGTTTGGAGTTCGCCAGCCAAATCGGTCGTCAATCATGAAGGAGCTCGGAGGCCGACGTCTCTTCCACTGTCGCGCGTGAGCCGGATTGCATGGCGGTTGCGGCGGCGCGGACCTCGGCTACGAATCTGTCGGGTTGCTCCCAAGCGCCGAAGTGGCCGCCTTGCTCCGGTTCGCCCCAGTGAACGATGTTGGTGAAGCGCTGCTCGGCAAGGCGTCGCGAGGGCCGCGGCACCTCACGCGGGAAGACGGTGCATCCGGTCGGGACCGTGACGATGTCCTCGACGGGGTCGGTGAACCAGCGGCTGACCTGCTCGATGCTCTCCCCGTACAGCCGCGCCGACGAAGCCCCAGTGCCGGTCAGCCAATAAAGTGTGATGTCGTCGAGGACTTGGTCGCGAGAGAGCACGCTGTACAGATCGCCGGTGTGGTCTGACCAGGTCCAAACCTTCTCCAGAATCCAGGCGCACAACCCGACGGGTGAGTCGACGAGCGAATAGCCGATGGTCTGCGGGCGCGTCTGATGCACCGCCGAATAGGCCGACGCGATACGCGACCGCTCCTCGAGCTCCGTCAGTGCCGCCCGCTCTGGGCCGGTGAGCGCCGTGCCGTCGGCGGGGACGGCGGGAACGAGCGGCGGGACAAGGTGAATGCCGAGCAGCCGCTCGGGCTGCTGCAACGCGATACTGGTCGACACGCTCGTGCCCCAGTCACTGCCGGCAGCGATAAAGCGGTCGTAGCCGAGGCGTCGCATCACCTCGACCCAGGCTCGGGCAATCCTGGGCACGTCCCAACCCGTGGTGGGCTTTCCACTGAAGCCATAGCCAGGGAGCGACGGCACGACAACATGGAACGCTGGCGACCTCGCGTCCCCCGAGGCGCCTGGGTCGGACAGCTGTGCCATCGCCTGCTCGAACTCGAAGAAGGACCCCGGCCAGCCATGGGTCAAGATCAGTGGTACGGCTGACCGCGACGGTGACGTCAGGTGGAACAAATGAATGGGTACTTCGTCAACCACAGCCTGGTATTGCGGCCACCGGTTTACCCGTTGCTCTGTGGCGCGCCAGTCATAGCCGGTACGCCAGTAGGTGCATAGGTCCCGTACCACCTGCAGCGGCACACCCTGCGACCAATCCTCGACCGTCTCCCGATCCGGCCACCGGACATCCGCCAAGCGCAGCCGCAGCCGCTCAAGCTCGCCGTCGGGCACCTCGATCCGATACGGCTCCACCCCGACACTCTGCACATCCCCGGGCCCCCAAGCAAGCACGCAGCTAGACGCCCGCGTCCTATGCCGAGGGCGGCCGGATGAGTCGTCAGGAATCGACGCGTGCGTAGGCGACGATAACGCCGCCCTCGTCGAGGGTCGTCACGTTCTTCAGCTGCAGATCCGTCCGGGTCTCGATCGCGTCGAACAGACGCTCACCCACCTCGACGATGACCGGGTGCCAGACGAAGTGGTACTCGTCGATTAGGCCGGCGTCAGCTAACGACCGCGCGAGCGTCGGGCTGCCGAAGATCACCGCGTCGCCGCCATCGCCTGCCTTGAACTCCTGAATCTGAGCGACGATATCGTCGCCCGTCAGCGGTTCGGCAGCTTCGAACTCGCCCCACGGCAGATCGGTGAGCTGACGGTCTCGCGTCACGACCAGCTTGTGGGCGCCGTTGACCTTGGCAGCCAGGCGCGACACAACATCGACGCCTCTGCTGGGCCTTGCATCGTCGGCCACGTCCGGGCGAACTCGTCGTACGTGGCATGTCCCAGGAGGATCGTGTCGACGCGGTCGAACAACCGCACCAGGTCCTCTGAGCCCCCGAGTATGTTGCCGTTTCGGGTCCATGCACTCACGAAGTCCATCTTGTCGCCGTCGGGGTCTCCGGTGATGACCCCGTTCAGGGTGCTGTGGATGTAGAGAATGATCTTGCGTGCCATGAGTTAGTCCCTTCGTCGTTGTTGGCTGTCCGAGGGGCTGCTGTTGGCGAGCGTTCGCTCAAGTTCGCTGTAGTGATGGGTTGAGTGCCCCCGAGATGGTTAGCTCCTCGGCCAACACTTCCCTGAGGTCGCCCGCGTCAACCTCGAAATCCTCCCCCAGTGCCGCCGGGCACGAGGTGCTTAGTAGATCAACGAGGCGCCCTCACACCTCCAAAGCCGAACCTATCCTGGCGCTTATTGCGACGGCTTGACGACCGCCGCTGAACCGCCGCCCCGGCGGACCGGTTCCGCCGCCGCAAGCACTCGTCCATCGGGCAGGAATTCCACGCCGGTCGCCGCCCCGATCTCCGGGGTGGTCGTGAACGTATGGCCAAGCGCCATCAACTCTTTAGCCTCCGGCGACTCCAGGAATGTCGGCTCGGCCTGCACTGTAGTCGTGTTGCGCTGGCTGGCCCTAGGAGCCGCGATAGCCTCGGGCAGCGTCATGCCGAGATCGATCCGGTTGAGGAGAATCTGGAATACGGTCGTGATGATTGACGCGCCGCCCGGCGAACCGGTGGCCAGGAACGGCTTGCCATGACTGAACAGGATCGTCGGCGCCATCGAGCTGCGCGGCCGCTTGCCCGGTGCCGGCAGGTTCGGATCGGGCGCGCTGCCCTGCGTCGGGGTGAAGTTGAAGTCGGTCAGCTCGTTGTTGAGCAGGAACCCACGGCCGGGCACGACCATGGCGTTGCCGCCGGTCTGCTCGATCGTCAATGTGTACTCCACGATGTTGCCCCACCGGTCGGCGACCGTAAGGTTCGTAGTCCCTCGCTCGTTGGTCAGCGCAGCCGCGGGCGCCGCGATGGCGCACTTCTCATAGCTGCCGTCGGGGACGCCCGGGGCAACTGGCTTCGTCAACGCTTGGGCCGGGTCGATCTGGCACGCCCGCTCGCGGGCGAACCTCTGCTTGAGCAGTTCGTCGAGCAATGCGCGCCGGGTGTTGTCGCCGACGTAGCGGTTGCGGTCGGCGAAAGCGAGCGCGCTCGCTTCGAGGTACCGGTGTAGCGCCTGGGTCTGCGACAGCTCGTCTAGATCCCAGTTCTCGACGATGTTGAGCCCTTCGCCAACTGTAGATCCGCCGCTGGACGGGGTTGGCATCCCGTACACGTCGAAGCCGCGGTAGCGCATGTGGGTCGGCCGGGGCGTACGGATGGCGTAACCGGCCATGTCGGAGGCTTCCAGCTTGCCGGGGCGGATCGCGAACGGCCAAGATACCGGCGGTGCCCCGACGACCGGCGGGTGCTGCACCGTGCGTACGATGTCGGCGGCAAGCTCGCCCTTGTAGAACGCGCCTAGGCCACGCCGACTGAGCAGCCGGTAGGTCCGGGCGAGATCCGGGTTGCGGAAGGTCGAGCCGACCGCGGGCGGCGCCCCGTCCGGCAGGTAAAGCGCGCTGGAGGAGCTGAACTGCGAGAACGCTGCGAGGTTCTCGTTGATCTGTTGCTGGAACGTCTGGTCGACCACGAAGCCCCGGTCCGCGACCTTGATCGCGGGGCGCAGCGCGTCGCGCAGGGAGATCGTGCCCCACTTCCGCAGCGCGGTCTGCCAGGTCTGCGGAGTCCCCGGTACGCCCACCGAGATGCCGCTGACGCGCGCCTCCTGGAACTCCAGCGGCAGCCCGGTGGCGGGGTCTATGAACGCGTTCTCCCGCATGGTCGCTGGCGCGGTTTCCCGGCCGTCGATGGTGCGCACCGTCTTGGTACGGGCGTCGTAGAACACGAAGAAGCCGCCACCGCCAAGACCGGAGGAGAACGGCTCAGTCACCCCGAGCGTGGCCGCCGCCGCAACCGCGGCGTCGGCGGCGTTGCCACCATGCCGTAACACATCGATGGCGACGCGGGTGGCCTCGACGTCCACTGTTGACGCCGCCCCGCCACGACCGGCGGCCACCGGGACCTTCGTCACGGATGGCGTCGCCTGCGCCGGCAAACCATTCACCAGAGTGCCGGCCAGGGCCGCCACCATCAGTACCGATAATGCAGTCGTACGACGAACGATCATCAGGCCCCCGAATGTCCGGCACTACGACCAGTCTCTGACGAGTACACCCCGGTCTTCCAGGGCGCAAGGCCGCGTCAGCGTGCCGGCGACGATCATAAGGACGCGGTCCCGCGGCCGCAAGGTCACCAGCGCCTCCGGCGTGTCGAAGTGTGGTGGTGGCACCGCGATCTACCCCCGCACACTCATCCCGAAAACAAGTCGGAGGTGATGATCATGAAACGCACAATGACGGGCGAACTGGCAACCCAGGACGCGCCTGCGCCACGCGCTGTTGGGCCAGCCGTTTGTCGAATTTGCCCGCCCGGGTCCGAGGAGTCGGCAGACGGCGGCCCGTGCTAGCAACAGCACCAAGATCAGCAGAGTTGCCGAGAAGAAGCCACCCAGGCTGTGATCGGCCGGATCGTTGATGGTTTCCAGCGGGCCGGGCAGCTCGTTTGCCGACCGGCTAAGGGGCGTCGAAGGGTGGAACCCTGCGTGCACGCCGCTGACGGCGGTCTAGTCCACTGCTAGTCGCTGGATATCGTGCTGATGTGCGTCTCGAACCCCTCTCAGTTTCAAAGACTTTGACCCATTTGCGGGGCTCCTGAGATGGTGCGGGATGGCCCTTGTCGTGGCGGTGGCATGGGACAGCTGGCGAGCACCGCGGGCGACGGCCTGGCGAGGACGGGCGCCAAGAAGCCGCCGACGGTCAGGTAAGGCACCGCAAGCGGCACGATCGGCACTCGATGAGGTCGACCCGCAATGCATGGCGAACCGCGACTCCCTCGAGTCTTAGGCGAGGAGACCTCCGATCGATATCGAGCGCTATGTGTCCGCTCTCTGGGTGTTAGATCTAGTACGTAGCTTTAGGACTCTCAACCAACGCCCAGGAGGCCGCCGCCGCTATGGCATCACCAAACAGTGCCGCTGGAGCGGAGTTCTTCCCGGCTCGGACTGACATTTACGTTCCGCCAGGCGTGGTGGGCCCCGACTCCTACTCCTTCGAGGTGAACTCCTTCGTTGTCCGGCGCGGAGACTATGTCGCTGTCGTCGATACGTTGATGCGGCCCGATCACTGCCAACTCATCCTCGACGCCCTCGCACTCACTAACGCCAGCGCAACCGACATCAGCTGGATCGTGTTGACCCATCACCATCCTGACCACACCGGAGGACTCGCCGAGCTTGCGCGCCGGGCACCGCAGGCACAGATCCTGTGCGGCGCAGGCGATCTTGCCACCATTCAAGCTTCGACCGGAATGGCAGTCGAGGCCGTTGGGGCAGGCGAGGAGGTTATGGGCTTCGAAGTCATCCCTGCGCCGGGCCACACACCCGGCCATCTGTGTTTGTTTGACCCGATTACGTCGACGATGCTGCTCAGTGACGCCGCGGCCAACAGCGGAAGCCTGCAACGCGCACCGGCTCGATTCACCGAGGACACCGCTCAAGCCGAGGCAACGTTGCGCGCTCTGGCCGAACGGGACTTTGAGACTGCATTTCCCTCCCACGGGGATCCGCTGATCGGCGGGGCCTCGCAATCACTACGGCAGTTGGCAGCCGAATTGCTGTAGTGCGGGCCGGACCCATCGACCGATCAGCTTCCCCAGCGACGCTAGCCCCAGAAGGCGACCGTCCTAGGGACGCTCGCGTCGCGCCATTAGTCCAACGGCTTGATGCTCGATGCCAGGAATATCTCGACGGGCGCTTTGCTGTATCTGTATAGCCGATCTATGCAACTGGCTATTTCGACAGCCGTTGAGCATGCAAGCACAGGAGATTTGATGACTTCAACTATGAGGACCACCGGCGATGAAACTGCCCAGACAGCCTCTGGCCGGGAGCGAGTCGACTTCTGGTTCGATCCGGCGTGTCCCTTCTGCTGGATTACCTCGCGATGGATCCTAGAGACCGAGAAACTGCGCAATATTGACGTGCACTTCCATGTCATGAGCCTGGCCGTGCTGAACGAAACCACCGGGGTCTCCGATGACTATCGGGAAAAGTTGCGGTCCTCTTGGGGTCCGGTACGGGTGGCGGTCGCGGCCTCAGAGTTCAAGGGAGAACAGATCCTTTCACCTCTCTACACCGCTATGGGCAGCCGTATTCACAACCAGGGCAATCAAGACAGGTCCACAGTGATTGCGGAAGCGCTTGATGAATTGGGCCTGCCGCCGGAGCTGGCGGAGGCCGCCGAGTCGACCGAGTATGACAACGCGGTCCGCAAAAGCCACCACGCGGGAATGGAGAAGGTAGGCAAGGGCGTGGGAACCCCAACGATTCACGTCGACGGCTCTGCGTTCTTCGGACCAGTCCTCACCCGGATTCCGCGAGGCGAAGACGCCGGTCGGATCTGGGATGCCTGCGTCGCGCTGGCCGGCTACCCCTACTTCTTTGAGCTCAAGCGAGAACGCAAGGACACATTGCATTTCGACTGAACCTCGAGGAAGGCCGGTCCAAACGTGCAGGGCGGTTACCGCTCGATTCATGTCTTGATCGCCGACTCCGCGACATCGATGCCAGGCTGAAACCGGTCACCGATGCGGACGTGTCGTTGAGTAGCAGTCGCCCAATCAGGGACCGCTCATTGGAGCTGGACGGGACTCAGGAGACGCTTAGACGTCAGGATCGGCCTGGGCGCACCCTGGCGATGTGCAGGACGGTCCCCCATCCGCGGCGCACCGTGCCGCTCGGGCGCCGAGCAAGGCGCTGTCGGATCTCGGTGAAGAGCCGCTCGCGGTCTAATGGTGCCATGGCGATATGGCCAGAGAAGGTGCGCAGGAGATTGATGTATGCCTCGGCGTCGTAGTCGACGGTCCAGTCGAAATCTTCGACGGTGACGATGTCGAACTGGCCGGACTCCTCGATCTCGGCCGTTAATCCAGGTAGTTCTCCTGGTGCCGGCCGCGGCGCTCCTTCGGGCAAGGCTTCGCCGATGGCGTCGTACACCTCCTGGAGTTCGTCGAAGAAGGGGTCGCCGCCGGCCGGAAAGACGTGCTGGGCGCCCCACACCGCTAGGTGTCCGTCAGGGCGTAATGCACATGCGGCGCGTCGGTACCGCAAACGGGGATCAACCCAGTGCCAGGCGGTCGCAGCGACAACCGCTGCAAACTCTCCAGGCGTGCCATCCCAATCCTCGAATCGCTTGCTGACCATATCGACCGGGTAGCCGGCTAAATTCTTGCGGGCTTGGGC
>Ga0307316_10000423_pt1 | contig 12701 bp, 16 predicted proteins | sample ER_DNA_356_FD_194504 | JGI IMG/M metagenome (GOLD analysis project Ga0307316, IMG submission 194504) | Bulk soil microbial communities from the East River watershed near Crested Butte, Colorado, United States - ER_DNA_356 | ecosystem: Environmental > Terrestrial > Soil > Floodplain | place... | reverse complement strand
CTTCACAGTAGCAGCGGGGGCGGCGGGGCGAGGTAGGGCCCCTGAACGGCTGACCCGCGGGTGGCCCGCCCAGAGAGGTCGAGCACGTAAACCTCGCGCGCAGGCCTCTCTGGGCGGGACAGGACCCGCGGGCTTGCGGGTCCGTTGGCCCTACCCTGCCCCGGCTTGATCCACGGCTCCGTTCGGGATCAGCTTCGGCTCACCTCGCTCGGGAAACGGCAGCTCGATGACGTCGAAGTCTTTGGGGGCCACGGTCGGCTCGAAGATCTCCCTTGCCTCCTCGATCACCTTGCCGACGTGGTAGCGGGAGGAGATGTGGACGAGGGCGAGCAGCTTGACGTGGGCCTCGGCGGCGACCGCGGCGGCCTGGCCGACGGTCGCGTGGCCGGTTTCGGCGGCTCGCTGCACCTCCTCCTCGGCGAAGCTGGCGTCGTGGACGAGGAGGTCGGCGTCAGCCGCCGCGGAGACGGTGGCCGGGCTCGGGGCGGTGTCGCCGGTGACGACGAGGGCCCGACCGGGGCGACTCGGGCCCATGACCCGGTCCGGGGCGACGACGCCCGCTTCCCCCTCGACCTCCTCCCCACGCTGAAGCGCTGCGTAGGCCGGCCCTTCCGGCACACCGGCGGCAGCCGCCGCCGCGGGGTCGAAGCGCCCGGGGCGCTCGGCCTCGACCAGCGCGTAGCCGTTGGCCGGGCGAGCGCCGTGAGAGGCTTCGAATGGGCGCACCTCATAGCCCTCGTGGGCAACACTGTCGGCAGCGCCGAGCTCGACCAGGTCGATCGGGAAGTTCAGCCGCCCCACCAGCGGCCCGAAGATCTGGAACAGCTCGGTCAGCCCCGGTGGCCCGTAAACCGTCAGCGGCACCTGCCGATCGGTCAGGTCGTAGGTCTTCAGCAGCCCCGGCAGGCCGAGGACGTGGTCGGCGTGATAGTGGGTCAGGTAGATCTCGTCGGCCTGAACCAGCCCAAGCGAGCGCTGCATCTGCCGCTGCGTCCCTTCCCCGCAATCGAATAGCAGCCGGTCCCCCCCACGCGCCACCAGCACGCTCGCCGTCGAGCGCCGCGCCGAGGGAACCGAGCCCCCGGTACCGAGAAAAGTCACCGCCAGATCCATGGCCGGCGAGCCTACGCGAAGTTTGACCGCAGTTAATCCCCGCGAGTCCGCGAAAACCCTTCTTGAAGGAGGGTTTTCGCGGACTCGATGCGGGGGCTCCTCTCCGCGACGGCTAAGCTCCGGCTCGAGCGCCCGTAGCTCAGCTGGATAGAGCGTTCGCCTCCGGAGCGAAAGGCCACAGGTTCGAATCCTGTCGGGCGCGTCTTTCTGCTGCTCAGCCGTCGACGGCTTTGAACCGCGCCAACCATTCGTCGCGGTCGAAGCGGGCTGGATCGGTCTCGGAGAGGAAGCGCTCGAGGACTGCGACGAAGCCGCCGGGGCGCTCCAGCATCGGCACATGACCGGTTTCTTCGAAGATCTCGAGGCGGCTGGTCGGCAGCTGGTCGTGGGCCTGCCGGGCGTGGTCGACGGGGATGATCGGGTCGTTCTCGCCCCAGACGATCAGCAGCGGCAGCGCTTCGGCCAGATACAGCTTGTCGAGGGCGGCGACGCGCTGGCCCTTGGTCCCTACCACCGAGCGGAGCGTCGCCAGGAAGGCCTTGCGCCGCTCCGGGTCGGTCAGGGTCGCGTAGCCGCGGGTGACCTCGGCTACGTCGGCGTTGGGGCGCATTCCGATCATTCCCAGGCCGCGGCCAACCATCGAGCCGATCCGGCTGCCGATGCCCGCGGTGGCGGAGATGAAGATGTCAGCACCGGGAAGGGCCGCCGCCCGCAGGATCGGGCTGACGTCAGGGCCGAGGCCGCCGCTCGATACGAGCACCAGTCGCTCGACCATCTCCGGGAACTGGTAGGTGAACTGCATCGCGACGCCGCCGCCGAGCGAGTGGCCGACCAGGGTCGCCCGCTCATGGCCCAGCGTCAGCAGCAGGTCGCGCAGGCCGCTCGCCAGGGCGCCGAGGGAGTAGTCGCCGCCACCCGGCCCGGAGCCACCGTGGCCGGGGAAGTCGGGAGCGAGAACGGTGTTGTTCAGCGCCAGCGGCTCGATCACCGATTCCCAGTTGGCACAGGTGCCGGCCATCCCGTGGATCAGCAACAACACGGGACCGGAGCCGATTTCGATGAAGCTCACCTCGCTGCCGTGAACCTCGATCGTCCTCGGCCTTGCCTCGGTTGTGCTCAGCCGCGTCACCTTTCCCGCCATGCGGAGAAAGGTACCCCCGAAGGAGGCGGAGGTATCGCTTGGCGAACGGAAACGTGACCGATTCCAATAACGTCGACTCCGTGAACGACGCCCCCCAGGGAAGCGCATCGCAGGACTCGCGTCCCCCGCGCGGCGCTCTGATCGTAGTCGGGGTGGGCCTCCTCGCCTGCCTCGTCGCCGCCCTCACCGCCACCGGCAAGGGCGAGGGCGAAGCCGCCTACCTGGAATGGGTCCAGCGCCGGTCCATCGTCGACTCGGCGCCGGTGCCGGTTCCCGGCGGCGAGGGCGAGATGCGACTCGTCGACTCGAACATCATGGCCACCGGGACCAACGTCAGCGGCTACTCCCTCTTCCGCGCCGCTTCGACGCTGCAGATCTCGGCGCGGGCGCCGATCGGGGGCAGCCGCATCCTCTGCAGCGTCGTCGCCAGGCACGGGACCGAAGTCGCCCAGACCTCCGGCGGCCTCCGCGCCACCTATCCGCGCTCCTCCGAAGGCGGCATCTACAAGCAGGAAGTGCCGGAAACGGTGCTAATCGACTTCAGCTCCCACAGCAGCGAACTCGCCTCCCTGGAAGTCTTCGACAGGCCCCGCAGGTTCACCAGCGAACGCGGGGTGAAGCTGGAATGGCCCGAATACGAGGTCGGCACCGAGCGGCTCAAGTACTTCATCGCCGGCAAGCCGAAGGAGGACCTCGAACTGCCCTTCTTCACGGTCTGGAAAACGACCGCCGTCCCGTCCGCCAAGATCTCTTGCGCCCTCGAAACGAGCGCGGGAACGGCGACGGTGCGTACCGCGATAGCGCTGAGGAAGGGCTCGCCGCCGATCGACGAAGAGGCCGAAGCCGAACGCGCCGCCGAACGCGAAGAAGCCGAAGAACGGAAAGAAGAAGCAGAAGGAGGCTGAGGGCGCCTCAGGCGCTCGCCGGCGCCACCAGCAGCTCCGGCCCTTCCGCCATCCCTTTGCCGACCTTGTTCAGCGCCGGGTTCGCGGGGCTCCCCTCCATCCGCCCCGCATCCAGGGGCCCGCACATCGCCACCGCGTCCTCGGCGCTCAGGTCCGGCCGCAGCCACGCCGTCTCAGCCTCCGGATTCGGCAGGATCGCCGGCATCCGGTCGTGCACCGGCGAGACCACCTCGTTCGGCGTCGTCGTCACCAGCGTGCAGGTATAGAGAAAGCCCTCATCGAAGCCGCGCTCCTCCGGGTCCTCCCACTCCTTGCGGGTGCAGAGACCGGCGAACGCGAACGGCTCGCCGCCGTCGACGGTGAAGCGCCACGGCTGGCGCGGCTGCTTGGGGTCCTCCGCCTTCATCCACTCGTAGAAGCCGTCGGCGACGATCAGGCAGCGGTGGCGGTACTTGCCGACGAGCGGTCCGTAGGCGCGGCTCTTCATCAGATTCTCTTTTTTCGCGTTGATCATCCGGTAGCCGACCTTGAGGTCCTTCGACCAGATCGGCACCAGGCCCCAGCGCATCAGCCGCGCCTCGCGCTCGCCCTGGGCAGCCTCGTCGGGATCTGGCGATGCCCGCACGACCAGGATCTCCTGGGTGGGGGCGACGTTGAAGCGCCCGAACCCGGGCGGCGCTTTCGACTCTCCCCCGTCCTGGGCGCTCTCCTTGGCCGACGCGCCGGCACCGCTGCGCTCGAGTGCTTTCTCGAGCTCGACCTGGAAGCGGTCGGCGATCTTCTTGGTGTCCTTGGTGGTGACGGTGAAGCGGCCGCACATGGCTTCAGCCTAGCCCGACGAGCGAGGAACTTAGGCGGGGGCGATGATCTCCAGCGTCGGAAAGTAAGTCCGGTAGCGAGAGGCATCTCGCGTCAGCAGCCGAAATCCGACGACAGCCGCGTGGGCGCCGATGAAGAAGTCCGGCAGTGGGGAGCGGCGAAGGCCGCCACGGCGGCGATAGGCGAGGAAGGCCTTTCCGGCGAGGAATGCGGCTGCCCACGGGATGCTCTCGCGGATGAACAGCTCCTCGGGCAGCTCGCGATCGAGATCCTCCCTACGGGAGTACCGATGCGAGACCTCGGCGTAGATCACCGGATTGATGACCAGATGCCCCTCGGATCCGAGGTCGCTCAACGCTTCGCTCGACCACTCCGTCCAGGCGGATTCGCCGGAGAGGAGGTCGATCAGGACGTTGGAGTCAACAAGGGTCACCGTCACCCTCTTCCAAGCGCCCGGTCCCCCAATCCTCTCCCCGGGTGAGGCGCATGATCTCCTCAGTCGACATCTTCACGTCACCCCCGCTCGCCCGCCTCAGGTGCTCGACGATTTCCTGCCCCCGCGTACGACCGCCCTTTTTCTTTCGAACCTTCACTTGACCGCCCTCCACCACGAATTCGACCTCCGTTCCGGGCAACAGCCCGAACTTGTCTCGGATCCCCTTGGGGATCGTCACCTGGCCTTTGCTGGTGATCTTCATGCGGTAAGACTATCAGGGGTATTACTCTCCCCCTGACGGGTCGCGGCGGGTCGCACCTCCGGATGGTGCCGATACCAGTCGAGCGTACGGATCAGCCCGTCGCGCAGCCCCACCTCCGGTCGCCACCCGGTCATCTTCCGCAGCTTCGACGAGTCGACGTACTGGCGGTCGATCTCGCCGCTCGGGTTGCCGCTGCCGAGGTATTCGGGCTCAAGGTCGGCGCCCGAAAGCTCAACCGCGGTCTCCAGCACCTCCCTGACCGAGTGTGGCGCCTCGCCACCGGCATTGAAGGCCTCCCCCGCCCCGGGGCCGCCGGCGCCGACCGCGTGCTCGACCGCGAGATAGGCGGAGACGGCATCGGCGACGTAGAGGAAGTCGCGTTCGGGGCTGCCGTCGGAGCGGATCCGCGGCCGGCGCCCGTCGAGCACCGCTCCGATCGCCTCCGGGATCAGGCGCGAGAAGTTGGCGTCACCGCCGCCGTAGATGTTGGCGAATCTCGTAACCGCCACCGGCAGGCCGTAGGCGGGGAGGTAGCTGAGGGCGATCGCGTCGGCCGCCGCCTTACTTGCCTCGTAGGGCGAGGCCGGACGCAGCGGCATCTCCTCCCGGTAGGGCAGCTCGTCGCTCGGGCCGTAGGCCTTGTCGGAGGAGGCGACGACCACCGCGGGGACATCGGCGTGCCGGCAGGCCTCGAGCAGCGTCCAGGTCCCCCGGACATTGACCTCGAAGGTCGATGCCGGATCCGCCATCGCCGGCCCGACGAGGGTCTGGGCGGCGAGGTGAAAGACGACGTCGAACTGGCTCGCCGCCACCGTCGCCTCGACCAGCGGCGCATCGCGCAGGTCGGCTTCGACCAGCTCCACGTCACCGACGATCCCCTGCAGATCGAGCCCGGAGCCCGACGGCGCCGCGAGGTCGAGCACGGTCACCGAGTCGCCGCGCTCGAGCAGCGCCCGCGCCAGGTTGGAGGCGACGAAGCCGTGGCCGCCGGTGACGAGCGCCCGCTTCAACGGGCTTCCACCGCGGCGGGATCCCAGATCCTCCAGGGCGAGCGGCCCGCCGCCCAGAGGTCGTTGAGGACGACGGCGTCCTTGTAGGTGTCCATGCAGTCCCAGAAGCCCTCGTGACGGTAGGCACGCAGCTGCCTGTCGGCCGCGAGCCGCGTCAACGGCTCGCGCTCGAGGACGCTGTCCTCGTCCAGGTAGTCGAAGACGCCCGGCTCGAAGCAGAAGAAGCCGCCGTTGATCCAGTGCTCGCTGCGGGGCTTCTCGGCGAAGCCGGTGACACGGTCTCCCTCCAGCTCAGCCACTCCCCACTGCAGGTTGGGTCGGACCACGGTGACGGTCGCAAGCCCACCCTGCTCGCGGTGGAAGTCGAGCAGGGCCCCGAGGTCGACGTCGGCGACCCCGTCAGCGTAGGTGGCGCAGAACCTCTCCCCGCCGAGCCGCTCCGCCAGCGCCAGCATCCGCCCGCCGGTCGGCGTGTCGACCCCGGTATCGACGCATTCGACCTCAACCCCGGTGGGCCAGCGCTCCCCCGCCGCGAATTCAGCAACCGCCTCGCCCATGTACCCGGTCGCCAGCAGGAACCGCTCGAACCCCTGCGCCGCGTAGATCTGAATCACGTGCCAGAGAATCGGCCGGCCACCAATCTCGACCAGCGCCTTAGGCACCGACTCCGTCCGCTCGCGCAGCCTGGTCCCTCTCCCTCCGCAGAGGATGATCACCGGCGGTCTAGGGTCCATCGAATGCGCTGCGGAGGCCATCCCGGTAGGGGTGGAACGTCTTGTACTTTTTCGGCACGAACCTAGAGGCGTCAGCCATCAGACGTTCCACCGAAAAAGTTAAGTGGAACCCCTACCGGGATGGCCTCAGCCGCCCGCCACCGCGGGAAGAATGGTGACCTCATCACCATCGTTTATGGGGGTCTCCAATCCCTGCTGGAAGCGGATGTCCTCGCCGGAGACGTAGACGTTGACGAAGCGACGCAGGTCGCCGTCCTGGGTGATGCGATCGCGCAGTCCGCCGTGAGCATCGAAGACGGCGTCGAGCACCTCGCCGACGGTGGCGCCGTCGACCTCCAGCTCGGCCTCGCCGCCGGTGGCGGCACGCAGCTGCGTCGGGATCTTCACGGTGACTGACATCTAGGCGGCTACCTCCTGGCGGAGCTCGGCCTCGAAGCTCTCGAGGCTGGGGTCGATCTCGTGCATCTGGAACGTATCGCGGGTCGCGTCCAGCGTCTTCAGGCCCTCGCCGGTGATGTAGACGACGACCTTCTCGCCGGCGGCTATCTCTCCCCGTTCGGCGAGCTTGCGCAGAACCCCCACGGTGACCCCGCCGGCGGTCTCGGTGAAGATCCCCGTCGTCTCCGCCAGCAGCTTGATCCCCTCGCGGATCTCGTCGTCGCTGACCGAGTCGATGCCGCCGCCGGTCCGGCGTGCGTGCTCGATCGCGTACGGCCCGTCAGCGGGGTCGCCGATCGCCAGGCTCTTGGCGATCGTCTCCGGCCGCTGCGGTTTGCAGACCTCCCAGCCTTCGGCGAAGGCGGTGGCGACGGGGCTGCAGCCCGCCGCCTGGGCGCCGTTGAAGATCGGCTGGGAGCCGGAGACCAGCCCGAGGTCGAGCCACTCCTGGAAGCCGCGGCCAAGTTTGGTGAAGAGCGACCCGGAGGCGATCGGGCTGACGACCCGGTCCGGCAGCTTCCAGCCCAGCTGCTCGACCGTCTCGTAGGCGAGCGTCTTCGAGCCCTCGGCGTAGTAAGGCCGGAGATTGACGTTGACGAAGGCCCAGGGCCGCGTCTCGGCGAGCTGCGTGCAGAGACGGTTGACGTCGTCGTAGTTGCCGCGAACGCCGACCAGGTTGGTCCCGTAGATGCCGGTCGCCAGCAGCTTCTGCTCCTCGAGGTTGGCGGGCACGAAGACGTAGGAATCCAGGCCCGCCGCGGCCGCGTGGGCGGCGACGGCGTTGGCGAGGTTGCCGGTCGAGGCGCAGGCGACGGTGTCGAAGCCGAGCTCCTGCGCTTTGGCGACCGCGACCGCGACGACCCGGTCCTTGAAGGAGTGGGTCGGGTTGGCGGCGTCGTTCTTGATCCAGATCTCGGCGTCGAGCTCGAGCCGGTCGGCGAGCCGGTCGGCGCGCAGCAACGGCGTCAGCCCCGGCTCCAGCGGATCCCCCGGGCGACCCTCGAAGGGCAGGAAGTCGGCGTAGCGCCAGATTCCCTGCGAGCCAGCCTGGATCTGCCGTTTTACCTCAGCCACGTCGAGGTGGCTGTGGTCGTAGGCGACCTCCAGCGGTCCAAAGCAGTTTTCACAGAAGTAGCTGGCGTCCAGCTCGTAAGCGGTGCCGCACTCCTTGCACTTCAGGCTCTCTACTGACATCCGATCCTCATCTCCACTCTTACGAAAAAAACCTCCGCCGTGTGTGGGGCAGAGGTCCGGATCGGACGTCCCCCACATCTTCCAGGCCCTCCGATCGTCGAGATCGCGAACCTGCTGGACTTGGCACCTGTCTCGGACTCGCGTCCGAGATGGTTGCCGGGGCTTCACTGGGCCAGTCCCTCCACCCCTCTAGATGTGGCGCTTATGTTGGGAGAAGCCTACCAGGCGCCTCCACGAGGTTCCACCGCTTGCAGGGCGGCTAACCTAGGCAGCGAATCATGACTCCGCTGGACCACGAGACGATGAGCCTGAGCGATGCCGAACCTTCCGAAACCGAGGCTGCGACGGCCCGGCCGGCGCGGCGAGCTCGTCTCTCAGCCGGAGCCTGAACCGCAGAAGCCCAACGTCGAGCAGATCGACTCCGCCGGCCTGCGCTGGGTCAACATCGAGTGGCCGGGCGCGCTGGAGCGAACCTGGCTCGAGGAGCACTTCGATTTCCACGCCCTCGACCTCGAGGATGTCCTCTCACGCAACCAGCGGCCGAAGATCGACGTCTACGACGACTACCTCTTCATCGTCCTCCACCTGCCGGTCTTCGACCCCAACGCCGGCCGGCTCGGCGCCGGCGAGCTCGACCTCTTCGTCGGGCCCGACTACGTGGTGACGATCCCGAACCTGCCGCTGCAGCCCGTCGAGTACCTGTTCGAGCGCTGCCGCGCCAAAGAGGAGCTGCGCGAACAGCTCTTCTCCCGCGGCTCCGGCTACCTGCTCTACCGGCTCGTCGACGACAGCTTCGACTACTGCTTCCCGATGCTGCGCAAGATCGGAAACAAGCTCGACGCGCTCGAGGACGACATCTTCGAAGAGCGCGCCGAGGCGGTCGTGCGCGACATCTCCAACGTCAAGCAAGAGATCATCAACTTCCGCAAGGTGATCCGGCCGCAGCGGCCGGTCCTGCGCGACCTCGAGAAGGTGAAGCAGCGCTACCTCGCAACCGACCTCGATCTCGAGATCTACTTCGACGACATCGTCGACGCCCACGAGCGGATCTGGGACATGCTGGAAAACTACAAGGAGGTCGCCGAGGCGCTCGAGGAGACCAACGAGTCGGTGATTTCCCACCGGCTCAACGACATCCTCCGCGTCCTCACCTCGATCAGCGTCGTGATCCTGCCGCTGACCCTGATCGCGAGCATCATGGGGATGAACACGTGGGTGCCCGACCAAGGCAAGGAAGCGGGGTTCTTCGTCGTGCTCGGGGTGATGCTCGTCCTGCTGCTCTGCCTGGTCGCCTACTTCCGCAAGCGACGCTGGCTGTAGGCGGCCGTCGCTCTCGTAGGATGGAGCGCCCGTGGCCAATTTCCGCATCTGGGCGCCCTGGCGCCTCGCCTACGTGAAGGACGCGTCCAAGGACATCGAGGAGGAGTGCATCTTCTGCGCCAAGCCGGCGGCGGAGGATGACGAGGCGAACCTGATCGTCCACCGCGGCGAGCGCAGCTTCGTGATCCTCAACCTCTTTCCCTATACCAACGGGCACCTGATGGTGGCGCCTTATGAGCACGTCGCGCGGCTGCAGGAGCTGCCGCCGGAGACGCTGGCGGAGATGATGGCGCTGGCGCAGCGGGCGATGGGCCGGCTCGAGGACGTCTACCAGCCCCATGGCTACAACGTCGGCTTCAACCAGGGCCGCGTCGCCGGGGCCGGGGTCGAGCACCACATCCACATGCACGTAGTCCCCCGCTGGGCCGGCGACAACAACTTCATGCCGGTGATCGCCGACACCAAAGTGATGCCGCAGTCGATCGAGCAGAGCTACGAGGCGCTGAAGGGAGCCTTTTGAGCGAGCAGTCTCCCCTGGCGCCGCCTGGGATCTTCAAGGCCTACGACATCCGCGGGCTATACGGCTCTGAGATGGACGAGGGCACGGCCCACGCGATCGGCCGCGCCTTCGCGCGGGTGCTGGCTCGGCTGCGGGGCAAGGAGCCCGGCGAGCTGCGCATCGGCCTCGGCCGCGACATGCGGCTGACCGCTCCGGCGATGGCGGCGGAGCTGCGCGACGGGCTGATCTTCGAGGGGGCGACCGTGCTCGACGCGGGCATGGTCGCGACCGAGATGCTCTACCACCTGGTCGGCTCGCGCGAGCTCGACGGCGGCGCGATGGTCACCGCCTCGCACAACCCGAAGGCCTACACCGGAGTCAAGCTGGTCCGCGAGGGGGCGCTGCCGCTTTCCGGCGACGCCGGCATCGGCGAGGTCCAGGCCGAGATCGAGGCAGGCCTCGGTCGCGCCCCCGGCGGCGGCAGCTTCGAGGAGGTCGACATCTGGGACGAGTACCGCGCTTACGCGCTCTCGTTCATCGACCCCGACAGGGTGCGGCCGATGAAGGTCGTGGTCGACGGCGGCAACGGGATGGCCGGCCCGATGGTGGGGCCCACTCTGGAGAAGCTCGGCCTCGATCTCGAGGAGATGTACTTCGAGCCGAACGGCGAGTTCCCCGACCACGAGCCGAACCCGCTCCTTGAGGAGAACCGGCGGATGATCATCGAGCGGGTCAAGTCCTCCGGCGCCGATCTCGGCATCGCCTGGGACGGCGATGCCGACCGCTGCTTCTTCATCGACGCCGAGGGCAGCTTCTGCGACGGCGACTTCATCTGCGCGCTGCTGGCGCGGTCGGTCCTGCGGAAGAAGCCGGGCGCGACGATCCTCTACGACCCTCGCTCCAGCCGCGCCGTCCCCGACCTGGTCGCCGCCGAGGGAGGCCGCTCGGACCTCTCGCGGGTCGGCCACGCCTTCTTCAAGGCGCGAATGCGCGAGGAGAGCGCGGCCTTCGGCGGCGAGGTCTCGGGCCATTACTACTTCAGCGATTTCTGGAACGCCGATTCGGGGACGATCCCGGCCCTGCTGGTGCTGGAGCTGCTCTCGGTCGACGGCCGCGACATGACCGAGCTGATGCGGGAGTTCCGCTGCCGCTACTTCATCTCCGGCGAGATCAACTCCGAGGTCGCCGACCAGGAGGCGAAGATGCGGGAGATCGAGGAACGCTACTCCGACGCCGAGATCACCCACCTGGATGGGATCTCCATCGACTACGACGAGTGGCACTTCAACGTCCGCCCCTCCAACACCGAGCCGTTGCTGCGCCTCAACCTCGAGTCGCTCGCCTCGCGCGAGGACATGGAGCGGCGGCGGGACGAGGTGCTGAGGCTGATCCGGGCGTGATCGCGACGCCGGAGCAGGCGCTCGAGCAGGCGGCGCTGGCCGGCATCCATCGCCTTGCGATCCCGACCCCGTTCGCCGTCGGGCGGGTCAACTGCTATCTGATCGAGGACGAGCCGCTGACGCTCGTCGATACCGGTCCGAACTCGGGCAAGGCGCTCGACGAGCTCAGCGCCCGGCTGGCCGATCGCGGCCACTCGATCGACGATCTCGAGCTGATCGTCGTCACCCATCAGCACATCGACCACCTCGGGCTGGTCGAGATCCTGGTCGAGCACTCCGGTGCCGAGGTGGCGGCGCTGGGGGCGGCGGCGGAGCGCCTGGCCGCCTTCGACGAGGACTCTGAGCGCGAGGACCAGTTCGCGATCGAGGTGATGCTGCGCAACGGCATCCCGGAGGATGTGACGGTGGCGCTGCGCAGCGTCTCCCGCAGCTTTCACGGCTGGGGGTCGCACGTCACCGTGACCCGGCCGCTGAGCGACGGTCAGGAGCTGACGCTGTCGAAGCGCCGGCTCGAAGTGCTCCATCGGCCTGGGCATAGCCCCTCCGACACCCTCTTCTGGGACGCCGAGCGAAGGATCCTCCTCGCCGCCGACCATCTGATCGCCCACATCTCCTCCAATCCCTTGATCGCGCGTCCACTCGACGGCTCCAGCCGCCGCCCCCAGGCGCTCGCCACCTACATCGACTCCCTGCGCAAGACGCGGGAGATGCCGGCGGAGATCGTCCTGCCCGGGCACGGAGAGCCGATCACCGACCACGCTGAGCTGATCGACTCGAGGTTCGCCGGCTACGACCGGCGCAAGGAGAAGATCTACCGGCTGATCGCCGAGCGACCGCGGAGCGGCTACGAGTTGGCCCAGGCGATCTGGGGCAACGTCGCCGTCACCCAGGCCTTCCTCACCCTCTCCGAGGTGATCGGCCACGCCGACCTCCTGGTCAACGAGGGCAGGGTGCGCGAAGCCGACGACGGCGATGTGATCCGCTACGAAGCGACCTAGAGCTGCGTGCCAAGGGCGCGGCCGAGCGCAGCGGCGGCCAATCCCAGGGTGATGCTGAGCAGAAGGTTGGCGACCGCCACCTGCCGTTTACCCGCCTCCTCCACCCGCTGCGTCTCCAGCACCCAGGCGGAGAAGGTGGTGTAGGAGCCGAGCGCGCCGGCGCCGAGGAGGAGGCGCGCGTCGCCGTCGATCGAGGCGCCCGCCAGCACCCCGAGCAGGAAGGCGCCGCTGACGTTGACGGCGAGGGTGCCGAGCGGGAGGTGAGGGTGCAAGCGATCGGCAACGAGCAGCGTCAGCCCGAACCGGGCGAGGGCCCCCAAGCCACCGAGGAGGGCGACGCCGATCCAGACGGCCCCGCTCACGGCGCCTCCGCTCGCCGCGCGACCGCGGTCGCTAACTGCGCTCCCAGAAGACCAACGGCGACACTGGCCG
>Ga0307316_10000418_pt1 | contig 12772 bp, 9 predicted proteins | sample ER_DNA_356_FD_194504 | JGI IMG/M metagenome (GOLD analysis project Ga0307316, IMG submission 194504) | Bulk soil microbial communities from the East River watershed near Crested Butte, Colorado, United States - ER_DNA_356 | ecosystem: Environmental > Terrestrial > Soil > Floodplain | place: USA... | reverse complement strand
GTGGCATCGTTCTTCGTCAGCAGAGTCGACACCGAAATCGACAAGCGCCTGGACCAGATCGCCACCCCGAAGGCGGCGGCGCTGAAAGGGAAAGCTGCGATCGCCAACGCCAGGCTGGCGTACGAAGACTACGAGCGGGTTTTCGCCGGTGACCGCTGGGCTGCGCTACTGGCGGCCGGCGCGCACCCGCAGCGGCCATTGTGGGCCTCGACCGGTGTCAAGAACCCGTCCTATGACGACACCAGGTATGTTGTCGACCTCGTTGCCAACGGCGTGGTCAACACCATGCCGCAGGCCACCCTGGCGGCGGTAGCCGACCACGGCACCATCCGCGGCGACACCATCCGGCCGTTCTACACAGACGCGCATCAGGTGCTCCACGACATCGCTGCCGTTGGAGTCGACTACGACGACGTTGTAGACCTGCTTGAAGGCGACGGCATCACGAAGTTTGAGGCATCGTGGGACCTGGTCACCGCCGAGCTCAGCGACCGCCTCCGCGCCACATCACCAACGTCCCATCGCAGCTAATCCGCTGCCCACTGACAAGGATCACCCATGACAACCCAACCCAGCTTCATCATTGTCGGCGGTGGCCTGGCCGGCGCCATCGCAGCACAGACCCTGCGCGAGGAAGGGTTCGACGGGAGGATCACCCTACTCGGCGAGGAACCGCACCGTCCTTACGAACGCCCTCCTCTGTCTAAGGACTACCTGCAAGGCAAGGCTGACCGCGACAGCATCTTCGCCCATCCGGAAGGCTGGTACGCCGACCACGCGGTCGAGCTGCGTCTCGGCACCATAGTGACCTCGCTCGACCCCGCTGCGCGGACCGTCACCACCGCCACCGGTACAAAGCTGGGTTACGACAAGCTGCTGCTGACGACCGGATCGACACCGCGACGCCTCAGCGTGCCAGGTGCCGACTTCGACGGCGTGCATTACCTGCGCAGCGTCGATGACAGTGAGCGCATCATGGCCGGGTTCGCCCAGGCGCACCGGGTCGCGATCATCGGCGCCGGCTGGATCGGGCTGGAGACCGCCGCCGCCGCCCGCAACGCAGGGCTTGAGGTGACTCTCCTTGAGCGCAGCGAGCTGCCGCTGCTGCACGTCCTCGGCCCTGAGGCCGCAGTCATCTTTGCCGACCTGCATCGTGATCACGGCGTCGACCTACGCAGCAAGGTTGCGGTAGCCGAACTCACCGGCAAAAACAGGTCGGTGACAGCTGTCATTCTCAACGACGGCAGCCGGATCGAGGCCGACATGGTCCTCGTCGGAGTCGGAATCACTCCCAACACCCAGCTCGCTGCCGAGGCAGGCCTCGAGGTCAACAACGGGATACTCGTCGATGAGCACCTCCGCACCTCCGATGTGAACATCTTCGCCGCCGGCGACGTCGCCAACGCCTACAACGCGCGCCTAGATCGCCACATTCGTGTCGAGCACTGGGCCAACGCCCGGCGCCAAGGCGCCACCGCTGGAAAAGCGATGCTCGGACAAGATGCGGTCGACGCGCGGCCGTCGTACTTCTTCTCCGACCAGTACGACCTCAGCATGGAATACACCGGCGACATCGGCCCATCCGGCTACGACCAGGTCATCTTCCGCCGATACCCTGCCTCCGCCCAGCTCATCGTCTTCTGGCTCTCCGAGCAACGCGTCCAGGCCGGCATGAACATCAACATTTGGGACGTCGCCGACGACATCGAACGACTCGTCCAGTCACCACACCCGGCCGACACCGACGATCTCGCCGACCCGGGCATCCCGCTCGCGAGTTTGCTCCAACGGCCGGCCGGGCCAGTGTTGCTCAATTCGTGACGCCGCCATCCAACGGACAGTGACATGATCGGGCATCCCGCATTCGTGACCGAGCCGTGGTCCGTTCGAGAGACAGGCCTTGACTTGGACATGCTGGCCCAGACGGAATCAGTGTTCGCACTGTCCAACGGGCACATCGGTTGGCGCGGGAACCTGGACGAGGGTGAGCCGTATGGCTTGCCAGGCTCCTATCTCAATGGGGTCTTCGAAATCCGGCCGTTGCCGTATGCGGAACGCGGCTACGGCAATCCCGAGTCCGGACAGACGATCATCAATGTGACCAACGGCAAGGTCATACGGCTGCTGGTCAACGACGAACCGTTCGATGTTCGCTACGGCGAACTGCGTTCCCATGAACGCTGCCTCGATTTCCGGGCCGGGGTATTGGGCCGTCAGGCCGAGTGGGTCTCGCCGGCGGGCTCTGGGGTCAAGGTCACCTCCACCCGAATGGTGTCTTTGACGCAGCGCTCGATCGCGGCGGTCTGCTATGAGGTGGAGCCGGTCAAACAGACGACGCGGATCGTCGTGCAGTCCGAGCTGGTCGCCAACGAGCAGCTTCCCGTGCCGGGCCGGGATCCGAGAGCGACTGCGGCGTTGGCGGAGCCATTGGTCGAACAGGCCGATGCCTCTCGGGGCGCTCGCGCTGGTTTGGTGCATTCCACCCGAGAAAGTGCCCTGATAGTGGCCGTGGTGATGGACCACGTCGTCGATGGGCCGCCTGGCACGCTGGTGCAGTCCGAAAGCTTCCCGCACTTGGGTCGGACGATGGTGTCCACCACTTTGGAACCAGGGCAGCGGCTGCGGCTCATCAAGGTCGTCGCGTATGGGTGGTCCGGTTCCCGGTCGTTGCCGGCAGTTCGCGACCAGGCAGACGCGGCGCTGGCCGGTGCCATGCAGACCGGTTGGGAGGGGCTGCTGGCCGAGCAACGCAGCTACCTCGACAGGTTCTGGGCATGCGCCGACGTCGAGCTCGACGGCGATAGCGCAATTCAACAGGCCGTGCGTTTTGGGTTGTTTCACATCTTGCAGGCCGGGGCGCGCGCAGAGGGCAGGGCGATCGCGGCGAAAGGGCTGACCGGGCCTGGGTATGACGGACACGCGTTCTGGGACACCGAGACCTTCGTGCTGCCTGTGTTGACCTACACCGCACCGGATGCGGCCGCCCACGCCCTCCGGTGGCGCCATAGCACACTGCCGCTGGCGATCGAGCGGGCCAGGCAGCTGAGGCTCAACGGCGCGGCGTTCCCGTGGCGCACCATCCAGGGGGAGGAATGTTCCGGTTACTGGCCGGCAGGCTCGGCCGCTTTCCATGTCAACGCAGATATCGCCTGTGCTGCGGTACGGTACGTTCGCGCCACGGACGACACCGCCTTTGAGCAGACGACTGGCTTGGAGCTGCTCGTGCAAACGGCTCGGCTGTGGCGTTCGCTCGGCCACCAGGACAGCGACGGCCGATTTCGGATCGACGGAGTCACCGGCCCCGACGAGTACAGTGCGGTTGCCGATAACAATGTCTATACAAACCTGATGGCGCAAGAGAACCTGCTCGCGGCCGCCGACGCAGCAGCGCGGCACCGCGACCGTGCCACGGCGCTCGGCGTCGACGGCGAAGAGATGACCACGTGGCGCGAGGCGGCCGTCAGCATGGTCATTCCGTACGACCCGACGCTAGGAGTCCACCCCCAGGCCGACGGGTTCACCGGTCACGAAGTCTGGGACTTCGCCAACACGACCGCCGAGCAGTACCCGCTGCTGCTGCACTTCCCCTACTTCGACCTTTACCGCAAACAGGTGGTCAAACAGGCGGATCTAGTGCTGGCCATGCAGCTGCACCCCGACGCCTTCACCCAGGAGCAGAAGGCCCGCAACTTCGCCTACTACGACCGGCTGACGGTCCGCGACTCTTCCCTATCGGCGTGCGTCCAAGCAGTCATCGCGGCCGAGATCGGTCACCTCGACCTCGCCGAGGACTACCTCGCCGAGGCCGCCCTGATGGACCTCGACGACCTTGAACACAACACCGCCAACGGCCTACACATGGCCTCGCTGGGCGGGATCTGGACCGCTCTGGTAGCTGGCTACGGCGGGATGCGGCACACCGACGCTGCGCTCAGCTTCACACCGCGGCTCCCGCCTGCCCTGACCAGGCTCGCATTCGGGGTGATGCTGGCCGGGCGAACGCTGCGCGTCGAGGTCAGCGGCGCGGCAGCCACATACTCCCTCAACGACGGCAAGCCCGTGCGGCTCCTCCACTACGGTCAACCCGTCGATGTGTCCATGGATCGACCGGCAACCTTTCCAATCCCCGACGTGGCGCCGTTAGGCCCCAGACCGACTCAACCACCCGGGCGAGCTCCTCACCGCCGCCACCTGACCAGGCTGTGATCACTCGGCGTGGCCGTGGGACGGCCTTCACAATTCATAGGGGGCGTTGGCCAACGGCTCATATGGAGGCCGTCTGTCGGCGCCCGGGCCGGCAATCACCGATTCAAGATGGCGGCGAGCACAGCTGCCTCACTGATGTCGACAGCTTTACTGCCGGTCAGCAAGGTCAGGCGACCGTCAGGGGCAAGGTCCCGCAAGTGCTGCAGGGCTTGAACTCGCTCGGCTTGTTCCAGCTCGGCACCATAACGGCGCGTGAACTCCTCAAACTTTGCAGGGTCGTGGCTGTACCACTTGCGCAGCTCCGTGGACGGGGCCACATCCTTGCACCATTCGGTGAGTGCTGCCCTCACCTTGGTCATGCCACGCGGCCAGATCCGGTCGACCAAAACCCGGGCACCGTCGCTGTCTTCGGGTTCGTCGTACACCCGGCGTACCTGCACCTGCGCTCTATTGGCCACAATCCCAACCTTCCCGCGCGGCCACAGCCCCACGAACTCCAATGAAGCCACCAAACCTGACGACACACATTGCAACGAAAAGAGATACCCAATGTCGAACGAACGCGTTGAGACGTTGACCGTGGCCGAATGCCGCGAACTACTAAACGGCCATCACTTCGGCCGGTTTGGCTTCGTGGATGCCGTGGGCGTGCTGCCGTCCATCATTCCGGTCAACTACCTTCTCGACAACGACAGGATCGTGATTCGAACCGATGCGGGCAGCAAACTCGCCGCTGCACTCCGCGGTGCCCCAGTCGCGTTCGAGGTGGACGGCGTGGACCGAGACCACCAAGTCGGCTGGAGCGTCGTAGTGCGCGGTCGCGCCGAAGAAATAACCGACGATGACAAACTCGCCGAACTGCGCCAAACGCCATTACTGGCCTGGCATCCCCGAGCCAAACCCCGCTACATACGAATTAACCCGAGTCAAGTCATCGGCAGACGCATCAATATCGCCAACCTTCCCCCGGATTGGTGGGGATAGTAGTCGGCAACGGCCGACCCATCGTCTCGTGAATCTGGCCAAGCCGAGCGACAGCGCCACAATGAGGTGTGGCAGAGACCGCACTGCGACAGGATCCCTCCGTCCTGGAAGTTGAGGAGGTGGCGGAGGCGCTGGCGGTTGATCTGGCCTCTGGGCTGCCTTCGTCGGAGGCGGCTCTCCGCCTCGCGGCGGACGGTCCGAATGAGCTTCGGGGGACGCCGCCGGTGCCGATCTGGCGCAAGATTCTGGCCCAGTTTCAGGATCCGCTGATCTATCTGCTCCTCGTCGCCGTGCTGATCTCGCTGGTCGCGTGGGTGTTGGGCGGTCGCGTCGGCTGGCCGGTGGATGCGATCGTGATCGCAGTCGTGGTGATCTTGAACGCGGTCTTGGGCTACGTACAGGAGGCCCGGGCCGAGAGTGCAGTGGCAGCCCTGCAGGAGATGACCGCGGTCACATCGGCAGTGCAGCGCGATGGCCAATTGGCGCGAATACCGAGTGATCAGCTGGTACGCGGGGACCTGCTCGCCCTCGCTGAAGGCGATGCCGTCGGCGCCGACGCGCGGCTCACCGAAGCCGCGGCGCTGCGAGTCCTCGAAGCCTCGCTAACCGGGGAAAGCGAGGCCGTGGAGAAGAACGTCTCAGCACTGCCGGGACCAGCTGCACTCGGCGACCGACACTGCATGGTCTACAAGGGCACCGCCGTCGCCCAAGGCAGCGGACGGGCCATCGTCACTGCCACGGGGATGGCGACCGAGATGGGCTCCATCGCCGGCATGTTGGATGCGACGCAGGAGGAGCCAACACCACTGCAGACCGAGGTCGGCCGGATCGGGCGGATGCTTGGCATTGCGGTGATCATCATCGCTGTGGTCATCGTTGTGACGGTGTTTGTGATCTCTGACGTACGGACCGCCGCTGATGCGACCACGATCTTGCTGCTCGGGGTTTCATTGGCGGTGGCCGCCGTGCCGGAAGGGCTGCCGGCGATCTTGTCGGTAGTGCTGGCACTGGGCGTGCAGCGGATGGCCAGGCACCGGGCCATTGTCACGAAGCTGTCCTCGGTAGAGACGCTGGGCTCCGCCTCGGTAATTGCCTCGGACAAGACTGGAACGCTGACCAAGTCGGAGATGACCGTACAGCGGGTGATGACAGCCTCGGGCCAAGCCGAAGTCACTGGCGTTGGATACGCGCCGGTGGGCAGTGTGATCGCCGAACATGGGTCAGATCTCACCGGTGGCCCCCAGCTGTCAGAGAACATCGTGGTGCTCAGCGGCGGGAGCCTGGCCAGCAACGCTGATCTGCAGCAGCGAGACGGTGAGTGGCAGATCCAAGGCGACCCGACCGAGGCTGCCTTCTTGGTCGCGGAGCGAAAGCTAGCGTCACCGAGAGGCGCGTGCAGCGGTTCGAACGGGTCGCGGAGGTTCCGTTCACCTCGGAGCGCAAGCGCATGTCCACCATTGAGAAAGATCATGAGCAAGGTGACTCGCTGGTATTGATCACCAAAGGCGCCCCGGATGTGCTGTTAGGACGGTGCACCCGGGCCCGGATCGGAACCGATGTCGTCGAGCTGACCGATGACGGCCGGCAGCGGGTTCTTGCGGATGTGGCCCAGCTCTCTAGAGACGCGCTGCGTACCCTCGCGGTGGCCTACCGACCCCTCGTCGAGGGCGAGACCGCTGAGCCGTCGGAAGACCTGGAGCAGGACCTGATCTTCGTCGGCACAGTGGGGATCATCGACCCACCCCGCCCCGAAGCTGCGCTTGCGATCGGAGATGCGCACCGAGCGGGGATTCGAGTGATGATGATCACCGGGGACCATCCGCAGACCGCAGTCCGGATCGCGGAGGATCTCGGTATCGTCCAGCCAGGTGCGGCCGCACTGACCGGGCCCGAACTTGACCGACTCGACGAGCATGCCTTTATCGAGGCAGTACGAGAGACCTCGGTCTACGCCCGGGTGGCGCCCAAGCACAAACTGGAGATCATCGACGCCCTCCAGGCCGACGGGAAAATCGTCGCCATGACTGGAGACGGTGTCAACGATGCGCCGGCCCTGAAGTCGGCCGACATCGGGATCGCCATGGGCCTGACCGGCACCGAAGTCACCAAACAGGCGGCCAACATGATCCTGGCTGACGACAACTTCGCCACCATCGTGGAGGCGGTACGCGAGGGCCGGGGAATCTTCGACAACATCAAGAAGTTCCTCCGCTACCTCCTCTCCTCCAATATGGGCGAGGTTCTCACGGTGTTCCTCGGCGTGGTCTTCGCCGGCGTGATCGGACTGACCGGCACCGGCGAAGCGGTGGTGCTACCGCTGCTCGCGACTCAGATCCTTTGGATCAACCTGATCACCGACTCCGGCCCAGCCCTGGCGATGGGTGTCGATCCGGAGACCGAGGACGTCATGGCGCGGCCGCCGCGGAAGCTGACCGAGCGGGTGATCGACACGCGGATGTGGGCCGGGGTGCTGGAGATCGGCGCAGTCATGGCGATGGTGACGCTATTGACCATCGACATGTATCTACCCGGCGGGCTGGTTGAAGGGACCCAGGAACTGGAGCGCGCCCGCACCGCTGCGTTCACCGTGCTGGTCTTTTGTCAGCTGTTCAACTGCTTCAACGCGCGCTCCGAGACCTTGAGCGCCTTCCGCCATTTGTTTGTCAATCGGTGGCTGTGGGGCGCCATTGCGCTGTCGGTCGTCCTCCAGATCGCGGTAGTCCACATCGGATTCCTCAACACAGCCTTCGGCACCGTGCCGCTGAGCTGGGACCAGTGGCTCGTCTGCATCGCGATGGCCAGCGTAGTGCTCTGGTTCAACGAGCTCCGGAAGCTGGTCGCCCGCTCGCTCCGCCGCTCACCAACACGATTGCAGTAGTCAAACGCCAGGGCAGCGGCACCGATGAAATCCCTGGGATAGCCGGTGGAATCACCGCTCTGATGAGATTTGCGCCGGCCTAGAGTGTCTTGGAACCGACGGCCGATGGAGGAGAAGACATGACCGAGGGCCCAATGACCAATGTTGATGAGTTCCGCCATCGACCCGTCAACGAGCTGGCAGCACTCCTGCCCGACAAGCAAGCCGCCAACGCCGCAATCAAGGATTTGCAGACTTCCAACGTCGACATTTCGGCCGTACGCGTTTTGCACGGCGAGGAGGGTGCCGACATTCTTGATCCAACCGGCGCGGAACACGGTTTCGCCACGCGGGGCGTCCGCTGGCTGCAGACTCGTGGCTACGACCGGAACATCCTCGACGTTTACGAGGAGGGGCTGGATAAGGGCGAGGCGCTTATCACAGTGCCTTGTGCCCCGGCGGATAGCCGCCGTTTGGGCCGGCTGATACTCCCCCATGGCGCACATGCAGTCATCTACTTCGGTTCCGGCACGGCTGAGACGTTGACGGCGCCCTAGCCTCGACCTTTGGTAAGTGGCACTTTGTCAGTCATTCGGGCAAGGTATAGCGAGCACGAATGAGCTCAAGGATGAGTACTCGCGTCTCGGACGATGTGAGATCCATGCGCCGCTCGATGCGCTCCGCCTGGTCGGCGAGATAGCTGTCTCGGATCGCGTCCCGGAACCAGCGCGAATAGTCGCTGCGACGCAGGTGGAACATCCATGTCGACTCACTGATACCCTCGGCAATCTGGGCGAAGACCTCGAGGTTCTGGGCTTTCAAATTGTGCCGGTCGTCCGGTCCGCGAAAGTAGAAGCTGTGCCATCGCAAGTCGCCCTCAGCGTACTTGCGATGGTGGCGAATGCGCTCCGCACGTGCGGGTTGAGCCTGCATCGAAAAAGGTAGCTGGTCATCGCCGACGAACCACGCAACCAGACTGGCAGGTGCATACGCCAGGCCTTCTGGCCAGGCAAAATGTTGGGCCGCCGCGCCGGCAAATCGCTTGAGCGTCTCCTCAGGTGATGGCCCGATCGCAAACACCACGTCGATCGGCGCCAGCACCGCAGGCGCAAGATGATCCGGGTGAACGGTGACCAGGATCGTCTCGCCCACCTTGCGGGGAAGCGTCGATGACACATGGCCCCAGGTTTGGGGCAACATGTGGTGCGCCTCATCCAGGACAATCCAGTGCGGTCGGCCGGTGCGTGCGCGCAGTGCCTGCAGACCCGGTATGAGCTGTGCTATAAAGAACGGCCTATCCTCCAGTGGCAGACCCAGTAGATTCACGTTCAGGTTGATGGTGGAATCCTCCAAAATGGCTAGGACCTCGTTGACAGTTGGTGCGTGCTGCTGGTTGCCGAGACATACCAGCGCCTGAAGCGTGCTGTAGTCACCCTCCGGATCGATAATGCACACCTGGTACGCCTTGTCGATCAGCCGCTCTATCAGACCGGCCGTCATGGTCGATTTGGCAGTCCCTGACGGGCCGGCGATGAGCAGGTTCCGCCCATACGGTGGGATGCGCACCTCAGCTCCGTGCGGCCGCTTCCCCATCAACACCAGATGACGCTCCAGCTTCCCTTCCATGCGGACAAGGTCGTTTTCGATGAGCTCATCGACCAACTCGGAAACGCCAGTGCCGTTGGCTCCGCGCGTAACGAATGCGGCGATCTCCTTGAGCGAATCGACTGCATTCGCGACGCCACTCCGCACTCGCAGTATTCGAGTAGCGAATGGTCGTTCTCGCCATCACCGATTCCGACGACTTCGTGTCGGGACATTCCGAATCTGCGCACTGCGACGTCAAGTCCGGTCGCTTTGTTGATTCCGGGCGGTAGCGCCATGACTGCACCGCGATTGAAGATCACATGGATCTCAAGTCCAAGCTCGCGGATCACTTCTAGCATGACTCCACCGTGCGGGTCGTGGGTCGCGACCACCACAGCACCCTCTTCTAATGGGGCAACACCGCGTTCACGCAATCGTTCTGCAAATCGTGCGGGTAGAGGAGCTGCGAGCGGGATCTCCTCGCGACTCTGTGGGTCATAGATGACGGCGCCGTTCTCCGCGACGATCAGGTCGAACAATTTGATTCTTGGGAGGACCCGTTGCAGGTCACCTACGCGCCGGCCAGTTACCAGTACGACGCGCCGTCCCGAAGTGCGCAAGCGCTCGATAGCCGACGAAGCCGCGTCGGAGAGCTTGCCGTCACTCGCCCCCGTGCCGTCGTAGTCGAGAGCGAGCGCAAGGTAGCGCATCCACCTGCTCCTCACAGTCGAACCGCTAAGCATTTCATCGTGCACCATGACGGGCACAGCCAGCGAACTTTGTGGGGCGCTTGCACTTCCAACCGCGAGCTGGACCGTGATTTCGTCTACGACGGGGGCGGTGGCGAGGCGCGTTAACCTGGCCAGCTACCGATAAGGGTGGGCGGTGCTTGCGTGGGCAAAGAGATTCGCCAGGGACGGATAGCCGCCATAGTTGGGCTCTTGGCGCTGGGGGCAATCCTCGTGCTGAGCTGGATGCTGGAGAGGCCGCCAACCCCGGTGCCGGCGTCCGCGCCGGCACAGGGGTTCAGCGCCCAACGTGCGTACGCCGACCTGCAGCAGATCGCCGGTCCAGAGCCGACACCCATTGGCAGCACTGGCAGTGATGCAGTTCGCGATCACATCGCAGTCGCCCTGTCCGCTGCCGGGTTCAGCGTGGAGATGCACACGGGTGTCGGCAGTCGGACCTTCCACAGCACCACCGTCGCGGGTCGGGTGCAGAACGTGGTCGCTACGTGGCCGGGATACGACTCGACCGGGCAGGTCCTACTGGCTGCCCATTACGACACCACCTTCGGCAGCCCTGGCGCGTCCGACGACAAGTCCTCAGTCGCGGCCATGCTGGAGACGGCACGCGCGCTCGCCAGCGGTGAGCCGCTGCGCAACGACATCGTCATGATCTTCACCGACGGGGAGGAAGCAGGGCTGCTCGGCGCTTCATCGTTCGTCGCCGAACACCCGCGCGGAGCCCAGGGCGGTGTCGTGCTGAATTGGGAGGCCACCGGTAACGCCGGCCCGTCGGTGTTGTTCGAGACCTCGTCGGGAAATGCGGAGTTGATCAAGGAATTCGCGGCTTCGGCGCCCTACCCGATCGGTGACTCCGCGATGGCGGCGCTGTACCAGGCCGGGATGCAGAACACCGACTTCACCGCGTTTCGCGATGCCGGGTTTGTCGGGCTCAACTTCGCATTCATTGACGGCGTGGCGTGGTACCACAACAGCGTCGATACCGTCGCGCAGCTCGATGCGGCCGGCCTGCAGCACATGGGCTCGAACATGCTGGGTCTCACCCGCGGGTTGGGGCAACGCGATCTTGCGGAGCTGCGTTCCGAGCGTGACGCGGTCTTCTTCGGCACCTTTGGACATCTGGTGGCATACCCGATGTGGCTGGTCTGGCCGCTGGCCGGGCTCGCGGTTGTGATCATCACAGCGCTGGCTGTGCTGGCTAGTCGCCGTGGGCAAGCGACGACGCCACGGCTGCTGGCTGGGGCGGCAGCGGCGCTGCTGCCGATCATCGGAGCGCCTTTGGGGGCGATCGGGTTGTGGCAGGTGCTGATCATGATCCGGCCTGGATACGCGACGTTGTTTATGGGGGATCCGTACCGTCCAGAGCTGTACCGCTGGGCGCTGGGCACGCTTACCGTGACGATCGTGCTGGCGTGGTATCTCGCGCTCCGTCGCCGGATCGGGGCCGCATGCCTGGCGATTGGGGCGTTGGTGTGGCCTGCGGCCTTGGGTGTTGTCACTGCGTGGTTGCTGCCGGCGATGTCGTACTACGGTTCGCTCGCTGCGGCCGCAGCCGGCGGCGGCGCATTGATCGCACTCCTGCTCGGCTGGCGACGACCCGTGTGGAGTGTGGTTGCGCTGACCGCGGGAGCCATACCCGGCACCGTGCTCCTCGTCCAAGGCGGCCGCGCACTACTCGGCGTACTCGGCATCGCCAACGGCGCTGCTGCAGTGTTCTTCTTCGTCCTCGCTGGGCTGCTTGTACTACCCCTGGTCGAACTCGTGCTCCCAACCGCCACCGAGGTCAAGTCGGCAAAGTCGATCATGCGCCGGCGCAGCTTCTTGGTCCCGGTGGGAGCGCTGGCCCTGACCGTCACCCTCGCCAGCATCGGCCTCGCGATTGATCTCTTCGATCCAAATCATCCGCGGCAAGACCATCTGATGTATGTGATGGATGCCGACAGCGGCACTGCCATGTGGGCCAGCCATGATCAAGAACCTGACGCTTGGACGGCGGCGTACGTTCCGGACCGCAACGGTAACGCCGAACCGCCTGTCCCACTTCCTTACGGCACGACGCCGAGGTGGCAAGGCCCCGCCGTTGCGCTGCCCCTCAAGCCGCCTCGAATCGATCTCCTTGAATCCCATAGCGAGGGTGACGGCGCCCTCGTCAAGGTACGGGTCGCATCCCCGCGAGGGGCTGATGTGATCACGGTGCACGCCGATCGTCCAGTCAGGACTGCCGTCATAGAGGCCGCCGGTCAGCCAGCCGTCTCATCCTTACCGAGCTATCCCGATGACCTTGGCTCGCGTGCGTGGCCCTACGAGCTGCGTTTCTACGACCCTCCGCCGGATGGGTTCGTTCTCACGCTGCAGTCACGCGGTGTCGGTTTTCCTCGACTGTACGTCAGTT
>Ga0307316_10000417_pt1 | contig 12784 bp, 12 predicted proteins | sample ER_DNA_356_FD_194504 | JGI IMG/M metagenome (GOLD analysis project Ga0307316, IMG submission 194504) | Bulk soil microbial communities from the East River watershed near Crested Butte, Colorado, United States - ER_DNA_356 | ecosystem: Environmental > Terrestrial > Soil > Floodplain | place... | reverse complement strand
AGAGGCCAAGGGCGCGCCGGCAGGCGACTCGTCGTCAACTTCGGCGTCTACTCCGGGCGCGAGGCAACCGAGGCGGAGATCTACCGGCTCGCCCACTTGCTTCTCGACGAGCTTGGATCCGTCGAGATCGTCGCGGAGCGGCGCTACGAGGTCGACACGGACGTCGAGGCGACGGTGCACCAGGTCTATGTCGAGGTGCCGCAGACTGCCGTAGGACGGGAGGATCGGCTCATCTCCCTCGTCGAGGACTGGGCCAAGGACGCAATCGGCGAGCGCCTCCGCATCATCTCCTGACCGTTTAGCGCTGCCAGATTCAGAGCAGTCGGCTCGCTACTGGCCAAGTTCCCGTAGCTCAGCCGAGCGAGGCTTGAGCGGGAAGCGGCCGGAGCCGACACCAACCTCATGCCGGCGATCATCGATGCCTCCCGCACCTGCGTGACCATGCGCGAAATGTGCGATGCCCTGCGCGAAGCGTGGGGTTTCTGGCGCGAGACGCCGGTCTTGCTGAGCCGAAACTGTTCGGGGGACTAGTGGTAATGAAAGCCCTGCGGCAGTACGCTCGCGCCCGGTGGTCGGTTGGCCGCAGCCGCCATCAGGCTCGGGCCCAAGTCTCCCACACCCGAGCATGGGTATTGGGCGGGCGGTCCCGGAGACCAAGCGGGACGGCCCGTCCGTTCCCTCGTTTGAGGGATGCCATCGGCTCGTGACTCCACGATCATTCTCGCGCGTCCTCGTGGCGCAATTTGCGGCCACCCCCGATTGGTCGGGCGGTGGCCGCTCCTTCGCAAGGGGCCGTCCGGGAGCGAGTTCCTTCAGCGTCGGAGCGGGGCCGTGGCGACGGCGATCGGCGGCTGGTTCCCGGAGAAGTACTGGATCCGCCTAGGCCCTGACCTGACCGAACGGGTAGGAAAAGGCGTCGACTGGAACCGTTTCTTCGAGCCTCCCGGCCGGTTGACAGAGCCTGGCTCCGTTCCGATAGTTGGGCCTGGGAGCGCGGGCGGCCGCGCCGGAAAGGGGAGACGACCTGGGGCACAAAGCGAACGAGTCGGCCACGCGCCTCAGCGTCCTCATCCCAACGCACGAGGATGCCTCGCTCCTCCGCCGCTCGCTGCCCACCTTCCTCGCTACCGAGCCCGGAACCCTCGAGATCGTCGTGCTCAACAACGACCCGGCACAGGACGTGGCCATGGCCATCGGAGATCTTGCGCGGGACGAGCGGGTCAGGATCCTCGACATGGGCTTCGAGGCGGGATTCGCCTGCGCAATCAACCGTGGGATCCGAGAGACCTCGGGCGAGTTCGTCATGTTCTGCAACGCCGATCTCTTTCCGACCTCGGAGTATCTCTCGGAGATGGTCGCGTTCTTCTCGCGGCGGCAGGCCGCCGGGGCCGCGATCGGGAAGGTCCTGCGCTATGAGCTCGCCGCCGACCGCCGAACCGACCTCATCGACACCGCCGGGCTGGCCCTCAACCGTCAGCGCCGGTTCACGACGCGCGGCGAGGGCGAGCGGGACGACGGCCGCTTCGACGAGGAGCTCGAGGTGTTCGCGGTCGACGGGGCGGCGATGGTCGCGAGGAGATCCGCGCTCGAGACCATCCGGTTCGAGGACGAGTACCTTGACGAGAACTTCTACGCGCACAAGGAAGACCACGACGTCTCCTGGCGGCTTCGGCTCGCCGGCTGGGAGTGCTGGTACGTGCCCAGCGCGCTCGCGTACCACGCGCGGACGACTCGCGGCCTCGGCTCGACGGGGTATCTCTCAGCCGTCAAGACGTTCCACCAGAACGAGCGCGAGAAGTCGACGCTCGTGCAAATCAACGCCATGAAGAATCAGTGGCTCATGCTCATGAAGAACGAGGACGTTTCCAACCTCGCGCGCGACTTCCCGTTCATCCTGGCCCGCGAGCTCATGGTCGTCGCCCACCGGCTCGTCTTCGCCCCGAGATCGCTGGCCGCTGTGCCGATGACGCTTCGACTCACACGCGAGACGCTTCGCAAGCGCCGCGTCGTCAAGAGGGCTCAGCGAATGAGCCCGAAGGCCCTGCGCGGGTGGCTCGGGGACGAGGGCCGCGCCGCGGTCGGTCCGCGAACGTGACGGCGACGAACGCGGAAGGGCGGGCGGTGGCACCGGGTCTGCCATCGGGAAGGCCGTTGCGTCTCGCTGTGATCGTCAACATGGTTGCCCCGTACACGAAGCCCCTCTTCGAGCGGATCGCGCGAAGCGACGAATGCGAGCTCCTGGTGGTCTCCGAGACGACGATGGAGCGTGACCGGCGGTGGGAGCCCGAGCGCAATCTCCCCTTCGACCACGTGCTCCTCGATTCCTGGACGCTCGACCTCGCGTGGCTCGCTGCGGGATCCGGCTTCCGCACGCGCTTCGACACCTATCTCTACGTACCGAAGCGGCCGCTCGGGCCGCTAGCGGAGTTCCGGCCGGACGTCGTCGTTGCGGGCGGGAGCGGCATCTGGTCGTCCCCGGCCAACATCGCCGCCCTCGCGGCGCGCCGGCGGCGAGGCTGGGCGTTCGTGCCCTGGTGGGGCAGCTTTGACCGGCAGCAGCCGACCTGGCCGAGGCGGGTGGCCAACCCCTGGGTGCGTCGCTTCATGCGCACCGCGGACGCCTGCCTGGCGTACGGCTCCCGGCATGTGCGCGACCTCGTGGCGATGGGGGTCGACGAGGATCGCGTCGCCGTGGCGCCGATTACCGCGCTCGTTCCCGACCGGATGCCGGAGCGCACGTGGCCGCGGAGTGCGGCCGAGACACGGTTCCTCTTCGTCGGGCGGCTGATCGAGCGGAAGGGCCTGGAGGTCCTGCTGCAGGCATTCGCCCGTTTCCCGGGGGGCGAGCTGTGGATTGCCGGTGACGGGCCTCTTCGCCAGACCGCAGCCGCTGCGGCATCGCAGGGAGGTCGCATCCGGCTCCTCGGCCACGTCGACGGCAAGGATCTTCCCGCGCTTTACGCGCAGGTCGATGCGCTCGTCGTTCCCTCCCTCTACGAGCCATGGGGGCTCGTCGTGCACGAAGGCCTCGGCAACGGATTGCCCGTGATCGCGTCGAACCAGGTTGCCGCCGCCGACGACCTCGTCGAGGGAGGTGTCAACGGTTACGTCGTGCCGGCCGGGTCGGCCGATGCGCTCGCCTCCGCCATGCGTGACCTCGCGTCTTGGTCGACTGCACACAGGGAGCGGGCAGGCGATCGCTCCCAGGAGCTCGTTGCGAAGGTCTCCCTCGAGCGGGGCGCGGACGGCTTTCTCCGCGGAGCCCGCATCGCCATGGCGCATCGGGTACAGGTTTCTCTTTTCCCCAAGACCGCTGGGAGCCGTGCCGATGACGTTCAGACTCACGCGGCGTACCGTCAAGCGGGTGCAGGGCGTGAGCCCGAAGGCCGTCACGGGCTCGCTAGGGAACGAGTCGGGAGCGACGCCTCGGCCGTCACGGTGACGAGCGCCCGCGGCGAGCGAAAAGCAGCGTTTGCCGGAACACCCTCCCGCAGGCCGTTGCGACTGGCCGTGGTCGTCAACATGGTCGCCCCGTACACGAAGCCTCTGTTCGAGCAGATCGCGCGAAGCGACGAATGCGAGCTCCTGGTGGTCTCCGAGACGACGATGGAGCGGGACCGGCGCTGGGCGGCCGAACGTGATTTCAATTTCGAGCACGTCTTGCTCGACTCGTGGACGTTGGACTTCGCGCGATTCGCGATTGGGTCGGGCTTTCGGACTCGGTTCGACACCTACGTCTATCTACCGAAGCGGCCGCTGCGGCCACTCGTCAAGTTTTCGCCAGACGTTGTCGTGGCGGCCGGGGGAGGAATCTGGTCGTCGCCGGCCGACATCGCTGCACTGATGGCACGTGCGCGCCGGGACTGGGCGGTCGTGCCCTGGTGGGGTAGCTTCACCCGCGAGAAGCCGACGTGGCCCAGAAGGATCGCAAATCCTTGGGTGCGTCACTACATGCGGACGGCAGACGCCTGCCTCGCGTATGGGACACGGCATCTGAACGACCTTGTCACGATGGGCGTCGATCGGAATCGGATCGTTATCGCGCCGATTTCTGCCATGGCGCCAGATCGCCCGCCCGCCCGAACCTGGCCGCGCGCCGGCTCCGAGACTCGTTTCCTATTCGTTGGCCGCCTAATCGAGAGCAAAGGTTTGGACGTCCTATTGAATGCGTTCGAGCGCTTCCGCGGCGGCGAGCTTTGGATTGTCGGAGACGGACCGCTCCAGGGCGTGCTGAACGACGCCGCTAAAGCGGATCCGCGTATCCGGATGCTCGGTTACGTCGAGGGGAAGAACCTCCCTGCGGTTTACGCCGACGTTGACGCGCTTGTGTTGCCTTCGCTCTACGAGCCGTGGGGGTTGGTCGTCCACGAGGGTCTCGCCAACGGGTTGCCTGTGATTGTTACGGATCAGGTGGGGTCGGCCGATGATCTCGTCGAGTCAGGCGTGAACGGCTACGTCGTCCCGGCGGGCTCCGTCGAGGCGTTTGGAGCGGCAATGCGCGACCTGGCGTCATGGTCTCAGGAACAGCGTCAGCTTTCGCTGCGCCACTCCGCCGAGACGATTCGCCGATGTTCGGTCGAGCGAGTCGCCCAGGCATTCCTGCGTGCCGCGGAGATCGCGTTGGAGCACCGCCGAGGCCGTTAGCCGACCGGAGGAATCCCGGCGGCCTCCCGCTCACCGTGCACAGCGACGATTCCCAAAGACGTGGACGAGTAATTTTCCACCCGAGGACCCCACCACGCCACGTGCCAACCGCGGATGATCCACTGCGAGTCGCGGAGGCCTGCGATGCGCCTGGTCGTCTCTGTAGGCCCCATCCTGACCAGCGAGTGGAACCCGGCTTCAGTCGCAGCTGTCCTTTCGGCCAGGTTTCGGTTCGCTGCAGCGCTTTCGCTTGACACCATTCGTGTCTATCTCGATATTGATGCGAAGGGTTTTCTGCGGCCAAAGGGGAGGGGCGCATCTCTTGACCGAGCGCGAACCATTCGCACGGCGAAACGATCATGAACAGGTTTTCCTGCCGCGACCAGAGACGCGCGGAACGGCACTGCTCTTATGAAGGTCCTCGTCACCGGGCACCACGGCTACATCGGGTCGGTGGCGGGCCCGATGTTGGTCGAGGCCGGCCACGATGTCACGGGTCTCGACACGTTCTTCTACGAGGGGTGCGACCTCGTCCCCGACACGGTGGAGATCCCGGCCCTCCGCATGGACCTGCGTGAGGTGGCGCCGGAGACCCTCGAGGGCTTCGAGGGAATCGTGCATTTCGCGGCGCTTTCCAACGACCCGCTGGGGGAGCTCGACGCGGAGCTCACCCGGGAGATCAACCTCGGCGGCACCGTGGCCCTCGCACGGGCCGCGAAGGAAGCCGGGGTGAGCCGCTTCGTGTTCGCCTCGTCCTGCAGCATGTACGGGGCCTCAGGGACGGACGACCTCATCGAAGAGGACGCGCCGCTGCGGCCGCTGACCGCCTACGCGGAGTCGAAGGTGCGGGCCGAGGAGGCCCTCCACGAGCTCGCCGACGACGATTTCGCGCCGGTCTTCATGCGCAACGCGACGGCCTACGGCGCCTCGCCGCGTTTCCGCTTCGACGTCGTCCTGAACAATCTGTCCGCCTGGGCGTTCACGACGGGCCGGGTGCTGATCATGAGCGACGGAACCCCGTGGCGTCCGCTCGTGCACGTTCGCGACATCGTCAAGGCCGCGGCCTCGGCGCTCGTCGCTCCGCACGCGCTCGTCGCCGACCAGGCCTTCAATGTGGGCGCCAACATGGAGAACTATCGGGTCAGCGAGCTTGCGGACATCGTTCGCGACACGTTCCCGGCCTGCGAGATCGAGTACGCCGAAGGAGCGGGACCCGATCCGCGGAGCTATCGGGTCGATTTTGCGAAGCTCGGGCGCACCCTTCCCGAGGCGAAGCCGGTCTGGACGGCCCGCGACGGCGTGCTCGAGTTGTTCGACGCCTTCCGCACAGTCGGCTTCACCATGGATTCCTTCGACTCCTACACGCGCCTGGCGCGCCTGAAGGCCCTACTCGACGAGGGGGCGCTGGATGCGCGCCTCCGCTGGCAGCACGCAGCGGAGCTGGCCTGAACCGATGAAGGTCGTTCTCTTCTGTGGTGGGCTCGGTCTCCGGATCCAGGAGGCAGCGCCCAGCATCCCGAAGCCGATGGTGCCGATAGCCAACCGGCCGATCCTGCTCCACATCATGAAGTACTACGCCCACTTCGGGCACGACGACTTCATCATCTGCCTGGGTCACAAGGGTGACGTGATCAAGGACTTCTTCCTCAACTACAACGAGGCTTTGGCCAACGACTTCGTGCTCTCGGGCGCGGGCAGCGGCGAGAAGCACGTCGAGCTGCTCGCGAGCGACATTGGCGAATGGCGCATCACCTTCGTGAACACCGGGATGCATAGCAACATCGGCCAGCGCCTGCGCGCTGTGCAGAAGCACCTCGTCGGCGAGGAGACCTTCCTCGCCTCCTACGGCGACGCGGTCACTGACGCTCCTCTGCCCGACATGCTCGCCAACTTCCACGCGCACGACAAGATCGCCTCCTTCCTCTGCGTGCGCCCGACCACGTACAGCTTCCACACGGTAGAGCTCGCGAAGGGGCAGATCGTGCGCGGCATCGAGGACGTCACGCGGGCGGACATGTGGATCAACGGCGGCTTCTTCATCTTCCGGCCGGAGATCTTCGACTACCTGCACGAGGGGGAGGAGCTCGTCGAGAAGCCGTTCGACCGGCTCATCCAGCGGGAAGAGCTCGTCGGTTATCCGTATGAGGGCTTCTGGGCGCCGATGGACACGCTCAAGGACAAGCACAATCTGGAGGCGCTCGCCGCCTCCGGCCGGGGACCGTGGGAAGTCTGGTCGGAGGAGCAGAACCTGCTCGCCCCGGAGCCGGCCTAGCCGTGCTGAAGACAACGTTCAGCGACCTGCCGTCGCCGACCCGGATCCTCGCGATCGGGTGCCATTCCGACGACATCGAGATCGGCTGCGGAGGCACGATCCTGACGCTGATCGAGTCGCTGCCGAGCGTCGAGGTGTGCTGGGTGGTCCTCAGCGCGAGCGGCGAGCGAGCCGGCGAGGCGCGCAGGAGCGCCGAGGCATTCCTCGAAGGCGCGGCGGCCACGGAAGTGATCGTTCACGACTATCGGGACGGCTTTCTTCCCTATGTGGGCGGAGAGGTGAAGCAGGTCTTCGAGGACTTGAAGGCCTTCGGGCCGGATCTCGTCTTCACCCACTACTCGAACGACCGCCACCAGGATCACCGCCTCGCCGCGGAGCTGACCTGGAACACCTTCCGGAACCACCTCGTCCTCGAATACGAGATTCCGAAATACGACGGGGACTTCGGCTCGCCGAACGTCTTCGTCGGCCTGACGGACGCCGTCGCGGAACGGAAGGTTCAGCTGCTCCTCGAGCACTTCCGGACGCAGCGGGAGCGGCGTTGGTTTACGGAGGATCTCTTCCTCGCGGTGCTACGAATCCGCGGGATGGAATCGAATTCGCCGTCTGGGCTCGCCGAGGGCTTCTACGGCCGCAAGGTGGTTCTGACGCCCGGTCCGAGGGCGGCGGATCGCGCGAGCGGCGACGCAGCGATCCTCGCCGGCGCGGCGCGCCTGTCCAACACGACCCTGTAGAGAAAGGAGCGTAATTGCTCTTCACCGAGACCGAGCTGAAGGGAGCCTTTGTCATCGATCTCGAGCGACGGGAGGACAACCGGGGGTTCTTCGCGCGCGCCTTCTGCCAAAACGAGTTTTCCGAGCACGGGTTGAAGCCGGTCATCGCGCAGGCGAACATCGGCTTCAACCGGTTTCGCGGCTCGGTCCGCGGCGTCCACTTCCAGTATCCGCCGGCCGCCGAGACGAAGCTCGTCCGCTGTACCCGCGGCGCCGTGCTCGACGTCATCGTCGACCTGCGACCTGAGAGTCCGACGTACCTCCGCCACGTCTCGGTCGAGCTCACCGGCGACAACCATCGCGCCATCTACGTCCCTGAGCGCTTCGGTCATGCCTACCAGGTGCTGGAGGACGACACGGAGACGAGCTACCAGGTCGGCGAGTTCTACACGCCTGAGGCCGAGGGCGGCCTGCGGCACGACGACCCGCTCCTCGACCTCACCTGGCCCCTCCCGGTCACTGAGATGTCCGACAAGGACGCATCCTGGCCCCTCCTCGCGGAGGTCGAGCCCGAGCTCCGCCGCCGGATGGCGCTGGCCCCCGAGCGCGAGCCGGCGAGGGCCTGACGATGATCATCGTCGACAACGCGCTGCGCGCCCGGGAAGCGGCCGGCCGGCCCATCAGGGTGGGCCTTCTCGGGGCAGGGTTCATGGCACAAGGCCTGGCCAACCAGATCCGGAACAGCGTGCCGGGCATGGAGGTCGTGGCGGTCTACGGGCGCAAGCCGGACAAGGCGGTCGAGGTCTTCCGCTACGCGGGCGCCGAGGACAGCGTCGTCGTCGACGACCTGAGCGGATTCGAGGACGCCGTGCGCTCCGGCCGCTCGGCGGTGACCGAGGACGCCCTGCTTCTCTGCCACTCGGAGCACGTCGACGCGATCATGGATGTGACGGGCTCCGTGGAGCTCGGCGCACGGGTCGCTCTCGAGGCGTTCGCCCAAGGAAAGCACTTCGTCGCGATGAACGCGGAGCTCGACGCGACGATCGGGCCGATCCTCCATCGGTATGCCGGGCGGGCCGGCGTCCACTTCTCGGCCTGCGACGGAGACGAGCCCGGTCTGCAGATGAACCTGTACCGCTGGGTGCGGGGACTCGGGCTCGAGCCCAGGGTGATGGGCAACGTGAAGGGCCTACAGGATCCCTACAGGAACCCCGACACGCAGCGGGGGTTCGCCGAGCAGTGGGGCCAGAATCCGGCGATGGTCACGTCCTTCGCGGATGGCTCCAAGATCAGCTTCGAGCAGACAATCGTGGCCAACGCCACAGGCGCCAAGGTCCTCCGGCGCGGCATGTCCAGGGGCATGCCGTTCGACGGCTCCCCACTGGAGCTGCCCTCGCTCTACGACGTCGAGGAGGTCAGGGCCCAGGGCTCGATCGTCGACTACACGGTGGGCCCGGCGTTCGTGAAGATCTTCTGCCTCGCGGAGCACCGAGATCCAAAGCAGCGCCACTACCTCAATCTCTACAAAATGGGGGAGGGGCCGCTCTATCCCTTCTGGGTCCCGTATCACCTCCCGCACTTCGAGGCGCCCAACTCGATCGCACGCGTCGTCCTCCTCGACGACAACGTGGCGCCGCCACTCGGCGGCCCCCAGGTCGAGGTCTGCGCGGTCGCCAAGCGCGACCTTCGGGCCGGCGAGACGCTGGACGAGTACGGCATGTTCATGACATACGGCGAGGCCGCGAACGCGGAGGAGATGAGCTCCGGGCGCTATCTCCCCGAGGGCCTTGTCGAAGGGTGCCGCCTCGTCCGCGACGTACGGCAGGACGAGGTCGTGACCTATGACGACGTCGAGCTGCCGGCCGGCCGGGTCGCCGACCGGCTGCGGGCGGAGCAGTACACCGAGTTCATGGGAGAGACCTGGCTCGACGAGCGCATCAGCGCGGCTGTCTGAGCTGCGGCCCCGTCAGGCCACTCGCCTGAGCCAGGCCTCCCGCCAATAGGGAAAGATTCGCCGCGGGCACGAGCGGTGGTAGCTGCCCGTGCAGACGACGCCGTCGAGGATGATGCAATCGCCCTTGATGTGGATCATCCTCCCCGTCTCCTCGTCGATGATGTGCTCAACGCGGCGGAGGACTCTCGCGCGCATCCCGCAGTAGTGGAGCATCTCCGAGTCGAACCGCAGGCCGCGGTTGCGGTCGCGTTCGTCCAGGGTGGCGAAGATCTCCTCTTTGCTCCTCACCTCGACGAGATCGCCGGGCTGAAGGCCCAGGCGCTCGTCCGGGGCGCCCTGAGCGGCCGTGCCCAGCACGAAGGGATACGGCTTGCAGTCGTGGACGAGGCAGAGCCGGGGGAGGACCCGTGCGTTCGCCTGCTGGAACTTGTTGAAGAAGCCCACGAGCAGCCCGCGGACGACGCTCCGCACGCTGGCATTCCCCGAGCGGACGTCCTCCACGTACTGATCCGGCTCCCACCACTTGAGCGTGCGCGTGGTCGCGCGGAGAAGTTCGGTCGCCTGACACGCATAGAGCCGTTCTCCGTCCTCGGCCGCGGCCCGTTGGGTCGCAGCGACCAGCGTCTCCTTGGTCGCGCCAGAAGCGGCGACCTCCGTCGGGGTAACCGTCGCATCGCCCGCGTCCTCGTCGACCCGTTCGAGCCAAGCGTCCTTCCAGTAGAGGAGGCAGCCGGCCTGGCAGCCGCCGTGCGCGGCGCCGTCACAGCGAAGCTCCTCGAGATGGACGGCGTTCTCCATCCGCCGGAGCTGCTTCCACGCGATCGTGTCGCACGCCTTGTAGGCGCGCGCGCTGACACGGAAGCGCTTGCCGCAGTGCGGAAGCATCTCCGGCATGAACGGCAGGCCCTCGAGCCGTCCGTCCGCGTCGAGGGTGCCGAGGATCTCCGCCTCGCTCCGCACCTCGACGAGGTCTCCGACCCGGAGCGACGACGCCCGCACGCCGGCCTGGCCCGACTCGTTGAAGACGGCGCTCAATCCCACAGGGACTGCGTTAGCTGGGCGATGAGGACGTAGGCGATCGCGATGAAGCCGAAGCTCATCGTGAGATCGCTTCGATCCCTTCCTACGAGGCTCGCGATGCCTCCGGCGACCAGGGCGAACGAGCCCACCCCGATGAACGCTATGTAGAACTCGTCCCGGGCCACGAGCGGCGGCACGGTGACGTGGTCGAAGATCGTCTGCACGACATAGCCGAACGCGGATACGAACGCGGCGACGAGTGCCGTCCAGCCCCATGGAGAGGCTCGTCGCCGTCCGCGCGGCGGCCAGGCGGTCACCGCTCCCACAACGAGAGCGAGGAACGCGAAGCCCGCGAAGAGGCCGTAGAACTCGATCTCGCCGACCCACGCCGGCCTGGAGACGTAGGCGAGCTGGTGTTGCAGGATGTAGCCGAGGGCGGCGGCGAGCGCAGCGCCTACCCCGATCCACCCCCACCGCCAGGCGCTGCGCCGGCCTTGAAGAGGCTCGTAGCGCATGATGCTCAGCCTACCCCCGGGCCCGGCTCCTCCGTATCACTGGACGCTCCGGACGCGGAGGACCGCGATAACCGTCAGGAGCAGGATCTTGAGATCGAGCCAGAGCGACCAGTTCTCGATGTAGTAGTTGTCCCACTCGGCCCGGTCGGCGATCGACGTCTGGCCGCGGAGTCCGTGGACCTGCGCCCAGCCGGTGATCCCCGACTTGACCCTGTGGCGCTCGCCGTAGCGGCGAACCTGCTGCTCGAACTGCGCGACGAACTCAGGTCGTTCGGGCCGGGGGCCCACGAGGCTCATGTCCCCCCTGGCGACGTTCGCGAGTTGCGGTAGCTCGTCCACGGAGAGCGCCCGCATGATCATGCCCACACGCGTGCGCCGGTCGTCTCCCTCGACGCCCCCCGGTGCGGTGTCGTCGGGCAGGGCAAACGTGGACACCCGCGGTTCCGCCTGGTCGGGCGGTCGCATGGAGCGAAACTTCAGCATTCCGAAGGGACGGCCGTCGAGGCCGATGCGCTCCTGGCGGTAGAAGATCGGCCGGCCGAGCGAGAGGAGCACGGCGAAGGCGAAAATCCCGAAGAGCGGAGCGAGAAGCGCCAGCATGACGACGGCGGCCGCCCGGTCGAGCGCGTACTTCGTCGCGAACTCCCACCCCTTCGGGTTCCGCGCATGACTCGTGACGAGGGGCAAGCCGCCGAGGCAGGCCACGGTTGTGTCCTCGCTCGCCTTCTCGTAGAGGCGAGGGACGACCGATGTGCGCAGGCGGAGCTCCTGGCTGCGCTTCATGAGCCGGAGGTAGACGTCCGCCGGCGCCGTCGAGAAGGTGAAGACAACGTCCTCCACCTGCTGCTCCCTCACGACGCGGTCGAAGTCCCAGCTCGCGCCCAGCACCGAGAGCGTGATGTCGTTCTCCGTCGCCTCGAGGGGCTCCTTGTCGAGGAAGCCGATCGGCCTCAGTCCGAACTCCGGATAGTCGTTGAGGCGCTTTGCCAGACGCCGGCCGACGTGCCCTGCGCCGACAATCAAGGCGCGGGAGCCGGACGAGCCCGAACGGCGCGTCCGCCGCTCGCGGAGGGTGAGGGTGATGCGACCGGCGCCGACGAACGCCGCCGCAAGGAAGGCGAGCCGCACAGTCTGAGCGGCGAGATCGTCCGAGTCGCCAGCCAGCACGAGGAGGGTGATCGTCGTCGAGGTCGCGAACGCGGTCGCCAGGACGACCGCGACCAGGGTGTCGATCACGCGGAGGTGAAGGGGTGAGCGGTGGAGGCGCTTACGGTTGAGGGCAAGGAGCGTGATGCAGAGGAGCACGGCCGCCCAGCCCCACGCGGTCCGGGTCGCGGCGACGTGGGCCCAAACCTCGGCGGACAGAACCGCCAACGCGAGCATCGATGCATCCGTCGCGACGGCGAGCTGTCCCCAGGCCCGTCGCGGCTGGCCGGCCCAGGGGAGGGGAGCAGGCTGGACGCTGGCGAGCTCGACTACCTCGGCCGCGGGCTGCGCGGTGACCTGGCTCATGCGCTTTCACCGACCCCGGAAGCCGGGCAGGCGCCGCCCTTTGCCGTGCTCGAAACGGCCGCACCGCCAAGGCGCAGCCTGGATGGCCACTCTTCCCGCGTTCCGACCTCTCTCTCCCTGTGCGCGACGTGTGCGCAGCAGTCCGCAGAGAGCG
>Ga0307316_10000416_pt1 | contig 12786 bp, 15 predicted proteins | sample ER_DNA_356_FD_194504 | JGI IMG/M metagenome (GOLD analysis project Ga0307316, IMG submission 194504) | Bulk soil microbial communities from the East River watershed near Crested Butte, Colorado, United States - ER_DNA_356 | ecosystem: Environmental > Terrestrial > Soil > Floodplain | place... | reverse complement strand
TCGCGGCGAGATCGGAGGGACGGCCGCGGGCGGTGGAGAGGTGGTCGACCAGCGCCTCGTCCCCGAGCAGCCGCTCCCGCGTCTGGCGCGCCGCCTGCAGCAGCTTCGGCTGGCGGTTGAGCCGGCAGACGGTTCCGGCGAGGCGTCTGGCGGCGTTTTCCTCGGGCTCCTTGCTCATGCCGGGACAAAGCTACTTCCCCTGCCCGGGTCGACCGAGCACGACGACCGGCAGCTGCCGGTCGGTTCGCCGCTGGTAGGTCGCGTAGGCGGGATAGGCGGCAACCGCCCGGCGCCAGAGGCGCTCGCGCTCCTCGCCGCTCACCGTGCGCGCGACCACTTCCTGCCGCCGCCCCTCGACCTCGATCGTCGCCCTCGGATCGGCCAGCAGGTTGAGGTACCAGCTGGGGTGGGAGGGGCTGCCGCCGTTGGAGGCGACCAGCACCGGCTCCTCGGCCGGCACGTACATCACCGGCACGGTGCGCATCTGGCCGCTGCGGCGGCCCTCGGTGGTGAGCAGGAGGATCGGCACGTCGCCGATCCGCCGCGCCAGCCCGAAGCGCCTGACCAAGGCGGTGTGGACGGCGGCAAAGGCGTTCTGAACGGCTCGTCCGGCGCGGAAGCGGGCGAGCGGCGCGACGGCGTTAGTCACCGCCCCGAAAGCGCGGCTGCCCCGGGAGGGCTGGGGCTCGCAGCCGCCGCGGCTCACTGCTCCTCCAGCAGGCGCTTTAGCTCCTCCATCTGCTCGCCGATGTGACGGCGCACGAAGAGCCGCTCCGCGAGGCGGCCGACGGGGCCTGGGACCTTCCACTCGATGCGGTCGCGCTGGGTGAATCTGGCGCCGGAGCCGGCCGGCGCCACCTCATAGGCGATGTGGAAGACCCCGTTGCCGTCCTCCTGGCGCCAGCGCAGGAGGCGCGGCGGGTCGTACTCGACGACCTCGATCGACCGCGGCATCACCCGGTGCAACGGGGTCGGTTTGTGGCTCGCGAGGAAGCGAGCCTGCGGCCCCGGCCCGTCGCCCTCCTGCTGCTCGCAGGCGACGACGCTCGGGCACCACCGCGGGTCGTTGCGCGCATCGGCGAGGAAGGCGAAGACCTCCTCCGGCGGGCGGGCGATCTCGATCGAGCGCTCGACTGCCATCGCTTCAGGCGGCCGCGCCGCGGCGGGCGGTGAGGCCGGCGATCGCCGCGCGCGCCTGCTCGGAGACGGCGGTCTGGGGGGCCTCGGGGGTCGCAGTGGCGACGATGTCCTCCATCCGGAAGGTCGTCCCCATCCCGCCCCAGTAGCCGTCGTTGACCTCGCGGACGAGGCAATAGACGCGCCCGGCCTCGGCGTCGCTGTACTTGCCGCCCTCGGCCTCGAGCAGGATCTCGGCCACCTCGCGGACGAGGTTGCGGCGCGAGGCCGAGCCGACCGGCCCCGGTCCCTGCAGCAGGGTCCCTTCCGGCACGGTGACGAAGACGCGGTAGACGGGCTCCTCGGCGGGGGAGCCGCCGACGTTGAGGGCGCCCGCGGGCAGCTCGTGAACCAGCGTCCAGGACATCGCCCGCGTCTGCTCGTTATCGGCGGCGCCCTCGTGGCGGAGGAGGGCGGTCGTGAGCCGCTCCACCGCCTCGGCGCGCTCCTCGGGCCCCAGCGCTCCTGCGGGATAGGTCAAATCGATCATGGGCATCGGCTTCCTCCTACCAAATGGTCGTTTGGTTGCAGTCCAACTATAACCGAATGCTCATTTGGTAAAACCTCGGAATGGCCGCACCTGCCAAGCCGCGCCGGCGCCTCAGTGCCGAGGAGCGGCGCGAGCACATCCTCCGGGCCGGGATGGAGGTCTTCGCCGACCGCGGCTACCAGGAGGCCTCGATGGCCGAGATCGCCCGGGCGGCCGGGATTACCCCCGCGGTCATCTACGACCACTTCGCCTCGAAGGCGGAGCTGCAGATCACCTTGCTCAAACGCCAGACGGAGGAGCTCCTGACCTTCGTCGGGTCCGCCGTCGCCGGCGACTTCGAGGAGATGGCGGAGCGGATCCGGGTCGGCGTCGACGCCTTCTTCACCTTCGTCGAGGAGCACCCCTACGCCTGGCGGATGCTCTTTCGCGACCCCCCGACCGACCCGGCGATCCTCTCGACCTACCGCCGCATCCACCAGCAGGCGACCGCCGGGATCGCGCTCTTCCTGCGCGCCAGCGCGCCCCCCGAGCTGTTGAAGGGGCCGGAGGCCGAGCGCGACCTCGAGATGTTTGCCGAGATGCTGAAGATGGCCCAGAACGGCCTCGCCGTCTGGTGGTACGAGCACCGCGACGTCCCCCGCGCTGAGCTCGTCGATCGTGTGCTCGAGTTCTGCTGGATCGGGTTCGAGCGGATCGCCGCCGGCGAGCGGCTCGGCCCTTGAGCAGCGTGTCGACTTAGTGGCCCTATAGGACTACTAAGTCGACACCGCCTGGACCAGCTGCCGAGGCGCTCCGCTCATGCCGCCCGCCGTCCGACAGTGAGCAGGTACTCCATCTCGAAGCGGGCGGCGTCGTCGCTGCCGCGGTTCCACTCGGCGCAGAACTCGCTCAGGGTGCGGTCGAACTCCTCGGCGCGTCCCTCTTTCTCGGCGTTCGCCCGCGCCGCGATCGTCGGCCCGTAGCGCTGCTTGAAGTGCTCGCCGTAGTCGTCGGGACGCTCAAAGGCGGTGACGGCGAGGATGCCGCGCTCCACCCGCTCCTGCTCGACCCGGTCGCCGAAGAGCTCGCGCAGATGCTCCTCGCTGCCCCAGAGCGGCGGCGGCTGCACTCCCGGCGGCGGCGCCGGCATGAACCCCCCCATCGTCTTGAAGAGGCCGCCGATCATTCCCTCCGGCGTCCAGCTCAGCAGGCCGACCTTGCCGCCGGGGCGGCAGACCCGCACCATCTCATCGGCCGCGGCTTGGTGGTGGGGCGCGAACATCACGCCGATCGAGGACATCACGACGTCGAAGCTCGCGTCATCGAAGGGCAGGCTCTCGGCATCGGCCTCGGCCCACTCGAGCTCGACTCCCGCGGTGGCAGCGCGGGCTCGGCCGGCCTCGAAGAGCTCCGGCGTCAGGTCGCTGGCGGTCACCTCGGCCCTGGCGGCCGCGGCCGGAAGCGAGGCGTTGCCGGTGCCGGCGGCAACGTCGAGCACGCGGTCGCCAGGACCGATCCCAGCCGCCTCGACCAGGCGCGGCCCCAGTGGGGTGAGGAAGGTCTCGACCATCGACGGGTAATCGCCGGAGGCCCACATCTTCCGGTGTCTGGCCTTCAGCTCTGGGTTGAGGGCGCCGGTGTCGGGGCTCACTTCGGTCTCCTTTGCTCGGTGTAGGTGTGACTATCCACCTTCACCGCAGCCCGATCAACCCGCTCAGCGGCTGAGACGCGGCCGCAGCCGCGGGACCGCCCGCGCCAGGGAGGCCAGCCGGCCCGCCTTCTTCACCGTGCCTCCGACCCTCCGCGCGACGTCTCCGCTCGAGTCCGGCAGCGCCAGGCGGCAGATTTTCTTGACGACGCTGCCGAACTGACGGTGCAGCGGGCCGACGTTGTAGGGGAGGCCGTAGCGTTCGCAGATCTCCCGCACCTCGACCGAGATCTCGCCGTAGCGGTTGGCGGGCAGGTCGGGGAAGAGGTGGTGCTCGATCTGGAAGCTGAGGTTGCCGGCGAGGATGTGGAAGAGCCGGCCGCCGCTGAGGTTGGCCGAGCCGAGCAGCTGGCGGTGGTACCACTGGCCGCGGGTCTCGTTCGCGGTCTCCTCCTCGCTGAACTCGTGCGTCCCTTCCGGGAAGTGGCCGCAGAAGATGATCGTGAACGACCAGAGGTTGCGGACGATGTTGGCGGTCGCGTTGCCGGCGAGCGGGAAGACGAAGAGCGGGCCGGAGAGGGCGGGGAAGAGGACGTAGTCCTTCAGCGCCTGGCCGCGGACCTTGGTCGCGATCCCCTTCAGCAGCTCGCGCTTGTCGCCGAGGCTGATCTCGCCCTCGGCGATCCGCTCGACTTCGAGGTCGTGCAGCGCCACCCCGTACTCGAAGAAGGTCGCAAGCAGCGTCGCCCAGAGCGGATTGCCGAGGTAGTAGGGCTTCCAGGGCTGCTCCTCTGACATCCGCAGGACCCCGTAGCCGATGTCGCGGTCCTTGCCGACGATGTTGGTGTGGGTGTGGTGCATGTAGTTGTGGGAGTGGCGCCACTGGTCAGCGGGGCAGGCGGTGTCCCACTCGAACTGCTTGCCCGAGAGCTTCGGGTCGTTCATCCACTCGTACTGGCCGTGCATGACGTTGTGGCCGATCTCCATGTTGTCGAGGATCTTGGAGAGCGAGAGGGCGGCGGTGCCGGCGAGCCAGGCGGGCGGAAAGACGCCGGCCCAGAGCAGGCCGCGGCCGGCGACCTCGAGCCCGCGCTGGGCGCGGATGACGCCGCGGATGTAGTCGGCGTCGCGCTGGCCGCGGTCGGCGAGCACGCGGCTGCGGATCGCGTTGAGCTCGGCCCCGAGCTGCTCGAACTGGTCGGGCGAGAGGCCGTAGGGGTTGGTGGTGAGGCCGTCGACGGCGGTGAGCGAAGGCGGCGGCGCGGTGGGGAGTGCGGTCGTCATCTGGTTCCTTTCGTGAAGTTTCAGATCTCGACGGTGAGGTCGCCGAGGGCAGCGGAGACGCAGAGCTGGATCTCCTCGTCGGGCGCGGAGGAGACCTCGCCGGTGAGGAGGTTCTTGTGGGTGCCGGAGCGCTTGCGGCAGGTGCAGGTGTGGCAGATGCCCATCCGGCAGCCGTATTCGGGAGTGAGGCCGGCGGCCTCGGCCTGGGCGAGCAGGGACTCGCCGCTGTTGGTGACCTCGACGTCAGAGTTGGCGAAGCGGACTTGGCCCTCGCCGGGCTCACCGACGGGGACGAAGGTGGGCGGGACGAAGCTCTCGACGTGGAGGCGCTGCTCGAGCCCGTTGGCCCAGGTGCCGCGGACGGCGGCGAGCAGGGCGGGCGGCCCGCAGGCAAAGGTCTCCGCGGCGGTGAAGTCGGGCTCGGACCGGGGGAGGTGGAGCGGGCTGAAGTGGCCGTCGAGCTCGCCGCTGCCGGGGGCGCGGGTGTAGGAGCGGGCGAGGGTGAAGTTCGGATGCGCGTCGGCGAGGCGCTCGAGCTCCGCGCGGTAGATGCAGCGGTCGGCGTCCGGCGCGTAGTGGAGGAGGGCGACCGGGCTGTCGTAGCCCTCGGCGAAGAGGGTGCGGAGGATCGCCATTAGCGGGGTGATGCCGCTGCCGCCGCCGATCAAGAGGACCGACTCCGGACGCGGGTCGGGCAGCTGGAAATCCCCTTCGGCCTGGGAGAGGCCGACGACCATGCCCGGCTCCGCGCGATCGACGAGGAAGTTGGAGACGAGCCCCTCAGAGTGGCGCTTGGTCGTGATCTCCAACGTCGCGCCGCGGCCCTCGGCGCAGGCGGGGGAGTAGCAGCGCTGATGGCGGACGCCGTCGATTTCGACAGCGAGGTTGACGAGCTGGCCGGCGCGGAAGCCGCGCCAAGCGCGGTTCGGGCGCAGGGTCAGGGTCACGCTCTCCTCGGTGCCGTGCTCGACGCCGACGATCTCGGCCCGGCACTCGCCCTTTACCAGCAGCGGGTCGACCTGTTCGAGGTAGGAGTCGAGACCGTGCGGCGTCGCTGCCGCCTCGAGGAAGCCCAGATGAGGGCGGAGGCGAGGGCGGATAGCGAGCTTCGGCGACATGACCTGATGCAAGGTAACACCAACTGACGTCACGTCAAGGAGCGAAACATCACACAGTGGTAGCTTCTTCGCCGTGCCCACCTCCGAGAATCAGCACGAGAACGACCTGACGATCGAAGAGCTGGCCGCCGACACCGGGATGACGGTCCGCAACATCCGTTCGCATCGGGCCCGGGGCCTGCTGCCTGCGCCCGAGGTCCGCGACCGGGTCGGCTACTACGGGCTCGAGCACCTGGCGCGGCTGCGGATGATCCAGGAGCTGCAAGCCGATGGCTTCAACCTCAAGGGGATCGAGAAGCTGCTGAACCAGAACGTCGGCGCCGCCGAGCAGTTCCTCTCCTTCCGGCGGGAGCTCGACGGCTTCGACGGCGAGCAGCCGCGTACGTTCACCCGCGAGGAGCTGGCCGATCGCTTCGGCGACGGCCTCGACGAGGCGCTGAAGCGAGCGGTCGGGGTGGGGGCGCTGGTTGCGGTCGAGGAAGACCGCTACGAGGCGCCGTACCCTTCGCTGCTCGACGCCGCCGAGGGGCTGGTCGCAACCGGCGTCTCCGCGGAGCATGCGCTGATCGTCGTCGACAAGGTCCGCGGCCGCTGCAAGCAGATCTCCCACGAGTTCATACGGCTCTTCCTCGATGACGTCTGGAAGCCGTTCGAACGCGAGGGCTACCCGGAGGAGCGCTGGCCCGAGGTGCGCGAGGCCCTCGATCGCCTCCGTCCCCTCTCGCTGCAGGCGCTGGCGGCCCTGCACCGCATGACCCTCTCCGACGAAGTCGAGCGCGCCCTCGGCAAGCAGCTCGAGCGGATGGCGAACCGCAAGAGCTAGGGGTTGCCATCGGGCGCGATCCGGTTTAGCGTCGATGGGGTCCCGGTGAGGTGAGGTGGTTTCGCCGGGCGTTCGATTCCCGGAGCCTCGTACGCGCGCAGTTCAGCGCGCCAAGGAGGTTGCATGCGATGAGCGCCCAGCAGAACAAGGAACGGGCCGAAGCCGGCTATCGCGCCTTCGCCGCCGGCGACGCGGCGGCGGCGATGGAGGACATGGACGACTCGGTCCAGTGGACCGTCCGCGGCGACAGCTCGCTGACCGGCACCTATCGAGGCAAGCAGGAGATCGGCGAACTCTGGGCCAGGATGGCCGAGAAAGGGGTGAAAACCGAACCGCATGACTTTGTTGCCGACGGCGACAAAGTCGTGGTCCTGACCACCGCCTCGCTCGACGGCGAGTCGGCCGAGGCCGCCGACGTCCTCACCTACAACGGCGAAGGCAAGCTGATCGCCTTCGAACAGATCGGCGACCCAGCGGTCGCCAACCGCGTCTTCGCTCGCTGACGGAAGGCGCCGCGACCCCAGTGTCGAGTTTGGCTCGATAGCGAGACAAACTCGACACGCGGCTGCGCTTGCTCGGAGCGCTAAGCGTCTGGTTACGACAACGGCCGGTCGAGGATGAAGACCTCCACGGCCATGTCGGGTTCGACGTGGTTGTCGCTCATGAGGGCGGTGACACGCCGCCCGGTCACGGCTTCGATCCTCTCCTTCATCTCCGCGGCCACGGTGCTCTGGTAGAGGCGCCTGATCTTCAGCACCGCCTCGTCCTGGCCATTCCCCGCGAGCTTGCGCTCCGCTGGGCTCAGCACCTCTTCGAGGATCGTGACGAGGACGTTGCCGTTGTGGAACGAGAACGCCTTCTTCGGCCCGCGGCCGCGCTCTCGCTCTGGATGCGGATGACCTCGCGCGTGACCGCGGCGTTCAGCTCCCCGCCGCGCAGCGGCTCTGAATCGGACATAGACAGGCTCTTCAGGTCTGCGCTCGTTACGAGCGGTCCCGACGAGCCGAGTCGGGCCTCAGAAGCCCAACCGCGCCCATCGTCCATCGGCAAACCCCGCCGCAAGCCCCGGTCTCGGGTACGCCAGAGTCTCTGGCCATGCTAGCGGGCGGTTCTGCTTGCCGAGTTAAGGTCTGGGAACCGCGCATCCCCCGACCGATGCCCGCATCGGGAGACGAAAAAACGCTCAACGGGGATCGCCTTCCGATAACTGGAGGATTTCCCAGTATTTTGGGGAGCGGTCCTGGCGTTCCCTGACGGGTCAGCGGTGGGACCGGCCTAAAGCGATGAGCGTCCCGAAGGACTGGCCAGGCCCTCCGCGGCTCATCCCACCCTCGCGCCGGGAGCAGTGAGCGTGTCGTCCAGCAGCAGTCGAACCGACGATCGTCGGGCGGGAACACCGCGGGACGCGGTCGCCCTCGACGCGAGCCTGGCTCTCGCGCGGATGCTGGCGGCCGGGGCCGACTTGGAGGCCATCCTCGATCTCGTCGCAAGGCGAGGAAAAACCCTGGTGGCGGCGCGGGCCATCCTCGTCGAGATCAAAGAGGGAAACGAGATGGTGCTGGCGGCCGCGGCGGGAGGGATCCCCAAGAGCCTGATCGGCCGTTGCGTCGGCGCCTTGCCCGATCTTGCGGTGGAGGCGCGGCTGGTGATCCCGCTGTCCCTGGGGGGGCGCTCCTACGGGGCGCTCGTTGCCCTGGGGTCGGAGTTCTCGATCGAGGACGAGGAGACGCTCGAGGTCTTCGCCGCCGGCGCCGCCGCGGCCGTTGCGAGCGCGAGGACATTCGATCTCGCCGGCCGTCGCGATCAGCTGGCGGCGAGCGAGTCCGAGCGAGCCAGGTGGGCGCGGGAGCTGCAGGCGATCGCAGGCGCGGAGGCCGAGACGGGGGGCTGCGTTCGCTGATCGCAGAGCTTCGCCCCCCGGTCCTCGACGAGGTGGGGGTCGGCGCGGCGATCGAAGCGCTCGCCGATCAGGTCGAATCGCCGGCGCTGGAAGTTCAGACTTGGATCGAGCTCGCCTTCGAGGAGGGGCGGGTCGAAGCCGGGCATGACGAGGAGCTGAGGACGGCTGTCTACAGGATCGTCCAAGAGGCGCTTGGCAACGCCATCCGGCACGCCCACCCCTCCCGCGTGGCAATCAAGGTCGTCGATGACGGATCCGGCGTGCGGATCGCGGTCTGCGACGACGGCAGGGGGTTCGACCCGACGGTGGCGCGCGGCGGGTTCGGCCTGAAGCGGATCCGCGAGCGGGTCGAGCTCTTCGGAGGGTCGCTGGAGATCGCCTCCGCCGTCAAGGGGGGAACGGAGGTACGGGCTGCGATTCCCGTGTCTCTCCGGGCGACGGGATTGTCACGGCCATTTCGTGTCTAGCGGCTCAGCCATCCTCAGGCGGCGGTGCGCATCAGGTCGGCGGCTTTCTCCGCGATCATGATCGTCGGGGCGTTGGTGTTGCCGGAGACGATCTGCGGCATCACCGAAGCATCGACGACGCGGAGGCGTTCGAGGCCGTGGACACGGAGCTCGGGGTCGACCACGGCGTCGTCGCCGGTCCCCATGCGGCAGGTGCCGACCGGGTGGTAGAGGAGCTCGGCGCGGCGGCGGATATCGGCGGCGATCGCCTCGTCGGTGTCGACTTCCGGGCCCGGGTAGAGCTCGCGGCCGAGGACCTCAGCCATCGGCCCCTCGGCGGCGATCTCGCGAGCGAGGCGGACGCCGGCTACGAGGGCGTCGACGTCCTCGCCCTCCGAGAGCGAGTTGGTGAAGATCCGCGGCTTCGCCGCCGGGTCGGCCGAGCGCAGCCGCACCCAGCCTCGCGCCCGCGGTTTGACCAGGACCGGGCCGAAGCTGGCGGCGTGACCGTCGTATTCCTCGAAGCCGTTGTCGGCGAAGTAGGCGGGGGCGAAGTGGAACTGCAGGTCGGGGGCGGGGAGGCCGGGGCGGCTGCGGACGAAGGCGAAAGCCTCGGCGACCGAGGAGGTGAGCGGGCCGGTGCGGCGCAGCAGGAACTCGAGCATTGCCTTGGGGCTCTCGGCGTCAGCCAGCGAGCCGCCGCCCGGGACGTCCCAGCTGCAGATGACATAGGGGTGGTCCTGGAGGTTCTCGCCGACCCCGGGCAGCTCGTGGCGCACCTGCACGCCAAGCCCGCGCAGCTGGTCGGCGGGGCCGACACCGGAGAGGAGCAGCAGCTGCGGTGAGCCGATCGCGCCGGCGCTGAGGATCACCTCGCGCTCTGCTCGCGCCAGCTGGGCGCCGCCGCGGCGGCGCGAGTAGCGCACCCCCCGGGCGGCGCCGTCCTCGATTTCCAGCCCCGAAACCAGCGCCCCCGTCACCACCTCGAGGTTCGGTCGCCCCAGCGCCGGGCGCAGGTAGGCGTCGGCGGCGCTCCAGCGTTTGCCGTCGCGCTGGGTTACCTGCGCCAGCGCGGCGCCGTCCTGCTCGGGGCCGTTGTAGTCGGCGATGCGGGGGATCCCGCTCTCGGCGCAGGCGGCGAGGAAGCGGCCGGTCAGCGGCCGCGGCGAGCACTCGTCCTCCACCCGCAGCGGCCCGCCGGTCGCGTGGTAGGTGGAGGCGCCGCGCTGGTTGTCCTCGGCCCGCAGGAAGTAGGGGAGGACGTCGTCCCAGCCCCAGCCGGCGGCGCCCGCCCGGACCCAGCCTTCGTAGTCGAGCGGGTTGCCGCGTACGTAGAGCATCGCGTTCATCGAGCTCGAGCCGCCGAGCCCTTTGCCGCGCGGGATGTAGAGCGAGCGGTTGTCGCAGTAGGGCTCGGGCTCGGTCGCCAAGTCCCAGTCGAGCTTCGTCTTGAACTGTTTGGCGAAGGCGGCCGGGATCTTGATGTTGGGATGGCGGTCCTGCTTGCCGGCCTCGATCAGCAGCACCCGCAGCGAGGGGTCCTCGCTGAGCCGGTTCGCCAGCACGCAGCCGGCCGAGCCGGCGCCGACGATCACGTAGTCGTGCATCGCGCTCACCCTCGCAGCGAGAGCGCCATCGCGCAAGCGTCGTCCTGGCGCTCGCCGGTCTCGAAGGCGTGCAGCAGGTTCGCCGTCAGCCGCTCCGGCGGCTCGCTGCGATTTGCCTCCACCTCGGCGACCAGCCGCTCCATTCCCACATCGAGCGACTGGCGGCGGCGCTCGACCAGGCCATCGGTGTAGAGGAGGACGACGCTGCCGGGATCGAGCCGGCAGCGGGCTTCCGGCCGCGCGGATTCGTCCCTGCCACCGAGGCCGAGCGGCAGCGACCTGCCCTTCCAGGCGAGGTGGGCGGCCTCGGAGGCGGGGGCGATGACGGGGGGCAGGTGGCCGGCGCAGGCGAAGCGCAGCTCGTGCGAGTCGACGTCGAACTCCATATAGATCGCCGTGGTCAGGAACCCGACCCGGTGGCGGACCGCGTAGGCGTCGAGTGCTTCGAGCACGCGGGGCGGAGGCATCCCAGTCGAGGCGAGGGCACGGGTGGCGCTGCGTAGCTGTCCCATCGTCGCCGCCGCCTCGATCCCGCGGCCGACGACATCGCCGACGACGAGCCCGACCCGGTGGCGGCTGAGCCAGAAGGCGTCGTACCAGTCGCCGCCGACTTCGAGCGTGTTGTCGGAGGGCTGGTAGCTGGCCGCGACCTCGATCTCGGCAGAGGCCGGCAGCTCGCCGGCGAGCATGCTGCGCTGGAACTGCTCGACGATCTCACGCTCCTTGCGCTGCGCCCGCAGCAGCTCCTCCTCGTAGCGGCGGCGGTCGCTGGCGTCGAAGACCGTGGTCCGGATCAGCTTCGGCTGCTCGTCGGACCCGTTGACCAGCGTCGAGTTGACCAGCACCGGCAGCCGCGAGCCGTCGCCGCGGACGATCTCCAGGGCGATCTCGCGCACCTGCCCCTGCATCCGCAGCAGCGGCGCGTAGTGGGTCTCGTGGTAGATCCGCCCGCCGCCGGAGAGCAGCTCGGAGAAGCGCTTCCGGCCGAGCAGGTCCTCGCGCTCGAGCCCGGTCCAGCTCTCGAAGGTGCGGTTGACTTTGAGGATCGTCCCGTCGAGGGAGGTGGAGAGATAGCCGCAGGGGGCGTTCTCGAAGAGGTCCTCGGCACTTTCGGAGAGCAGCTCCTGCCCGACCCTCACCCGCGCAGGAACTCCTCGATCGCCTCGGCGGTCTGTTCGGGGGCGCTCAGGTTGGGGCAGTGGCCGACCGCATCCAGCATCGCGAAGCGGCCGCCGGGCAGCTTCTCGGCGACGTAGCGGCCCACCGCCTCCGGCGCGATCGCGTCCTCGGCGGACTGCAGGACCAAGGCCGGTATGTCGACTGCGGCGAGGTCGGCGCGGTTGTCGGAGAGGAAGGTGACGCGGGCGAAGTTGCGGGCGATCTCGGGATCGGCGCGGCAGAAGCTGTTGGTCAGCTCCTCGCCGAGCTCCGGCCGGTTTTCGTTGCCCATGATCACCGGCGCCATCTGGCTCGACCAGCCGAGGTAGTTGCTGTCCATCGAGTCGAGCAGGCCCTCGATGTCCTCGCGGCTGAAGCCGCCGACGTAGCCGTCGTCGTCGATGTAGCGGGGGGAGGGGCCGACGAGGACGAGGCTGGCGAAGCGCTCCGGCTCGGCGGCGGCGGCGAGGACGCCGATCATCGCGCTGACCGAGTGGCCGACGAGAACCACGTCGCGGAGGTCGAGCTCGCGGCAGATCTCGACGATGTCCTCGGCGTAGCCCCGCAGCGAGGAGTAGCGCTCGGGGTCATAGGCGGAGAGGTCCGAGCCGCCGGCGCCGACGTGGTCGAAGAGGACGATCCGGTAGTCGTCGGCGAAGTGGGGCCAGACGAAGCGCCACATGTTCTGGTCGCAGCCGAAGCCGTGCGCGAACAGCATCGGCTGCCCCTCGCGCTGCCCCTGCTCGACGACGTTGTTGCGCGTGCGAACGCTCATTACCTCATCGACAGATGCCCGCCAGGCGGAATCGCCAATCCTGGCCGAATGTTGGACCCGAACCGAGGTGGGTAGTAGGAGACGGAACCCGTCTGGGAGGAGACGGAACTCATTTGGGAAGGGACCAAGGAACGATGGGCGGAGCAGGGCAGCGGTTCGCGGTCAGCTTCATCGCGGTTTGCCTCCTCGGGCTGATCCTCGCTGCCGCCCTGGAGGCGGTGCGGCCCCTCTGCGGCGGCCGGCGTACGACGATCGCCTCCAACGACCGCCTGATCCACGGCAGCCGCGGCCCCGACGTGATCGTCGGTGGGCGCGGTCCCAACGTCATCTACGGCGGCGGCGGCAACGACGTCATCTGCGGCGGCAAAGGGCGCGACCAGAT
>Ga0307316_10000415_pt1 | contig 12804 bp, 10 predicted proteins | sample ER_DNA_356_FD_194504 | JGI IMG/M metagenome (GOLD analysis project Ga0307316, IMG submission 194504) | Bulk soil microbial communities from the East River watershed near Crested Butte, Colorado, United States - ER_DNA_356 | ecosystem: Environmental > Terrestrial > Soil > Floodplain | place... | reverse complement strand
GTCACATATGTGACAGCAGCGGGCCGCTCTCGGGCGTATCTAGGCGGTGCTCAGGTGCCGGCCAATGTCTGTGCCGAGCTGACTGCGACGCTGGTGAAGATCCACGGGCAGGCGGAGCAGGAACGTCTTACTGAGGCCGATCGGCAGCGCGAACTGCTCGATCGATTTGCCGGCACCCCCGTACTCGAACCGCTTGCCAAGTACTCGACTCTGTGGGCTGAGGAGCGCGGCGCACAGACTGAGCTTGCACAACTACGCAAACAAGCCCAGAGCCGGGCTCGCGAAATTGATCTGCTGAAGTTCGGCCTGCAGGAAATCGAGCGGATCGGACCTGCTCCGGGTGAAGACATTGCGCTTGCCGCCGAGGCCGTCCGGCTGCAGTCGGCCGACGATCTTCGCGATTCGGCGCAGTCGGCCGTTCATGCACTTGCCGGCCCTGAGGATGAGGCAGGCGGCGCATTGGCCATGCTGTACGCGGCCCGCAAGGCCTTTGAATCGGCAACCTCGCAAGATCCCGCGGCCGCTCAGCTGGGTGATCGATTGGCGGAAGCGAGTTACCAGCTGACCGATCTAACAGCCGACCTGGCGCGTTATCTGGACAGTCTGGAGAGCCAACCCGGGCGACTGGAGCAGATCGCAGAACGTCGAGCTCAGCTCAATGCGCTCACCCGGAAGTACGGGACGACCTGCGATGAGGTGTTGCAATGGGCCACCGAGTCGGCAGTTCGACTCACCGACCTGGAGCAAAGCGACGAGCGCATCGCCATCCTGGAGACGCGGATCGAGGAGGTCAAAACCGAGCTCACCTCTCTGGCTGCCGACATCGGCACTGCGCGCCGCGCCGCCGCAACCAGATTCACTGAGCTGGTGCTCCCTGAACTCGCCGCGCTCGCAATGCCTCATGCCCGGCTGAACTTCGAGGTCAGCAGTGCCGATCTTGGGTCCTCGGGTGCTGACCGGATTGACCTGGTATTTGCCGCTAATCCTGGCAGCGAGCTGCGCAGTCTGGGCCGCGTGGCATCCGGCGGGGAGCTTTCGCGTGTCCGCCTCGCTCTGGAGGTCGTATTGGCAGCCGGTCAAGACGCGGTCACGCTCGTCTTCGATGAGGTTGACGCTGGTGTGGGCGGCAAGGTTGCTGTGGAGGTTGGTCGCCGTCTGGCCCGGCTCTCTCGACACACCCAAGTTGTCGTGGTGACTCATCTTGCCCAAGTCGCGGCTTTCGCGGACCGGCATTACGTGGTGGTCAAAGCCGACGACGGGCAAGTCACCACTAGCGGTGTGGTCCAGGTTGCCGATGAGGATCGAGCAATCGAGCTGGCCCGCATGATGGCTGGCCTCGATACCACAGAGTCGGCCCTGGCCCACGCCGGTGAACTCGTGGAGCTCGCCGCCTCGGCGCGAGCGTCGGTAATCGCGCCCCGATGAATGGAGGATCGATGAGCGGGCCCGGTTCGCGAGCTCAGTCAGTCAGGGCTCTAGCGTAGGGTCCGCGAAGAGGGACGACATCATCGGACTCAAGGCGCGATGCGCGAGCGCCGCCCAAACGAGGGGCGCGAGCGTCGGTAATCGCGCCCTGATGAATGGAGGAGCGAGAGCAGACCCAGCTGGCGAGCTCCTTCGGTCTTGGTTGAGTTGGGTGGTCTGCAAAGAGCGACACATCATCGGGTTCAAGCGCGATGCGCGAGCGCCGTAAGAATCGCGCGAGCTTCAGGAATCGTGGGCTCAGTCTCATAAGGCTCTCATCAGTGGCTGCGTAGCTTTCGCTGCATGCGGGTGCTCGTCGTTGAGGATGACGTACGGATGGCCGCCGCGATCAGGCGCGGATTGCGCAGTGTGAACGCCGTCGGGGACGTCGTCGCGACATCAAGTGGTGCCTACACCATGCTTGCGGATCGGCCGTACGACGTCATCGTGCTCGACGTGATGCTGCCGGATGCGGATGGTTTCGTGACCTGTCGACGACTTCGCAGCGCCGGCAACTGGACACCGATCATCATGCTCACCGGCAGCGCCGGGAACGATGACCGAATTCGCGGGCTGGACGCCGGCGCCGACGACTATCTCAGCAAACCATTCGCCTTCGGCGAATTGCTTATCCGGCTGCGTGCTCTCGCCCGTCGTGATCCTCCTGACCGGTCTGCGATCATTACGGTTGGCTCGCTGCGTCTCGACCCCGCGTCGGCCCAGGTATGGCGAGGCGAGCAGGAGATTCGGTTATCCGGTCGCGAGTTCGCACTCCTCGAGGCCTTCATGCGCAGCCCTGGCCAGGTTCTCGGTCACCACCAGCTGCTGGACGCGGCTTGGGACATCGGCCACGAGTATCGCTCCAATGTGATCGAGGTGTACATCCGATATCTCAGGGAGAAGATTGACCGCCCGTTCGGCGTACGGTCGCTGGAGACCGTACGCGGTCTCGGTTACCGCCTCCGACCTGACGGCGGCGGATGAGGCATCCGGACCTGGTATCTAGAGCCAGGCATCCGAAGCTCGCGGCTGAGCCCACGCTGCAGGGGTGGAAGGATGGACGCCGAGATGCGACTTCCCACACTGCTGCGCAAGCGCGGAACACCCACCGAAATCGGCGGTGTCGTGCGCCTGGATCGGCGTACCAAGAGCCTCACCAAACGGCTGGCCCCAGGCGAGATCGCGATCATTCATCACAGCGATCTGGATCGGGTCAGCGCGGAAGCGTTGGTGGAGGGCGGCGCTGCGGCGGTAGTGAATGCGGTGTCATCGGTCTCGGGCCGCTATCCCAACCTCGGCCCGGGGATCCTGCTCGAGGCCGGGATTCCGTTGATCGACAACGTCGGCGACCAGGTCTTCAGTCGTATCCATGAGGGCGACCGGCTGACGCTGGACGGCGGCAAACTGATCGACGCCTCAGGGCATGTGGTCGCCGAAGGAACTGTTTATACGACCGAGATTCTCGAGGATCACCTCGAATATGCCCGCAGCGGCCTTTCCGATCAGATCGAGGCTTTCGCCGATAACACGATGACGTACCTGCGGGTGGAAAAGGAGCTCCTACTCGAGGGTGTTGGTGTGCCCGACGTGGCGGCTGAGATAGAGGGCCGTCATGTTTTGATCGTGGTACGTGGATACGACTACCGCGGCGACCTCGCGGCCCTCCGGCCATACATCACGGAGTATCGGCCGCTATTGATGGGGGTAGATGGCGGCGCCGATGCGCTGATCGAGGCCGGTTACAAGCCGGACATGATCATCGGCGACATGGATTCCTGTTCCGACGAGACTCTGCGGTCCGGAGCGGAACTCGTTGTACACGCCTACCACGACGGTCGCGCCCCTGGGCTGGAGCGAATCGAGAAGCTCGGGCTGCGCGCGGTGGTCTTCCCTGCTCTGGGCACTAGCGAGGACGCGGCCATGCTGCTCGCCGACTCGAAGGGCGCAAGCTTGATCGTGGCTGTGGGAACGCACGCCTCGCTGGTTGAGTTCTTGGATAAAGGAAGGGCGGGGATGGCGTCCACATTCCTGACCCGGCTGCGGGTCGGGCCCAAGTTGGTCGATGCCAAGGGCGTTTCGCGGATCTACCGCAGCCAGATCAAAACCTGGCACCTGATGTTGTTCGTGCTCTCCGGCATCATTGCGCTCCTCACCGCGCTGTTGTTCACCGACGTGGGCTGGGCGTTCGGCAATGTCATCACTGCCCGGATTCGTGACCTGATCTACTGGATAAAGGAACTCTTCACTTGATCAACTTCCGATACCACATCGTGTCGTTGATGGCGGTCTTCATTGCTTTATCCGTAGGTATTGCGGTTGGTGTGTCGCTCAGTCCATCGGTCGACCAAGGGCTACTACAGCAGGCCGCGCAGGATCGCAAGCAGGTGACCGATTTGCGTGCCGAGCTCGATCGGCGCAAGGCGCTCGACGATTACCGCAATGCCTACGACGAGCAAGTCGGCGCGGCCGTCACTGCCGGCGTGCTGAACGGGCAGCGAGTCGCCATGGTTGCCATGCCAGACGCTCCCACCGACGTATTACGGACCATTTCGAATGCGGTCGTCGGCGCTGGAGGCACCGTCGTACGCGATGTCAAAGTCAATGCCGAAGCATTCGACCCAGCACGAGCTGAGGAAGTCACCGGCGCACTAACGGCGTACTTCGGCCCACTCGGCCTTAACGACACGATGTCGCCGGCAACCAGGCTTGGCGTCGCCCTGGGCAGGTCCATCGGATCCAAGGAGATGGCGGATCGCGACGCCCTTGCAATCGCTGTGGGGGGGTCGCTCGAAAAACGGGGCTTGGTCACCATCAGCAAGGATTCCGCAGCTCAGGCGCAGTTGATCATCGTGGTAACAACTCGAGCCTCAGAGCCCCCGCCGCCCTCCGAGGAACTTACTGCGCACGTTCAGTTTGATGTCGGCCTGACAACCCGTGCCGGTGTCGTGCTGGCAGGCCCGAACAGTGAGGAGATCCAGGGCACCGATGTGCTGGCAGCACGGTCGGACCCAACTGCGGTAGATAGCCTCAGCACTGTGGATGTGGCCGATCTCAGCAGTGGCGTGACCACCGTCGTACTGGCGGGCAAGGAGCGACTGCTTGGCCGGCCAAGTCAGCACTACGGTGCGCTTGCGAAGGCCGATGCGCCGCTGCCTGAGCTGCCGGTGCGATAGCGGTGCGGCGGCTCCTGGCCTGCGCGGCCTCTGGTGCGGCTGCCGCTTTGCTGGCGGCCGTCGGCAATCAAAGGGCTACCCGGTCCCAGGCACCTTCACCGTGGATCCGAATCAACTACTCCGGAACCAGCGTGACCCTCGCGGAGGGTCCGATCGCAGTAGCCGCATTGCTTGCCGGCACGACGATAGACCGGCTGCTTGATCCTACGGGCCGGCGCAGCTTGCCGGTTGTTGTCGCCAGCGTCGGATCTGGATTGGTCGGGGCGTACGACGACGTTTTCGGATCGAGCCATGCCAAGGGTTTTCGCGGACATTTGCACGCGCTGCAGTCTGGTGAGCTGACCAGCGGCATGATCAAAGTGCTGGGGGTGGGCGCCAGTGCGGTTGTCGCGGCGACCCTGGTGCAGCGCTCCCGGCCGGACTGTCGCAAACCGATCTCGACGGTTCTCAATGGACTGCTCGACACAGCGCTTATTGCCATGACCGCCAACCTCATCAATCTGCTCGATTTGCGGCCTGGCCGGGCAGCCAAGGTGATCATCTTGATCGGCTCCGGCCTGTTCGGCCACGGCGCGGCGCCCGCGGTCGGCGCCGCGGCAGGTAGCTTGCCCACCGACCTGGCAGGCCAATCCATGCTCGGCGACTGCGGTGCCAACGCGCTGGGTGCTGCCGTCGCGACGGCTGCTGCACAGGCGTTGCCCTGGCGATTTCGGTTGGCTGCCTTTGCCGCGGTCGCGGCGCTTAACCTGGCCAGCGAACGGGTGAGCTTCACCGCCGTCATAGAGCGCACCCCGCTACTGCGCCGCCTCGACCAACTCGGTCGTACGGATTCCGTACCGTCCACGTCAACTAACGATCAGACGTGAAAGCAGGTCTGGCTTCTGTTGCGGCAGGTGTCGCAGGCCTGACGCTCGCGTCACGGCTCCTGGGCTTCGGCAGGTCGGTGGTCTTCTCTAAGACCATCGGGGATACCTGTTTGGGTGATACCTATAACGCCGCGAACGCGCTGCCGAATGTGCTGTTCGAGATCGTGGCGGGCGGCGTCCTCGCCGGCGTAGTAGTTCCCGTCATCGCGCGGCACGTCGGAGCCGGCCGGACAGAGCATGCTTCCCGCACGGCATCGGCACTGATTACCTGGACATTGCTGGTGCTGACACCGGCCGGGCTTGCGGTGCTGTTGGGCGCGCGGGCGTTCGCTGCGGCCTTTGCCAAGGCAGATTGTGCGGGAAGCGCCGATACCCTGGCCGCGCTTGTAGTCATGTTCGCTCCGCAGGTGTGGCTGTACGGCCTGGCGGTCGTCAGCGCTGGGGTGCTGCAGGCTCACCATCGGTTTCTTGCGGCCGCTGCGGCGCCGCTGCTGTCGAGCGTGGTGGTGATCATCGCCTACCTCAGTTACGCAGCTCTCAGCGCTCCATCGGCCAACGAAGATCCGACCCAGCTGACCGTCCAAGCGCTTGCTGCTCTGGGATGGGGTACGACGCTGGGCGTGTTGGCACTGGCCGCCTGCACCTTGGTCCCTCTGGGCCGGCTCGGGCTTCGGCTACGGCCTCGACTGCGGTTTGCCGAAGGCGATCGATCCGTGATCATCACGATTGCCGCTGCCGGGATCGCCGGGCTGGTGCTTCAACAACTCAGCGTGTTGTTGATCAACTGGTCGGCACAGCAAACTGGTGATCAAGGTGCTTTGACCCGATTCACGTGGGCTAACGCTATCTACCTGCTCCCGTACGCGGTGTTAGCGGCGCCACTGCTGCAGCTGACGTTCCCGCGGCTGGCCGCGGCGGCGGAACAGGGGCGGGCCGACGTCAGGCGAGTGCTTTCCGAAACCGGTCCGGCGACAGTGGTGATGGCGTGGCTGGGGGCTGCCTTGCTGGTCGCAACTGCTGTCCCGGTTGCGCGGGTGTTCGTGTTGGGCCCCGGCTCGGAGCGTACTCAAGCATTGGCGTGGCCGATCGTGGCGTTTGCGCCGGCCGTCGTCGGTTTCACTTTGCTGGGATTGGCCTCTCGTACCTTGCTCGCCCAGCACCATGGCAAGGCGTCAGGCGTTGCCAACGCGACGGCATGGGCGGCGGTGATCATGAGCGTTGCCGTACTGCGCCTGGTGGTTCCAGGTCCCTGGCTGGTCCCGGCGCTGGCTGGGAGTGTGTCGCTAGGGATGGTCGTGGGCGCAGTAGTGGGCTGGCTCTTGCTGCGGCGATTGGGGCTGGCTGGCATTGGGCTGGGAAGACCGATGTTGGTCGGGCTCGCGGCTGGCATCCTGGCAGCCGGGGTAGGAGCCGCTGGTTCTCTGCTGCTGACGGAGGTCGGCATCGCGGTGGCGGTATTGGGCGCGTGTGCCCTGGCTCTGCTCTGCGTCTTAGTGTTCACTGCGATGCTGCGACTTCTTGCACCTTCGGTACTGGCCCAGATGTGGGCGCTGCGGCGGCGTACGTCCTCGGCGGAGGTGGGTTCATCGTGAAGATCGCGCAGCTGCTGACTGCTAGTACCGGCGGCATTGGGCGTCACGTGGCGAGCATCGCCCCCCGGCTCGAGCAGCGTGGCCATCAGATACGGGTGTTCTGCCCGAAGGTCACAGCCGAGGCCCAGCATTTCAAAGAACTTGGTCTTGATGTCTGGCCGCTAGGCAGTCCCCGGCGTTTCATTGGTGCCGATCTGGTGCACGCACATGGGTTGAAAGCAGGTTGGCTGGGGCTGCCGATCGCCTGGATGTACCGCATACCGCTCGTTGTCACGTGGCACAACGCTGTGCTTGGTGATGGGCTTGCGCCGTCCGCCGCGCGACAGATGCAACGAACGGTGGCACTGGGGGCCGATCTGACACTTGGTGCGAGTCGCGATCTCGTCGCTCTCGCCAGACGGCTAGGAGCCAGGAACGCGCGCTTCTCCCCGGTCGCGGCACCAGTGGTGCCGCCGGCAGGGACGAGTCGTGAAGATCAACGATGGGTTCTGGGCGCTGCCGATGAAGACACCGTGATTCTCACGGTCAGCCGGCTGGCCCCCCAAAAGAACCTTGGCATGGTGCTCGACATAGCCGCGGCTGTACGCGACAGGCACGATTTGCGGTTTGTCATCGTCGGAGACGGGCCGGAGCGAGATAAGTTGCAACGCCGCATCACCAATGAGTGGCTGCAAGTGCGCTTGCTGGGAGGCAGCGATGACATGGGTTCATTGCTCGCGGCGGCGGATCTCGCGTTGCTGACCTCAACGTGGGAAGCGCGGGCGCTCGTCGCGCAGGAGGCTCTGCTGGCTGGGTTGCCGCTGGTCAGTACGCGGGTCGGTGGGATTGAGGAGCTCGTCGGGTCGGCCGCAGTGTTGGTCGCTGCCGGCGATGTCGAGGAGGCAGCTCGACGGATCGTTGCGCTTGCTGACAATCCCACTGAAAGGCTGCGGCTGAGGGAAGCGGGCCTGCGTCAGGCCGCAACCTGGCCCAATGAGGACGGTGTGGCCGATGACCTCGCCGAGGTCTACAACGAGCTCACTCGGGGCCGGCGGTATAAGGGCTTTTGGGACGAGTCCGGCGGGTTCACCGTCAGATAGCACTCCGCGACGTAAGCTGGAGGCCCGTGGGATACCGCGAGAAATTCACCAAGCACCTCTTTGTGACCGGGGGCGTCGCCTCCTCACTCGGTAAGGGGCTCACGGCTTCCAGCCTCGGCAACCTACTTGTTGCTCGCGGGCTCAGCGTTTCTATGCAGAAGCTGGACCCATATCTCAACGTCGATCCCGGGACGATGAACCCCTTTCAACACGGGGAGGTGTTCGTCACCGAAGATGGCGCGGAAACTGATCTTGACGTCGGTCATTACGAGCGTTTCTTGAATGTCAACTTGTCGGGCGACGCCAACATCACTACCGGCAAGGTGTACTCCTCGGTGATCGCCAAGGAGCGGCGCGGCGACTATCTCGGTGACACAGTGCAGGTGATTCCTCACATCACCAACGAGATCAAGGAATCGATGATGGCCATGGGCGGGCCGGACATCGACGTCGTTATCCATGAGATCGGCGGGACCGTCGGCGACATTGAATCCTTGCCGTTCTTGGAGGCTGCTCGGCAGGTAAGACACGATGTCGGGCGGGAGAACGTGTTCTTCTTGCACGTCTCTTTGGTGCCCTACATCGGTCCCAGTGGCGAGCTGAAAACCAAGCCGACCCAGCACTCAGTTGCCGCGCTACGCCAGGTTGGCATTCAGCCTGATGCCGTGGTGTGCCGCTCTGACCGGGACATCCCCGATTCGGTGAAACGGAAGATCTCGTTGATGTGCGATGTCGACGAATCCGCTGTAGTTGCCGCGATCGACGCGCCCAGCATCTATGACATCCCGAAGGTGCTGCACTCTGAAGGCTTGGACGCGTACGTGGTGCGCCGGCTCGACCTACGGTTCCGCGACGTGGACTGGACGCGGTGGAACGACCTACTTGATCGCGTGCATCACCCGAAGGAAGAGGTGACTGTCGCACTCGTCGGCAAGTATCTCGATCTTCATGACGCCTACCTTTCGGTATGTGAAGCGTTACGCGCCGGCGGCTTCGCGAACCATGCCAGAGTCGTGATTCGCTGGATACCCTCTGACGACTGCCAGACTCGGGAGGGCGCGGCCCGGGTACTGAGCGAGGTGGATGGCGTCGTCATTCCGGGTGGGTTCGGCATCCGTGGCGTGGAAGGCAAGGTTGGCGCCGTCCAGTACGCCCGTGAAAACCAGATCCCGATCTTGGGGCTTTGCCTGGGTCTGCAGTGCATGGTCATTGAGGTCGCACGCCATATGGCCGGCCTGGAGGGAGCCGACAGCAGTGAATTCGCGCCTGAAACGCCGCATCCGGTGATCGCGACCATGGCTGAGCAGGTCCCGATCGTAAACGGAGGCGGCGATCTTGGGGGATCCATGCGGCTGGGGTCCTACCCAGCCGAACTGCTGCCCGGGTCGATCGTTGCCAAGCGTTACGGACAAGCCCATGTCGCAGAGCGTCATCGGCATCGCTATGAGGTGAACAACGCATATCGGGAGCGCCTGCAGGATGCCGGTTTGGTGATCAGCGGCACCTCGCCTGACTCCAAGCTGGTTGAGTTCATTGAATTGCCGAGCGAGGTTCATCCATACTTTGTCGCTACCCAAGCGCATCCAGAGCTCAAGTCACGGCCAACCCGGCCCCACCCACTTTTTGTTGGACTCGTCGAGGCCGCGCTCGATCGTAAGCTGGCTACCCGGCTGCCCGTCGACGACGACCATCGATGATCGTTCTCGGTTCCGACCAGCTGGTCGACGTGCCGCTCGCTTGGCCGGTCGAGTCATCGACCGTGCTCGCCCAAGGCAAGATCACGAGCTACGTGGAAGATCAAGTTCGGACACCGGACGGCCAACTGATCACCCGTGAGTATCTGAAGCACCCGGGTGCAGTCGGAGTAATCGCACTCGATGATCATGATCGGGTGGCTCTGGTTCGGCAGTATCGGCATCCGGTGCGTCACCGGCTCATCGAGCCGCCGGCCGGACTGTTGGATGTGGAAGGTGAGGGCTATCTGGCGACCGTCAAGCGTGAGCTGGCCGAGGAGGTAGGACTTGCGGCCGGAGGCTGGGCCGTGTTGGTCGATCTCTTCACTACGCCCGGAATCCTCGGCGAGTCCCTCCGCATCTATCTCGCGCGAGATCTGGAGGTGGTCGACGATCCGGATGGTTATGTTCGCGAGGGCGAGGAGGCCCACATGGACACCGTCTGGGCATCGCTTGACGACCTGGTTGAGGCAGTTTTGGATGGGCGCTTACACAACCCGACCGTTGTGTCGGGCGTACTGGCAGCGTGGACAGCGCGTGAGCGGGACGGTTTCTCAAGCCTCCGCGCGGCTGACGCCGCCTGGCCCGCATTCGAGTCTGCAATGGACCAAGAACGCTAGCTTCGGGCACGAGCCAGTGGCCCTAGTTGCCCTCCGCCCTGAAAACGCATCTCGAGCGCATCTGATAGCCCCCCTTTGCCCGTCTTGCAGGCAGTGGTGATGCGAAATCAGGGGCTTCTAGGCTGCCGCACGCTCGGGCGCCGCCACTGGGTGAGTTTTGGGCTCCTTGGCCATTGCGCGCATGAGATAGCGGGCGTCCTGATCCAACCCTTGAATGGTCGCTGACGCTACCGCGTACTGGAACTCCAGCCCGAGGAAGTAGAGACCGGCTTCCGGTGAGACCCCGCGGTCGGCGATCAGTTGCCCATGATCGTCCGTCACAGGCAGATCTATCCAGCTGTAGTCGGACTGGTACCCAGTGCACCACACCACGGTCTGCGGCTTCAGCACGTCGCCGTTAACCGTGACAGGCAGCCCATCGCGGATGCCCGCAATACGATCTAGTCGCTGCACGCCAGCAGCCTCCAAATCACGTGCTTTGGTGCGCACCAGCGGTTTCCCGTGGTGGATCGACGCTGTCCGCATCTTGCGCCCCAGCGGCGTATCAATCGTCAGGATTCGGCGGAAGACGAACATCACGATCGGTATCAATAACCGAGCCCGGCGGCTCTGGATGCGGAACGGGATCTCGCCAGGATGCCGGCCAGAAAGCCATGTCTTGTGGCCGGACTTTGCTGCTTCGAGGGCAATCTCTGCTCCTGAGTTTCCAGCGCCCACCACTAGGACGGTGCCGTCCAGCTGCTCAGCGTTTCGATAGGCCTCGGAGTGCAGTTGTCGGATCGTTGGCGCGAGCTCGGCGCCAAAATTGGGAACGACTGCCGTCTGGTAGCCGCCAGTGGCAATGACGACACGCTCGGCCCTCAACTCACCATCTGAGGTCTCCAGCCGAAAGCCGGCATCGCTACGCGAGAGTCGGTTGACTCGTACGCCGCTTCGCACCGGTACGTCGAAGTGCCGTGCATAGTCTTCGAGGTAGTCGCCCATCTCGGTGTGGGTGGGCCAGGTGCTCAGCCGCATGGGCCACCCCGGCAGACTGGAGTACCGCGGAGTCGAGAAGAGTCGCAGCGAGTCCCAGCGATTACGCCAGCTGTCGCCAATGCGGGCTTGCGCATCGAGGATCACAAACCGCTCGCCTCGCCGCTGTAGGTGATATCCCATTACCAGGCCTGCCTGGCCACCGCCAATGATCACCGTCGGAATCGATTCGATGCCGTCGGCCTGAGTCTGAACCAGGTGCATGCGTTGAGTCGTCATGATTCGACGCTAGGGAGAACCACCAGGCCGCTACATCGACGAGATTGTGCATCTTCGCCTTGTCGGAATGGGTAAAAATGCCCACACCGCAGTGCCTACACCAGTCGATGCTCGTACGCGTACGCCGTGGCAGCGGCCCGGCTGTTGACATTGATCTTGGTGAAGATATTGCTGAGATGACGAGCGACGGTCTTCTCGCTGAGAAACAAGATCGTCGCGATACCCCGATTAGTGTGTCCCTGAGCCACCAGGGCGAGCACCTCGCACTCACGGGCCGTCAGTGGATGGCCCGGTGCGGCGCCCTCGGCTGGAGCCAATGAGGCAAGATCAGATTGTGCGCCAAGCTGTTCGAAGACGGTACGCGCCGCATCTAGCTCCATCCGGGCCGCATCGTCGTCACCCAGCGCCCGGCACGCCGCGCTGACCTGGACCCGAGTGCGGGCAGCCTCGTACGGCGCATCGACCTGCTGCCACAGCGCCCACGCCCTCCGGAGCAGCGGCAGCGCCGCCTGCGGATCATCCTCGGCCAGCCCTACCTGTCCAGCCGCATGGGCGACTAGCGCCGCCATATAGGGCGTCTGGATCACCTCCGCGGTCTTCTCAAGCTCGGCCAGCGCCGCCCGAGCAGCATCGATGGTGTCGGCGGCCAACGCAATCTCGACCTTGGCGGCGAGCAGCAGCGAGCGCCGCGCTGGGTTGCGACTCTCCGCCAGGGCACGGTCCAATCCGGCTAGACCGGCCGCCGGTTTTCCCTGCGCCAATCTGAGGTAAGCCAAGCCCGGTTGCACCTCACGCCCGCAACTCGCGGCGGCGGCATACGAGCGCTCGGCCAAATCGTATTGGCCGCGGAGCCGATGCAACTCAGCCAGCCGGTAGTGCGCCGCACCGGCCACGAAGCCCGCCGCCGGCATCCGCTGGCTAACCTGGACCGCCTGCTCGGTCGCCTCGACCCACGAGCCGTGCAGCTGAAGAATCTCGGCTCGGTGCACCTGACACTCTCCCCGATACGGCATGAGCCCGGAT
>Ga0307316_10000412_pt1 | contig 12838 bp, 12 predicted proteins | sample ER_DNA_356_FD_194504 | JGI IMG/M metagenome (GOLD analysis project Ga0307316, IMG submission 194504) | Bulk soil microbial communities from the East River watershed near Crested Butte, Colorado, United States - ER_DNA_356 | ecosystem: Environmental > Terrestrial > Soil > Floodplain | place... | reverse complement strand
CCGCGCGCGTGGTGCCTGCCGCGGCGGGCACGCTCTCGATCCGCCTCTACCGGGACGGCGTGCTCATAGGCAAGGCTCGCGCCGGAGCCGTGGTCAAGCTCGCCGTGGCCACCGACCGCGTCGCCGGCTACCGCGCGATCGTTCGCGTCGACCCCGCGAAAGGATGGCTGGGCGCGGTGCGCATCGCGCGCGCCGACGTCCGCTGTGCCCGCGGCTCGCGCGACCTGCACGGCGACGGCCTCGTGTTCTACGGCGGTGCCGGCAACCAGCCGTTGCTGAGCTTCGCGGCGCTCAACCAGCTGGTATTGGAGCAGCGGTGCGGCGCCGTGCGCCGGCTCGCATCCGCTCTGCTCGCTCGCGCCGTCCGTAGCGGCGATGCGGTCTACTGGGAGTACGGCTTCCCCTTCCAGGGCGGGCCGGTGCCCTGGAGGTCGGGGTTCGCGCAGGCGGTGGCCGCGCAGGCGCTCGCTCGCGCAGGTGTCATGCTCCGCGACCCCGCGCTCACCGCGGTCGCGGCTGCCTCCTTCCGAGGGCTCCGCCACGGCCTGTTGATTCCGCTCGCCGGCGGGTCGTGGATCCGTGAGTACGGGTTCACCGGCCAGGTGATCCTCAACGCGCAGCTTCAGTCGATCATCTCGGTCCAGTCCTACGCCGCGGTCGCCGACAGTGACCCCGCGCGCAGCCTTGTGCGCGAGCTTGTCATCGCGACCCGGAGGCTGCTGCCGAGCTTCGACCTTGGCTGCTGGGCTCGCTACCAGCTCGGAGGAGCCGCGGCCACGCTCCACTACCAGAGCTACCACGTCGAGCTGCTCCGCCGGATTGCCGCGACCCACCCCGAGCCGATCTGGCGACGCACCTACCTCCGCTGGCGGCGATGCCTGCCGCGGACGCACCGACGCTAGCGGACCGTGCCAAGAGACGGAATCCGTTGTACGCTTCCCGCTTCGGGGGAACAGGGGAATCAACTGAGGAGGGTTTCATGAAGGGCTTTATGCGGCCGCGGCGTTCGCTGTGGCTTGGACTTGCGATCGTCGCTGCGGCGGCGGTAGGCGCCGCGGTGGCAATCGCCGCTCAAGGGCCGGCGGACCTGTCGTTCACGCCGCAAAGCGAGCGGCAGATGCAGAACATCGACGTCGGTCGCGCGTGGGCCAAGAACTACTACGGCGCCCCGAGTGCCGTTACCGGATCGGGCGCCACCGCAACGTGGGACGCACCGCTCAACCAGACCAGCAACTACGCCAACGAGGCGCGCGACGTCGCGTCGAAGGGCGAGCACTGGCTGAAGGCGAACCGCAAGGTCGCGAACCGCGCGATCGTGCTCGACGTCGACGACACCACGCTCACCACCTGGAACTACGAGCTCTACAGCAACTGGGACTTCAACCCGACCACGAACGCCCAGTTCGTCGGGCTGACGGGCAGCACGTTCACCGGCAACGCGTTCCCCGCGACGCCGGGAATGATCGACCTCGTCAACCAGGCCAAGGGCTACGGCTACGCGGTCTTCTTCCTGACTGGGCGCGGCGACTCGCAGCATCAGGCGACGATCGCCAACCTGATCAACGACACCGCGGCCGGGTACCCGTCAGATGTCACGACCGTGACCATCTCCGGCAAGACGATCCCGGAGGTCGACGCCAACTACCAGGCGCCGACGCCGATCAACACCGGGCACGGCGGGTTCACCGACGGCCTCTTCACCAAGCCGCCGGTCGGCTCGTACCCGGCGTACCTGAACCAGCCGCAGTACTGCGGCCCGGCCATCACCGCCGGTGCCTCGTGCGCGACCATCCCCTACAAGTCGGGGACGCGCGCGTACATCGAGTCGCAGGGCTACGACATCGTCGCCAACTTCGGCGACCAGTTCAGCGATCTCCTGGGCGGCTTCGGGGACAAGACGTTCAAGATGCCGAACCCGAACTACTACCTCCCGTAGGCGAGGAGTAGATCCGAACATCGCCGCTCCCCTTCCTCCGAGGGGGAGCGGCGATCGTTCAGCTCACCGCCTGCTTGACGAGCTTCGCGATCTTGGCCTCGTCCGCCTTCGTCAGCTTCCCGAGCGCATAGGCGATCGGCCACATCGAGCCGGCGTCGAGGCTCGCGCTGTCGTTGAAGCCGAGCATCGCGTACCTCTCCTTGAACTTCCCGGCGTCCCGGAAGAAGAGGACGACCTTGCCGTCCTTGTCAGCGTACGCGGGCATCCCGTACCACGTCTTCGGCGCCAGGTCCGGTGCGCTCTTCTTGACGATCGCGTGAACCCGCTTGCCGAGGGCGCGATCCTTCGGCGCCATCTTGGCCAGCGCGGCCTGAACGGCGCTCTCTCCATCCTCCTTGCTCTTCAGCTCTTTCGCACGCGCTCGCATCGCGGCCTTTTCCTCGGCCGAGAAGCCTTCTTTCCTCTTGGTCGGGCTCATCGTTCTCCTTTCAGGGCGTCGACCTCGTGGTCGCTCAGCTCGAGGTCGAGCGCCGCGAGGTTCTGCTTCAAGTGGTCGAGCGAGAGCGTGCCCGGGATCGGGAGCATCGCCGGCGAGCGGGCGAGGAGCCACGCGAGTGCGACCTGCTGGGGCGCCGCCCCGTGGCGGGCGGCGATCTCGGCGACGGCGGGCGTGTCTGTGCCGTGCAACGGAAAGAACGGCACGAACGCGATCCCCTGCTCCGCGCAGTGATCGACGACCTCCTCGTGCGCTCGCTCCGCCAGGTTGTAGCGGTTCTGGACGGCGGCGATCGGGACGACCTGGCGCCCGCGCTCGAGCTGCTCGATGTCGACCTCCGACAGCCCGACGTTCCGGATCTGCCCACGGTCGCGGTATTCGGCGATCGTGCCGAGGCTTTCCTCGAGCGGCGTCTCGGGATCGACGCGGTGCAGGTAGTAGAGGTCGATCGTCTCGGTGCGCAAGCGCCGCAGGCTCTCCTCGATCTGCGCGCTCAGCGCTTCCCGGCTGCCGGTGCCCGGGTGATAGCCGCCCTTCGTCGCGACGACGACGCCATCCGGGTGCGCCTCGCCGATCGTCGCCTCGCTCTGGCCGTCGGTGTAGGTGTGGGCGGTGTCGACCATGCCGATCCCGGCAGCAGCAGCCTGCCGGATGAACTCGACGTTCTCGGGCGTGTTCCTGAGCCGGTTCGTCCCGAGGCCGATCCGCGTGATCTCTGTGTCAGCGAGCATGAGCGTGCGAGCCGAAGGCATGCTACGCGGCCTCGGCGAGAGCCTCGCTCGACGCCTCGCGCACCGGGCGCGGGACCATCAGCGCGACCACGACCCCGATCGCCAGCGCGATCGCCGCCGCGGCGAACGCGATGGTGAAGCCGCGCTCGGTCGGCTCACCGTTGGCCGCCAGCGTCGCGGCCACGATCCCGGCCGAGACCTGGCTGCCGATCGCGCCGCCAATCGTGCGGACGATCGTGTTCATCCCGGTCGCCACGCCCGTCTGGGACGCAGGAACGGACTCGACGATCAGGTTCGCCATCGACGAGAAGGCAAAGCCGATCCCGATCCCCATCACGGCCATCGCCGTGTAGATCTGCCAGTGCTCGCTGTGCGCCAGGGTCAGCAGCACGAACGCGGCGCACGAGAACGCAGCACCGAGGATCAGCGGCACGCGCGAGCCGACCGTGCTCGAGAGCCGCCCCGAGATCGGCCCTGCGACGAGCATCCCGAGCGTCGCGGGCACCAGGAAGAGCCCGGCCTTTGTCACCGACGCGCCGAACCCGAAGCCGGTCGACGTCGGCAGCTCCACGAACTGCGGCACGAGCACGAACGAGGCGAACATGCCGAAGCCGAGCACGAGCGCGGCCAGGTTCGTCGTCCACACGGGCCGCAGCCGCATTATCTGCATGTCCACGAGCGGCGAGCGCGTCCGCGACTCCATCCAGACCCAGACCGGGATCAGCACGGCGGCGACCACGAACAGGCCGATCGTCCGCGGCGACGTCCAGCCCCACGTCGCGCCCTGGCTGACCGGGACGAGCAGCGCGACGAGCCAGGCGCCGAGCAGCAGCGCGCCGAGCGAGTCGACCCGGCCGCGCGTCTTCACCGGCGACTCCGGGACGAAGACGATGATCCCGACGGTCGCGACGATCACCGCGCCCAGCGGGAACCAGAAGAGCCAGTGGTAGGAAAAGTGCTCGATGATCGGGCCGGCGAGCACGATCCCGAGGCCGCCGCCGATGCCCAGGATCGCCGAGATCAGCGCGATCCCCTGCGGGACACGCCGCGGCGGGAACTCGTCGCGGATGATCGCGAAGGACAGCGGGAAGACCGCGCCGCCGGCGCCCTGGATCACGCGCGCGACGATCATCACGCCGATCGAGGTCGCGAGCGCCGCCAGCAGCGTCCCGAACGCGAGCACGATCAGGACGACCACCATCGTGCGCTTCTTGCCGTACATGTCGCCGAGCCGCCCGGCGATCGGCGTGAACACGGACGCGCTGAGGAGGTACGCGGTCAGGATCCAGGCCGCTCCGGCGGTCGTCGTGTCCAGGTCGTGCTGGATCGTCAGCAGCGCCGGCGCGACGAGCGACTGCAGTAGCGCGTAGGCGACCGCCGCCACCGCCAGCAGCGTGAAGGTGACGTTGTAGTGCTGGCGATCGACGGGATTCGTCACCCCTGCTGGATAGCAGACGCGGGTTGCGCCAGGCGCAGGCCCGGAAGAATGGAGGCCGTGCATGTTGGCACCGCGCTGCTGCTCGTCGGCCTCGTCCTAGCTGCGAGCATCGTCGTCGCGCTGATCGCGGCCCGGACCGGATTGCCGGTGCTGGTCGCGTTCCTCGGTCTCGGCATGCTGCTCGGCTCCGACGGGCCCGGCGGGATCGAGTTCGACGACGCGGAGCTCGCCCGGCGCGTCGGCATTGTCGGACTGGCCCTGATCCTCTACGAGGGCGGGCTGCAGACCTCCTGGCGGCGCCTGCGCGAGGTGGCCGTCCCCGCCGCGCTGCTGAGCACCGTCGGCGTCGTCGTGACGGCGCTGATCACCGGGGCAGTCGCCCGCGCGCTGTTCGACCTGAGCTGGCTCGAGGCCGTCCTGCTCGGGGCGGTGGTGGCCTCGACCGACGCGGCCGCCGTGTTCTCGACGCTCCGTTTCACGCACATTCGCCGGCGGCTGGCGCGAACCCTCGAAGCAGAGTCCGGCGGAAACGACCCGATGGCGATCGCCCTCACGCTCGGGCTGATCGCCTGGATCGAGCACCCGGAGTCGAACGGCCTCGGGAACCTGCTGCTCGTCGTCGTGCGCCAGCTCGGGCTCGGCCTGGCGGTCGGTCTCGTCCTCGGCGCCGCCGCGACGTACGTGTTCGCGCGGCTGCCGCAGACGATCGGAGCCTTCGTGCCCGTCGCCTCGGTCGCGGCGGCGGCGCTGGCGTTCGGGGCGGCCGACACGATCGGCGGGAGCGGCTTCCTCGCGGTCTACCTGGTCGGGCTCGCGGTCGGCAGCACGCCCTCGCGCTACCGCCGCCAGCTCGTCGCCTTCCACGAGGGGATCGCCTTCGTCGCGCAGGTCGTGCTCTTCATCGTGCTCGGCCTGCTCGTCTTCCCGCACGACCTTCCGCACGTCGCGCTGAGCGGGCTCGCGATCGCGTTCCTGCTCGCGTTCGTGGCTCGGCCGGCGGCCGTCTGGACTTCGACGGCCTTCTCGCACTACAGCGAGCGGGAGCGGCTGCTGCTCGGCTGGGCCGGCCTGCGCGGCGCCGTGCCGATCGTGCTCGCCACGTTCGCCCTCTCGGCCGACGTGCCGCACAAGGAGACGATCTTCAACGCCGTCTTCTTCGTCGTGCTCGTCTCGGCGATCGCGCAGGGAACCACGCTCGAGGCACTCGCGAAGCGCCTCGGGCTCGTCTCGCTCGCGCCGCCGGTGCCCGAGGCGCCCCTCGAGGTCGGGCCGAAAAGCGAGCTAGCACTGGTCGACTTCGTGGTAGGGCCGGACCACGCGATCAACGGCTCGGCCGTCCGTGAGCTTGGGCTGCCACGGGACGCCCTGATTGCGGTCGTCAACCGTGACGACCACGCAATCCCGCCGCGTGGCTCGACCGTCCTCCAAGCGGGAGACCGGCTGTTCGTGCTCGTCCCGCACCGCAGCCGACCCGACCTGGAGGACGTCTTCTCGCGCTGGCGGCGGCTCGTCTAGCCGTCGAGCTCGTCGAGGATCTCGCGTGTGTGCTCGCCGACCAGCGGCGGCGGCCTCATCGAGGCGCCGAGCGGCGACCGTACGAGGGGGAGCGCGCCGAACGTCGGGTGGTCGACTGTGAACGTCTGGCCCGCGAGCGCCTCGAGCACGCCTCGCACGCGTCCGACCGGGACCCCGGCCGCGACGAGCCGCTCGACCCATTCGGCTGCGGGGCGTGCGGCGAAGACCTTGTCCAGCTCGGCAGTCAACCCGGCGCGGTGCCGGACGCGCGCCGGGTTCGTGGCGAAGCGCTCGTCCGCGGCCAGTTCGGGCCGCTCGAGCGCCTCGCACAGGCGCCGGAAGAGCCCGTCGTTGGCAGCGGCGACCGCGACGAGCCCGTCGGCGGCGCGGAACGTCTGGTACGGGACGATGTTGGGGTGCGCGTTGCCGTGGCGCGCAGGCTCTTTGCCGGTGACTAGCGCGCCCTGCGCGACGTTGACGAGCGCCGAGATCGCCACGTCGTAGAGCGAGATCTCGACCTGCCTGCCGCCGCCTCCGACCAGCGCGCCGAGGATCGCCGTCGCGGCCGCGTAGCCGGCCAGCACGTCCACGACCGCGACGCCGACCTTGGACGGAGCGCCGTCCGCCGCGCCCGTGATGGCCATCAGACCGCTCTCGGCCTGGAGGACGAAGTCGTAGCCCGGCCGGTCGTCGCCGAAGCCGCTGATCGAGCAGTAGACCAGCTTCGGATTCTCGCGCGCGAGCTGCTCGTAGCCGGCGCCGAGTCGCTCGGCCGTGCCCGCCCGGAAGTTCTCGATCACGACGTCCGCCCGACCCGCGAGCCGCCGCAGCGCCTCCTGCGCCTCCGGCCGCGCCAGGTCGAGCGCGACCGAGCGTTTGCCGCGGTTGACGGCGAGGAAGTACGCCGACTCGCCCCCGGCGAAAGGCGGGCCCCAGGAGCGCGTCTCGTCACCTTCGCCCGGGCGCTCGACCTTGATCACGTCGGCGCCGAGATCGGCGAGCAGCATCGTGCAGTACGGCCCCGCGAGGACGCGCGAGAGGTCGAGCACGCGAATGCCGTCGAGCGGCGGCATCCGCGCATCGTACGGTGGTGCGCTACGCGGCCTGGTCGAGCAGGACGGGCTCGTCCTCCCGAGCGCGAGCCGGCGGCGGTGCCGAGCGGACGAGCGTGACCGCGATCGCGGCGCCGAGCAGCAGCAGCCCGGTGAGCGCGTAGAGCCCGGTCTGGAAGCCGTGGTCGAGCGCGACACTCGTCGCTGCGAGCGCGTGCGTATCGGCGTAGTTGCTCGACGAGGTGGCCGCGATCGCGCTGACCGCGGCGATCCCGACGGCGCCGCCGATCTGGCGGCTCGTGTTGATCAGGCCCGAGGCGACACCCGCGTCGGCCGGCGCGACTCCGGTCAGGCTCGCGATCGTCACCGGGACGAACGAGAGGCCCATGCCGGCGCCGCCGAGCACGAAGGCCGGGAAGAGATCCCAGAAGTAGCTGCCGTCGACCGGGAGGCGCGTCAGCCAGGCGACCGAGAGCGCGCTGGCCAGCAGGCCGGCGGTCAGCGTCGGCCGGACGCCGACGCGTGAGACGACCAGCTGTGCGATGTTCGAGGTCACGACGACGCTCAAGGCAAAGCCCGTGAAGGCGAGACCGCTTTCGACCGCCGAGTAGTGCAGGACGTCCTGCAGGTACAGCGTCAAGAGGAAGAACTCGGAGAACGCGACAGCGCCGACGATCGCCATCGCCGCGTTTGCACCGGTGAGCGTGCGCGAGCGGAAGATGCGCAGCGGCAGCAGCGGGTAGGGCGAGCGCAGCTCGATCAGGACGAAGGCGCCGACGAGCGCGGCCGCGACGCCGAAGAGCCCGAGCGTGCCCGGAGAGCCCCAGCCGTGGGTCGCCGCGCGGGTGGTCGCGTAGACCAGCAGCATCAGGCCGGCCGTGATGGCGGCCGCTCCGCGGACGTCGAAGTGCCGGTGCGCGAGGTTCAGCCGGCCGACCGGCAGCAGCACCGGCGTCAGCGCGATCGCCGCGATTCCGACCGGGACGTTGATGAAGAAGACCCAGGACCAGCTCAGGTACGAGGTCAGGAGGCCGCCGAGCAGCACGCCCACGGCCGCGCCGGAGCCGGACGCGGCGCCGTAGATCCCGAGCGCGAGGTTGCGCTCGCGGCCCTCGGCGAACATGGTCGTCAGCAGCGACAGCGCCGCGGGCGCGAGCAGCGCGCCACCGAGACCCTGGAGCGCACGGAAGCCGATCAGCGAAGCCTCGGACCAGGCGAGGCCGCAGAGCAGCGAGGCGATGGAGAAGAGCACGAGCCCCGCGACGAATAGCCGCCTGCGGCCGAGCAGGTCGGCGAGCCGGCCGCCCAGCAACAGCGCGCCGCCGAACAGGATCGCGTACGCCGAGATCACCCACTGCAGGTTCTCTTGCGAGAAGTTCAGGTCGGTTTTGATCGACGGCAGCGCCACGTTCACGATGGCGACGTCGAGAATGACCATGAATTGCGCGGTGACGATCAGTGCGAGTGCGCTCCAGCGGTGGTCGGTTCGGCTCACGTTGGTCTCTCCAATCGTTGAATTACTCAACTATCATACACAACAACCCTTGAGCGCGCTACGCTATTCCAGATGAACGTCACCACTTCGCAAACTTCGGCCGAGCGGCTGCCCGCGGAGCTGGTGGCCTCGACCTTGTTCCTGCTCAAGCGGCTGGGCTTCGCCGCGAAGGAGCGCGGAATGGCCGCCTACGAGGAGACCGGCCTCCACCCGTACCACTTCGGGGTGCTGCTGGTGCTCGACGAGGGCTCGCGCGAGACACAGGGCTCAATCGCCGACGCGCTCGGCTACGACCGCGGCCAGCTGGTCGGGCTGCTGGACGAGCTCGAGGAGCATGGGCTTGTCGAGCGGAAGCGCGACCCGAACGACCGCCGCCGGCATCTCGTGTCCCTCACCTCCGACGGGAAGAAGGAGCTTCGCCGGCTGCGAGCGCTCGCCAAGCAGCTCGACGACGACTTCCTCGCCCCGCTCTCGGACAGCGAGCGCGAGGCGCTGCACGCGCTGCTGCTGCGGCTCGCCGAGGTGCACGAGCCGCGCTGCGCGCCGCTCGAGGCCTAGCTAGGCCGACGCCGCGGCCCGCTCGAGCTCGTCGATCTCGATCTTCCCCATCTCCAGCATCGCGGCCATCACGCGCTGTGACTTCTCGCGGTCGGGGTCACTCAGCAGCTCCGTCAGCCGGGTCGGCACGACCTGCCAGGAGAGGCCGAAGCGGTCCTTGAGCCAGCCGCAGGGGCCGTGCTCGCCGCCCTCGCCGAGCTTCTCCCAGTAGTGGTCGACCTCGTTCTGGTCGCGGCAGGGGATCTGGAACGAGACCGCCTCGTTGAACTTGAAGTCGGGCCCGCCGTTGAGCGCGAGGAACTCCTGGCCGTCGAGCTCGAAGGTGACCGTCATGACCGTCCCCTCGTCGCGCGGTCCGGCCGAGCCGTAGCGCGCGACCTCGAGGATCTTCGAGTTCGGGAAGACCGAGGTGTAGAGCTCGGCGGCGTCCTCGCCTTCGGTGTCGAACCAGAGACATGGAGTCGTCTGCGGCATCGTTCGCTCCTCTCGTCGGGTTTCGTCACGAACTAGGACAGCACGCGCGGCCGAAACTCATCGCCGATGATTTTCCGCGCCGGGTCCGGTCTACTAAGAGACGATCGTCGAGACGGAGGTGAAGGGAATGTCGAAGAGCGTGCTCCTGGTTGGTACGCGAAAAGGCCTGTTCGTGCTGGAGAGCGGTGACCGCCGCGACTGGAGCGTGCGCGGGCCCTACTGCGAGAGCTGGCCTATCTATCAAGCGGTGCTCGACGCCGAGTCGGGGACGATCTACGCCGCAGCCGCGAGCGAGTGGTTCGGCTCGGCGATCTGGCGCAGCGCCGATCTCGGCGAAACGTGGGAGCACTCGAGCGAGGGGATCGGCTACCCGGAAGAGGACGGCGGCTTGAAGCTGTCGAAGGTCTCGTCCGTGATGCCGGCGCACGGCCGGCTGCTCGTCGGCGCGGAGTCGGCCGGCCTGTTCGAGAGCACCGACGGCGGCAAGACCTTCTCGCTCGTGACGACGTTCGAAGGCCAGGAGGGCCGCGAGGCCTGGAACGACCCGGCGCAGCAGCCGCCCGGCCACCTCGGCCTGTCCGCGATCATCCCCCACCCCGAGGAGCGCGACCGCTTCTGGATCATCGTCCAGGGCTACAGCCTGTTCGAGACGACCGACGGCGGCAAGACGTGGACGCCGCGCAACAAGGGCCTCCGCCGCGACTGGCCCGCCGACTACGAAGAGATCGGCTTCTGCGTCCACAAGGTGGCGCCCGCCGCCGACTTCGAACGGATGTATCAGCAGAACCACGTGGGCATGCACCGTTCCGACGACGCCGGCCAGACGTGGACGGAGATCACGGAGGGCCTGCCGACGGACTTCGGCTTCGCAGCCGCGACGCACCCGCACGACCGCGACACCTTCTACGTGATCCCGCTCGACGGTGGGCACGGCCGGACGATGCCGGACGGTCACGCCGCCGTCTGGCGAACGCGCGACGCCGGCTCGAGCTGGCAGCAGCTCGACAACGGCCTGCCGACAGACGACGCCTACGTCGGCGTCCTGCGAGAGGGCATGGCCTTCGACGACCACGACGAGCCGGGCCTCTACTTCGGGACGAGCACCGGGCAGCTGTTCGGGAGCACCGACGAGGGCGAGAGCTGGAGCCAGGTCGGCGGCCTGTTCCCGGGCATCACGTCCGTCACGGTCGCGACCGTCGAGTGATGGCGGAGGTGCACCTGCCGCCGGTGCTGCTGCCCCTCTTCCAGGGGCTGCCTCGCGAGCTCGCGGTCGAGGCCGGAACGGTACTCGAGGCGATCGACCGCCTGGACGAGCGCTGGCCCGGTTTCCGCGACCGCCTCGTCGAGCCCGGCCCGGCCTTGCGCCCGCACATCAACGTCTACGTCGACCGCGAGCGAGGCGGGCTCGAGACCGAGCTCGGGACCGCCTCGCGAGTCGACGTGATCGCCGCGATCAGCGGCGGGTAGATCGCGCCGCTGCACGGACGCGCGTCGAGAGCAGGGGACGGCGCGAGTCTTTGTGCTCTTTCCCCAGCTCGCGCGTCGTCCTGCTAGTAGCCAAACCCGCCGCCGGAGCCCGCTGGCGTGGTGATTTCGTCGCCCGATGACGACAGCACGTACCAGAGGCCGCCGAAGGCGTTCACGCCCTGTCCGTTCGTGTCGCCGGCCTTCTGGTCCGCCGAGAACAGGTAGAGCGGGTGGCCGTTGTAGGTGACCTGAGGCTTGCCGTCCGAGCGGTTAGTTGTCGCGACAATCGAAGCATTCACCCCACCGCCGACCGTCGGCTTCCCGGTCGCCCGAAGCGGCGGCCACTCGACGGCGCAAGCGCCGGTGCATGAGCTCTTCGTGCCCGAGTCGCGCTCGAAGAGATAGAGCGTGCGGCCGCGCGAGTCGACGAGGATCTTGCCGACGTTTTCATTCGCGACGCCGACCGTGGCCGGCTGTCCGCTCGCGTTCTGAGGCGGAGCCGGGGAGTTCGCGTTGCTGCCGCCGCTGCTGCCACAGCCTGCGGCCAACGCAGCGACTACCAGCGCAGTTGCGCCGGCGAGGAACGTGATGGACTTGGTGCGAGTCATGCTCGCTCCTTTCGTTGGATGCGTGAACTTGGTCACGCTGTGAGCATGCGGTCGCACGGTGGCGCTCGCCTCTAGGTAGTCACCGGTGAGATCCCTAGTCGTGCTCCCTGGTCCAACGGTCCCGCCAAGAAGGGGTCTATCCTTGGTCGGGTCGTGGCCGGTTCGAAACTCGCGCGGGATTGATCCGTGCTGCAAGGCCGCCGTACCGAGTGCGCGGCCCTTGATCGGCTGCTCGAGGCAGCACGGGGCGGGCGCAGCGGCGTGCTCGTCGTACGCGGCGAGGCGGGCGTCGGCAAGTCCGCGCTGTTGGAATACGCGCTCAACGCAGCATCGGAGTTCTGGGTTACGCAGGTTGCCGGGGTCGAGTCGGAGATGGAGCTTCCGTTTGCCGGTCTCCACCAGTTGTGTGCGCCGCTTCTGGCCGGGCTCGACCGGCTTCCGGCTCCTCAGCAGAATGCGCTCGAGACCGCCTTTGGCCTGAGTTCCGGCACCCCGCCAGACCGCTTCTTGGTTGGCCTGGCAGCACTCGGCCTCCTTTCGGATGTGTCGGAGGAGCGGCCGCTTCTTTGCTCGATCGATGATGCGCAGTGGCTCGACGGCGTCTCGGCACAGGCCATGGCGTTCGTGGCTCGGCGGCTGCAGGCGGAGTCCATTGCATTGCTCATAGCGACCCGTGAGTCAAGCGAGCCGGACGAGCTGACCGGTTTGCCGGAGCTGCTGCTCAAAGGGCTCTCGGACGCCCCGGCGCGGAAGCTGCTAGCAGCCGTCATCCCAGGTCCGCTCGATCAACGGGTGGCCGATCGAATCGTCGCCGAGACGAAGGGGAATCCGCTGGCGCTGTTGGAGCTGCCGCGGGGGCTCACTGCAGCGGAGCTGGCAGGCGGCTTCGGGCTGCCGGACGCGCTGCCGCTCTCGGGGCGGATCGAGGAGAGCTTCCGGCAACGAATCGAGCGTTTGCCGGCCGAGACGCGGCGGCTGCTGTTGCTCGCGGCCGCGGACCCGGTGGGCGACCCGGGACTCCTGTGGCGAGCGGCCGAGGAGCTCGCCCTCGGCGTTGAGGCTGCAGTG